>Ga0137409_10001114_pt1 | contig 29077 bp, 32 predicted proteins | sample CZODoug1_16funga_FD_122059 | JGI IMG/M metagenome (GOLD analysis project Ga0137409, IMG submission 122059) | Vadose zone soil fungal communities from Angelo Coast Range Reserve, California, USA - CZODoug1_16fungal (Hybrid Assembly) | ecosystem: Environmental > Terrestrial > Soil > Vadose zone...
GCGGCATTACGTGATGGGCGAAGCTTCGATGGAGCGTTCTGCTTCGGTCGAAGAAACGGACAAGATCAAGGCCTTGCTGGGCGAGGCCCTGGATGCCGGCGCATTCGGCTTCTCGAGCACGTTGCTCAACCAGCATCTCGGCTATCAGGGAAGGCCCCTCGCGTGCCGCAACGCCAGCCGCGAGGAGCTGAAGGCCTACTGCAACGCGCTGCGCGAGCGGCGCAAGGGCGCGATCGAGATCGCGATGACGAAGCAGATCGGCGTGCTCGACGAGCCGGAGCTCGAGCTGCTCGATTTCATGCTCGCCGAGAGCGGCCGGCCGATCACGGTCATCGCCTTCTTCGACCGCGACGACATCTCCGAGGCGGTGCGCACGTCGCTGCGCAAGGCGGCGCCGCTGATCGCGCGCGGCGCGCGGCCGCAGACCTCGCCGCTGCCGCTGACGCGCGAGGTGAACATGCGCAACCCCTTCTCCTTCGCCGGCTTCCCGTCGTGGAAGCGCGTCTTCGAGGACAAGTCGAAGGCGGCGCAGGCGGCGGTCTACAAGGACGGCGCTTTCAGAAACCGGTTCAGGGAGGAGCTGAGGAATCCCATCGGCTTCGGCAACTGGTCGCGCATCGCCGTGCACGAGGTGAAGAATCCTGCGCTGAAGAAGCACGAGGGCAAGACCGTGGCCGAGCTCGCCCTGGAGCAGGGCAAGGATGGCGTGGACGCGTTCCTCGACCTGACGCTGGCCGATGATCTCGAGAACGAATTCACCATGAAGTCGTTCAACAATCGCGTCGACCGGATGGCCGAGCTGCTGAACGACAAGAACATCCTGCTCGGCCTCGGCGACGGCGGCGCGCACCTCGACATGCTGTGCGACTCGGGTTATCCGACCTACGTGCTCGGCACCTGGGTGCGCGAGAGGAAGGTGCTGACGCTTGAAGAGGCGGTCAGGCGCATGACTTCCGATCCCGCCGATTTTTTTGGCATCCGGGATAGAGGAAGAATCAAGCCGGGCCTCGCCGCGGACCTGGCCATTTTTTCGGAGAAGGACGTTTCTTCCGGCGCCCGGCCCGAGCGCCTCTACGACCTGCCGGGCGGCGCCAAGCGCATGGTGATGCGCTCGCGCGGCATCGAGTACACGCTCGTCAACGGCGAAGTCACCTGGGAGAAGGGCGCGCTGACCGGCGCCGCGAGGGGAGAAGTGCTGCGCTCGTGAAGAGCGCTACTTGTCGCCCCAGGGGATCTCTTTCCAGAGCTGCTTGAACTGCGCGTCCCCCTCCTGGATGACCGCCGCGAATTCGCCCGGCGTGAGGAAGCGCAGCGGCGCGTAGAACTTGGTCGCCAGCGCCTGGAACTCCGGGTCCGCGGCGGCGTTCGCCACCGCTTTCACCAGCTGCTCTCGGATCTCGGGCGGCAGGCCTTTCGGCGCCGCCAGGCCGCGCAGCGATGAGAGCACGATGTCGACGCCCTGCTCGCGCGCGGTCGGCAGGTCCGGCGCGAGGTTGGTGCGCGCCGGGCTGAATTGGGCGAGGTTGCGCATCGGCGTGCCGCCGCGGATGCCCTGCAGCGCCTCGCCGATGTTGATCGCGCCGACCGTGATCTGCTTCCCCTGCAGCGCGGCGCGCACGTCGGCCGAGCCCTTGAACGGCACGTGCGTCATCTTCACGCCGGCGGCGCGCTCGAACAGCAGCATCAGCAGGTGGTCGTCCGAGCCGATGCCGCTCGAGCCGACCGTGACCTTGCCCGGATTGGCGCGCGCGTACGTGGCGAGGTCCCTGAGGTTGCGGATTTCCGACTCGGCATGCACGGCGAAGTTGCACGGATCGTCGATCAGGTTGCCGAGCAGCTCGAAGCGCTGCGGGCCGCCGAACTGCGCGCTGCGCTCGATCGGGATGGTCATCAGCGGCGGCGTGTTGACGAAGCCGATGGTGTAGCCGTCGGGCGCGGCATTGGCGATGGCCGCGAAGCCGATCTCGCCGCCCGCGCCCGGCCGGTGCAGGATCACCACCTTCGCGCCGCCGCCGAGGTACTTCTCGAGGTACGGCTGCACCGCTCGCGCAATCAGGTCGGTTCCGCCGCCCGGCGAGTAGGCGACGACCATGGTGATCGGCTTGTCCGGCCACGCCGCGCCCGCCGTCGTGCAGAGAAGGCACATCAGGGTCACTGCGAACAGGCGTCCCATCGGAATTCCTCCTCAGGTCATCAAACGGCAACAATGCCGCCGTAATCCGGCGGGATGGATCTTATCCTTTGGCGTACGGCGGAAGCCGAGGAGAACTCGCACGACCTCGAGCGGCGGCTGACGGCCAAGGGCCGCCGCCAGTGCGAGCGCGTCGCGGGCTGGCTCGATCACCGGCTGCCCTCGCGCTTCGCGGTGCTCACCAGCCCGGCGCTGCGCGCGCAGCAGACCGCCGAGGCGCTCGGCATCCCGGGCAAGCCGGAGAAGGCGCTCGCGCCGGGCGCGGCGCCGCTCGAGATCCTCAAGCTCGCGGGCTGGCCGGACGCGAAGGTGCCGGTGGTGGTGGTCGCGCACCAGCCTGATCTCGGCGCCGTGCTGTCGATCCTGCTCTCGGGCGGCAAGGGCCGCTGGGCGATCAAGAAGGGCGGGCTGTGGTGGGTGACGAATCGCATGCGCGGCGAGGAAGCGCAGGTGGTGGTGCGGGCGGTGGTTTCGCCGGAGCTGTTGTAGGGAGGATTTCCTCCCAGAGCATGACTGCTGGCGAGGGTCGGGGTAGGATTTCTCCCGACATGCAGCAGCACTACCACCACGGGCTGGTCCTGGTCTCGCTGCTGGTCGCCATCCTGGCGTCCTACACCGCGCTCGACCTCGCGCTGCGCATCCGCGACACGGGCCGCGCTGCGGCGCCCGCCTGGCTGCTCGGCGGCGGCTTCGCCATGGGCGTGGGCATCTGGTCGATGCACTTCATCGGCATGCTGGCGCTGTCGCTGCCGATCGAGATCGGCTACGACCTGGGCATCACGCTGCTCTCGCTGCTCATCGCCATCGTCGTCTCGACTTTCGCGCTGCACATCGCCAGCCGCGAGAGCGTCGGCACCGCGGCGCTCGTCACCGCGGGCTTTGCCATGGGCATCGGCATCTGCGCGATGCACTACGTCGGCATGGCGGCGATCCAGATCACGCCGAAGATCCAGTACCACCCTGGCTGGGTGACGGCGTCTTTCGCCATCGCCATCGCCGCTTCGTTCGCCGCGTTCGGCATCGCCTTCACCACCCGCACCGGGCGCTGGCGGCGCTACAGCACCGTCGCCGGCGCGATCGGCATGGGCGTGGCGATCACCGGCATGCACTACGCCGGCATGTTCGCGGCGCAGTTCCCGGTCGGCGCGCAGAACCTGGGCACCCCGGAGATCAACAAAGGCTGGCTCGCCGGCTCGGTAACGATGATCACGCTGTTCGTGCTGTTCGCCACGCTGCTGCTCTCGTTCGTCGAGGCGCGCGCGGCGGCCCGCGCCGCCAGCATCCGCGCCTCGCTCGCCGAGGCCGAGGAAACCAGTCGCGCCAAGGACGAGTTCCTGGCCATGCTCGGCCACGAGCTGCGCAACCCGCTCGCCTCGATCAGCAATGCCGTGCACCTCCTCGACCGCGCGCCGCCGCAGGGCAAGGAGCGGGAGTTCGCGCAGGAGGTGATCGCGCGCCAGACGTTGCACCTCGCGCGCATCGTCGAGGACCTGCTCGACGTCGGCCGCGCCATCGCCGGCAAGATGTCGCTCGCGCGCGAGCCGCTCGACCTGCATCTCGCGGTCGAGCAGGCGCTGCAGGCGTTGCGTACTTCGGGCAAGACCGCGGACCGGCGCGTCGAATGCGACGGCGCGGAGGCCTGGGTCGCGGCCGACCGCACGCGCATCGAGCAGGTGGTGAGCAACCTGGTCTCGAACGCCGTGCAGCACACGCAGTTGCGCGGCTCGATCCGCGTGCGTGTCGCCGCCGAAGGCGCGGACGCGGTGCTGATCGTCAGCGACGACGGCGCCGGCATGGCCGCCGAAACCGCGGCGCGCGCCTTCGAGCTCTTCTACCAGGCGCGCCAGGAGCCCGACCGCGAGCGCGGCGGCCTCGGCCTCGGCCTGACGCTGGTGCGCCGCCTGGTCGAGATGCACGGCGGGACGATCGTCGCGGCGAGCGAAGGGCTCGGCCGCGGCTCGACTTTCACCATCCGCCTGCCGGCGATTCCGGCGCCGCACGGCGCGCGGGCCCGGGATGCGCGCAACGGCGCGGAATCTGGCCGCCAGGTGGTGATCGTCGAGGATTCGAGCGACACCCGTCTCAGCCTGCAGAAGATCCTCGAGCACGAAGGGCACACGGTGCACACCGCGGCCGACGGGCCGAGCGGCCTCGCGGCGATCCTGCGGCATCGCCCGGACGTCGCGCTGGTCGACATCGGCTTGCCGGGGCTGGACGGCTACCGGCTGGCCGAGCGGTTGCGTTTCGCCGGCCTGCGCACTTACCTCGTCGCGCTCACGGGCTACGGGCTGAACGAGGACAAGAAGCGCGCCCGCGAGGCGGGCTTCGATGCGCACCTCACCAAGCCGGCGGCGATGGACGAGCTGATCCGGCTGGTCTCGGAAGCCAAGGTTACAGTTGCGTGACTTCGGGCGCGTCAAGGTATCCTGACAGGCGAGCGCGCGCGTTCATGTGAGAATTTTGCGAAGGGGGAGCATGGTTCTCAGGCGCATCGTCCTTGCGACACTCACCGCAGCTCTCGCGGTATTTCCCAGCGTCCGCGCGCAGACACCGACGCTGACTCCGGAAGCCGAGCGGTTCTACCGGAAGCAGGCCGAAGAATGGCGGGAGCGCCTCAGCCGGGAGAAGGCCGAGACTGCCAAGCTGCCTGGGGCCGATTTGGGCATCGGCATGATGCTTCCACGCGCATATCCGCGCCCGAAATCGGCGTGGCAAACCACCGAACGAAGTCTCTATCGCTCGATCCTGACGAAGGGCAAGTTTGACGTTCTCGTAGTGCCCTTCCAGGTGGAGGGCTATGCCTTGGCGAGGGACCAGCGTTCCATGATGACCGCGCAGCTCGCCATGGCGCTTGGCGACGCCGGAAAGAAGGTCGCCGACCCCTACCTCGTCGCTCGCGCGCTCGGCGATGGGCAACGGCGCTACGAGCTGCGTGAGGTGTTCGACCTAGCGCATGAGATCGGCGCTCGCACCGTAGTGCTTGGCTACGCGGGTCGCGTCACCGAGCAGGCGATGCGCGTCACGGTCAACGTCTACGAGCGAGGCGAGCGGGAAACGTTCAACATCATGCTGACGCGGCCCAGCCAATTCGATCCCTCGGCGCAGGTTCCTTCGGAGCGGCTGAAGAGCCGGCACTTCGAGAATCTCGCACTGTCAGCCGAGACGAGCCCGATCAGTCTCTTCCAGCGCGTCCTGCCGGACGTGCTCGCATTCCTTGGCGTTGAGGCCAAGGCCCCTGCGCCAGCCAAGACGCTCAGCCGGTTCGACGACACAGCACTGCCGGATTCGCCCTTCGCGCTCGCCAAGGGGGCTGCAACACCCGCGCGCGACGCGTACTACCTGCAGCTGCTGGCGACCCTTGCTCCCAGGCCGGCGGGTCGCGAACGAGAACGCCTTGTCGAGAAGTCGATGCTTGCCGTGCAGCGCATGTCGCCAGAGTCGCCGGACTATCGCCTGCTCCGGGCGCGAGCCTTCATGCATCTCGGCCTTCGAGGCGAAGCGATCCGCGCACTCGGCAAGCCGGTGAACCCGGAAGAGAGACACCTGCTGGCGCTCCTGAACGGCAACCTTCCAGAGGTGCAGGCGCAACGCGGCAAGGCTCCCCGGGGTCCACGAGCCCTCATGATGGCGCTGGAAGAGAACGCGATTGCCGTCGCCTACGGCAGCCAAGACCAGGGCCGCCACGAGCGGACGCTGGCGGCGCTGCAGCTGCCGCCGGGAATGTGGGCTTATCTCGCGACCCGCAGGTTGACCGAGTGGAATCTCTGGATGCCGCGGGAAAATCTCGAGCTGAAGGCGCTGCTCGATCGCGATCTGCCGATCGAGGGCTTCACGGCGGCAGGCCTCGTGCGCGGCGCCGGGATCGTTGGCGGTGCTCCTCGATCCCATCCGGAGGCCGACCTGTCCGTGCTCAATCATGGACGGAGGCACATACAGAAGGTGGCTGCGCAGTGGTGCTGTACCGCCCTCCAGCCGCGGGTGACGGAGGCCGACGTGCTGGATCTCGTGCTCGCGATCGGCGTGGACAATCTGACGCAGCGCGCCAGGTTCCTCACTCACGTGCAAGGCAGGCCGAACGAAGCGATCGTGTTTCTGGGCAGCGTCGAGAGCGCTTACCAGGAGCAGCCTGACTTCCTGGTGGCGAAGGGATACGCGGAGCTGGAGAGAGCCCGCACTGCAACCGGGGCGGAGCAAGACGGCCTCCTGCGCTCAGCATTCGCCGCCGGCGTCAATGCCTGGTTCTGGGAGCAGGGACAGACCGATGTCTCGGCCCGAGCCCTTGACCTGTGGGCAGCTACCGGTCGGCGCGACTACGGCGGTCTGGACAACGTTTTCGCCAGCGACTACCCATATCGCCCCTTCTATTCCTTCTGGCAGGGCGGTGGCGAGCCCCAGGTAACGCAGTCCAACGCGCGAGATGCGCTGGAGAATTCGTGCTTTGATTTCACTCCAGTCGGGCATCTCGAGTGGACGATGGGCAAGGTCGAGAATCGCTGGGCCGAGGTTGACACGCTGCTCGGCGCGCTCGGCCAGCGTTTTGTCGGCAATCCCGACCGAACCAGGCTCGTGGCGCAGGCCAGCCTGCGCCGCGGCGATTCGGCGGGCGCGCAACGCGTGTATCGCGAAGCGATCCAGGCGCAGCCCGACGCGGAGAAGCTCTATTCCGAGCTTGGTCAGCTGCTATTCGAGGACGGCGCCGACGACAAGGCCGCCGAAGTTCTGATGGGTTACCCGGGGCTGAAAAAGGGAGCGGATGTCAACGCAGTAAGGCTTTCCAACTACGCGTTCGACGCCGGCTCACTCTACTACTGGAGCGGCGACACGGCGCGCGCCATCCCGCTCTACAAGACCGCGGCCGAGCTTCGGACCGGTTCGAGCGCGAGCATCACGAGCGAGACCCGGCTTGCCATCATTGGTGGCGACTACCTCGCCGCCGTGCGCGGCTCGCTCGATCGCGGGCAGCGCTACAACTCCGAGTACGGGTACCGCGACTATCTCTCATTGCTGCATGCGCTCGGTCTCTCGCAACAAGGCTGGGAAGGCTTTGCCGCGCTCCTGCCGCACATCGATCGTCCCCAGATCTGGGAGGCCGCGCTCGTCGGACACCGGCTGCAGGGCGCAAGCGAGGCCGAGATTGCGGCCTGGGCGGCAACAGCGCCTGTGCGCGAGGCTGGAGCAGGGGCCTACCCCTATGCGCCCACCCATCTGCTGCGCGCTGCGGTCGTAGATCGCACGCCTTCGCCGGACCTGGCAACCCGGCTTACAGCCATCGAGAGACCGGTCTGGCAGATCGAGCACAACCCGCGCCACGTCGTGCGCGCGGGGCGCGACGGTACCTGGCACGCCGTTCTCGGCCCCGACTCGCCGAATAATTCGACTCTGTTGCCCGGGCTGTTCGAGAAGACGCGCAAGGCGAGAGTCAAATCGGACCTCGTCTATTACGCCGAGGCGTACGCTGCGATCCGCAAGGGCAACTTCGACGCTGCGCGCGGCATGCTCGACGAAGCATCGCGCCTCTACGACCTGCGCCTGGAATCCCTGGGCTACCTGTTGCCGGCATACGCGTATGCTGCTGCGCGTTCCAAAAACACGGCGGCCCTGCGGAAGTCGCTGGAAGCATTTCCCGCTCCCTTGCGGCGCTTCGATCACCAGCTTGCGCAGGGCATTCTCGCGGCAACCAACGGCAATTCCGCGCAAGCGACCGAGCACCTCCGTCTTGCGTTGCATCGGCGGCCGTTCACCGAGGTGCGGCCCGTGTTCACGGAGTACCAGTATGCCGAGGTGTGCGAATGGCTCTTCGAGGCAACTCGCGATCCGCGGTACCGCGACCTGGCGCTGGACTGGGCGCGAAAGAATCAGACCGTGCAGCCCTGGTTCGCGTGGGCCTATGCGCTAGAGGCGAAGCTCGCCACTGAGCCGGCAGCCAGATCGCGCGCGATCGCGATGGCGTATTACCTGGATCGCAATTCCGAGAGACTGGCTTCGCTGCCGAAGGACGAGGTCAGCAAGGCGGTGAAGGAATTTGGAGGGCGAAATCCGTTCAAGCGCGCGCTCGAAAAAGCGCCGAAGCAGCCGACCTGATTAGGCGGCCGGGCGCCTGATTTCAGAGAGGTGCTTCTTCCAGTACGGGTTGTCGAGGCTGTCGTTGCGCACGTACTTGCCCGAGGAGGGCGCGTGCACGAAGCGGCGCTCGCCGAGATAGATGCCAACGTGCGAGTTCTTCCGGCCGCGCTGGTCGAAGAAAATGAGATCGCCGCGCTTGAGCTCCGCGACCTTCACGCGCTGCGTCACGCGACGCTGCTCAGCAGTGCTGTGCGGAACGGAAACACCAGCCTGCTGGTAGCTGAAGAAGATCAGGCCGCTGCAATCGAAGCCCGACGGCGACGTACCGCCGTAGCGGTAGGGCTTGCCGACCATCTTCTGCGCGCTCGCCGCGGCGCGGTCGGCGGCGCCTTTCGGCGACGAAGCCGAGTAGGCGACGCTCTCCGGCGCGGCGGCGCAGCCGGCCAGGACTAGCGACAAGAGCAGGGCGAGCAGTTTCACGGACGCGCAGTTTACCGTCGACGCGCCGTTTGAAACGTCAGTTGTTGCGCGGACAACACAGCCCGAACGGCTCAGAACTCCCGGCCGATGCGCCGATCGAGGGAATATTTCCCACCGCCGGCCATGAAGAAGGCGTAGCTGATGACGGTGAGCAGCAGCGCGAACTCGCAGCCGCGCGAAGTCCAGAAGTAGCCGTTCGGCATCTGGATCGTCAGCGTGATCACCGCCATCTCGATGAAGAACATGAACGCGATCGGCCGCGTCAGCAATCCGGCCGCGAGCATCAGCATGCCGGCGAGCTCGAGCCACGCCACCACCCACGCCCAGAACATCGGCGGGTAGAAGCCGGTCTTCAGCACGTTGCCGGCGGCGATGCGCGCCGCGCCGTTGTCGAACACTTTCTCCCAGCCGCTGGGGAGGATGAGCAGTGCCATCCAGACGCGGGCGAGCGCATAGCCGGCCTCGACCAGGTTCTCGCGCGCCTCCTTCGTGATCGCATGCACGCCGCCGCCGGCGACCATCACCGAAAGAAGCAGGCCGAGCAGGAAGACGTGGTACTGCACTCCGCCGCGCGTCCATAGCCAGCCCTTGCCGATATTGAGGGTGATGATCCACAGCACGTCGAGCGCGAGCAGCACGGCCATGATGCGCGGCACGACGCCGAGCACGATCAGCAGGCCGGCGGCGAACTCGAGCAGGCCGAGCGGGTAGCTGCCGGTGAGGATCTTCTGCACGCCGTGCGGGATGAAGATCGCGCCGGTGGCGACGCGGATCAGCGTGTAGGCATAGGGCGCGACGACGCGGTAGAACGGCGCCATGAAGGGCACGATGAGTTTCATTTGCGGGGCCTCGTCCAGGATTCCGACCACGCGAGGCAGCAGCTCGACGACGGCTTGCCGAAGCGCTCCTGCTCGAACACCGCGCCGGGGCAGGCTTCGCCGTTGATCGTGAGCTGCGCGGCGCGCGCCGGGATGAAGGTGCTGTAGACGCCGAGCGGGCGCTTCATCGCGCCGGGCGGCATGGTGAGGATGAAGGGATCGATGAGCTCCCACCACGACATGACGATTTCATCCTCGCGCGAAAGAACTCTTTCCTCCACGGTCGCGAGCGAATGCCCGGTGCGCTCGAACTGGGCGTCGATCACCGGCAGCGACTCGTCGGCGAAGGGTTCGTGCAGCAGCTTCTCGATCTGGCTCTGCAGGTAGCGGGTCATGCCGACGTTGTCGGAGTAGATCTTCGGTTTCTTGTCGAGCTGAAAAAACAGCACGTGGCCCTGTCCGGCGGGCGACCAGAGGACTCGCCAGTGGCTCGCGCGGGTGACGAGGCTCTTGCCGCCGTCCTTCGACAGGCGGATGAACGAGTTCTCGCCGGTCATGACGACGTCGTGCGGATCGACCATCTGCTGTACCGGTGCGGCCATGGCTCCCCCTTACTTCGTCGGCGCCGGCGGCCCTTCGGGCTGCCCGGCGTGCTGCGTCGCCTTCGGATCGATGTAGGACCACGGACGCGCGCTCTTCGTCCAGATATGCGCGGTGATCTTCATGCTGTCGGTATCGTCGAGCGTGCCGGCGCGCAGCGCCAGCATCTCGGGCGTGTTCTCGCGGTGGCTCCAGAGCGGCGAGCCGCAGTCGCCGCAGAAGTAGCGGAACAGGGTGCGGCCGCTCGCCGCCTTGCCGGTGAAGGTCTTGGGCTTGCCCTTCTCGAGCTTGAGCTTGTCGCGCGGCACGATGGTCACCACCGCGCCGTGCGCGCCGGAGGCTTTCTGGCAGTCGCGGCAGTGGCAGGCGCGAAGCTCGGTGGGTGAGGTGCTGATGCTGTAGCGGATCGCGCCGCAGAGACAGCCGCCGTTGAGATTGCTCATAGCTTGTCCTTTCCAGGCCAACGCTCTACCAGATCGACGAACAAAGGGTCGATGCTCTTGTCGCCTCTACGTATTTCTTTTGCCAAAGGACCTGGTTCCTCGTTGTAGGCGAGGAGCGAAAGGTCGGTCATGCGCATCGGGTAGAGGATGCCGTCGAGGTGGTCGCATTCGTGCTGCAGCAGTGCGGACCAGGAGCTCGTCGCCTCATGACTCACGGTTTCGTTTTCAAGGGTCTTGTACGTGATCGTGATGTCTGTGTACCGGGGCACCTTGCCGTGCAGGCCGGGAACGGACAGGCAGCGCTCCCAGACATCGCGCTTCGCTTCGATCCTGGGCTTGATTACCGGATTCACCATCACCGTCCATGGGCGCGGCTGCAATCCCGAGCCCTGCGGGATGCGCGAAGCGATCATGCGGTAGACGACGACGCGCTTCGGCGCGAACACCTGCGGCGCGGCGATGCCGCTCGCGCCGATATCCTCGATCGTGTCCTGCATGTCCTGCGCGAGCTTGCGGATCTCGGGCGCGGCCGGATCGGCGACCGGCGCGCTCGGCTGCAGCAGCACCGGATTCCCCATCCGGGCAATTCGCAAAACGGCCATCGTCCTCCTCCGGGCCGACATGGTCGCACAGCTAGAATGACGTGGTGAGCCCCGCGATGTTGATCCTGCTCCTGGTGAGCGGCACGATCGTTTCGCTTTCCATGGGCATGCGCCAGAGCATGGGCCTGTTCATGGGCCCGCTGACGACCGACCTCGGCATCTCGGCGGCGACCTTCAGCTTCTCGCTGGCGCTGCAGAACATCGTCTGGGGCTTGTCGCAGCCGGTGGTCGGTGCGCTCGCCGACCGCTACGGCGCGCGGCCGGTGGTATTCGGCACGGCGCTGATCTACGCCGCCGGGCTCGGCCTGATGATCGTCTCGCGCGGCGCGCTCGGCCTCGACCTCGCCGGCTTCCTCTGCGGCATCGGCATCGCCGGCACGGGGTTCGGGGTATTGATCGGCGTCGTCGCGCGGGCGACGCCGCCGGAAAAGCGCATCCAGCGCGTTGGCCTGGTCGCGGCGGTCGGGTCGCTCGGCACGGTGGTGCTGGCGCCGACCGGGCAGGCGTTGATCGGCAGCCATGGCTGGCAGGTGGCGCTCGCGGCCTTCGCCGGCATCGCGGTCTTCACCGCGTTGCTTTCTCTGCTGGTCAAGGAAACCGCGGTGCCGGATGCGCGTCCGACGTCGCAACCGCTGCGGCAGGCGTTGTCCGACGCCGGACGGCACCGCGGCTTCGTGCAGATGACGATCGCGTATTTCGCCTGCGGCTTCCAGCTGATCTTCATCACCACCCACCTGCCGCAGTACCTGCAGGTCTGCGGCGTTTCGCCCGAGGTCGGCGCGCAGGCGCTCGGCCTGATCGGCTTCTTCAACACCATCGGCACCTACCTCTTCGGCCACCTCGGCGCGCGCTACAGCCAGAAGAGGCTGCTGGCGCTGATTTACGGCACGCGCACCGTCTTCATCTGCATCTTCCTCGCGGTGCCGATCACCGCGACGACGACGCTCATCTTCGCCGCGGCGATGGGCTTCCTCTGGCTGGGCGTGGCGCCGCTCATCACCGGCGTGATCGGCCGGGTGTTCGGCATGGGCCACTTCAACACGCTCTACGGCACGGTGTTCCTCTCGCACCAGGTCGGCTCGTTCGCCGGCGCGTGGATGGGCGGCGTGGTGTTCTCCGTCACCGGCAGCTACTCGCTCGCGTGGGCGGCGCTGATCGCGATCGGGACGATCGCCTTCCTCCTGCAGTGGACGATGGACGACCGCCCGGCCGACGTTACTGCTTTTCGATCACCCGCTCATCCGTGAGCCGCACGTGGTCGCCAGCCCTGAACTCGGCGTTATCGGTGTCCAGGTACTGCGTGCGGCCGTCATTCATGCGGATCTTCAAGCGATAGATTGTTTCCGACACCGAACCGCCTGCGGCGGCCGTGAACGGCTTCGGCGCTGGCGCGACCGACTCGACCACTCCCGGGCCGGTGCGATACGCGAACGGCTGGGCGGCGATGTCGGACTGGGGCGTCCAGTAGCAGCCGGCGAGGCTTGCCACGGCAAGAGCGACGACAGAGCGTTTCATGCTTCCTCCTAGGAGAAATTCGGGGTCAGGGTCGCAATTCCTGCGGCCGCTACCTGAATTGCGACCCTGACCCCGAATTCGGGTTCTGGGGCGGCGGCTCCCCGGGCGCGCGCGTCGCGCCGGTGGAAGCCTTGTGCTCCCGCTCGAGGCACTGGTCGCGCAGCGTCCCGGAAAGTTCTTTGCAACGCTCCGCGCCGCGCGGCGAAGGCGCGGGCGTGGCCCGCCCGTCGGGCGTGCCGGACGTCTCGCCGGGCAGCACCGAGCCGCCCTTGATCGCGCCGTCACTTGGCTTCGCACCCTCTTTCGCGTCCTGCGCGAACGCGAGGGCGGAGAAAAGAAGTAGCGTCCAGGCCATGGATTTCATACCCGTTCAGTTGCAATAATCGAGCCCATGGACGCCGTCGCCCTCACCAGGACCCTGCTGCAGTTCGACACCATCAACCCGCCCGGCCGCGAGCGCGACTGCGCCCGCCACGCCGGCGCGATGCTCCAGGAGTGGGGCTACAAGGTCGAGTATCACGAGTACGCCGACAGCCGCACCAGCGTCATCGCGCGCGCAGGAGGAGGAGATGCGGACTCGTCCGCGAAGAAGCCGCTGTGCCTGACGGGGCACCTCGACGTCGTCTCGCTCGGCACGCGCAAGTGGGCGCACGACCCGTTCTCGGGCGAGACCGCCGGCGACAAGCTCTACGGCCGCGGCAGCTCGGACATGAAAGCCGGCGTCGCCGCGATCCTGATCGCGGCGCGCACCATGGCGAAGAAACTCTCCGGCACGCCGGGCGTGGTGATCGTCCTCACCGCCGCCGAGGAAGGCGGCTGCATCGGCTCGAAGAAGCTCGCCGAGACCCAGCTGCTCGGCAAGGCGGGCGCAATCGTGGTCGGCGAGCCGACCTCGAACTACCCGTTCGTCGGCCACAAGGGCTCGCTCAAGTTCAACGCCTCGTTCCGCGGCGTCTCGGCGCACGGCTCGATGCCGCACCTCGGCGAGAACGCGGTCTACAAGGCGGCGCGCGCGGTGGCGAAGCTCGAAGAGTTCGACTTCAAGGCGAAGAAGCACCCGATCATGGGCGAGCCGACGATGAACGTCGGCACCTTCGAGGGCGGCAGCGGCGTGAACCTGGTCCCGGACCTGGCGAAGATCGGTGTCGACATCCGCACCGTGCCCGGCGTGGACCATGGAAAACTGATTTCCCGCTTGAAAACACTGATGGGCAAGGCCGAGGTCGAAGTCTTCTCGGATCTTCCGCCGGTGTGGACCGCGCCCGACGACGAGTGGATGCAGCGCGTGTTCGAGATCTGCAAGCCGGTGCTCGGCAAGCGGCCCAAGGCGCGCACCGCGACCTACATGACCGACGCGGCCAACCTGCTGAAGGTCTACGCCGGCGCCCCGACCGTGGTGCTCGGGCCCGGCGAGGCGCAGATGGCGCACCAGACCGACGAGTACTGCAACATGGAGCGCATCGGCGAGGCGGTCGCGATCTACGAAGCCCTGATCGACGACTGGATTCGCTAGGAACTGCAGCTAAGAGCGGAACATCCCGCCCGCTCCCGGGCCCATTCGGGCCGCCGAGCGGCCAGGTCTTCTTCCTGCGATTGTTCATCGTACGGCCGCGCCAGGACCCGCATCAGCCGCTCGAGCACCGACGCGTCGCCTTTCTCCAGCGCCTCGATCGCCTGCACCGCGAGGTAGTTGCGGAAGATGTACTTCGGGTTCACCGCGTTCATCCGCTCGCCGCGTCCCGGCTTGGCGCGGGCGAGGTAAAGCGCGAGCCACGAGCTCACCGTGGCGGCGTCGGGCTCGCCGTAGAAAGCCGGCCGCAGCACTTCGATGTCCGACGGTTTCTCGACCTTCGCCAGGTTGCGGAAGAAGAGCGTGAAGTCGGTCTCCGTGCTGCCGAGGACGCTGAAGAGTCCCGTCATCACCGCCTCGTCGACTGTGTCGAGGCCGAGCTTGTCCGCCAGCGCCTTCGTCATCTGCTCCTGATAGGTCTCGACGTAGAGCTCAAGCGCCTTTTCAAGTTTTTCTTTTTCAACAAAACCCACCAAAGCTTCAGCGAGGCGCGTCAGGTTCCATAGCGCGATCTGCGGCTGGTTGCCGTAGCAGTAGCGCCGGCCCGGGAGGTCGGTGGTGTTCGGCGTCCACTGCGGGTCGTAGCCCTCGAGCCAGCCGTAGGGGCCGTAGTCGATCGTCACGCCGAGGATCGAGAGGTTGTCGGTGTTCATCACGCCGTGCACGAAGCCGAGGCGCATCCAGTCGACCATCAGCAGCGCCGTGCGGCGGCACACCTCGGCAAACCACTTCTCGTACGACAGCCCTGCGAAGTGATGGCGGATCACGTAGTCGGCGAGCTGCTTGCGGAGATCTTCTTCCAGGATCTGAAAGTTGCCGAAGCGCACGAAAGACGGCGCGACGCGGCAGACGATCGCGCCGGGTTCGGGCGCGGGATGGCCGTCGTAGAACATGTCGCGGATCACCGGCTCGCCGGTGGCGACCAGCGACAGCGCGCGGGTGGTCGGCACGCCGAGCCAGTGCATCGCCTCGCTGCAGAGGAATTCGCGCAGCGACGAGCGCAGCACCGCGCGACCGTCGGCGGTGCGGGAGTAGGGCGTCAGGCCCGCGCCCTTGAGCTGCAGCTCCTGGCCGCCGATCTCGCCCAGCGTGATCGCCCGGCCGTCGCCGAGCTGGCCGGCCCAGTTGCCGAACTGATGCCCGCCGTAGCGCGCGGCGAAGGGCTGCATTCCTGGCAGCACCTTGTTTCCTGCGAGAACTTCGATGGCAAGCGGCGAAGGAGAAGCAAGGCCCAGCGTTGCCGCGAGATCGCTCGACCACGCCAGCAGCTTCGGTGCAGCCACCGGGGTCGGATCGACGCGCGTGTAGGCGGCGGCGCCCACCTGGCGTGGTACGTTGGTCGTCACCGGGTCGGCGGGCAGCTCCGCGACGAAACTGCCGGAATACCTCGCCTGGGACAGGTCGACCTGGCGTGGGAACGCGGCGGCGAGTGGCGTCATCGAATACAGCGTAACCCGAAATCTAGGCCGCGCCCTCGACGATCCGGATGTCGCGCTCGGCGGCATCGCCGAGCACGCGCAGCGCCTCCTTGTAGCCCGGGCTGTCGTGGCCGGCGACGGCCGCGGCAACGCTCTCCCACTCGGTGACTACGGTGCGCTGGTTCATGCCTGCCTCGTACGTCTTGGCCGGCGAGCCGCGCACGAGGAACTTGCCGCCCGCCGCCTGGATCGAGGGGCCAGCGAGCTTGGCGTACGCGGCGAGCGCGTCGGGGTTCTTGATCGAGCGGTAGCAGGTAATCCAGTATGCTTTCGCCATGAAGCTCTCCTTTTGGAATCGGGCAAGTCTACTCGCGGCGCTGCTGATGCCGTTGGCTTGTAACAGCCAGACCGTGCGAATCATCGTGCCTTTCGCAGCCGGCGGCGTGCAGGACATCATCGCCCGCTCGATCAATACCGAATTCGGCGCGAAGATCGGCCGCACCGTGATCGTCGAGAACCGCACCGGCGCGGGCGGCACCATCGGCAACGCCTCGGTGGCGAAGAGCGCGCCCGACGGCGCCACGCTGCTGCTCGCGGCGGCGAGCCACACCATCACCGGCCACGTCTACGCCAAGCTGCCCTACCACCCGCTGCGCGACTTCACGCCGGTGGCGCATATCGGCAACGTCGACTACGTGCTGATGATCAACGGCGATCTGCCCGTCAAATCCGTGCAGGAATTGATTACTTTCCTGAAAAAAGAACCCGGCAAATACAACTTCGCCTCCGCCGGCACGGGCAGCGCGACGCACCTGTCGATGGCCTACTTCTCGAGCCTCGCGGGGGTCGAGATGGTGCACATTCCCTTCAAGGCGACCAACGAAGCCATCCAGGAGGTCATGGTCGGCCGGGCGCATGCGGTGATGGCGTCGACCATCGGCGCGCTGCCCTTTGCCAAGGATTCGCGCTTCAAGATGCTCGGCGTGAGCGGCGCGGCGCGCTCGAAGTTCGCACCGGACTTGCCGACCATCGCCGAGAGCGGTCTCGCGGGCTACGCGTTCGATTCCTGGATCGGCCTGCTCGGCCCGGCCGGCATGCCGAAGGCAACGGTGGACGAGATGAACGCCGCCGTGGCCGCGCTGCTCAAGGACCCGGCGATCCTCGATCGCCTGGCGAAACAGGGTGTCGAGCCGCGCGCGCTTTCGCCGCAAGCGTTCGCGAAGCTCCTGGAGGGCGATTTCGCCCGCATGGAGCGCATCGTCAAAGCTGCCGGCGCGAGGATCGATTGACTTCGCGAAGAGAAGAAGCAGGCCGTTTTCCGGCGACAGCGCTGTAGCGTTTCGCCGCCACCACGAAGCGGGAATCCGCGCTAGGAATCGCGCCGCGCGCTGGCTACGCTCGCCTCGTCACTCACCAGTGGAGGTGGCCATGGACGCAGCGAAGGTTTACCGCGTGCTGGACCTGATCCCCGATCGCACCAGGCGCACGCAGCTCGGCGCCGCTTTCGCCGATGTGCGCGCCACCACCTGCCTGCACCCCGAGCGGCTGGCGCTGCTCGCCGAATTCCTGCACTGGCTCTCGCCCATCTACCCGACCACGAAGGATGACCAGATGCGCCTGGGTCTGTTCGCGCCGAAGCAGGTTCACGCGGAAGACGAGGAAGAGACCGTCGATCTCGAGGAAGAAACACTCGTCTAGAATGCGGGACGCATGCGCGTCCTGTCCTCCCTCGCGATCAAGGAAGCCTATCTCGAGCTCGTTCCCGCCTTCGAGGCGAAAACGAAGCACAAGGTCGACACCGAGTGGCTCGGCATGGTCGACATCATCAAGCGCGTCAAGGCGGGCGAGAGCGCCGACATGGTCATCGCCTCGCAGAAGGCGCTCGGCGAGCTGAAATCCCTGGGCAAGGTCGCGGTGGTGGTCGATCTCGCCAAGTCCGGCGCCGCGGTGGCGGTGAAGAAGGGCGCGCAGCGCCCCGACATCTCCTCCGGCGAGGCGGTGAAGCGCGCGCTGCGCGCTGCCAAATCGATCGCCTATTCGAGCGGCCCGAGCGGCGTGTACCTGGTGGAGCTGATCCGGAAATGGGGCATCGCCGACGAGCTCAAGCCGAAGAGCACGCAGACACCCCCCGGCACGGCGGTCGGCCCGCTGGTCGCGCGCGGCGAGGCGGAAATCGGCTTCCAGCAGATGAGCGAGTTGCTGCCGTTCACGGCGGGCATCGACATCGTCGGTCCGCTTCCGGCCGACATCCAGGTCATCACGACTTTCTCCGGCGGGGTGCATGTCGCCGCCAGGCAGGCCGACGCCGCCCGGGCGTGGCTGGCCTTCATTGCTTCTTCCGCCGCCATGCTGAGAAAGCACGGCATGGAGGCCGTCTAGACTACGGGCGCGGTCGCTGGCATGCAGCTTGCAGCGTGGAGAATCCCATGGGTTCTCTAACCGGAGACTGCAGATGAAGAAGCTAGCGATCATGGGCGCGGCGCTCGCCCTGGCGGTAGGCACGGCCTACGCTGAAAAAGGCGCCCTCGAGAAGCAGCAGGAAAAAGGCGGCGCGCTGAACAACGAGACCTCGTTCCGCGTGATGGACAAGAACAACGACGGCTACCTCTCCAGGGCCGAGGCAGCCGCCAACCCCGACCTCGCCAAGCGCTTCGCCGAGGCCGACACCAACAAGGACGGCAAGCTCAGCCGCATGGAATACCTCAAGGTGATGGCCAAGATCGACACGCACACCACGGCCGAGAAGGTCAGCAAGAGCACCGACTCCGACAAGAAGTCGGCCAGCGGCGGCACGACGCAGAAGTAGCGCGCCTCACGGCGTCGAGAAAGGCGGGCTTCGGCCCGCTTTTTTTTGGCGGGCTCTGTTTGTAGAATCTGCCCCATGATTCCGATGAGCGCCGAAGAGATCAAACAGTTCTGGCACGGCTTCTGTGAGCGCCAGCGCATCAAGCCCGACGTGCGGGCCGAGGGCGATCGCCGCATCGAGGCCGACCCGGACTTCTGGGCCGACCAGACCATGTGGCAGCTGGTCGAGGCGATCTCGGGCGACGCCGGCGGCAAGCAGCGCCGGGACCAGTAGACATCGTCCCGCGCGTCCTCGCGTTCCTGCTCCTCCTCGCGCCGCTCGCTGCCGCGGCGCAGGCCGAGCTGCGCGGCTACTGGGATGCCATCGGCCGGGGCGACTACAACGCCGCGGCGGCCGAGCTCCGCCCGCTAGCCGACGCCGGCAACGCCGAAGCTCAATACCGCATGGCGATGCAGTACGCGGACGGGCTCGGCATGCGGCGCAACGACGCGGTCGCGGCCAGCTGGCTGCTGCGCGCCGCCGACCAGGGCCACCCGCGGGCGCAGGTCTCGCTGGGGCACCTGTACAAGGAAGGGCGGGGCGTGCCCGAAGATGCGACCACGGCGCTTCGCTGGTACCGCAAGGCAGCCGACGCCGGCGACGCGGTGGCGCAGAACAACGTCGGCTTCATGCTCGCGAGCGGGCGCGGCACGATCGCCAACCCGGCCGAGGCGGTGAAGTGGTACCGGCTCGCCGCCGAGCAGGGCCTGCCCGGCGCGCAGTCCAACCTCGGCGTCATGTACCTGAGGGGCAGCGGCGTTTCGCAGGACGACGCCGAGGCGGTGAAGTGGATCCAGCGGGCGGCGACGCAGGGCGACGCCTACGCGCAGTACAACCTCGGCCTCATGTACGCGCAGGGTCGCGGCGTCATCGTTAAGGACGAACGTCAGGCGATCGGCTGGCTGACGAAGTCCGCGGATGGCGGCTACGCACCTGCGGCGCTGCTGCTTCGCCAGATGAGCGGCGGCAAGTAGCGCCCGGCGAAGGTGAATCCCGGGGGCCTGCTTGCCCCCGGGTGAAAACAGCGCTTACTTCTTCTCGGTGTCGACCGGCGCAGGCGTCGGGGCCGGCGCTGCTTCGCTCTTCGTGTCGGCCTTGGTGCCGCCGGCGCCAGGGGTGCCGCTCTCTTTCGCGGCCTTTTTCTTGTCCATCTTGTCGGTCTTGACGTCGGCGCTCGCGCCGGCCTTGGCATCGGCATCCGTGCTCTTCTTGTCATCCGCCGCGAGGGCGCTGAACGAAATCGCGGCGAGGCCGCAAATGGCGAGTTGCAGAAGCTTGTGCATCATCGATCTCCTGATTGAGGTGAGGGGTGCTCGCAAGAGCGAGCGGGTGGCACCTGCAGCAAAGTACGTGCCACCCCCGAATGCGTGGCTAAAATGGCCGAAAGTGTCGCTTCCAGGGGCTCCGATGTCGCAAGCGCCCGACGCAGTGCGCAACAGCGTCAAGGAAAAACTACAACGCGGCGAAGTCGTCGCCTCGATCACGGTGCGGCTGGTGCCGACGGTCGAGATCGTGCGCATCGCCAAGACCGCGGGCTTCGACAGCCTCTACATCGACCTCGAGCATTCCAGCTTCTCGATGGAGACCACCAGCCAGCTTTGCATCATGGCGCTCGAGGCCGGCGTGCCCGCCTTCGTGCGCGTGCCGGCGAATACGCCGGAGTACGTCTCGCGCGTGCTCGACGGCGGCGCGCTCGGCGTGATCGCGCCCGGCGTGCGCTCCGCGGCCGAGGCGCGCGCGGTGGTCGACGCCGCCAGATATCCGCCGCTCGGCAGCCGCGGACTTTCCGGCGGCTTGCCGCAGCTCGGCTTTCGCAGCGTGCCCGCAGCGCAGGCGCTGCCGGCGCTGAACGAAGCGACCACGGTCATGGTGCAATTCGAGTCGGCGGCCTCGCTCGCCGCGGTGGACGAGATCGTCGCCGTCGACGGCATCGACATGGTGATGATCGGCAGCAACGACCTCCTGGCCGATCTCGGCAGCCCGGGCGAGTACGATCATCCGAAGCTGCGTGAGGCCTATGAGCGCACGATCGCCGCGTGCCGCAAGCGCGGCAAGCATGTCGGCGTCGGCGGCCTCTCGTCGCGCCCCGATCTCGTCGCGCAGTTCGTGAAGATGGGCGCGCTTTACGTCTCGACCGGCACCGACCTTGGCTTCCTCATGGCCGAATGCCAGCGGCGGGTGAAGCAGGTAAGGGATATATTTCCAGGATGAGATTTCTTCTTTCCGTTCTGCTAGCGGCCTGGTGCTCGCTGGCCCTGTCCCAGTCCTATCCCTCCAAGCCGATCCGCGTCGTCGTGCCGCTCGTTCCCGGCGGCAACCAGGACATCGTCGCCCGCGCGGTGGGCGAGGAGATCGCCAAGGCTCTCGGCCAGCAGGTGATTGTCGAGAACCGGCCGGGCATCGGCGCGATCGTCGGCACCCAGGCGGTGAAGAATTCGCCGCCCGACGGCTATACGCTGCTCTCGGTCGCCGTGACCTTCGCGCGCGTCCCCGGAATCTTGACCAGCGCCGGTTACGACCCGCGCACCGATTTCACCGGCGTGAGCCTCGTCTGCCGCATCCCGCAGCTGCTCGTCGTCAATCCGTCCTTCGAGGCGCGCCGCGTCGGCGAGCTGATCGCGTACGCAAAGGCGAACCCCGGAAAAGTCAGCTACGGCAGCTCGGGTAATGGCTCGACCGGCCATGTCGCCACCGAGCTGTTCATGCGCATGACCGGCACCAAGCTGCTGCACGTCATGTACAAGGGCAACGCGCAGGCGATCGTCGACGTGATGGGCGGACAGATCACGATGATGTTCGACCAGGTGAGCACTTCGGCGGGCCACGTGCGCGGCGGCAAGCTGCGTGCGCTTGCCGTCACCACGCTAGAGCGCTCGCCGCTCTTCCCCGAGGTGCCGACGCTCGATGAGTCGGGCCTCAAGGGTTACGAGGATGTGACCTGGAACGGCATCGTCGCGCCGGCGGCCGTGCCGCGCGAAATCGTTTCGAAGCTGAATGGCGAAATCAGAAAAATCATGGCGAACCCGGAGTTCGTCAAACGCTACGCCGAGCGGGGCATCGAGATGAAGGCAAGTGCGTCGCCCGAGGAGTTCACCGCCTACATCCGCTCCGAGGCGGATGGCTTTGCCAAACTGGTCAAGGACGCGGGGATGAAAGCGGAATGAACAAATGGTTATGGGTTCTGGTTTTCTGGTCGGGTCTTGCGTTCTCGCAAGCCTACCCAAACAAGCCCATCCGGCTGATCGTGCCGTTCCCGCCCGGCGGCAGCAACGATATCGTCGCGCGGATGCTCGCCACGCAGCTCGCCGGTCCGCTCGGCCAGTCGGTGGTGATCGAGAACAAGGGCGGGGCGGGCGGCGTGCTCGGCACCGACAGCGTGGCGAAGGCCACGCCCGACGGCTATTCGTTGCTGCTCATCTCGGTCGCCTACGCCTTCGCGCCGGCGCTCTACAAGACGCTGCCCTACGACCCGGCGACGGCGTTCGCGCCGATCACCATCGTCGGGCGCGGGCCTTCGGCGCTCACCGTCCATCCCTCGGTCCCCGCGAACACGGTGGCGGAGCTGATCGCGCTCGCGAAGAAGAGCCCGGGCAAGCTCAACTACGCCTCCGCCGGCGTCGGCAGCTTCCAGCATCTTTCCGCGGCGCTGTTCATGAGCCAGGCCGGCATCGACGTCGTCCACGTTCCCTACAAGGGCGGCGGGCCGGCGATGGCCGACGTGATGGGCGGCCAGGCGCAGATCGTCATGCCTTCGTTGATCCAGGTCGTACCGCACATCAAGAGCGGCCGGCTGAAGGCGCTCGGCACGAGCGGCCCGATACGCAGCCCGCAGCTGCCCGGCGTGCCGGCGATCGCCGAGACGCTGCCCGGCTACGAGTCGCAGAACTGGTGGGGCGTGCTCGCCCCGGCAGGCACGCCGCCGCCGGTGCTGGACCGCCTCTATGGCGCGATGAGCGAAGTGCTGCAATCGAAGGAGACCGGCAAGCGCATGGAGTCCGAGGGCGCGGAGACGGTGCGCATGACGCCGCCGGAGTTCGGCCGCTTCATCGCCGCCGAGCTCGCGAAGTGGGTCAAGGTAGCGCGCGACGTCGGCATTCAGGCGGAGTAGCCCCCACATGAAATGCCTTTCCCTGCTTCTTGCCCTCTGGGTGAACGCAGCGCTGGCGTTCCCCACCAAGCCCGTGAAGATCATCGTCGCCTTCCCGCCGGGCGGCGGTACCGACATCGTCGCGAGGGTGGTCGGCGCTAAGCTCCAGGAAGCGTGGGGGCAGGGCGTCGTAGTCGAGAACCGCGCCGGCGCGAGCGGCACGATCGGCACCGAGATCGCTGCGAAGTCCGATCCCGACGGCCACACGCTGTTCATGGCGACGATGGGCAACATGACCGCCAACCAGCATCTCTACACCAGCATGGGCGTCGACCCGCTGCGCGCCTTCGCGCCGATCACGAAGGTGGTCGACGTGCACTTCGTCTTCATGGCCAACCCGACCCTGCCGGCGGCGAACGTGCGCGAGGTGATCGCGCTGGCGAAGCAGAAACCCGGCGAGCTCGCCTACAGCTCCTCGGGCCCCGGCGGCGCGCCGCACCTCGCGATGGAGCTTTTCAAGCGCCAGGCCGGGATCGACCTCATCCACATCCCCTACAAGGGCAGCTCGATGAGCATCAACGACCTGATCGGCGGCCGCGTGATGCTCTCGATGGACAGCCTGGTGCAGTCGGCGCCGCACATCAAGTCGGGCCGCCTCAAGGCGCTGGCGGTGCTCGGGCCGAAGCGCAGCCCGCTCTTGCCCGAAGTGCCGACGATGCAGGAGGCGGGTGTCGCCGGGTATTCGCTGACGAATTGGTTTGGACTTCTGGCTCCCGCTGCGACGCCACGAGAAACGGTTCAAAAGGTTTTCGTTGACGTGAAGAAAGTGCTCGAAGACCCGGAAATCAGAAAACGGATCGGCGATCTCGGCGCGGACGTGGTCGGTAACACGCCGGAGGAATTCGCCGCGGCGATGCGCGCCGAGTCGCAGCAGTGGGCCGAGATCATCAGGGCCGCCGGCATCAAGGGCGAATGAAGGTCTCCGCAGACAAGGTCCGCGAGCAGATCGCCTCGCTGCTCACGGCGTGGGGCATGGACGCGGACATCGTCAAGACCACCGCCGAGGTGATGGTCGAGACCGACCTCGCCGGCGTCGATTCGCACGGCGTGTCGATGCTGATGGACTACGAAGCGTTCAAGTCGCGCGGCAAGCTGAACGTCAAGGCGCGGCCGAAGGTCGTCAAGGAGACGCCGGTCACGGGGATGGTCGATGCCGGCGCCGGCCTCGGCCATCCGGCGGCGGTGATGGGCATGGAGCTCGCGATCAGGAAGGCGCGTGCGATGGGCGTCGGCGTGGTGACCGTGTTCAATTCGCATCACTTCGGCGCCGCCGGCTACTACGCGGCGCTCGCGTCGCGAGCGGGCCTGGTCGGCATGGTGACGAGCTGCACGCGCTCGATCGCGGTCGTGCCGACGCGCGCCGCGGTGCCGGTGCTCGGCACCAACCCGATCGCCTTCGCCGCGCCGACGAAGCGCAACGCGCCGTTCCTGCTCGACATGGCGACTTCCAGCGTCGCCAACAACAAGATCAAGGTCTACGAGCTGAACGGCAAGACGCTGCCGGCGGGCTGGGTGCTCGACGGCAAGGGCCAGCCGGTGCGCGACCCGAAGGCGGCGATGCAGGTCATCTACGACAAGCAGGGCGGCGGCGGGCAGACGCCGCTGGGCGGCACGGCCGAGATGTCGAGCCACAAGGGCTACGGCCTGGCGATGATGGGGCACATTCTCGGGGGCACGCTCTCCGGGGGAAGTTTCTCTCCAATCAGAAATAGAACTCAAAAATCGTCCGATCCCGACCGCCTCGGCCACTTCTTTCTCGCCATCGACCCGAAGGTGTTCCGGCCCGAAGGTGCGTTCGAGGACGACCTCGACGCGGCGATCGACGTGCTGCACGCCGCGCCGCCCGTTGACCCGGCGCTGCCGGTGCTGGTGCCCGGCGATCCCGAGCGTGCGACGCGTGCTGCGCGCCTCAAGGAGGGAATTCCGCTGCCGGAGACGTTGTTGAAAAAAATAAGGGAAATATGCGAGCGGAGCGGAGTGCCGTTTCTCCTGTGAAGATCTTCATTCTCGATTCGATCCATTCCGCCGGCGTCGAATACGCCGCCAAGCACTTCGAGGTCGTCCGCTGGGACGATCCGCGGGTGAAGAACTGGCCGGAGGAAGCCGACGGCGTGATGGTGCGCGGCTCGAAGATCAGGGCCGAGGATCTGGCGCGCGCGAAGAAGGTGAAGATCATCTCCAAGCAGGGCGTCGGCTACGACAACATCGACGTCGCCGCGGCGAAGCAGCACGGCATCCCGGTGGTGCGCACGCCGGGCGTGAACAAGGAGGCGGTGGCGGAGCTGGCGCTCGGCCTCGCCATCGCGGTCGGGCGCCGCATCGTCGAGCTCGACCGGCGGGTGCGGTCGCAGGAGAAGCTCGACCGGACGAAGATCCTCGGCGTCGAGATGTGGGGCAAGACGGTCGGCATCGTCGGCGTCGGCAACATCGGCTCGCGCGTCGCGCACAAGTGGCGCAGCGCTTTCGAATGCAAGGTGGTCGGCTACGATCCGCACCGGAAACTCAGCATCCCACAGGCTCCCACCCTTGAGGAATTGCTGGAAAAAGCAGATCTCGTGTCGCTGCACGTCCCGCTGAACGAAGAAACGAAATACCTCATCGGCAAGCGCGAGCTGGCGCTGATGAAGCCGACCGCGATCCTGGTCAACACCTGCCGCGGCGGCGTGGTCGACGAGGCGGCGCTCTACGCGGCGCTCAAGGCCGGCAAGCTGTTTGGCGCCGGCATCGACGTCTGGGAAGTGGAGACGCCGCGCGTCGACAGCCGCCTCCTCGAGCTGCCGAACGTGGTCTGCACCCCGCACGCTGCGGGCGGCACCGAGGAAACGCAGATCCGCAGCGCGCTCAAGGTCGCGGAGCAGGCGGTCGACGTGCTGAACGGCAAGCCGCCGATCGAGGAGAATCGGGTCGCATGAAGCTCGTCGTTCTTCCCGGGGATGGCATCGGGCCGGAGATTTGCGCGGTAACCGTTTCCGCACTGAAAAAACTCAATCTCGACCTGACGTTCGAAACTCACGAGGTCGGGCTGGCGAGCCTGAAGCGCGAAGGCACGACATTCCCGGTGCGGGTGCTGGAAGCGTGCCGAGCGGCCGACGGCATCATCCTCGGCCCGGTCTCGCACCTCGACTATCCGCCGCGCGCGCAGGGCGGCGCCAATCCTTCCGGCGACACGCGCATCGCGCTCGATCTTTACGCCAACATCCGTCCCGCGCGCTCGCGCAAGGGGCTGCAGCACTGGGGCCGCACGCCGATGGACCTCGTCATCGTGCGCGAGAACACCGAGGGTTTCTACGCCGACCGCAACATGCACGTCGGCATCGGCGAGTTCATGCCGACGCCCGACGTGGCGCTCTCGGTGCGCAAGATCACCGCGCAGGGCTCGCGGCGCATCGCCCTTGCCGCCTTCGAGATGGCGCGCGCACGGCGAAAGAAAGTGACTGCGGTGAACAAGATCAACGTCCTGAAGGTGACCGAGGGCCTGTTCCTGCAAGAGGTCAGAAAAATTGCCGCGGAGTTCAAGGACGTCGCCTACGACGAGCAGCTGATCGACTCCATGGCGGCGCTGCTGGTGCGCGACGCCGCCCGTTTCGACGTGGTGCTGACCACCAACATGTACGGCGACATCCTCTCGGACGAGGCGACCGAGCTCTCCGGCAGCCTCGGCCTCGCGGCCTCGATCAATGCCGGCGAGCGCCACTGCATGGCGCAGGCGCAGCACGGCTCGGCGCCGGACATCGCCGGGCAGGACAAGGCGAACCCGGCTTCGCTCGTGCTCTCGGCGGGGATGCTGCTCGGCTGGCTGGGCCGCAGGCATGGCAAGCCTGCCTTTCAAAAAGCTGAACAGGCCATCGAACGCGCGGTGGATGCGCTGATCGAGGAGCCGAAAACCCGCACGCAGGATCTTGGCGGCAAGCTCGGCACGCGCGCCTTCGGCGAGGAAATTGCAAGAAAGCTAGACTGATGCGATGGAGTACCGCATCACCTGCATCAACAAGGCCGCGACCGAGGACTCGCTGATGGTCACCGAGCTCGGCGGCGTCGACGCACGGGGCGAGCGCTGGACGATGAGCGTGGAGGAGGCGGTCGAGATGATGGCCTCCGGCGAAGGAATTTTCTTTCTCGAAAATGCGAAGCTGACGGGCATCGAGCCCGAATCCAAAGCGCTGCTGCGCCTTCCCAGCTGCCCTTAGCGGGAGCGGTACTTCTCGATCGCGCCGCGCGCGAACGCCATGCCGTGCCCCGGGCGATCGGGGATCTTCAGCTGGCCGTCCTTGCACGGCGGCAGGTCTTCCCAGAGGTCGGGCGGCGCCCAGTCCATGAACTCGACGAGGAAGCCGTTGGCCAGCGCGCCGACGACGTGGATCGAGATCTCGTGGATCAGGTGCGGCGTGAGCTGCACGCCGTGGACGGCGGCCATCTTGCCGATGCGCAGCGTTTCCGAGAAGCCATTGGCGCGGCAGACGTCGGGCATCGCGTAGCGGATCGCCTTGCGGTCGAATAGCTGCCGGAACTCCCAGCGCGTGAAATGGTTCTCGCCCGCCGCGATTGGAATATTGATCTTCTTCTCGATTTCTCCATAGGCATCGAAATCGTCCGCGAGCACGGGCTCTTCGTACCAGAGCAGGTCGAACTCCTCGAGCAGCTTCGCCTGGCGCACGTTGCCGAGCACGTCGAGGCGCTGGTTGACGTCGACCATCAGGCGCACGTTCTTGCCGATCGCCTGGTGCACGGCCGCGACGCGCTTCGCGTTCTCGCGCGGGTCGGGATGGTGGATCTTCATCTTGTAGTAGCGGCAGCCCATGGCGGCGTACTTCTCCGCCTCGCCAAGCAGATCGCTCATGCTGTAGCTCGACCAGCCGCCGCTGCCGTACGCGGCAATGCGGTCCGAGTGCGCGCCCCAGAGCTTGTAGAGCGGCAGCTTGGCGCACTTGCCGACGATGTCCCACAGGCCGATGTCCAGCGCCGAGAGCGCGTAGCCGGCGATGCCCTGCTTCTTCACGCCCATGTCGACGCGGAACATCTTTTCCCACAGCCGCTCGACGAAGGTCGGATCCTCGCCGAGCAGCGCCGGCTTGAGCCGCGTCTCGAGATAGGTGTGCACGGTTTCCGCGCCGCCGCCGTTGAAGACCAGGCTGTAGCCCAGGCCCTTGACGCCCTCGTCGGTGGCGATCTCCGCCACCACCAGCTTGTGGTGCGGGTACATGAGCGCCATCGGCTTGGGCGTCGGCACGGTCAGGACGCAGGTGTCGATTGCGGTGATCTTCATGCTTTTTCCAGTCTATTGAGCAGGGCGCCGAACTTCGCGGAGCGTTTCGCGCCGGGGCGAGAACCTTCCTTCAGTCCGGCGAGGGCATCTTCCGCCGCGGCGGCGGCCTTGCTGATCTGGGGGAGGCCGAAGCTGCCGCCAGATCCCGCCATCGTGTGCAATTCGCGCTTGAGGATCTCGAGCGCGTCGGCGTCCGGCTCCTCGCAGTCGATCCGCTCCCAGAGCGAGCGCAGGCGCTTCAGCTTGGCGGGCAGCGAGCCGCGGAACTCCTGGCGCAGCTTCTGGAACTCCTTGCCCAGGTCCTGCCAACTCATTTCAAGCCGAGCACCGACGTCACGGCGTGCGAGATGACGTCCACGTCGAAGGGCTTGGTGATGTAGCCGTCGGCGCCGCACGCCAGACCTTTCAGCACCGCTTCGCGCGTCGCCTTCGCGGTCATGATGATCACCGGCATCGACTTCAGCACCGGATGCTGCTTCATGCGCAGCAGCACCTCGAAGCCGTCGATGTCGGGCAGCGTCACGTCGAGCAGGGCGACGTCGGGCTTGGGCGCGAGGCGCAGCGCGGCGGTGATGCCGTCGCGGTTCGCCGCCATGCGCGGCACGAACTCGTGCATCACCAGGAACATGCGCAGCAGCTTGGCGAGGTGCTCGTCGTCCTCGATCACCAGCACGTGGATCTTCTCGCCCTTGGCGAGCTTGCGTTCCTCCGCGGCGCGCTTCGCGATGCGCGCCACGTAGCCGTTCTTGCGCAGCAGCTGCAGGGTCTCGTCGGACTGCGATGCCGCCGCGGCGCCGGCCTCCTTGGACTCGGGGAAGATCGGCCGGGTGAAAAAGCCGGTGGCCTCGATGCTGCCGTCGCCGGCGTCGTCGTCACCGCCCGCGTCGGCGAGGAAGCCGTTCTGCTTCAGCTTGTGCAGTGCGTCGATCAGCTCGGCCTTCGGCTGCGGGGAGAACACCTTGACGATGCGCCCGACCGTGGACTGGCCGTCGACCAGCACCAGCAGCTTCAGCTCCAGCGCGGTCAGCGAGGTCGCAGCGGACTTCAGCTCTCGCGATCCCTTGGCGGTGAGTGCGTAAACGTGTTTCTCGTCCAACGGTGCGGGACCTCCCAGTAGCCCTC
>Ga0137409_10001115_pt1 | contig 29060 bp, 34 predicted proteins | sample CZODoug1_16funga_FD_122059 | JGI IMG/M metagenome (GOLD analysis project Ga0137409, IMG submission 122059) | Vadose zone soil fungal communities from Angelo Coast Range Reserve, California, USA - CZODoug1_16fungal (Hybrid Assembly) | ecosystem: Environmental > Terrestrial > Soil > Vadose zone...
ATGCATCCATTTCGTAAACTTCGCGAAGCCGGCCCAATGACTCCGGCACAGGTCGCCGTAGTCCTCAATAGAGACGTCGTGATGCACACGCCGCTCCTGATAAAGCCACTCGTGGGCAGAGAGCTCGTCGCGATCGTCATTGCGATGTCGACGCAGAGTCGCGACGATCCCGGCGCGTACGTCCTCGAAGACTACCCTCCTCCGATGGCAAGGCACGGTCGAAGGACACAAGCTCGAGAGCCTGGAGCTCCTGACCGACGACGAGAACGGACTGCTGCTGGAGCGCACGGTCGCATACCGGCCGTTTCCGGCTCTCAAAATATTGAGAAATCGGCTGATGGCTCTGAGCGCCGGCAAGCTGCCGGACGACTTGTGGGACTATCCGGAGGCAACCGAAAGGTAATTCGGAGCGCCACGCTCGCCGCGGCCCAGTTCGACGTTCGCGTAGGTGATCTCCACGAGCGGAAGTCGTTGCTCCCGGCCCCGCGCCCGTCGCCGGGGAGGCCGATCTGCCGATCTTGCACGCGCAGCTGGCGGCCGTGTCGCAGATCAAGCGCATGGCCGCCTACTACCGCAGCAACGCCGACGTCGACAGTCGGCGCGATTTCGTCGCCACCCTGCGCAACCTCTTGTCGCTGGGCCCGCCGCGGGCGGGCCAAAGGAGCCATCATGAGCCAGCCCATCTCCGCCGATTTCCCGTTCACCCTGAAGAGCGTCGAGGTCCACGGTGCACGCATGACCTATGTCGATGAGGGTCGCGGTGATCCCATTGTCTTCCTCCACGGTAACCCGACCTCGTCGTATCTGTGGCGCAACATCATCCCGTACCTGACCGGTCTCGGCCGCTGCATCGCGCCCGATCTCATCGGCATGGGCCGGTCCGACAAGCCCGAGCTGGCCTATCGCTTCGTCGACCACGCGCGTTATGTCGACAGCTTCCTGCGCGCGCTCGACCTCGATCGCATCACCTTCGTGCTGCACGACTGGGGCTCGGCGCTCGGCTTCGACTGGGCGATGAGCCACGAGGGCAAGGTGCGCGGCCTCGCCTTCATGGAGGCGATCCTCGGCCCGATGCCCAGCTGGGATGGATTTCGGCCCGAGGGGCGCGAGACCTTCCAGGCACTGCGCACGCCCGGCGTCGGCGAGAGGATGGTGCTGGAGGAGAACTTCTTCGTCGAGCAGATACTCCCGAAGGGTGTGCTGCGCGCACTCACCGACGCGGAGATGGCGTACTACCGGGCGCCTTTTGCCCACGCCGCGGCGCGCCGGCCGACGCTGGCGTGGCCGCGCGAGATCCCCATCGCCGGTCAGCCCGCCGACGTGGTCGCCATCAGCGAGCACTACCGCGAGGCGCTTACCCGCTCGACGCTGCCCAAGCTCCTGTTCACGGCCGAGCCCGGCATCCTCGTGACGGCGCCGGTGGTGGCGTGGGCGCGCGAACACCTGCCCAACCTGGAGATCGTGTCCATCGGCCCCGGCCTCCACTTCGTGCAGGAGGACCATCCGCACGAGATCGGCGCGCAGCTGGCCGCCTGGGTGCGCCGCCTGAAGTCGCCTGCGGGCGCCGCCGGTCCGGCGAGCGCCGCCGCCACAACAAAGGGAGAGAACCATTCATGACGTCCTCGGACACGACCTCGCCGATCCTCATCACGGGCGCGACCGGCCGGCACGGCGGTACGGGTGCTCATCTCGTACGACGACTGCGCGAAGCGGGCCGCTCGGTCCGGGCGCTGGTGCGTCGATTGGACGAGCGCACCGAGCCGCTCCAGGCCCTCGGCGCCGAGATCGTGGTGGGCGACCTGCACGACCGGGCGAGCCTGGTTCCGGCCCTGGAGGGCGTCGGATCGGCCTACTTCACGTATCCGGTCAACGGCGGCATCGTACAGGCCGCCGCGAACTTCGCCGCAGCCGCCCGGCAGGTCGGAGGACGGCCGCGGGTCGTCGTGATGTCCGTGGGAGTTTCTCACCCCGAGAGCCCGAGCCACCTCGGTCGCGCACAGTGGCTCGCCGAAGAGGTGCTGGGCTGGGCAGGTCTGGATCTCACCATCCTGCGGATCGCGTCGCTATTCTACGAGAACGTGCCCACGTTGCACGGCCGATCGATCCGTGACGAGGGGACGATCCGCAACTGCTTCGGCGACGTGCGCCTCTCCTGGATCAGCGGCGAGGATGCCGCCGGGATCGGCCTTGCGGCTCTTCTGCACCCCGAGCGTTTCGAGGGCGGCATGGTGCAGTATATCCGCCAAGGCGCCGAGCTGCTCAGCCACGCCGAGGTCGCGCGCGTGCTGAGCGAGGAGCTCTCGCGGCCAATCCGCTTCGAGCCCATCACGCGCGAGGCCTGGCGGGACGAGTTGCTGGCGCTCGCTGAAGCGCAGCCGGGCGGAGCGGTGAACCCCGATATGGCAGGTCATATCTCTACCCTCGGCGCGGCCGCGGCCGCTCCGGGGAAGGGGCCGAGCCGGACGGCTGATGCAGCCGCGCTGCAGCGCCTGACCGGTCGCGCGCCCATTTCCTTTCGCCAGTTCATCCGAGCGCACGCGAGTCAATTCCGCAACAAGCTGGCAACCACGGAGGATTGCTCATGAGCCCTTGGCCGCAAATTCAGGGCCCGAAGACAACGAGGCATCTCGGACAACTTCGGGCCCTCGCCCGGGGCGATGTCTCGCCACCCGCTCGCGCATACAGCACGTGCATGGTCCTTCGAGGGGAAGACGCGGGGCAGACTTCCTGATTGACGGCGGGGTGACGTAAGGCATTGTTCACTCCTCCGATTCTCAAAGTGATCGTAGTCGGATTTACTTGCGGTAGTAATAGCGCAGCAAGAAGGGGAAACTCATGTGACGAACGGTCTCACCAGCATCCAACCTTCGACTCAGGCCATGGAGGTAGGCAGCATGCGAAGTCGTCGGTACAACTTCGGTACAACTGAGCGAGAAAAGAATGGTGTTCTGATCCTTAAGCGACACCAAATGAAGCACTTGGAGTTTTGAGTTTCGTAGTTCGGGACTTATTTCTTTAAATAGGACTCACTGCTAACGGGCACTCGGGTCGGCCCACCGTATTTCCCTTGTCGAATGATGTTATAATCTCTAAATAATGCGTCACGTCACGATTGCCCTTCCTGACGAACTCTCAGCAGCCTTGGCTGCTCCAGGTCAAGATTTGTCCCGCGCGGCCTTTGAGGCCTTGGCTCTGGCAGCGTATCGCGAACACAAGATTTCGGCTGCCCAGCTGCGCCAGTTGCTGGGTTACGAGACACGCATGGAAGTCGATGCATTTCTGAAGAGCCATGGCGTCGAATTGGAATACACAGTGGAAGACATTGAGCGGGATCGCGAGACGCACCGACAACTCGGCTTGTAGATGCATTCGATAGTAGCTGACACAACTCCCCTGAACTACCTCGTACTCATCCAAGCAGCCGAGATTCTTCCAAACCTATATGGAACAGTTTTGATCCCTCCCGCCGTGAAGGTCGAGCTGGCTCATGCAAACACGCCCGCTATTGTACGTGCGTGGATTTCGCAGCCTCCCCAGTGGTTGGAAGTAGTGAGCCTTAAGCAGCCCGTCGATTCGGCACTGGCACATCTCGACGCAGGCGAGCGCGAAGCTATATCCCTTGCCTCCGAACTCCAAGCCATCCTTTTGTTGATGGACGAACGAGACGGGGTGACTATAGCTCGGCATCGTGGATTGAAAGTGGTCGGCACGCTCGCAGCGTTGGACCTTGCTGCAGCCCATGGACTCGTTGACTTGCAAACCATGTTCGAACGGCTACGCTCGACCACGTTCCGGTCACCGGTTCGCCTCATGGTGAGAATGCTGGAGCAGGATGCCGAACGCAAGAAACGTCAAGAAGGTCGACAGTAACGGACAAAGTACAATCTGGGTACAACAAGGGGACGATAAGAAGTGCCATCCGGTACCTTGTGGTATCAAAAGATGTCCGCCGACACCGTTTGATATCAATCGATTACATCACTGCGCTGCTCTGTCACGGCAGAGGCCGTGGGTTCAACTCGCATCATCTCCTCCCTGCTTGTTACCTCCGGCCTAGGTCCTGTCACGACCTCGCAGATTCGGCGCTGGCATTCCGCTCCGGGCACCGCTTATGGTGTCTGAAGAACACGTTGCCGCGAATCGTTCTCCCGCAGCGTTCACAGGTCCTGACAACTAATGCGTGCTTGCGAAAAGCCTCCAACCCTCTAGCTTCATCCTTGCCCGCACTTGGCGCGAGATCCATGGGGCCAGCAAGCCAATCCCGTGTCTCCTTATCCAGAAAATCAGTTTTGATCAGCGCACCATATCGCGCACAGAACTTTGTCAGAGAGCTTTCCGTGACTCGGGGATCATAGAGTTTAAGCACGCCACGGAAGATGAGCTGTTCGATCACGCTGGCGTCCACGTTGAATTGCTTCGCCACATCCGCCCAAATTCGCTTGGCTCGACAAGCGCGAGGCGACTTTGAGGCGTCGCCGGGAGCAACTAGTGTGGAATTGTTCGACGGTGTTGCGGCAGGCTCTTCCTGGCACGGGAGCGTCCCGCTTCCTTTGGTCTCAGGCTGCAGGTCATGCAGTGACCCCGGCAACTGTCCTCTTCTGCACGCCTCTTCCATGGACTTCCGTGTAATCCGAGGATCCCTCACCTCAAGCAGACTCTGAACAATCAGGCGTTGGATTGTACGGCTGCCGAGATGCAATTCTTGTGCAAGAGTCCGTCGAGCATATCCCTCTAAATGAACGCGACTGCTCTTGCCTATGACAGCGAGGCGACAACGGACGGCATTTTCAGATCGATGTAAGGCTTTGGCGATGAATTCCGCGGTTTTGTAGCCTGCCATGGCAAGAAGGATTCGGTCGTCATCTTCGGTCCAAGGCTGTCGGGAACGCTGTCGATTTTTTTGCGGGCTTTTCCGAACAAGTCTGAGCTTGGCTGCCCGGCCCCAGATCGAGTGAGGCTGCCAGCCGGGATGCCGCCTAAGAAGCTCACGTACCGCCTCTCGCTTGCCTTTCCACCCTTTCTCATAGCCTGTTCGAAGGATTTGGTCGTCCTCTGGACTCCAGGCCGTGCGCTGATAGAGCTGTCCGTTCGAAGGTTGCTTGAGCCGGCGGATTCGTCGCCACAGTGCCGCCCGCGTTAGGCCAGGTTCGTGTTTCAGAATCCTTTCGATCGCGCCATGCGAACCGGCCCTGCCACGCTTCACCGCTTCGCGCAGAATTCGATCGATTTGTTCCGGAGAGAAAAACCGGAAAGAGTAGTTGCCGTTCGGACTGACACAACGATCTGCCATGGCAAAGGACACCATGCCGAATCTGTTCGAAAGACAGGTTTGCTTCGGTGAAGGTTCAACCCCCTGTCAACCACCGATGTCTTAAGGAAGCGTGTTTGCCGAGGCGGCATAGTGCTAGGAGTTGCCCTAAAGTTCTTCCGGGTCACACCCCCCAGTCTTCAGCACTGAATCGCCCTTCTTCTCTGCTCGGAAAAGCGGCCAGTATGGAAGGGCCAAATACTGGCGCAATGCGACGTGGGAACGGTGAAATACCTTTGTTGTGGTCGGAACATCGTCCAGCAAACGATAAAACTTCCGCAACCGAGGCACTTAGAGGCGTGCTACGTCTGCGCCACCCTGCACTGTTTTTCCTGTCGATTTGGCAGGTATTGCGACCAGGAAGTTCGTAGGCGTGAACCAGTCCGAACATTGCACAGCGTGAGGGTCGCTAGAATCGTGCTGAATCTCTTTAATTCGTAGACTGTAGAGAGGCAAATTTTACTGGCCTAGACCAAGGAGTCATGGCAGCCGGAATCCGGTGTAGCCCTGTGCTTCTTCAACAGGAGGAGAAATCTCTTGTTGAGTGATAGCGCGGCGTTCGTCGCTGCCGATAACGTAAGTGTGAAGTTCTCCGTAATTCATGGGGTGCTATGAGCAGGCTGCGCGAGTTCTGAATGACCACTTGAAAGAGATCTTCATCAGGTTGCGGGTCAAGCAAGAGGAGATGCGCACCCAAAATTCCGAGCATGGGGTTCTCCATCTTGGCACGCAACATCAAACGAATCTCATCGGAGACAATTTGGCGACGATTTTGCAGTCCTAAACGGGCGAGCTCTGTTTGCCTGAAATCGGGTCGGGCAGCAGAGAATCCACGTCCGCGCGACAGCAGCACCGCGGCACTACCGAGGTCCGCACGCCAGTCGCTCGATTCCGGACCGTAGTCGAACAAGGCTGCGTTGGCTGGCGGCGCGACCGCGAGTCCGTCCCCAGGGGAAATTCGAAAGCCCGAGAGCCTACGCGGCAGTGGTACGTGAGGCGTGGGCCCTGCGGTGCGCGCGAAACGCAGACCTCGATGATGAGGTAAAACGCCGACCGAGGTGCGTAGGACTCTGGGCAACGCAGGAGGTAGACCTGTCCCACTTCCGTATCGTCAGCTACTCAGTAGGCGACCATTGCGAGGGCCCGACAATCTAGCTTGTCAAGCGTCGGATGGCTCTTGCGTCGCGCTTCAACTCGACGGAAGTCAGGACGGCTCCGGTCCCTGATGTACTTCCCGAAGCTCCTTCTGTGCTTGATCCAAATCGGCTAGGCGCTGTTCGAGTTCCGCGCGAAAGATTTCCGCTTGCGCGTAAAGCCGCGCATTTTGAATCGCAACTGCCGCAGGGATCGCCAGGGACTTCCCCAGGCGCAAATGCTCCTGGGTAAACGCCTGGGCGCGAGTATCCCCAAGCGACAGAAGTCCGAGCACCTGTTGCGAAGCGACCAGCGGCACACACAACCATGAGCGTAGATGGGAAAAGCCCTTGAAGGAGACCCATCCTGGCTCTAGCGCTGTGTTCGGGATCAACAGACTGCTCCTGCCAGCGAGAACGTGTAACAGAAACTCGCTGTCCTTCGCGTCAAAAGTTGCCGGAGATTTCGGGGTTCGAAGATTTGTTTCGCACCCCTGAACCTCGCGTGCAAGGAAGAGGCGGGTGTCGGCTTCCACCAACAGGATGCGAGCCGACTCACAAGGAACCAATTTCAGGAGGGACTGAAGCAGCGTGTCCAAAACGTAGTCCATGCTGAGGTTCTGGGTAAGCGCGAGAGTCGTCCTTCGAAAGGCGTCGGCTTCGGCCCCGGCAGACTCCGCCCTGTCGAGGTTTCGAGCTATCTCCTCTTCGGCGGATTTTCTCGCGGAAATGTCCTGGGCAGTTCCCACGAGTCGCCGCACAATACCGGCAGCATCCCGGACCGGGAATCCGCGCACCCACACCCACCGAGTTGCGCCGTCCGCCTTAGTAATACGGAACTCTTCGTCAAGCTGGCCCGTTTGAACTCCTTCGCCCAACCGCGAGAGAACACGAACTCGATCTTCAGGATGAATGACCTCTTCGTAGGATTTGGGATCTTCTTCTAATGACTCGCAAGAGCGGCCAGTGACTGTTTCATACGCCGGGTTGACATAGAGAACCTTCATGTTCTCAGCGTCCAGCGTCCAGAAAATCTCTTCGATATTCCTGGCCATCTCCTGAAACCGCTCTTCACTCTGACGCAAGGCCGCTTCTGCCTGCTTCCTCCGGGTTATGTTACGGAGCACGGCCACGTGTCGGCCAGGCAGGTACTGCGCCTTCGCTGTATATTCAACAAAGATCGTCTCGCAGTCGCCTCGCAAGACCTGCGCTTCGCAGTGGTCACTCTTGCGGTCGAGAAAGCGATCCCAGCCCTCTTCGAATTCTCGGGCACAAGTGAAGAACTTCTGAATAGGCTCGCCTACGAGTTCCTCGTGACTGGTTCCAAACAACTTCAATGCTGCTGGATTCGCTTCAAGGCAAACTGCCTGGTCATCGAGAATCAGGATCCCATCCAGCGTACTGTCGAAGACGGATTTGTATTTCTGTTCCGTGGCATCGAGAACGCTCACGGTTTCTCGGTGCTCGCGACGGGCTAGAAGCAGAAAGCGAACATGCAGGGCAATGGCTATACATAGAGCGATGAGGACGAGCGTGAGCAAGACCGAGGACAAAGACCCGCTATAGAAATGCGCCCCGGGCGCAGTGCCGAGGAGGGTGACCGCAGCAAAAGAGATAAGAATAGAACCGGCGCGCATCCAGCGTTGCTGCCGGGTTTTAGAGAAGACTGAATAAAGCGTTCGCATGGCACTGCCGCTTTAGGGGACCGTGGACCACTGAGCCGTGGCGAGCCTGGTACCAAATAAACGGCATCGGGCGCTGACGCTCCAATATCTTCAACATTCTGGCAGGATGCTATGCCCAGACACGGGGAGAGTCAATACGATATGCAGACTGACCCGATTAAGAAATATACAGTTTGAATTTTGAGCCAATTGAAGCACCAACTTACCCGATCAAGCAGATCGTGACCCGACGGACAGATCCCTGCCAGGAACCGGAATGTTCAGCTATTTTATTGAAAATATCAGTAGTAGATACTACAAGGACATAACTATTCCTAACGGCATCGGGCGCCACAAGACCCTGGCTTTCTCTGGCGGGCTCATGCCGTCCTTTTACTTCGGGGAAAGACATCCAGAAATTGCACCGAGACCGGTGAAGGAAGGCGCCCATGCCTACAAACAAAGAGGTTCTCGATGTCATTGAAAAATGGAGCGGACAGCGTCCCCCCAAGATGTCACAACGGCTGGAAGAATGGTGGAATAAGACCGCACCGGGCTCTACGCATTCCGGCCTGGTGTTTGACCCAGACGGAATTGCGGATCTCGTGAACCGCCTCCAGAAGGCTTTTCCCAATCCACCGCATCTCGAAGCTGCCGATTTCAAGGCAACCGGCACCGTAAAAACAGTCCAGGATCTAGTGGACGCGCTACAGCCCACTATTTCTGCGCCCCCTGCAGCCGCTCTCGTCGCAAGTCCCATGACTCTTCGAGCTGTGAAGCCAGTGACGGTTTCCGCCAAGAGCAAAAAGAAAAAGAAAGTCAAGAAAACACGTACAGGCAAGCCGGCGAAAAAAGGCCGCCGGCGATGAGCCGACTACTTCTGTGCATGGCGCTCTCCTTTTTCGCCGGCAGCGCCTACCCTCAGACTGCACCCATCCCTCTGCCGTGCGACACCAAGAGCACTGCAAGTGGCGTTGACGCCTATCGCGTCGTGACACCGAACGTTCTCTACCTAAACTGCGACAACACCAATCTCGTCGAGTTCACGACAACGGCAAAACTGTATGTAACGACTGGTGCCACGCGCACCGTAGCCGCCGGAGTCACGGGGACGGTCCATCTGTTCGATTCCGGAGATCCGTGGATTCGTATCGATCTTGCGCAAGCCGGAAGCAGTGCCGTACTCGAAAAAGGTAAGGAGTATCAGATCGACCTGGCACCGGACCAAAACGCCACGATCCGCGTCATGGCCAACACGAAAGAGCCTGGCCAACAGAGCCTCGTTCGCAAGGAACTGCCGCTCGCCGGTCCTTTCGAGACCCTGACCGTGAGCTTTTCGACAAAAGCCACGGCGGTGGTAAGGCCGTTGAATGTTTCAACACTCGGGTCCACCTTTGACATCTATTCCAATGTCGCGCTCGATGCATTCATTCTTGGCAAAATCACGTTCGCTGAAATCTCGGCTCTCAAGTTCAGAACCTATCACGCGGCGAAAGCGGAGTTCGTCGGCGCGCCGGTTCACTGTCCTCCCCCGGAGCCGTGTGCGGCACCTCGGCCGCAGGCAGGGAACGCAGAGACGTATGGTCGGATGCGCGTCGAACTGACTACCGACCGGCTTCGCCAAGCGAAGGCCACTGTGGCCGTCGACGGCATCACGAACCTTTTCGCAGACAAAGTCAAAGCCCAAAGCGACGTTACGCTCGGTGCCGTTCCGAAAACCAAGGACGATTCCCTTCTATATCTGAAGTTTGACCATCAAGCGGGTCCCGGATCAAAGCCTGGGTACGCCGTCGAGGCTAAGATCGCACCGGACTTGGGTCCGCCAATGTGGGGTGGTTTTGTTTGGCAACCAGCACTCAACATGGATATCGGCGCAGGAACCGTCAGCAACGTGAAAGTCAACGACACTATCATTCCTTCACTCGGCGTAACCACACTTCATCGCTTCGAAAGCCGGACTCTTGAAGCGATCCGCATCACACCGGCGATCTCCTTTGAGACCAACAAAGAGGGCAACAAGAAAAATCTCCTGTATGACCAGGACTTCCAGTTTGTCGTTGGATTTCTGGAATCCTCGCGTCTGGTCCGTGCGTGGCGGAACTACAATGTCCTCAAAGCCCAACCGGGAAACGAAGACCTGAAATTCTCAAATGACTTTGCCGATTGGGGAGCGGGCCTAAAGCTTTTCGTCGGCTCTGAGATCGGCGGAGCGCTCGAATCACAAGCCGTCATGGCATCGAAGAGCGCAAACACCGTTCTAGTGCCCACGTACAACGTGGCGCGCATTCGGCCTAGACTTTCGGGTTACTTCGAGTATAGGCGTATCAATCTCACGGTCTCAGTTCTACCAAGATTTCTCTTTGCGACCGAATTTGCGACGCCCGAATCGACCGACGGGAAAACGATCCGCTTGGTACCTGAATCGGGGTTCAAGCCATACGGAGAGACAAGCCTCAGCATCGGCCTCGACGCGTCCGGGCATGTCTCGTTCACCACGACGTACAAGCTCGGATCACAGCCTCCCACCTATCAGTCGGTCAACATTGTACAGACCGGTCTGTTGATCAAATATTGATGACAAGCAGGAGTGAGGGTGCGAAGCACTGGAAGTAGAAGCGTCACGGCCCATATCCGTAAATTGCAGTTTTGCGGGTCACTCTTCATTGAAATGGTACACATAGTATGCTTTGCCGAGTCCTGGATTGGGCCTCTCTTTTTTGCACAGAAAGTGTCTGTTAGGTATGCGGCGGAAGTCGGACCGTCCTTGCCATGAAACTCAATGGTCATCACAGGGGGAGACCAAAGCGATATCAGAAAAGCTCAATTCGGCCGGGGTTATGCCCTCGTTGTAAGCATCAGCTATCACTTGCTTCGATCACATATGCAGACTACCCGGTGGGTTCAGAAGACGTCGAATGTGACGCCATATTTCAGTGGAGATCGACTATCGAACGTCGGTCGAAACAACAAGAGTGATTTTCATTGATATTCCCAGCACGGAACTCAAGTCACCCTATAACGGCCTGTCACGGAAGACGCTTGCAAAAAAAGAAGGGATTTCCAGGAAGTCTGTATGCCCCATCTGCAAAAGAATGGTACCGCCCAAGATAGTTCAGACTCCTGATCTGCCCACCGGGACCGAGGATGCCATTAACTGTCTCAATTCCAATGCAGATCTTCCGTCGAGTATCGCGCTTCTATCGAAGTCACGAAAACCGAGGTAACGGATGCACCCTGGCGCAGAGTACGCGTGTCCCGAGTGTGACTCCTCTTTGGAATTGGATGGAAGCGATATCGATTCAGAGGAAGGTGATATCGAAGTTGACTGCAGTGAATGTGGAGCTTCACTACAAGTCTCTTGGTCGAACTGGGGCGAAGATGCGGAGGCGGAGCTCCTAGGTGAAAGTGAAACAAGCCGCTCCACAGGACCAAAGACACATTCCCGACGAGAGAGAAGCCAAGCCTCTGCACCTGGCTGTCCAAGGTGCGCTGCTGACCTATCAATTCCTGATGAGTCCGATTTGCTTGAATGCAAGAACTGTGGTGCTTCCATCGAAGTCACACTTTCGTCCAAGGGGAAAGTGACTGACCTCGAAGTTGAGGACATTCCGGACGTTGGCTGTTCCAAGGTCCGCCGCGCTGCCCTTCCACACCAGACTTCCGTCGTTCTCAAGCTTGAAAATGTTCAGCAGCGACAGCATGTCCCACCCCATTTGTTTGCTAGACGGCACGACTTCACCACTTGGCTCAAGGATAGTCGTAGCGCCGATTACGACGCGGCACCGGGCTCCGGCAAGCCGTCCTTGACCACAATCTTATTGCCTTTCTTTTGGCTGAATATCATGTACTCGCCGGGAAAATCAGTTGCCAATCGTTGAACGGTTGATTTCGCAAGCTCGAAGCTTTCCGCTGCCGCCTTCCACACGTACGCTCCATCTTCGGTTTTGATGAAAATGTCGAGAGGTGGAATCATGGGCTGGCCTGCTTTCAGGGGATTTCCGACCCTATATACCGCAGATGTGTTTAATAAAATGTATCAGGTTGAACGGCAGCCGTCTGTTTGGTGCCATACCAAGGCTCAAAATCGTGGGAAGTAATCCAATGTGCCATCCTGCGCCCCCGTTACCTCTCCGATCTTAGGAGGATCATGCAGAAATCACCTTTGCTTCGCGCACTACAGCAACAAATCCGCCTACACCTACTTCGGGCACGCCCTGTACCTCAAACCGAAAGCCTTTAGCCCTCTTGTCCAATTGACGGTGTCACGTGTCTTGGTGTCTGATGCGAGTAACGAGGAGGCAAAATGGAATCGATAGTGAGATCGCCACAGGCCGGAGACAATGTTCTCGTTCTTGCGAAAATGAATAGCGGCAGACTTACCGAATTCAGCGGATGCATCGAAGAAGTTTCAGCGGACTACGCATACTTCGCCCTCGATAGCATCCATCTTATCGAAGACAGCGAAGATGAGACCAGTGACTTTCCATTTGAGAGAAAGATGTGGCCGACTGATGCGACTAGTCTGCTGAGAGTTGGCGTCCTTCTTGAAAAGTTGAAACCATTTGACGGAAGCTTCGATGAGAAAGCACCCTGCTGGGAAGTGAAAATCTGACTTCGTCTTAACTCCCTGTTGGCGTTCACGTCTAACTTGCTAAATGCAGATACAACAGGTACGCGGTTTGTGGTCTGATCCTGTCTGAAACAAATGCTTTCACCATTCGACATTTTCAGGGTTGACGCTGACGGGACCCATCGCTGCGCCTGCGTTGGGACGCTCGATGGTGCCAAATCGCGTGTGAGAGAATTCATGGAAACATGGCCCGCCGAGTACGTGGTCATTAGCCGAGCAACGGGACAGAAGATTTCCATTGAACGGGATGCTGCCCCGGTCAAAACAGCGAAATAGCATTAGCCCTTTTTGACCGCTTTCATTCCTGCTCGATGCGCTTGCACCCACGGCCAGGTGCATGCGGTCTTGTGGATGGGTCTCGACGCCTTTCCTCGTTGCAGGACAACGCTGGAGCGTGATTCAAAAGGGGACAGGGTGCCGTGCTTTAGGTTTGTGAGGAAGACAGGGCACCCGCCCCATCGGCGAGAGGTCGGCCCTCGCCATTTTGTAAAACATTTTAAGTGGGTGTCGCAAAAGCGAAATCCAGCATAAACCGTAGGTTGGATTGCCCCGGTCTTTAACAGAAATGGTGTATCAACAAATCCCTTTTGCTGTGTGTTCCCTGTTACTATTTTCCGCATGCTTTGCCCCACGGCCAAGGCTCTCCGAAACCGCATCCCTTCAGCCCATAAAACCGGATACGAACAGCGGAACAGCGAGAACGCGAATCCCTGGCCTCTAGACCACTTTAGACTGTTCTGCAGGACAATTTAGATGTTGAGAACATGGAATCTTATTTCGCGTCGACGGCTCTGCTGCAATCCCTTCTACTCGATACGGAAGGCAAGGCAGACTGCTGCCTCGATAACAGAGATGAGGAATTGCTTGCGGAAATGTTTACCGATATTCGCAAAGATCAGCTGGAGTAAGCCTATTTTGTTATCTCTATCCGCGCTAGTTTTACATATTCCGACATTCGCTCAGACGACCACAAATTTTAGAGAGGTTCCTAAACCGGCAGACTCACTCGTTGACTCCATCGGAGTTAACATCCACATGACTTATGGCGCTACGGCCTATGGCAACGTAACCGCCGTCAAGCAAATGCTCTCCACATTGCGCGTGCGACATGTACGAGATGCAGGCAAGTATTATCCAATCGACACTAAATACAACGACTACGAGTTTGGAGCCTATGGAGCGATTGCTTCCCTTGGAATCGGATTCGATCTCATCCTGGATCACAACGGCGGCAGCGCTCCTAGCCCGATGACCCCCGAAGCGATGGGCGCTCTGCAATCTCTTGCCGCAAAGAATGGCGTAATCGTGGAATCCTACGAGGGACCGAACGAACCAGACCTGGGAGGGATTCTAAATTGGATTACTGATACTAGATCGTTTATGCAGTCTGTGTATTCCTCTGCGAAAACAAGTCCAAGTGCATCGGCAATTCCGGTGATCGGGAACTCTCTGGCTGGTCCGCCCATCGATTGGGTTCTGTTAGGAGATATGACTGCGTTCGAGGACTACGGCAACATGCACCCGTACGCGAACACACAACATCCCTCATTTAACTTCGGCACTGCTTTGGCAAACCAAATAAAGGTCAGCGGTTCCCAGACGATTTATGTTACGGAAGCTGGTTGGTCGAATGCCACAAATGCCAAGGACAATAGCCCGAACGTATCGGAAGATGCTGTCGGCCGGTACATGGGAAGATTGTTTCTAGAAACTTTGCTGCATGGCTGGGCACGCACGTATGCGTACGAGTTGGTAGACGAGCAAGCAGACCCCGGCCTGACCTACACGCAAAGACACTTCGGTCTCTTTCGGAACGACTATTCCGCTAAACCTGCCGCAATGGTGATTACCAACATAATCGCGCTCATGTCCGACAAAGGAAGTGCGGTCCGCCCGAGTGCTGTATCGTATTCCTTGGCTACTACTTCACCCGCCGTACATCACCTGTTGTTTTACAAGCAAGACGGCTCTTACTGGTTGGCTCTGTGGCAGGAAGTCTCTTGTTGGAGTGACTTGAACGGGCGAGGCGCCCTGGTTACGAATCCTGAGGTCGCTGTGAAACTAACGCTGCCGAACGCTGGCCCTTCAATTACTACGTACAGACCTCATGACTCGACAGCCGTGGTGCAGTCATTTGCGAATCAACAGACGGTCACGCTGATGGTTCCTGACCATCCGTTGTTGGTTAAGTTTTCTCTCATCGCTGCTCCGACTAATCTTCGCGCTCGAGTCCAGTAAGAGTACAGCAGCAGTCAGTCGGAAGGCTGAAAGTGATTAGCAGTGCGCTCGTGAGCGTGGTACGGAGAAGCTGCTAAACGCATTCCCGTGAAGGTCCAGAAGATCGTGCCAGTTACATTCACAAAAATATTTGCGCCGATGAGTTGGGCAAGCATAGCAATAACGATTGCTGTTGCAGCGTTATAGAACTGGTCGTGCATTTCGGGCCTTGGCCCGTTCTTCAAAAAGAGCGACGTAATTCCAATCGCGTAGAGCAAAGTTCCCAGCCAGCCTAATGAGAAAAACATGACGAGAACCCCGCTATCGACCGGAATTCCATGCGACACTTCCAGATTCTTGAGCCCGTGGCCGAAGGGATTCCCGGCTGCGTCATTTACGAGGACCCGATACATCTCCAGCCGGTCTCCAAAGCTTTCGTCGTGCCCTAAGTCCGTGAAGGTCTTGACTCGGTCTCCGATCACGGTCGCCAGCCTTGGATCGTTTAGCAGTGGCAGAAGACAAACGAGCAGTACGACCGCAGAAAGAAATATTCGAATGATTACGCGAGGGTTTATGTTTTTGAGCATCAAGAAAAACCCGATGAGCCAACCGAGCCAGGCCGTACGTACCATGGAAAGAAGAAAGGCCAGGTAGCCTGCCACGGCTGCAGGCAACTTCAGCGTAGAACGAATTATAAGCAGTAGAAGCAATCCGGCCATCATGGCATTGGCGAAGGGGGCGGGAGAATTCATGGTGCTCCAAACGCGCACACGCAACGGCTCCGGCTGTCCAAAGCTCGGGCTTATCTGGCCGATGCTTCCATTTTCAAGCCAAACGCGGTCCCAGGTTGGGGGCATAAAAAATTGATAAATCCCGTAAATCCCGAGAACCAACAGGGCCCATAGAAGAGTTCTACTGATCGCCCGGCGGTGCTCCTCATAGCTCGGCCAGTTCGAGTAAATGTGAACTCCGAATAACAACGGGCAAAGCCAATTCAGCAGCCCGTAAACCGTCTCCGCCGACGGGCGGACTACTACACCGACAACAAATCCGTACAGAATAGCCGTGCTGCAGAGCACGAATACTGCGGGTATACCGGTGTTTTTCCTACGGCCCGGAAGTACGAGCGTTAGTCCGGCAATCCCCGATACAAGGAACGGAGCGAGCAGAACCAAGTTCGGATCCGCATATCCAAATTGCCAATCCACAATACGCCGCGCGAGTGGAGCTAAAAACCAGACCCAGAGCGAATACTGGATATAGAGAACCGGCTTGATGAAGTACAAGGCGAGGGCAACAAGCAGGGCGGCGATGGGTATTGCTCCGCGAAGCGGTTGCGCTTTCCCCGCAAAGCACAAAGCGGCAACAACGACGACGCTCAGGCCAACCGCTAAGCCAATCCCCACGCTGCGGATCGGGCTGCGATTTTCGGCAGGCGTTATCGCTGGATACGCTCGAGCTTCAATCATGATGCGCGAGCATTGGGGAAAACTTCGAGGACCCGCGCAGGGTTCGATTTTAGATTCGGCGCGCCCACAGGCATGCCAACCCGATGCAGGAAGGCACGGAACCGACGCTGGAATACTTCGATGCTGAAACCCTCAGCGTGCTGCCGGAGCCGATCGGGTGACCATTCTTTAAGCTCAAAGCGGTCGATCGCGTCTCCCAGATCTTCCACCGTCTGCGAATTGAAGAACGTTCCGGTTACATTTTCGATTACCGTTTCGACAGCACCGCCGGCGCGGTAGGCGATGGTGGGTCTGCCCGCGGCCGCGACTTCAAGAGGCGCCATGCCGAAATCTTCCTCTCCGGGAAATAGGAGCGCGCGGCAACGGGAGGCGTAGTATTCAACGTCTTTGTCCGATGCCCGCCCGAGAAAACGGACAGATGGTCCCGCTAACGCTTCCAGGTTTGTGCGATCCGGGCCGTCGCCGATCACGAGGAGTTTCTTCTTGCGTTCCGTGCAGGCTCTTACCGCCAAGTCGATGCGTTTGTAGGTGACCAGGCGCGATAGAACCAGGTAATAGTCGTCGACCTGGTCAGAGGGATGAAATCTGTCCACTTCAATTGGCGGGTGAATGACCTCCGCGGTACGGCTATAAGCTTTTCGTATGCGCTCGGCCACAACACGCGAGTTCGCGACAAAGTGGTCCGGCTGACGTGAGGCTTCCTCATCCCAACGCCTTAATGCGCGCATCAGAACGGGCAGGACGGTGCGTTGCGTGAACCCGAACGATTCCCGGCTGGAATAATTGTCATAACTCCATACCCAGCGCATCGGCGTGTGGCAGTAACACACGTGTATGGCATCCCGGCTGGTTCGCACGCCTTTCGCGTATGACGACGAACTGGAGAGGACCAAGTCATATTCGGATAAATCCATCGAACTGACGGCGAACGGATAGAGCAGAAAATAAAACCTGTAGTACCTATCAATGTTCGGAAGGTTTTGCATCCAAGAAGTCTGCACCCTGGCACTTCTTAGGCGGGGCGGCATGCAGTCTGCAAGCGCAACTGTCGCGAACAGTGCAGGATCCGGAACCATACGGTACAGTTCCTGGACGACCCTCTCTGCTCCTCCCAGTTGCGTGAAATAGTCGTGTACCACCGCAATCTTCATCGTTTTTCTCACAATCTTCGTGAAGGCTTAGACCGCGCCAGTCCGTTTCATGACCGCTTTAACCGTCCTGGCCAAAATCTGGAAATCCAAGGCCAGAGACCAATCGTCGATATATCTGAAGTCCAGCTTCATCCATTGGTCGAAGCTGACTGCGCTTCTGCCACTGACCTGCCATAGTCCCGTCATTCCCGGCTTTACGCTGAATCGCCTCATCAAGGCAGCTTCACTAAAGAGGGATACATCGCGCACGCTCATCGGACGCGGTCCTACAAGGGACATATGTCCCAACAAGACGTTCCACAACTGCGGTAGTTCGTCCAATGAGGAAGCCCTCAGTATCCGTCCGAGAGGGGTTACGCGCGGGTCGTTACGCATCTTGAAAATGGGGCCGGTGGCTTCGTTTTGTTTTTCCAGCTGGGCCATCAGCGCGGGAGCGTTCCTCACCATGGTTCTAAATTTGTACATCCCAAAAAGACGCCGCCGATAACCGTACCGCTGTTGTTTGAAGAAGACGGGTCCTTTGCTGGTCGCCTTTATTGCGAAGGCTACAAGTAGAAACAGAGGCGAGAGCAAGCAGAGACCCACGAATGCGCCTATAATGTCGATTAGGCGTTTGACGGCTTGGCGGGTCACGTAATGCTCGTGAAATGGCACCAATTCGCTGAAAAGCTCTCGATCGCGGGAGGCCGACATCTTGACTGTGGTTGCGTACGTATCCTGCATACAAACCACCTGCACGCCAACCTGCTCCGCAATGGGAATGGCCCGCTGAATTAAGTCGTAGCAAGACTTTACGGGCATCGCGATCAACAACTCGTCTACGACATTGCGAAGCAACAGATCATTCAGATCATAGATCGTCCCCAGGTAGCGATCGGCCACATCCGGGGCCATCTCGCTCAAAGGACGATCATCGACAAAGCCAACCAGCTTGACTGTGGAGTGATAACGTGTGCGAATCTGCCGCCAGGCCTTTACCGCTCGGCGGCCGCTGCCAAGAATCAACACGAGCTGCGGGTCGCGGGCTGCAATCCATGTGCCGCCAATCACGCGACATGCTTCATAGACAAAGACACACACAAAGAAGATGCCCCCAATTTGCGCGGTGGGACCCTTGGTGTGCGTGGCGTACAGGAAAGATACCAACACCGCCGCCATCGTCGCACATCCCCTGGCGATCCGACCCAGTTTCCGAAGAAAGCCGTGGGACTCCTGCCCGTAAAGGTCCAGAGCCCGGAAGCAATAGCTCCACCCGAGGATGAACAACCCTGCAAAGGTGGCATTGAGAATGGTGATGCGCATCTCAAGGAACTGGTGTATTCCCCCGTTTGGCATACGCACACTATTACCGTATGTCACCACCGCAAGAGCCACGGCCAGCGCGAACAGGGCGTCCACTCCCGGCAGGATTCCAAGCCGATTTTTCACCCCGCTTCTCATTGTTTTCTCCTTGAATTTTCTCTAAATGCCGTCGCGACTCGATTTGCCGAAGCCCTTTTGTCGCCAGCGTCATGTGGGCGGCAGCGTGCAATAAGAAAGGTTAGAAAAATCCGCATCAATCCGCTTCTCCTGTGGCCAGCACCTGCTTTTTAGGAGACAGAATGCCCTGCTTGAATACGGAGTCGACGATAAAAGCCAGGTCCCCCCACCTCGGGAGGAACTGAGGCACTCGCATTTTCAGAAAAAGAGGAAAGCTCACCAGTACGAAGATTAGTCGCAGAGTTGTAGAGAGAAGAAGTGCGACCCCAGCTCCCAAAATGCCAAATCGCGGAACGAGGAAAAGCATTAGCGGCACCGTCAAAAGCAGGCCCGCGATCTGAAGCGCGGTGACCACTCCGGGACGTTCGAGCGCCATGAAAGCCTGCGACAGTACAAGCGCCGCGCCCGACAGCACCACCTCCATTATCAATACGCGTAGAACTGTGCTTGCGCCTCGGTATTCGCTGCCGTAAAGCAGCGCGAGCAGTTGCGGGCCTAAGGTAACCACTCCTAATCCAGCGAGCGCAGTAACCAACGTGCTCAGTCGCGCCGCACGGCCCGCTAATTCTCGGACTGCATTCGGCGATTCGCTTACCGTCCTGGGGAACAATACCGTCACCACCGAGGCATGAAAGGCAAGACCAAGCATCCGCGACAAACTGAGGGCCACCACGTAAATACCCATCATTTTGGGTTGAAGAACGCGTACGACCAATGCTTGGTCCACATACAGAGCCATCGTTCCGCACAGGTCAATCCCGTACGAGCGAATTCCATAAGAAAACAGCAGCCTCACCGAACTTCGAAACGATTCCAGTGAAGGCTCGAACATCCGCCAGAGGCGACGCCTCATCCAAAGCAGCGGAACGACCACTACTGGCGCATACGCCGCGGCTGCGCTGTACGGGTTCATCGAGTGGGTAGCCAATAGGGCAAGCAGCATGAGCAATGTCAGCGCCGGGGTCCAGACCAAAATCTTATTTGACGCTGCGAAGTCGCCGCGGCTTTCGAAGGCTGCTCTGGCCACAAGCGAAAGCGAAGTTAGCGGCGTGCTGAGGAGAAAAATCCGGGCAAACAGAACGGTCTTCGGCGAATATTGCGCAAGCCACGATTGCATCAGGACGGTTCCCATCAGTGCGGCGAGCCCCCCTGCTAAAAGAGCAAGGAGAAGCGCGGCGCCCATTAGTTGGGACTGTTTTTCTGGGTTCCGCTTAAGCTGAAAAGTCAGTGCGCTCGGAATTCCAAAGGTCAGCGCGCTTGCCAGAAAGACCGGCCAAAGAATCATAGCCGCGAGCTCTCCGCGGCCTGCAGGTTGCAGTGTACGCGCGCTGATAATTCCCGTGGCAGCGCCGATCGCAATGATCAAACACTTCGCCCCGATTGACTGAGCTACTGCGCTGGCTGAGCTAAGCCGAGCGTTGTTCGGCGTGGCAGAGGCTCTCAGCTGTAGTGCCGTCTCCGGGGGGGCGTCTCTCGTAAGCTTTCTCATCGCCGTTGCTCTGGAAGCTCGAACACGGTCATTGAATCCGCTGGAGCGGGTTAATATAAGTGCCGATATTCAGCAACTTTACGTATCGGGAGATTTTCTGGACTTTGTCTCGCGGCACGAACAACATGTCGTCCGGCTCAAGCTGAATATCGCGCTCCAGATCGACGGTTTTACGCAATTTTGTGAGGTTCAATTTTCGAACTTCAGCAGTGTCGCTATTAATCTTTCGGAAGAGCAGCACTTGGCCAGTCTGCGCCGATTCTGAAAACCCGCCGGCCAGGAGCACGGCCTGCATGGCTGTGGTTTTGTCTCTCAGCTCTATCTTTCCGGGCTTACCAACTTCCCCTGAGACAACGACGTAGAGTGGCTGAAACTCCTTCAGGATCAGGTTTAGCTCTGGATCGTTCAGGCGGGCCTGCGCCTTTCGAATGATGGCGTCGTGGGCTTGCGCTAAGGTTAGATCGCTTACTTTCATATCGCCCACCACGTTCAGGTTGACATATCCGTCTGGCAGCACGGTTACGGTTTGATTGAATTCCGGGGTGTAGCGATATTCAAGTTGCAGAACATCTCCGGCACGTAACGTATAGCGAGGCCGGCGGTGTAAGTTGTCATCACCATAGGTCGGCGGTACGAGCAAAGAAACAAACAACAGCACTCGGTACAGTGTTCTCATCTGGGCCTCCATGCCCGTAGGAAATGCTAGATACCCATCGCTTCCATCATTCGATAGCACCAAGTAGGTATGACGTACGTCCTTTTGTTCAGGACGTGACCCACAATTCGTCCTTTGGCGCTGTCGATCGCTCGTTCGGCGTACAGAATTTGGTCCTTTTGGGTTCGGTTGGCTTCCACCACCAGCACGATTCCGTCCACCAGCGGAGCCAGTCGCAGGGCGTCCGGTGCATCTTTCATTGATGCGCAGTCGATCAGAACGTATCGATATTTCCGGCGCAGCCTTTCGAGAGCTCTTGCGAGATTTGCCTGAGTGCCGAGCCAGTTCTCTCGGGTCTTCTCCACCTGCCAGAGATCTCTGTCTGGCCGTTGCGAAGTGTTCTCTTCGCTGGGCTCAAAATCACCCTGGATTAGCGAGCGGCCATCCACCGCAATCGAAAACTGATCGGCCGCTTGACCCAAGGCGTCGGCAAGCGATCTTGTGATGCGGCTTACGCCCGCCCCTGAATGCGGCGACGTCAGCGCAACTGCAAAACCCTGATTGGTGTTTTCATCTGCTGGCTGCTGAAAGATCTTGAAAAACAATCCTTCGCAAACCACGCTCAATTCCACTGCCTGCATATTCCTCGCTCCGTGTTAGCCTTGCGACGCTGATTTCCACGCTCTCGACGCCCTCCGGAAGCTCACCAATCCATGCCGAAGGCGCCGCCTCACATATGGGATGGCGAATGGCAGGACGTTCCATCCACCCATCCGAGTCTCCTTGGGTGGTGTGGCTGCCGTAAGTGAACCGAGTTGAGGCACCGTGGCGAGTAATGGGTAGCGCGAAATTGCTTCTAGCTCGCGGGGCGTGGCGATCGTGTTTCTTCCTACTTCCGCGAAATAGACCGCGCACAAACCCAGGAAGAGCGAAGTCACACTGCCCAGCAAGAGGTTCAAAAGTGGTTTGGGTCGCGCCGCGAGGTACGCCATTGTGGGTCGCTGCGCCACGGCAACATTCATCAGGTTGTGTTCGTCCATGGCGTCTTCGATTTGTGACTGGTCGCGCTTCTGTGCATAGAGCCGGTAATTCTCTTTGAGTTCATTCGCTTGAGCTTCCAGATTGTTGAACTCCACGGTCAAACTCCGCAGCGTATCCAAATCTTGCCTCAGTGCAGAGAGCCGTGCCTGCAGCTTCGCGCGGCGTTCCACAGTGGACCGCCGGTTAATTTGGTTCTGGACATAATTGGTGTGCAGGCTCTGCCATGCCGGGTCGACATCGGTAGTCTGCTCATGCGAACTCATGGTTACCGAGTCATTCAGGGCCGCTTTGGTGGTTTCAATCTGCTGATCCAGCTCGCGTACGGAGCGGTCGTTGGCGTTGAATTTAGTGAGCAATGCCGTGCGCCGGTTCTGCAACTCGACGATGAGCGTGCTGAGCTTCTCCACCGATTGCTGATTTTGCGACGATTTCTCCTGCGTGGTCTGCCGTACAGGTATGTCCTGCATCCGACGCGAAGCCTCCAAAAGTTGCGCGTCCAACTCGCGCAGTGTCGCATCGGCTGCGAATAGATGGTCCTCGTCCGCGGTAATCCGCGTTTCGAGTTCCTCTTCGCGGTGCGGAAGCGACAACAACTGATGTACGTGCTGAAAATCAACCAGCTTCCGGCTTGCCTCGTCCCACGCCTTGCGGTTGCGTTCTGCTTCGGCCGTGAAGAATTCAGAGGCACCCTTCGGCCGCTGCAAGCGCCTGCGTTGTGCAAGGTAGGCCTCCGATAGGCGTGCGAGCTGCTCTTGGGCCTTCTCGGGACTGTCTGCCAGAAGCGAGACGTTGATGATGTTTGTTTTGCGCACAATTTCCGTGCTGAATCTCTTCTCAAAGGAACTCAATCGCTTCTCGTGCCTGCGCACGGCGCGGGCTGTACGCTGGCTCGCCGGCAGACTCGTCCATTCCGGATCCGCCAATGGGTCGAGCACATCGTGGCTATGCAGGATCTCAAGCTCGGAATTGACCTGTTCCTCGGTGATGTTATTCGCGATATTTCTCGGGCTAGTCTGTTCCGGGGTGACCACGACACTCTCTCGAGCATTCTGCACAAGAAACTTCGTTTCCGATGAGTACTGCTTGGGGGTTAACAGCGTCAGCAGGGCCGTCAGTGCGAGCACCGCCAGCGTTACGCCAAAGCACAACCGCCGATTGCGAAAGAATGCTTCAATCGCTCTCCGGGCAGAGAGGGTAGAAGCCAAATGGATTTCCATACCGTCTCGCATGGTTACAGAATTCCCTCACACACCCATCCCTTTAGGAGCAATGGGTTCTCAAATTCTCCGTGTTCTTTTCCTTAGCTCAAGGAAGCGCACGGAAGTAGCGGAATCGAAGAGCAACCGGTGGATTCACTGCAGCGTGCTCGTGCAGATTCGTCACCATGGCCTCGACAAGACAACAACTCTCGACCCCGACCTTGACCGTCGGGTACAAAACGAAGCGCGATTCTTTCCTAGTTTGTCCCCATTGTCACTACGGCAATTACTGTACGAATGTCGTCAATAGTTAAATTCGTTCGATTCATTTTTTGTTTTGCAGTTTTGCTTGCGCTGCGACTCCGTCTTGCACGATTGTGCTAATGTTTATTTGAGCGGTTTTGATAGCTCTAGTTAAAAGGGAATCGATGAAACGCGGAAACGAGCGGAGGAAAAGCATCGCTGGTGTTCGTGTCCTGTTTTTCGGACACACAGCCGCGCTGGGCGGTGGAGAAATCGCGTTGTTAAATTTGCTGCGTAACCTGGATTGTAACAAAGTGAAGCCGATTGTCGTACTCGGAGCGGAGGGGCCGCTTGCCGAACAATTGAATCCAATCGTTCCTACTTACGTCGTCCCGTTGTCCCCGCACGTTGCGAAGGCAAAAAAAGATACGCTCGGGATGGCGACTTTGTTCCGAGCGCGGGAGGTGCTGAGCGTTTTCGGCTATATTTTTCGGCTTGTTCTATTTATTCGCCGGCACAAGATAGATCTGGTTCACACCAACTCTCTTAAAGCCGACTTCATCGGAGGAATCGCCGGGCGCCTATCGCTGCGCCCGGTTGTGTGGCACGTTCGCGACCGAATTGAGGATGACTACCTTCCTGGATCCGTTGTGCGGGCTTTCCGATTCTTGTGTCGCGTAATTCCAACCTATGTAATTGCGAATTCTGCTGCCACCCTTCGCACTCTGCGGCTCCCGGCAACGTCCGCCAAGGAGGCCAATTCGTCCGGCGCCGAATTTGTCCGGCGAGCCGCTGTGGTCCACGATGGAACGAACCTCGTTGCAGCGCCACCAAGGCGCCCTCGAGATTCCGATGGGTTCCGCGTCGGCCTCATTGGCCGGATTTCTCCTTGGAAAGGGCAGCACATCTTTTTGCAAGCCGCAGCCCAGGTGAACAAGCAGTTTCCAAACGCGCGCTTTGTCATTATCGGAGCCGCTCTCTTTGGGGAAGAAAAATACAAGCAGGAAGTCCGGCGACTGCCCAGTCAGCTCGGTATAGAACACCTTGTCGAATTTACAGGTTTTTCGACCAACGTTGACCAAGCGATCGCGGAACTCGATCTCGTTGTCCACGCTTCAACAATTGGCGAGCCCTTCGGACAGGTAATCATCGAAGGAATGGCAGCTGGCAAACCCGTCGTGGCCACGAACGGAGGAGGCGTTCCTGAAATCGTCGAGAATGGGAAGACCGGAATTCTGGTTCCGATGGGAGACGTGCAAGCGATGGCCGACGCTATATGTCGAATCCTTGCCGAACCCACACTCGCCGCGCGAATGGGCTCTCGTGGAAGGCAACGAGTCGCTGATCATTTCACCCTTCAGCACACAGCTCGAAGAGTGGAAGCTGTGTATCTTGAGGCCGCGTGTCCTGGATCGGCAGGGCCTAATCCGCAGGCCCCGGCCGCCAATCGATGAAGTTGCTTGGCGCGTGTAAAAAATCTAAATCTCGTGCGAATAGGATTCGGCATGTCCGTGCTACAGCAGTTCGTTGACAATGCGATTGAAAGCAATAAGTTTCAGTGGGCGTGGGACAACTACAAATCTGTCGTGCTCGGACTACAGCGGGAATTTGGCTGCAAATCGCTGATGGAAGTGGGCGGCGGCCGATCGCCGCTCATTGACGAAAGAGAGTACTGTAGTCTCAACATAAAATATACCGTGAACGATATCTCCGACTCCGAGTTGGCCTTGGCTCCAGAGTGGTCTCAAAAAGCATGTTTTGACATTTCTTCTCCGCCCCCACAATCGGATTCGTCCTTCGATTTGATATTCTCGAAAATGGTGTTTGAGCATGTGCCTGACGCAGAGTCCGCTTATCAAGCGGTCTACAATCTGTTGGCGCCGAAGGGCATTTGTCTTTCCTTTTTTCCGACGCTGTATTGTTTGCCTTTCGTGGCGAATTATCTTTCGCCCGAAAAACTGTCGATGAAATTTCAGCGGAAGCTAGATCCGCGATCGAATCCCAAATTCCCTGCATACTACAACTGGTGCCGGTCAACCTCATCTTTGCACGACCGGCTCAAATCCGTCGGATTTCGCGACGTGATTATTTCGGCGTTCTACGGCCATAATTATTACCGCTCGATTCCGGTTGTTCACAATATTGCACAACAATGGACAGAAATAGTTCGGGCCAAAGATTTGAGGCCGCTTTCCTCTTTTGCCTACGCATTCATGCAGAAGTAGTCTCGGCGCTGACTGGGCAGGGCCTTGCTCGGTAGGCGTTTCATGTGTCACAGCTGCGCTTCACCTTGTGAGAATGAAACGTCTGTGAGGATTGAATCGTGTATCTCGATGGCATGATTTGGCATGACAACCAATCACTGTTATGCAAGTGTTCTGCGATTGGCAGTGTTCGAGTTTGGTACGCTTACTTTTACTTTCAATTCCTACCCCGATAGCTTGCCCAGCAATCCTCCAGCAACGATGATAAAGGAGGCGGGAATGGCGGAAGGCGTAAAGCGTGAAAACCAATTTCTAGTTTTCTATGGGTGGATCATTTACAAAGACGTTTTTAGTCGGAACGGAAAAGAATCTATTCGGCATGAAACTCATTTTTGTTACCGCTTCGATTTATTGGGCTGCAAGTTTGTACGAAGCGGACCAGAGGAATACAACCGCTATACCTGATCGAGAATTCAATCCACTAGTTGGGCCGCGTGTGATATTTCTGCACGGGCGGTTTCACGATCTGCGCCAAACATATCTATGTAGGATTTTATTGCCGTGTCCACAAGTATCTTCGCCATCTCACTCCGCGCATCCTCTTCCAAGCAACGTTTGATCTCTGCCTCGGCGTCCTCGCGGCTGGAGTGAATGGCTACATCTTCGTTGTAGGGGCCAAACACGGTGAACTTATCGGCGGTGGGTTCGATGCGGTATCCGGCATTCATGACGTGCTCCCAAAATGCATTTTATCACCGCTTGCAACTCCGTGTTTTCTCGTACCATTGACCCACCTGTCTTTCCACTCTACAGTGTGGTTTCACCATGAAAAGACTCCGGCCAGCACTGGGATTGTTCCTCATCGGCTGTATAGCCGTTGCTGCGGTTGCCCATGCTTCTTTCACGCCGCCCAATGTAACGTTCGTTACCGACGCTTATCTCCCCTATGAAGTGGTATTCGACGGCCTTGTTGTGCTGGATGTATCTCTGGACAAACGCGGAGACGTGATCGGAACTCAAGCCCTGCGCGACCCCGGTGCAATGGTGCCTGCAGCGGCTACGTCGGTGCGGACATGGAAAATTACGCCCGGCCTTTTGGGAAGCTCCGCGATTCCGTCTGAAATGACCGCTGTTTTTGTGTACCGTCCGAGGCCGAATGGTCCGGCAGCGGCCCTTCCACCGAAGGATTTCAAACCTGTGCTCCCGCATTCGCGCACCGGCCAAAAAACCGATTATGTTCCTGCTGGAATTGTTTCATTCGCGTACCCGGACTATCCGGCCAACAGCGTGGCGTGGGGTTCCGTGATCGTTCAAATTACCGTGAACTCCGAAGGCCGGATGGAGAACATGGAAGTCTTGCGCGGAGTGGCACCGTTCACAGACCTTGCTGTTGATGCATTAGGGAACTGGCGTTTTCAGGCGGCGACCCTAAATGGCAAGCCCGTGTCCTCTCAGGTTCCCATAGCCTTCATTTTCCAAACACCCGTATCGTCACCTTAGTCATTCCGCCACCCTCGCTCCGTAGCAAATGAAACGCCCGTGCTCGAATAATGCATCACAATTCGGACACCTCAACGCATCCACGACGTCGAAACCCGTTAGTTGTGGGCGCGGTGACCTCGTCGTATCGCTTGCCGAACTACTACCTGCAAACCAATGCCACGAGTGAGAGCACAAGCCTCAACCGCTTGCTCCTTGGTTTAGACAGTTTCCAACCCGACTTCGCCTTCCTGCTTGGAGCCTGCTTTGCCGACCCAAACCACGCTGCATCGCACCGCGTTGAGCGGGTCTTCATCCAAGATGACTTCGACTACTTGTCCGCGCCGCAGTTGGAAAGCTCCGCGCACCCGGAACCCATCGTTAGAGGAATCAAGCACAAGGCACGGCTGTCGTTTAAGTTCGAGGATCAAGCTGGCACGCCGTTTGCGCGGGCTTCGCTTCGAGTAGCGACGTTCGGGAATAGGCAGCGTTTGCCCTCCCAAGGTAGCTGGCGGTCAATATGTCACTTGCGAAGCCTTATTGACGCTTCTGGTCTTCATTGCCCATCGCCGCGCACAAACCCAAGAGGTAAAATGGAGAAATATACGCCGCAAACTAATCTTGCTTCGGCCAGTTGCCTGCCTGTGAAAAGAACTCCAGTCCAATAGCAAATCTGCTGCTTGAGAAAGACCTCCAGTAAACCACATGCGCCCGAGCCCAGAAGCCGCTTCGGAGAGACTTGATGAACAAGCGGCTTCCCGGCGCCCAAATCCGCTGGGTCATCACGCGAGCACCGCGAGAACTGATGTTTTGCGTGCTAGTAGGTTCAGTACTTGACGGCTGGTCTAAACTGGACAATTGCACGGGCTCCATCGCTGAAATCCGCGCTTCCGACCGCGCGTCTCGGAGAGGCAGCCTTTGCTGCGATGATGTAGAGTCTGACGACACTGTCCCACTCGCTTCAGGCAAACAATGTGCAACTAATCGGATTGCTTAGATTGGTCTCGCCGTTGAGATGCAGCCCGAATTCTTGTCAGCAAGGCTGCTAGATGTGGCCGATCTTCAGGTCTTATTGCTGTGAAATTTAGTCCCAGTCCGAAACCGTGCTTTACATGCCGCACAACCGCTTGGGCCCTGATCTGCCCTTCTTGCACAAGAAAATATAGCTCGATTGTCTCTCCCATAGGAATCGCCTGAGGCGTTTCAACTAAGAGGCCCCCCATGCTTAGATCATAAACCCGAGAGAGATCGCCGTGTTTTTTGGAGTTCCAATAGACCCATAGGTTTGAGCGTGAGGTAATCCGCCACGTAAGCCTTCTGGACGGTTGATGGTTCTTCAGGCGCGGTGTGCTGTCAGCGGGGGCCTTCACCATGTCACTAGAAATTTGTCCAGCCGCCATCAGGTCGCTCCAGTCTTGTGGTTAGAGACGCGCGTTGCGCATTAAATCGTCGTCTAAATACCAGACGACGCAATCCGGTAAATACCCGAAATCGAATGCGGGTACTTGCTCTCGAAGAGGACGCGGAATATTTCGAGCCATCGCCCATCCCGACTCACCACCTTGGTCATGAGGTTGCACTCCTTAGAGTCGGGCCTAACTTGCTATTCTTTCACAACGCCTCGCGCCTCTTTGTCATCTCGCAAAGCTACGAACTTTGAATGGCGAAGCCGATCTCCTTCAGTCCATTCCAGAAATTC
>Ga0137409_10001116_pt1 | contig 29023 bp, 23 predicted proteins | sample CZODoug1_16funga_FD_122059 | JGI IMG/M metagenome (GOLD analysis project Ga0137409, IMG submission 122059) | Vadose zone soil fungal communities from Angelo Coast Range Reserve, California, USA - CZODoug1_16fungal (Hybrid Assembly) | ecosystem: Environmental > Terrestrial > Soil > Vadose zone...
AAGATCTCCGGCGTCAGGGCGGGAAAAGTCGCCAGGATCGTTCCCGAGTCGAGCACGGTCGTCGTCGTCGCGGTGGTGAGCACGCCGAACGAGTTGTCCTGGACGCGGGCCCGCGACGAATTCGGGACGAAGCCGGAGCCGCGGATTTCGAGCTGGAACGCGGCCGAATTGATCCCCGCCGGCTGCGTGACGTCGTCGATCAGGGGCGGCGGGGGCTTCGGGGCAAACGCGAACTTGCGGGGATTGTTCCCGCCGGAGTTGAAATTGGCCTCCGCCGAAGGCGGCGGCGTCTTGACGTTATAGCGGTCGTAACTGGCCGGGGCCGTGAATCCCAGGCCGCTCACATAGAGCCGCTCGTTGGACGGGTCGTAGGTCAGCTCCAGCCCGTAACCGGTATTGACGGCCACCCCGGTGCGGGCTCCCGGAGCTCCGGTCGCGCCGATCGTGAATTCATTGACGGTCCGTCCGGGAACGTCGTTGCCGAGGAGGAAGACGTTGAACGGGGGGACGACGTCCAGGCTCCGGAACGCCACGTCCTCCACCTGGGGGCTCATCGAGCCGCCGGTGAGCGTCAAGAAGTCCACCTGCGGCGCCGCGCCGGGATTGATCCGGAAGACCTGGAACATCGCGAAGGTGGCGGACGTGTTCGCGCCCGCCAGGATGAACGTGCTGTCCGGCGACCGGGCCATCAGCGTGGGCCCGGTCGGCGTCCCCGCTCCCGTCGGCATCGGGAGGGACGCGGCGGTGGGCGGCGCCGCCAGCATGTTGATGGCCGCGATCTGGTTCGTCGACGTCACGCAGAAATAGAGGCGACCGGGCCCGCTGCCCGAGCCGCCGACCACCGACGCCGGAAGCACTTCGCAGTCCGCAGCCTGCGCCGTAGACGTGATCCCCGCGACATAGGTGCCCGTGGTTCCCGCGACGGTGGCAGCGTTCAGATCGATCTGGAAGACGCCCGCCTCCCCTGCCACCGTGTTCCGGCCCGCAATGTACAGGAAGTGATTGTCCTGCGACATCGTGATCCCGCCCGCGCTGCCGCTGGACGTGAGGGTCACCGTATTGACGACGCGGAAGGTCTGGGTATTGATCACCGACACCGTCGCCGGCGTCGCGCCCGAGTTGAGGACGTAGACCAGGTTGCGGGAGAGGTCGGAGATGCAGCCGGTCGGCGTGGCCCCGACGGCGATGGAATTCGGTCCGTTGGGCAGGTTGGGCAGCAGGACGTTCGTGGTGGAATCCGCCACGCTGACGGTTCCCGCGGCGGAGTTCGTGATGAACACGTTCTCCTGCGCCCACGCGGACGAAACCGCGGATGCCGCCAGCAGGACGGCAAGCCCCAGCGTCTTCATATCCTCTCTATACCCCGGATTACGGCGTTCCAGGCGGCGGCGGCAGAACTCCGGAGCGCTTGGTCCGCTCCCTCAGCGGCCCCTGGTTCACGAACTCGAAGAAGGGCACGTCCCACGGATCAGGGTCCCCGGCCTTCCGGTTGAACCGGCTCTGGTAGAGTTCGTCCTTGTTCCGGCCCCAGAAATCCATGAAGTCGTGGCTGTCGGCGATCAACCGGAGATCCCTCAGCTGGTTGCCGTAATTGTCCGCGACATCCTCCCCGAAGAGATCTCGGCCGACGAGCGATGCGTCGTGGTGCCACGTGCCCGTCGTGGTCCGCAACGTGACGCGGCAGCCCCCCTCGGTCGCCGGCGCCCGGACGATGCCGTGCGACCCCGACACCGAGGTCGTGGAGTTCGGCGCCGAAACCTTCATGTCGGACTTCAGATCCCCCTTCTGGATGTCCACCTCGATGGATCCGAACTTGAGCTTGAGGTCCGTATTCACGGTATCCCCGAGCTTGGCCAGCTCGTCCACCTTCGCCTGCGTCAGCGGTTTGACGTCGATCTTGAGGTTCGCGGAGAACAGCAGCGTCGCCGTGGACGCGACCGACGTGCAGATTTCCGAGCCCTTCTTGAGCTTCATATTGCGCTCGGCCGCGACCCAGTCCTTGTCCTCGGGACGCTTGACATCGACCGTGCCCTTGAACGCCACGAGGGTGGCTTCCATCTCGCCCTGCTTTGCCTCCTGCGGCGGAACAGCGGCCGCCGCCGTTGCGGAGAGGATCAGGACGGCCAGTGCCCTCTTCATCACTTGTACTGGGAATCCGTGTTCCCCTGCTCCTTATAGACCGTCGCGTTCGTGATCACGTCGATCAACTCGCGGCCGGTCACGTACTCGTCGCTGCTCCCGCCGCTGATGAGCCCGCGATGCTGGCATTCCCTCAGCGCGTAGCGGCGGCTGACCCCGAAGATCCGCATGGTCAGGCCGCCCTTGATGTCCAGCGCCTGGCTCAGCATGTAGGCGAGCGTCCCCTTCGTCAGGAGGCTGGGCTCCGTGAGGGTCCAGGACGGCGAGACCACGCCGCGGCCGGAGAGGTCCCCCGAGACGGCGCCGAAGTCCGCGTCCGTGTGTTCCTGCTTGATCAGGGAGAGCACCGCGCGGCAGGCGTCGCCGTAGGTGGCCCGGTCCTTTTCGAAGATGCGGCGGAGGTAGGCGGTGCGCCCCTCCTTCGCCGCCGGCGCGGGCTTCTCCTGGGCCAGGAGGGGCGCGCAGGCGATGAGCAGCCCCGCCGCGATCGCCGTCCGAAGCTTCTTCATCGTTCGCTCGTCAGAAGCTGTACGTCATTCCGATATTCACGAAATTCCGGGCCTGGGTCTCCTGGTAGGCGTTCCCCGGAAAGAAACACCCGTAGTTCACCGAGAACCCCAGGTCGGAATAGATCCTCCAGCGCAGCGTGAAGTCGATCTCCTTGCCGACATCGGAGTCGTTCAGGAACGCCCGGGAATCGGAGATCGGAGAGGAGGCCGCCGCCTTGCGGTAGAGGTACCCGAAGACGCCCACCTGCAGCTTGTGGAACATCTCCATGGACTCCAGCGGGCGGATCGTCCCTCCCAGCCGGAGGATATGGATGTTCGACACGCGCGGGAACAGCGAATAGCCCGTCTGGACGAAGCCGAAGGACAGGAACCCCTCGTCGGTCGTTCCCTGCTGGTTGCCCGCCGCCTGTTCGGTCACGCTCGTCCGGTCGGAGTCCCCCGATCCGTACATGTACTGCAGCAGCAGCATGGGTTCGAGCGGTCCCGAGAATTCATAGTCGACCGTCAGGAGGCCGGCGAAGGCGCTGATCGACTCCAGCTGGGTGCTCCCCGCCGCCGCGCTCTGGCCGAATTCGTAGGTGAACTCCGCGGAGTAGCCGAGCCCCGCCAGGATCGTCCCCCGCGCGCCCAGGCCGAAGTAGTTCGCGTTGTAGGTCCAGTCCTGGCCCGCAACGTTGTCGCGGTTGAAGTCGCGCTCGATCAACAGCATTCCGTAGGCGCGGTGGTTGCCGGTGATCAGGTAATCGCCTTCGACGCCGAGAAATCCGCGATAGCTCTTGTTCGCGTGGGGAATCGACGAGTCGATGTCCTCCTCGTGGATGATCGAATGGCCCACCCAGCCGCGGATGGCCCATCGGTCCTGCGAATAGGTCCCCTGGATCATGTACGCCAGGTCGTTGTAGAGCAGCCCGCTGCCCATGGAAACGAACGCCCGCCCCGCCCGCGCGGCGAAGCCGCGGCCGTAGTCCGTCCAGTCGGCGTCGACATAGACCTCGTCGAAATGCGGCGCCCGGAAGCTGTTGTCCTCGTCGCCCGAGAACTGGTCGCCGGAGTTGAAGTCCGTATAGTCCGTGCGGATCCGGCAGTAGAGCGAGTAGATCTTCTCGTAACGGATCTCGCCCCACAACCGCAGGTCGACGTAGCGGTCGGTGCGCGTGTCGCGGAGGGGAGGGTCGTCGAGCTGATCGAACTGCAGGTGCAGCCAGCCGCCGGCGTCCCAGAGCCAGGTCTGGTGCATGTCCTCGTCGGGCTTGGGACGCTCGTTCATCTCCCTGCGCCGCTCGTCCTCGATCAGCTTCTGCTGATCCTGGGGGGCGGCGGCGAAGGCGGGAGCCGAGAACGCGGCCGCAAGCGCGAACGCGATGGCGAGGACCCTCTTCCCTCTCCTGGCCATAGAAGCGCCCATTATGGAGGACGGCCGGGGAGCGTCAAGGACAATCCCAATGGAACGCTTCGCATGTGAATTCGACCGCATTGTGTTCCGCGGGGTTTTTTGATTCAATGCGCGCCCAGATGGCGGACCTCTATCTCGGCATCGACCTCGGCGGAACCTTCGTCAAGCTCGGCGTCTGCGACGCCCGAGGCGAGGTCGCCGCCACCCTGTCCATCCCCACGCGTCCGGACCGCGGAGCCGAGGACACCGTCCAGCGCATCGGCGAGGCGGCCGACACGCTCCAGCGCAAGACGGAGCGCGTCAAGGCCACCTGCGCGGGCGTTCCCGGTCCGCTCGACCTCGAGCGACGCATCCTGGTGCGCGCGAACAACCTGCCCGGCTGGGACAACGTCCGCTTCCCCCAGATGCTGGGCAACCGGCTGGGGATGCCGACGTACATGGAGAACGACGCGAACTGCGCCGCGTGGGGCGAATACGTCGCGGGCGCCGGCAAGGACTTCCGGAGCCTGGTCGTCTACACCCTCGGCACCGGAATCGGCGGCGGCATCGTCATCAACGGCGACTTGTGGATCGGGGCCAGCGGCGCCGCCGGCGAGCTCGGCCACATGAGCATCGACCCCAACGGCCCGATGTGCGGCTGCGGCCAGCCCGGCTGCCTCGAGCAGTATGCGTCGGCGACGGCCGTCGCCAAGAAGTGGGGCAAAGGCACCGCGAAGGACTGCTTCGATGCCGCCCGGAAGGGCGACGCGAAGGCGATGGACGTCATCAACTGGGCCTCCAACGGCCTGGCGACCGGGGTCGCGAACATGATCCACGTCCTTCATCCCGACATCATCGTCCTCGCGGGCGGCATGGCCCAGGCGGGCGACATCCTCCTCGACAAGGTGCGCGAAGGCGTCAAGCGCCGCGTCTTCGGCGTCTTCATCGAGAAGATCCGCATCGAGACCTCCAAAGTCCGCGGCGACGACGCCGGCTGGCTCGGCGCCGCCCTCTGGGCCGCGCGGAAGCTCGAGACGCGCGACATCCGGGAGCCCACCGCGACCCGCGTCTAGGTCCCTCCTGGGTTCCGTTTCCCTGACGTGAAGAATCCATACATGAGCATAGAGAAGATCCGAAATTTCTGCATCGTGGCCCATATCGACCACGGCAAGTCCACGCTCGCGGACCGCATCCTCGTGCTGACCAACACCGTCGCCAACCGCGACATCAAGGCGCAGCACCTCGATTCGAACTCGCTCGAGCGCGAGCGCGGCATCACCATCAAGGCCAAGGCCGTCGCCATGGACTGGAAGGGCTACCGCCTCAACCTGATCGACACCCCGGGCCACGTCGACTTCAACTACGAGGTCTCCCGCTCCCTCGCCGCATGCGAGGGAGCCATCCTCCTGGTCGACTGCACCCAGGGCGTCCAGGCGCAGACCGTGGCCAACGCGCTCCTCGCCATCGAAGGCGGACTCGAGATCGTGCCGGCGCTCAACAAGATCGACATGCAGACCGCCCAGGTCGACGAGTCGCTCGAGGAAATGGAGCACACCCTGAGCATCCGCCGGGGCGAGGTCTTCAGGATCAGCGGCAAGACGGGCGAAGGCGTCGAGGAGCTGCTCGAGGCGGTGATCACGCTGGTCCCTCCCCCGAAGGGCGACCCCAACGCGCCGCTCAAGGCCCTCGTCTTCGACTCCGAGTTCAACGAGTTCCGCGGCGTCGTCTCGTATGTCCGCCTCATCGACGGGTCCATCAAGCGCGGCGACAAGATCCGCTTCATGGGCACCGACAGGGAGTACGACGTCGAATACACCGGCCTCTTCAGGCCGCACATGGTCGAGGTCCCCCAGCTCACCGCGGGCCAGGTCGGCTATGTCATGGCCAACATCAAGACGATCGCCGACGTCCGCGTGGGCGATACCATCACGATCGCGGGCCCGGCCGGGAGGGACGTCAAGGCGCTGCCCGGCTACAAGGAGCCGCTGCCGGTCGTGTTCTGCGGCTTCTATCCGACGGGCGACACGGACTACGAGGACCTGAAAAAGGCCCTCGAGCGGCTCAGCCTCAACGACTCCAGCTTCAAGTGGCAGGCGGAGACGAGCGAAGCGCTCGGCTTCGGGTTCCGCTGCGGCTTCCTCGGCCTGCTCCATATGGAGATCGTGCAGGAGCGGCTGGAGCGCGAGGAGAAGGTCGACCTCATCCAGACCGCGCCGAACGTCACCTATGAGATCGTCGCCCAGACCCACGAAGGCCCGAAGGTGCTGCGCATCGACAATCCGGCGAAGCTGCCGGACGAGGCGATGATCAAGGAGTGGCGCGAGCCGATCGTCCGGGCCACCATCATCATCCCCGCGGAATTCATCGGCCCGATCATGTCGCTCTGCCAGGAGCGGCGCGGCGTCTACCTCAAGACCGAATACATCTCGAAGACGCGCGTCATCATCCACTACAAGTTGCCTTTCGCCGAGATCGTGTACGACTTCTACGACAAGCTGAAATCCATCACGCGCGGCTACGGAACGCTCGACTATCACGCGACCGGATACGAGGCCGCGGACCTGGTCCGCCTCCGCATCCTGGTCGCCGGGGACGAGGTGGACGCGCTGAGTATCATTCTTCATGCTGAAACGGCGGAGTACAAGGGACGTAAGATCCTGAAGACGCTGAAGAAGGAGATCCACCGGCAGCTGTTCGAAATCGCGCTTCAGGCGGCCATCGGAGGTAAGATCATCGCGCGGGAGGACATCGGCTCGGTGGGCAAGAACGTGATCGCGAAGTGCTACGGCGGCGACATCAGCCGCAAGCGCAAGCTCCTCGAGAAGCAGAAGGAAGGCAAGAAGCGGATGAAGAACGTCGGGAACGTCGAGATCCCGCAGAGCGCCTTCATGGCCGTGCTCAAGTCGGGGGACGACGTCGAATGAGTCCGACCACAACGCCGGCGTCCGCCTCCGGGGGGACCAACCCGTCCCCCTCCGACGCCCCTCCCCTCGAGACGCTCTTCAAGGGCAACCGGCCGGCGGCGGCCGCGGCGCTGCTGATCCTCCTCGAACTCGTCCCCGCGGCGGGCCTGATCGTCGCCCTGCGCGAAGGGGTCGGCATCTGGATCATCTTCACCTGCGTCCTCGCCGGCGGCGGCCTCGTCCCCCCCGTCGGCGTCGCCATGGGGCGGCGCTGGGGGTATGCGCTCGGCCAGTACGTCGTCTGGGGCAGCCTGGTCGGCGTCGTCCTCCGCGTCCTGCACTCGGGGTTCACCCTGATCTATCTCCCGCCGGCGATGCTGCTCGGGGTGCTCCTGGTCGCCCTGAGCCCGCCCCGCGGCGCCCGGGAGGCCGGCACCATGGAACGCAAGCCCGAGTCCTTCGGCGTCTGGTGCAAGGAGAACATCGAGGCCATCATCGTCGCCTTCATCATGGCCCTCGTCATCCGCTGCTTCTGCATCGAGGTCTTCAAGATCCCCTCGAGCTCCATGGAACCCACGCTGCTCGGCGACCTCTCCAGCAACCACCGGCGCGAGTCCTGCCCCTTCAGCGACTATCACGTGCCCCTGAACACCGACAGCGCCAGCGGCGACCGCATCATGGTCACCAAGTACTTCTACTCGTTCTCGCCGGTCGAGCGCTTCGACGTCATCGTCTTCAAGTTCCCCCTCAACCAGGCGAAGAACTTCATCAAGCGCGTCGTGGGTCTCCCCGATGAGCAGATCCGCATCTATCACGGGAACCTCTACGTCAAGAAGCCGGGCGAGGAGAAGTTCAAGATCGCGCGTCGCACGCTGCGGACCCAGGACTCGATCTGGATCGACCCCGCCAAGAACACGGACGGGTACCTGACCCGCTACAAGGACTTCAAGGACGCCTGGGACACCGGCCCGGTCGCCGACCGCAAGAAGCACGCCGAGCCGGTGGTCGCCGAAGGCGAGCTCTCCACGCAGGAGAAGGACGGCGAGCGTTCGGTCGAGTTCTCGTACCGGGCCCGCACCCTGAACGACGCCGCCGGCCGGGACGTCGACGACATGCGGATCGCATTCGAGGTCGAGATCACCAGCCCGAAGGGCCAGGTGTATGCGGAGGTCGTCAACTCCTACGGCCGCTTCGAGGCGCGCTTCGACACGGAGGGCGAGAGCCAGCTCCGCTTCCACAAGCCCGGCAGCGAGAAGGGGCCGCCCACGGACATCGTCCCCCTGAAGGACGTGCACCTCTCGATGGACCGCCGCATCAAGGTGGACCTGTCGATCTTCGACGGCATGGCCTACGTGCGCGTGAACGACGGCGAGCGCGCGCGTCTGCCCTTCATCGAGACGCGCGAGGACGTCCGCGAGAACGACACCCCGGACCGCCATATCACGTTCGGCGCCCGTGGCCTCACGTTCCGCGCGCGCAACCTGGCGCTCGGACGCGACATCTATTACCGCCAGCCCCAGCACGAGCGCGCCCTCAACCTCCACGAGGACGAGGTCGAGACCATCCCCCCGCAGCATTACCTGATGATGGGCGACAACGTCGCCAACAGCCACGACTCGCGCGCCTGGGTCATGCACACCTTCCACCTCAAGGACGGGAAGACGGTGGTGTGCGAGGAGCAGCAGGTCACCCGCAGTTACTCCACCGACCTGCAGAAGCGGCTGCAGGACCGATACAACCTCCCGCGGCCGCCGGACATCGCGATCGACGGGGACGAGCACGGGAACGAAGTCCCGATCTTCGACAGCGACATCGAAAGCCAGTCGACGGAGAAGTACCGTTTCGTGCATGAGAAGTTCATCGTCGGCAAGGCGCTGTGGATCTGGTGGCCGCAGGGGAGATGGTTCCATCTGATCCGATAGACCCAAGGCGGCAGACAGTAAACCGCAGAGGATTCGCCCCCCCGGGGGCCGGGGGGGGCCAGGGACTGCCGGCTATGGTCTACTGTCTACTGAATGCTGGGTCAGAACCAGCGATTGATCACGTAGACGAACGCGCCGCCCAGCACCAGGACGGCGGTCAGGACCCCGAGATTCGCCAGCGCCCGCTTCACGATCTTCTTCGGATCGTCGGAGCGGCAGGCCTCGAGGACGAACAGGATCACCAGGACGATCGGAAAGAACAGGACGAGGTAGCTGATCCCGTTCATGCCGTCTTCTCCGGCAGCGGGGTTGCCGCGGGAGCGGGACCGGCCGCGGGCGCGGGAGGCGGGGCCGGGGCGGCCGCCGTCTCGGACGACACGGCCTTCGCGTCCAGAAGGCTCAGCATCACGACCAGGTTGAGCAGGCCGACGACGCAGACATAGAGCAGGCCGGGATCGAACCAGCTGGGATGGATGCCGTCGCGCACCACCGCCTTCTCGTCGCCCCGCAGGGTGGCGACGAGGAACGTCATGCCGGAGCCGTATTGGCCGACGTAGTAGAACGGGTTGTCGTCGAACGAGACGGGCCGGAAGCCGGCGATCCACATCCCGAAGAGGTACGTCGCGCCGAGGATCAGAAGGAAGAAGAGGCCCTTCTTCCACTGGCCGATCAGGAAATGCCCGGCGCCGGGCACCAGCCAGCCGACCAGGAAGGCCGCCCCTTTGATGCGTTCGCCCTTTTTCAGGAAGACCGAGACGAGAAGGGAGGTCACGCCGACGATCAGCAGCACGCCCTTCGGGGAGTTGTGCAGGCTCATGGCTACATTCTGAAATTCTGTCCCAGGTAGGTCTGCCGCACCAGGGGGTCGGCTTCGATCTCGGCCGGAGGGCCGTCCTTGAGGACCTTGCCTTCGTTGATTATATACGCGCGGTCGCAGACGTTAAGAGTTTCCCTCACGTTGTGGTCGGTGAGCAGCACGCCGATGCCCCGGTCGCGCAGGCCGCGGATGAAGCCCTGCAGCTCGCCGACCGCGATGGGGTCGACCCCCGAGAACGGCTCGTCGAGCATCAAGATCGACGGGTTCGTGATCATCGCCCGGCAGATCTCCAGGCGCCGCGTCTCGCCGCCCGAGAGCGTATAGGCCTTCTGGGCCGCGATCTTCGTCAGTCCGTACTCGGCCAGCATCTCGGCCGCGCGCGCCCGGCGGTCGCCCTTGAACTCCTTCCGCGTCTCGAGCACCGCCAGGAGATTCTCCTCGACCGTCAGCCGCTGGAACACCGAGCGTTCCTGGGGGAGGAACCCCATGCCCTTCCGGGCGCGCTTGTAGATCGGAAGCCGGGTGACGACGTCGCCGCGAAAGACAATCCGGCCGCCGTTGGGCCGCACGATCCCGATGACCATCCGGAAGGTCGTCGTCTTCCCCGCGCCGTTTCGTCCCAGCAGGCCCACGACTTCGCCCTGGTCGACCTGCAGGCTCACGCCGTCCACGACCTTGCGATGGCCGTAGATCTTGGAGACGCCGTCGACCTCGAGGAGCCGGGGTTCCGTCATGGGGTGGCGCATACCATACCCGACCGGCCACGCGCATTCCAGACCCACCCACAAATGAAACGGTTTGATTTGTGGTCAGCCGACGTGCAGGAGGGAGGCCGCCCGGCCGCGCGACAGGAGGGCGCGCAGCTCCGGCGCCCCTGCGAGGGCGGGGTCCCGGGCGACGAGCGCGAAGGCGTCCTCCCGGGCCTGCTCGAGGAGCCGGGCGTCCTCCAGCAGGCGGGCCGCCTTCAGCTCGGGAAGCCCGCTCTGACGCGTTCCCAGCAGCTCCCCCGGGCCCCGGATCCGCAGGTCCGCCTCGGCGATCCGGAAGCCGTCGTTCGTCGAGACGAAGACCTCGATCCGCTCGCTGGTCTTGCCGAAGAGGATGCAGACCGACTCGAAGGGGCCGCGCCCGATGCGGCCGCGGAGCTGGTGCAGCTGCGAAAGGCCATATCGCTCGCAATGGTCGATCACCATCACGCTCGCATTCGGCACGTCGATGCCGACCTCGATCACGAGGGTCGAGACGAGCACGTGGACGCGCCCCACCCGGAACTCCTCCATCACCGCCTCCTTCTCCTCCGGCTTCATCCGGCCGTGCAGGAGGGCGACGCGGAACTCCTTGAACAGCCCCGTCAGCTGCCCGTGCGCCTGGATCGCCGACTGCAGCGCGAGCTTGTCCGACTCGTCCACCAGCGGATACACGAAATAGGCCTGCCGCCCCTCGCGCAGCTTCTGCAGGATGAAGGCGATCTTGTCCCGCTTCCCCGCCCCGGGGACGAAGAGGGTCCGCACGTCCTTCCGCCCCGGAGGCAGCTCATCCAGCACCGTCAGATCGAGATCGCCGTACAGGGTGAGCGCCAGGGTCCGCGGAATCGGCGTCGCGGTCATGACGAGGACGTGCGGCCGTGCGCCCTTCCGGCCCAGGGCCGCGCGCTGCAGGACGCCGAACTTCTGCTGCTCGTCGATCACCGTGAGGGCGAGGTCCTTGAAGCGCACGTCCCGCTCGATCACCGCGTGCGTGCCGATGAGCAGATCGACCTCGCCTTTCGCGACGGCGGCGAGGATCTCCTCGCGCTTCTTCCCCTTCACCCCGCCGCCCAGGAACGCGACGCGGACCCGCGACGTCCCGAGCAGGCGCCGGAACGTCCGCGCGTGCTGCTCCGCCAGGATCTCGGTCGGCGCCATCAGCACCGCCTGGGCGCGACAGCCGACCGCCGCCAGCAGGGCATAGGCGGCGACCACGGTCTTGCCCGCGCCCACATCGCCCTGCAGCAGCCGGTTCATGGGCTTCCCGGACGCGAGGTCCTTCCGGATGACCTCGATCGCCCGGTCCTGGGCGCCGGTCAGCTTGAAGGGGAAGAGCTGCCGGATGCGAAAGTTCAGCGTGTCGCTGACCGCGAGGCGGCGGCTTTCGGTTTCGCGCTTCAGGTGACGGCGGCGCAGGGCCAGCTCGGTCTGCAGGCGGAAGAACTCCTCGTAGGCGAAGCGACGTCTTCCGGCCTCCGCCTCCTCGGGGGTGCCCGGCTCGTGGATCTGGTGCAATGCCTGGCGGATGCCGGACAGGCCGCGCCGGGCCAAAAGCTCTTTCGGGATGACCTCGGGCGCGAGCGGCGCGGCTTCCACGAAGGCCTGCCGGACCAGCGAGCGGATCTGCCTCTTGCTCAGCCCCTCGGTCGTCGCATAGGACGGGATCAAGCCTGCGGCGTGAACCGGCGATTCCCCTTCCCCGAGGATTTCAAATTCCGCGACACGGAGGTGCGTGCGCCCGGACTGGACCTTTCCCGACGCGACGATCGTATCGCCGATCCGGAACTCCTTTTCCCGAAACGGCTGGTTGTACCAGACCAGCACGGCGCGGGAGTCCTCCTGGTCCACGATCGTCAGCTCCAGGATCGGGAGCTTCTGCCGCGCGGTCGTCGTCGACCGGATGTTCGTCACCACCCCTTGCACCGTCGCGTCGACGGCGAGCCGGAGCCCCGCCAGCGGGGTCATCTGCCGTCGATCGTAGTATCGCGCCGGAAGATGGTGGAGGAGATCGTCCACCGTGCGCAGCCCCAGTCCTTCCAGGAGCTTCGCGCGACGCGGACCCACTCCCTGGATGAACTGCACGGGACGGTGGAGCAGGTCGGGCTCGACAGGCACCGGCGCCTCAGGCTTCCCGGCCTTCGGCATCCGGGTCCGGCGGCTTCCTCTGCAGCCCCAGCTCGTTGAGGGTCAGCAGAATCTTGTCGAGGGGGATGTTGTGGTACAGGGAAGCGTCGGCCAAGGTCTCCACCGCCGCCGCGACGCACATCTCGTTCCGCCGGTCCACGCACTTGAGCCCGAGCGCCTGCAGGGCCTGGACGACCCGATCGTCGAGCTCGAGGGCCTCCTGGATATTCGTGCGGGGGGTGAACAGGAAAGGCTCCGTCATGGCCGATGTACTCTAGCACGGGCCGGGGATCGATCCAATTGTTTGCGGTTGAATGAGGCCCGGGCCACGTCTATAATACCGGCCCTTCAAAGGAGACTCGGATGACGTTCTGCATGGCGCTGGTGGCTGCCCTCCTCGTCCAGGAACCGGCGGATGACCTCCGCAAGGAGTTCGAAAAGCTGAAGCGGCAGAACATCGACCTCCAGGAGCGGCTCAGCCTGCTCGAACAGACCGCGGTCGAGGACGCCCAGACCATCCAGCGCCTGCGCCAGGTCGTCAAGCTCCTCGAGAGCAACGGCCCGTCCGACGCGCCCGCATCGGGCCCGAAGAACCCCGGCCTTCCCACGCCCAAGCCCAACCTCCCCGGCCCCCTCCAGTCCATCAAGGGCAAGGTGGTCTACGTCGACGCGAAGAACAACTTCATCACCCTCGGCATCGGCAAGAAGGATAAGGTCGAGGTCGGGTACAGGTTCGAGATCTACCGCGAGACCTACGAAAACGGCGGCGAGAGCCGTCTCACCAAGCTCGGCTCCGGCGAGGTCGAGAAGTTCATGGGCCAGGACTCGATGACGAAGGTCGTGATCTCCGAAGGCACCATCTCCGAGATGAAGCCGGACGACATGGCCGTCGCCGTCCGCAAGATCTCCGATCTGCCCCCCGGGAAGAAGGAGGAGGAGGTCAAGACGGCCCCCCTGCCCCCCTCCCCCGAGGCGATCAAGGAAGGCATCTTCACCATCACGGGCCGCGCAGGCTCGGCCGCCAACGCGGGCTACGTGATCAACTACGGCACCATCCAGGGCGCCCACCAGACGCAGTTGCTCTGGGCCTACAGCGACGGCAAGTTCAAGGCCAAGCTCCGGATCGACAAGGTCGAAAAGAACCACTCCATCGCCTTCGTCGTCGACAACGCGATGGAGCTGCCCCCCGCGACCGGCGACCAGGTCTACGTGCGCGAGCTGAACAAGTCGCTCACCGGCAAGGTGGCCCTCTCCGACGAAAAGCGCAACGTGCTGGCCGTCGACCTCCGCCAGCGCGACGGGATCAAGCCCGGCGACCACTGCGAGGTGCGCCGCCTGGGCCAGAAGCTGGGCACGGTGCTGATCACCGAGGTGCAGAACTGGGGCTCCTGGGCGCGCCCGGAAGGGGATCTGAAGATCGAGCAGATCATGAAGGGCGACATCGTGGAGTTGATCCAGGAGAAGCAGTAGACAGCAACCAGCATCTCAGCACCCAGCACCTCAGAATTCAGCGCCCGGCGTCCGGGAAGCCGGTGAACATCCCCTCGCGCAAGCGGTGAAGCATCGAGCAGACCTCGTCGAGCAGATCATCCAGACCCGAGGCGTCCGCGAGATAGCCGGGCGCTTTGGACAGGATGAGGTCCTGGCGGAGTTCTTCAGCGGAGGCGCGGCCCATCTTGTAGAACCGGGCCTTATCCTTGGGGAACGTCCGCGTCGCACGGTAGATGTTCAGGGCGACCTGATGCGACTTCTTCCACACCTTCAGTGGCGTGAATTTCCGGGCACCCCTCTCTCTTTCCTTTCTCGTTTCTGCCCGAGTAGTGGAGAAAGGGGCCCTTTGGTCGGCAAGAATGCTGTCCGTTTCCCGGATTTCCGTCAGGTTTGGCGCTGCTGCTGCCGCGGCTCTCTGCGGGATGCCTGGATGCTGTCTACTTCTTGAACTTCGCCTTCAGCCTCTTCTCCACTTCCTTCGGCAGGAACGAGCTCACATCGCCGCCCATGGACGCCGCTTCCTTGATGAAGCGGGAGCTCACGAACGAGTACTCCTCGTGGGCCATCACGAAGACCGTCTCGATGTCCTGCGCGAACGTGCGGTTGGTGAGCGCCATCTGGTACTCGTACTCGAAGTCCGAGATGGTGCGGATGCCGCGGAGGATCACGTTCGCCTTGCGCTTGTGGACGTAGTCCACGACCAGGCCGTCGAAGCCGTCCACCTCGACGTTGCGGTAGGCCTTGGAGACCTCGCGGATCATCTCGACGCGCTCGTCCTTGGTGAAGAGGGCCTTTTTGGCGGGGTTGTCCCCCACCGCGACGATCACCTTCTCGAAGACCTTGGTGCCGCGCTTGATGACGTCCAGGTGGCCGTTCGTGATGGGGTCGAAGCTGCCGGGATAGACGGCGGTGCTCATGGTCTTCCGACGCTCCTGTAGGTGAAGCCCAGCTCGCGCATCGTGCCGGGATCGAAGAGATTCCTGCCGTCGATGAGCGTGGGGTGGGCCATCCCCTTCTTCATCTTCTTCCAGTCCAGGCTCTTGAACTCGTCCCACTCCGTCAGCAGCAGCACGCAGTCCGCCCCGTGGGCCGCCTCATAGGGACCGCCGCAGAGGGTGACGTCCTTCAGGTGCGCCTTCGCCTTCTCCATCGCCTGGGGATCGTACGCGCGCACCTTCGCGCCCCGCTCCGACAGGCGCTGCACCACGGCGAGGCCCACCGATTCCCGCAGGTCGTCGGTGTTCGGCTTGAACGACAGTCCCAGCGCGGCGATCGTCTTCCCCTTGACGATCCACAGCTCCTCCTCGACCTTCTTGAGGAAGCGCTCGCGGGCGTCCTGGTTGACCTTCATCACTTCGCGCAGAAGGCCGAAATCGTAGCCGAGGTCTTTGGAGATCGCTTCGAACGCGGCCACGTCCTTCGGAAAGCACGAGCCTCCGTAGCCGATGCCGGCGTTCAGGAAGCTCGACCCGATCCGCACGTCCATGCCCATCCCGCGTACCACCTCGGTGACGCTCGCCCCCGCCCGCTCGCAGATCGCCGCCAGCGCGTTGGCATACGAAATTTTCAGCGCGAGGAACGAATTGGACGCGTGCTTGATCAGCTCCGCGCTCTTGATGTCCGTGACCACGATCGGCGCCTTGAAGGGCTTGTAGACGTCGCGCAGCACCATCTCCGCGCGGTGGGTCTCGACCCCGAAGACGACGCGGTCGGGGTGCAGCGTGTCCGCGATCGCCGAGCCCTCCCGGAGGAACTCCGGGTTCGACGCGACGTCGAAGTCGACGCCCTTCTTCGCGTACTTGCCGATGACGGAGCGGACGTGGCCGCCCGTGCGGACGGGAACGGTGCTCTTCTCGACGACGAGGCGGTACTCGGTCAGCGCCAGCGCGATGTCCCTCGAGACCGACTCGATGTAGGAGAGGTCGGCGCCGCCCGACGCCGTCGGCGGCGTGGGCACGCAGATGAAGATGACCTTTCCGAAGACGACCGCGTCGGCATTGCTCCCGCCGAACTTCAACCGGCCGGCCTTCACGTTGCGGGTGACCAGCGGCTCGAGGTCCGGCTCATAGATCGGCATCTTGCCGGACTTGAGGAGCTTGACCTTGCGCTCGTCGCTGTCGACGCAAAGCACCTTGTGGCCCCGCTCCGCCAGGCAGGCGCCGGTGATGAGGCCGACGTGCCCCGTTCCGATGATGGAGATGTTCATGCCGCGATTCCGGTCCTCCTCAGGCCGCGCTCGGAGTCATCGATCGGTCGGCGCCTCGACCAGCTCCCCCGGACGGTACAGGTGGCTCCGGCGCAGCCCGGCCTTCCCGAGGAACTTGGGCACCACGGCGACGAGGAAGCGCTTATCGTCGCGCGTGAAGTCCCGCTCGAACACCGCTTCGATCGAAAAGTCGTGAAAGTCCCGCGCCACCACCAGGTTCTGCGTCAGGTACTCATTGGCCTTGAAGTCGTACTGGCCGAGCACCGAGACGCTCCACTTCGGGGTCATCGCCCAGGTCACCCCGAGCGAGACGGCGTTGGTCACCCCCTGGGTCAAGGTCTGGGCCACCGAGCCGGTAAACCCCTCGAACGGGGTGAACGTAACCCCTAACTCCCGGACTTCCTCGGCGTGAGTGACGGGATTATACTCGCCCGATCCGGTGACCGCGAAGAAATTGCGGGGGCGGAACTCGAAGCCGTAGTGCAGGTTCGACCAGAGGCGCCGCGGGTAAAGCCCGGTCGTCGGATCCGCCGACAGGGGAATCCAGTTGAACGGCTCGATGGAGTTGTTGGGGTTGGCGGACGTGGTGTCGCGGGCGGAATCGGGATAGTACTCGATCCCCAGCGTCAGGGCGAAGAACTGGTACGGGTGGTTGGACGCGTCCTTCGTCAGGAAGCGCTGCCGGATCTCGAAGGCGACCTCCTGGAAGTGGTCGATCCCGTCGACCGGCTCGTACTGGAACAGCTCCGACGGATTCACGTTGTTCGAGAAGTTGTTCGCATAGCGCCCCTCCACCTCGATGACGTGGCGCAGGCCGCGCAGGCCCATGCGCTCCCAGTTCAGGTCGGCATGCGTCGCGTGGATCTGCGTCGTGATGCGCGCCCCGCCCGTCCAGACGTCCCGAACCCGGGAGTCGTCGGCCAAGTCGTTCTCGTAGAAGGTCAGCCGGTTCTGGATGAACGGGGCGATCTGGAACCAGCGGAAGTCGAAGGGGGCATGGAGCCGGGTTTCCGCGTCCACCCGCCAGGTGTCGACGCCCGCCAACCCCAGGTCCGAGTCGAATCGGCGGCGGATATTGACCGTATCCACGCGCTCCGTGAGATACAGGTTATCCGAGACCCCGGGCAGGATCGGCTCCGAGAGGAGGTTGAAGTCCACGCGGGGGAGGTAATTGTCCTGGGTCTGGAAGTCGTTGATCCGGTAGCGACCCAGAAGGAACGCGCCCATGTTCGCGTTCATCCAGCGCACGTAGGCCGCCGTCTCCGGGTCCTTCATCTCCTTGAACTCGTGGGGGAAGAACTCCTCGAGCAGGCTGCGGTCCGAAAGATAGTAGACCTCCAGCTCGTAGCGCCAGTGCTCGTCGAGGTCCTGGCGGTGGAACCAGTGGGCCTTGCCGCGGTCGTCGTGCTGCAGCGGGGGGAACTGGTTGTCGAAGTCGGATCCCGGACGGCGGCCGTCGTCCTTGAGGTAGTAGGAGTCGAGATAGCCCTTATAGCCCTCCCACTTGTACTGGAAGTCGACGCCGCCCGCCCAGCCGCGCACCTGGCGCCAGTCCACCTTGAGGTCGATGTCGCCCCACTGCTTGAGCCTGCCGTTCTCGTCCTTCAGCCGGATCCGCGACCCGAAGTCGGTATAGACGAAGTTTCCGAAGCGGCTGCTGTGGCCGAAGCGGATCGTGCGCAGAGGGAAGTTCATCAGCCAGGGCCCGATCGACAGCCCCGGGATGTAGAAGACCGGGATCCCGCTGAATTCGGGCACCAGCGGGTCAAAGTCGACGCTCCAGTCCTCGCCGAAGCCCGAGAAACCGACCTTGCCGCGTTTCCGCTCCACGCTCTCGTCCGAGCCGAGCATGGTCGCATGGTCCACGGTCAGGTGGTAGTGCGGAACCCCGTACGAGCAGCTCGTCAGGCTGACATCGTGGGCGACCAGCTTCTCCTTGTTCTTCCCGTTGATCCGCGCCTCCTTGGCCGTCGCGAAGAAATCGACCTTCAGGTCCTTGCTGTAGGCCTTGAGGCGGACGTCGACGATGGCGCCCTTTTCGGTGACGTCGCTGTAGAAGAAGCGTTCGCAGTTCAGCTTCTGGACGCCGCGGGTGACGATGACGTTGCCCTCGGCATAGATCTCGTCGAAGGAGCGGTCGGAGTCCTTCGAGGTCCAGACCATCGCGCGGCCGCCCTGGATCTTGACGTCCGGACGCGTGACCGTGAACCCGCCGGTGAGGAACATGACGGACCCGTCGTCCTCCTCCCAGCGCAGGATGTGGGCGGCGTCGATCACCGACTTCTGGGGTCCCTGCGCCTTCTCCGGATGCTTCTCGGGGTGCTTCTGCTCCTGGGCCTCGGCCGACGCCGCGAGCGCCAGGACCAGGGCGGCGCCGAGGCCTATTCCATGTCGGCCCACGTGGCCCCCCGGGCGACGTCGACCCGGAGCGGCACGCTCATCGGGTGAACGTTCTCCATTTCCTCCTGGACGATCTTCGCCGCCGCGTCCGCTCCGGCGACGGGCACCTCGAGGACCAGTTCGTCGTGCACCTGGAGAATCAGCAGCGCCCCGCTGCCCTTCAGGCGGCGCGAGACGCGGATCATCGCGATCTTCATCAGATCGGCCGCGCTTCCCTGGATCGGGGCGTTGACGGCGACGCGCTCCGCCGCGCCGCTGATGACCCGGTTCTCCGACTTGAGGTCGGGCGTGTAGCGGCGGCGGTCGAACATCGTCTTCACGTATCCGATCTTCCGCGCCGCCTCGATCGTTCCGTCCAGCCACGTCTTGACGCCCGGATACCGGGAGAAGTAGAGGTCGATGTATTCCTGCCCCTTCTTCTGGTCGATCTCCAGCCGCTGCGAGAGACCGAAGGCGCTCATGCCATAGATGATTCCGAAGTTGATCGCCTTGGCCCGCCGGCGCTCCTCGTCACCCGACGCCCCGAAGAGCTCCTGCGCCGTCGAGGAGTGGACGTCCTTGCCGTCCCGGAAGGCCTGCCGCAGGCGCTCGTCCCCGCTCATGTGGGCCAGGATCCGCAGCTCGATCTGGGAGTAGTCCGCTCCGACGAGGAGGCGCCCGGCCTCCGGGACGAATCCCTTGCGGATGAGCCGCCCTTCCGCCGTGCGCACGGGAATGTTCTGAAGGTTGGGATCGCTCGACGACAGCCGCCCCGTCGCCGCGACGGCCTGGTTGTAGGAGGTGTGGATGCGGCCCGTGTCCGGGTTCACCAGCGCCGGGAGCGCGTCGATATAGGTGCTCTTCAGCTTCGACAGCTGGCGGTACTCCAGGATCTTGGCGGGCAGCGGGTGCTGGTCCGCCAGGCGCTCGAGGACGCTGACGTCGGTCGAGAAGCCCGTCTTCGTCCGTTTCCCCGGGTTCAGCTTGAGCTTCTCGAACAGCACCTGCTGGAGCTGTTTCGGGGAATCGAGGTTGAACTCCCCCTCCGCCAGGACGTAGGACTCCTTGATCGCCACCCTCATCTTCTGCTCGAAGTCCCGGCTGAGCGTGGCGAAGTGCGCGGTATCGATCCGGACCCCGTTGCCTTCGAGCTCCAGGAGCACCTCGAGCAGGGGCAGCTCGATCTCGTCGAGCAGTTTCGACATCCCGTCCTCGCGCACCCGCTGCTCCAGCATCGGCGCGAGCCGCAGCGTGCAGTCCGCATCGCCGCCGGAATACTCCTTCGCGCGCTCGACGGGGACCTCCTCGAACGAGATCTGGGCCTTCCCCTTCCCGGCAACCTCCTCGTAGTGGATCATGTCGTGCCCGAGCCACTTTTTGGCGAGCGTCTTCAGGTCGAAGGGCCCGCGGTCGGGGTCGATCATGTACGCGCCGACCATCGTGTCGAAGGCGATCGGCGTCACTTCGACCTTGTGGCGGCGGAGGATGAGCGCGTCATAGGGGGCGTTCTGGCCGACCTTGCGGATCTTCGGATCGGCCATCGGCGCCCGCAGGATCCCGAGTACGGTCTCGAGCGGCATCTGCGCGGGCATGCCTAGGTACGAATGACCGACGGGGATGTACGCGGCCTCCCCGGGCCGCGCCGCCAGCGAGATGCCGACGATGCGCGCGCGCATCGGGTCGACCGACGTCGTCTCGAGGTCGACGGCAGCGATGCCGCTTTCCTTCATCTCCGCGACAAGGCCTTTCAGAGCCGTTTCGGTCTGGATCAGCCGGTATTTCTCCGCCGAGATGGAGCGGGTCTTCGGGGCGTCGGCGTTGAGCTCCTGGAGGAAGCGCCCGAATTCCAGCTCCGTGAAGAGCGCGGACAGCTTCTCCCGGTCGGGCGGGCGGACCGCAAGCCGCGCGAGGTCGAAGCGGATGTCCAGGTCGCACCGGATCGTCGCGAGGTTCTTCGACAGGACCGCATCCGCCCGGCCCAGCTCCAGCGCACCCCGGAAGCGGGGCTTGGCCTTGTCGACGTTGGCGAGCAGGTTCTCGACGGTGCCGAACTCGTTGATGAGGTCGGCGCCGAACTTGGGGCCGATGCCCCGCACGCCCGGGATGTTGTCGCTCGTGTCGCCGATCAGGGCGAGGACGTCGACGACGCGCTCGGGGGGCACGCCGAATTTCTCGACGACCTGGTCGATCCCGATGACGCGCTCCTTCATGTCGTCGTAGATCGTGATCCCCGGCTGGGTCTCGCCGGCCTTCTTGGTCACGAGCTGCATGAAGTCCTTGTCGCCGGTGACGAGGATGACGTCGAAGCCGGCGGCCAGGCCGCGGCGGGCGAGGGTTCCGATGACGTCGTCCGCCTCGACCCCCGGGACCTCCAGCGTCTCGATGTTCATGGCCGGCGGGATGGCTTTGACATAGGGGAGCTGACGGACCAGGTCCTCGGGCATGGGATCCCGGGTGGCCTTGTACTCCTTGAACAGGTCGTCGCGGAACGTCTTCCCGGGCGCGTCGAAGACGACGGCGATGGCCTCCGGACCTTTCGACTTGAGGATCTTATAGAGCATGGACGTAAAGCCGAACGCGGCGTTGGTCGGATGACCCTTGGAGTTGACAAGTCCGCGGACCGCGAAGAAGGCGCGGTAGAAGTACGAAGACCCGTCGATCAGGAAGAGCCGGTGGGCCATTGGGGAGCCGATTTTATCAGGATCCCGCGGGCCCGAACAGCTATACCATTGCGCAGGCGGCAAGAACGGGGGCCCCCCGTGGGCGGAGGGCGCTGCATCCCCCAACTTCTCTTCGTTGCAGGGCGGGACCCTCGGGATGCCTGACGCCTGATGCCTCATGCCTAATGCTTCTTTTGCTTCTTTGCCCTTGAACTCGCTCTCCAGACTCCCCTATAATCCTGCCTCGTCGTCGTACCGCTCTTCAGTGTAAAGCATGCCAGAGTCCTCCCGGGGACAGTCCCGTCTCGGAAACTCTCCGCATCGTTCTTTGTGAAGCAGTATTGGGCTGGGGTAGTGCCGTTGGACCGCTTTCGCCGGTGGGCGCGGAGAGGGTTCTATGGATCCGAAAGTGATCCTCGAGACGGTGCTGTGCAGGGAAGAGATCACGGCCATCGAGGCCTTGATGCTCATGCGGGAGGAGGGAAAGATCCTCCACGAGTTGTTCGAGGCTGCGGACTCGATCAACGAACGCATCAACCACAACACCGTGACGTACGTCCGCTCCAAGCAGATCCACTACACGAACATCTGCCGCGCGGAGTGTTCGTTCTGCTCCTTCTACCGCAAGAAGGGCCAGAAGGGCGCGTTCAGCCTGACGCCCTCCGACGTCGTCCGGCAGATCCGGGAGGCCGGCAGCATCAAGCAGGTCTCCCTCCAGGGCGGCCTCAACCCCGACCTCAACCTGACCTACCACCTCGACATGCTCCGGACGGTCCGCGACGCGTTCCCGTCCGTCCATATCCACGGCTATTCCCCGTCCGAGGTCCACTTCCTGGCGAAGCGGTCACGGACGACGCCCTTCGACATCCTGCGCCGCTTCAAGGACGCGGGCCTGGATTCGCTGTCGGGCGACTCGGCCGACATCCTCAACGACAAGGTCCGCAAGAAGATCTGCTCCGACAAGCTCCGGACGGCGGACTGGGCGGAGATCATCCGCACGGCCCACCGCCTGGGGATGACGACGACGGCGACGATCCTTTTCGGCCACGTCGAGGACGAGATCTACATCTGCGAGCACCTCGAAATCATCAAGAACATCCAGCGCGAGACGGGCGGCATCACGGCGTTCGAGCCGCTGGTGTTCATGCCCCAGAACACCGACCTGGCTCGGAGCGCGAAGATCCGGCAGCCCATCTCGGCGGAGCGGGTGCTGCAGATGTTCGCGGTCTCCCGCATCTTCTTCAGCCGCCTGATCAAGAACATCTCGGTGGACTGGACGAAGACGGGCTTCGACCTCGGGGTGCGCGCGTTGAAGTGCGGAGCGAACGACCTGGGCGCGCTGACCTACGACCCCTTTGAGATCCGCCTGCCGGAGATCAACGGCAAGGGCGGGATGACGCCCGCGACGATGCGGGCGGCCATCACGAAGGCCGGGCACGCGCCGGCGGAGCGCGACCCGCACCATTTCCGGATCCCCGCGCCCGCGGCCGTGCGCAAGGAAGAGCTGGTCTTCGCGTAGCCCGGGAGGCGACCGCCCCCGATCGGGACGGAAACCGCCATAGATCACAGCATCTCAATATTATTATATTACAGTTATAACATGTTTCAGGCGACACCGATGGAACGTATATTACATAATTATAATACTGTAATAACTTGATGTGAGAAGACGAAGGGATCGAGCGTCCCCAGCAGCTTCTGAAAAAACGTCGGACCGAAAAGCGAGGCGTGATAGAGCGGCGTGAACACCCGCTCCTGCATCTTCCCTCCGGGCCGCAGGTGCGTCATCAGCTTCGACAGCAGCCCGCGCCCCGTCGTGTCCTGGCGCGACTGCTCGTCCCGCACCCGCGAGGCCAGCGCCTCGAGGGCCTCCCGCACCTTCAGCGCCGTCTTGTCCTGCGCCTTCGACATCGCCGGCGCCCCCTGCAGGCGCTTCATCAGCTCGCCCACTTCGGACATCAGCCGGTCCGGCAGCTTCTCCAGCTCCCCGGCCACGTCCTCCTCCTGGCGGAGGAACAGCGGCCCCAGCGCCGCTTCCGATTCGAAGAGCCGGTCCGCCGTCAGCCCGACCCGTTCGCGGATCTTCCAGATCTTCGGCTCCAGCAGCGTCGCCGTCACCCGCGGGAAGACCACCGGCGGCTCGATCCCGAACGCCCGGTAGGCCGGCAGCAGCTCCGCCTGGTACCCCACCTCGCTGGGTCCGCCGACGTAGGCGCACGTGGGCAGCACCGCGTCCTGCAGCAGCGGCCGGAGCACCACGCCGGCCGACAGCCGTCCCTTCGCCGGGCCCGGCTTCTCCAGGCGCACGCGCCGGCCCTCCCGCATCTCGAACACGTCCAGCCCGATCTCCCGGCCCAGATGGTCCTCGAACTGTTCCGCGATCACCGCCCGGCGCCCCGCATCGACCGCCTTCGACAGCCTCTCCGGGTTCGCCAGGTGCTCCGCGAAGAATTTCGCCGACCGCTCCCCCTCCAGGTGCCGCGGCTCCAGCACGATCAGCCCGTAATGGCCGAACGAGTTCAGCAGCAGCTTCGTGAAGGACTCCGCCACGTTCCCCACGTGCGTCAGGCGGATCAGGTCCGTCAACCAGGGGCTGAACTCCGTCGAGGGCAGCGCGTCCGCCAGCGCCCCCGCGAAGAGCCGCAGCGCCTCCGGAGAGCCCTGCTCATAGAGCGGCCTCCCCGGCTCCCCCGGCGGGAGCGGGATGTCCTTGACCTGGTTTTCGCGGTCGGGGAACGACACGACGTCGCCGCCCCGGGTGTCGTCGGAATGGTTCCAGAAGATGGCGACGCAGGGCACCCCGCGTGCCTCGATCCCCTGCGCGAACCGGATCGCCGCCTGCGCCTTATGGAAGTTGTAGAGCGGCCCCCAGCCCACCGACGGCTGCTGCCCGGTCACGACGGCCGCCGCGCCCTCCTCCAGCTTCTCGATGGCCGAGAAGCAGTCGGGAGGCGCCCCGTGCTGGTCGTGGTAGCGCTTCAGGGTTTCGATCAGCGACTTCTCGACGCCCTTCTCCGCCGCGCGCTGGGCGCGCTCGACGATCGCCTTCTCGTCGCGGTACCGGTGGGCGAAAAGGCGGACCGCGCGGGGCTCGTCCAGGCAGTACGAGATGAACAGGCCGGGATAGTGCGTCCGGAGTTTCTCGTAGCCGACCAGTTCGATCTTCATCGCGCTATCTGGGAACGATGAGCCGGCAATCTCGCGTTCATCGGTGTAAGGAATAGTAGGGGCGGCCCCTGCGCTTGTCAACCTCGCGGGACTCTGTTACCATGGGAGGCGCTCCATGAAGCCCCTGCTCATTCTTCTCACGGCCGTCGCCGTCGCTCATGCCGACGAAGTCGAGCTCACGAGCGGCACAGTCGTAGAGGGCAAGGTCGAGGACCTCGGCGACTCCATCCGCGTCGTCAAATCCGCCGGCTCCGCCGTCTATCCCAAGAGCATGGTCCGCAAGATCACGCCCAAGAAGACGGTCGAGGAGCTCTATGAGGAGCGCTCCTCGGCGCTCAAGGATGCCGACGTCGACGGCCACCTCCAGCTCGCCCGCTGGGCCGCCCAGCAGAAGCTCGTCAAGGAGGCCCTGGTCGAGTTCAGGAAGGTCGTCGCCCTCAACCCCGACCACGAGGAGGCCCGCGTCGCCGCCGGCTTCCAGAAGGTCAACGGCAAGTGGCTGACGGAGGACGAGGCCAACCAGGCCAGGGGCCTCGTGAAGCATAAGGGCAAGTGGATGACCCCCGAGCAGCGCGACCTCGACAACGCCCTCGAGGAGCAGAAGGAGCTCGACAAGGCCATCGTCCACGAGGTCGGCGTGCAGATCGGCCATCTCAAGTCGCCGGTCGAAAAGACCCGTCAGGACGCGGTCGCGGCGCTGGCCCGCATCGAAGACAAGCACAAAGTGAAGGCCTATATCGCCGCCATCCCCAGCCCCCAGCGCGAACTGCGCAAGTTCGTTTTCCAGGAGCTGGGGCGCATGAAAGACGTCACGGCGCTCCGGCCCCTGGTCCGCCGCTCCCTCTGGGACGAGGATGAGGACCTCCGCCCCGTGGCGTTCCGCGCCGTGCAGGACATCGGCTACCCGGACACCGCGCTCTTCTACGTCCCGTTCCTCGCCGAAGAATCGATCAGCGCGCGCATCCGCTGCGTCGACGCGATGGCGCTCTTCAAGGACCTGCGCGTGGCGCCGGCGCTGCTTCAGGCGCTCGAGAACAATATGGACCTGACCCGCCAGTTCGACAAGGAGGGCGAGGCGATGACGCAGCTCGCCGGCCGCACCATCACCATGGGCGACGGCAGTTCCATCACCCTCCCCCGCAGCGTCCGCTTCAACAAGGCCGATCCGCTGGACAAGAACTCCCGCTCGAAGCTGCAGCAGGAGAAGGCGTCTCTCATCGGCACCCTGGGCATGATTACGGGCCAGAACTTCGGCGACGACATCGCCAAATGGCGGGCCTGGCTCCAATCAAAAAAGGCCGGCAACGGATGAAGATCCTCCTGGTGGGCAGCGGCGGCCGCGAACACGCCCTGGCCTGGAAAATCTCCCGCTCCCCGCTCCTCACCAAGCTGTACGCGGCGCCCGGCAATGCCGGCATCGCCCAGCACGCGGAGTGCGTCGACATCAGCGCGGACAACCTCGAGGGCCTCCTCGAGTTCGCGAGGAAGAACGCGATCGACCTCACCGTCGTCGGCCCCGAAGGACCGCTCTGCAAGGGCATCGTCAACCTCTTCCAGGAGAACGGCCTGAAGGCGTTCGGCCCGACGAAGGAGGCCGCCGAGCTCGAGGGCAGCAAGGTCTTCTGCAAGAACCTGCTGCGCCGCTACGGCATCCCCACCGCCAACTACCGTGTCTTCAACCAGGCCAAGGCCGCCCTCCAGTTCGCCAAGTCGTCGCAGTTCCCGGTCGTCATCAAGGCCGACGGCCTCGCGGGCGGCAAGGGCGCCGTCATCTGCCATACGGAATCCGAAGCCGTCGTCGCCATCGAAGGGATGATGGAGAAGAAGATCTTCGGGAAGGCCGGCGAGCAGGTCGTCGTCGAGGAATACATCAACGGCGTCGAGGCGTCGGTCATCGCGTTCACGGACGGCCAGTCGATCGCGACCCTCGACAGCGCCCAGGACCACAAACGGGTCTATGACGGCGACCGCGGCCCGAACACCGGCGGCATGGGCGCGTACTGCCCCGCCCCCGTCGCCAGCGAGCGCGATTATACCCGCGTCATCCGCGAGGTCCTGGTCCCCATCGTGCACGCGATGAACAAGGAGAAGCGCCGCTTCCGCGGGATTCTCTACGCGGGCATCATGTTCACCAAGAGCGGCCCCAAGGTCCTCGAGTTCAACGTCCGCCTCGGCGACCCCGAGGCCCAGCCGCTCATGATGACCCTCAAGAGCGACATCGTCCCGATCATGCTGGCGACCATCAACGAGAAGCTGGCCGACGTCGAACTCGAGAGCGACCCGCGGCCCTCGGTCTGCGTCGTCATGGCGTCCGGCGGCTATCCCGGCGCCTACGAGACCGGCTACGAGATCACGGGCGTCGAGGACGCCGAGGCGACGGGCGCCAAGGTCTTCCACGCCGGCACGGTCCTCCGGGAGGGCAAGCTGCTCACCGCGGGCGGCCGCGTGCTCGGCGTCACGGCGCAGGGGGCGGACCTGAAGGAAGCCCAGGCGAACGCCTATATTGCGGTCAGGAAGATCGCCTTCAAGGCGGCGCATTTCCGCAACGACATCGCCGCGAAAGCGCTCGCCGCCGCTCCCCCGCCGTAAGCCTCCGATGGCTTCCTCCCGGAGACGCCTCGATATTCTGCTCGGTGGCTTCGTGTCCCGGTGTTGATTCTTCCCCCGTCGTGCGAGAAGGCCATCCTCTCCCGCTTCCTGAGGGCGGAGGCGATGGCGATGTGGGCCGTCAAGGCGGCGCAGGCCGACACCCCGAAGCACGCGCTGGCGTTCCTGAAGCGCCACGAGGAGGAGGAGCGCGACCATCTCCGGATCTTCGAGGGGCTGACCGGGGAGCAGGCGCGCGAGAAGGCGGTGCTTCCGAAACTGCCCCGCCAGTGGCACGCGCTCGCCGTCCACCTCTACGGCTACGAGGCGCTCGGCCTGGAATTCGCCCGGCTCCTCGCGGGGATCCGGCCCGACCTGGCCCATATCCTCGCCGACGAGGAAACGCACGTGGGGTTTTTCGAGACCGAGGTGAAGCGGATCCTCGACGGAGGACGCGGCCCCGCCAACGGCGCGCGCGAGTATGCGAGGGCGTGGCTGCGTCGCGTTCCCCGGACCCTCGAGAAATACCTGCGGGGCGACGGCCTGGATCCCTATAAGGCGGAGCTCGCGGAGCGCATCCTGTCGACGATCCGGTCGCGCTTCGTCGCTATCGGCTTGGGTTCCGGCGCTTGAAGTAGATCTCGAAAAACTGCCACACCGTGCTGACGATGAGACCGATGCCCGACCCCTTGAGGATGCCGCGCTCCCGCAGCGCCTCGTCCAGGTGGATGTTCATCTCGGTCCACAGCTTCGGGAACGTATAGGCGATCAGGCCGAAGACCAGCGACGTCACCGCGTTGATGATCTGGGCCTGGATGCATTTCCCGGTGGGCAGGACGGGGCGCGGCCCCAGGGTCGCCCCGAGGCCGACGATCAGCCCCGACAGGAATCCCGCCGAGCCGCCTTCCGCCAGGGCGCGCTGCCAGGCGTCGGCGTTGTTGCCGTCGTTGCGCACCAGCCACGCGTAGACGGTCGCCGCGCCGACGGCGAGCAGGACGTTGAAGCAGATGAGCCCGAACGACCTCATGGGAGTTCTACTGTTTCAACCAGAGGTTGCCGCCGAACCACACGGCCCCCCCGTCGAACTTGAACTCCGTGTTCCAGATCTTGCCGTTGTCGTAGGTGAAGGTCAGGACGTTGCCCCGCTTCACCACGCGACCGCGGTTGCCGCCTTCGAGGTACGCATCGGTGCGTCCGGCGTTGTCCTTGAGCCCGGCCGACGAGAACGAGTTCTCCGTGAAGGTTCCGTTGGGGTAGACGGTCAGCGAGCGGCTCGAGGAGTAGCTGAACTGGTTGCTGGTGCCCGCGCCCGTGGACGTGTACTTCTCCAGACACCACGTGCCCACCAGCCCCGGGTCCGGCGGATCCTCCTTCACCGTGATGCTTTGCGCCGTGATGCCGACCGCGCGGCCGTACTCCTTGAAGCCTTCCTCGGTGCCGATGCCCGTGACGGAGACGGCCACGTCCTTCTTGCGAAGGAGGATCGACTGCAGCTGCAGCTTCTTGCCCTGCGCTTCCATGGTGTATTCCTGCATCCGCGCCTCGTCGCCGCCGATGGTCAGCTTCCGGGACTCGCCGACCGGCTTCGCCAGGGGGACGTTCTGCTGCATGAACTTGGCCGCTTCTTCGAAGAGGTTGGCCATCACCTCCTTGCCGGGAGTCCCCGCGACGATGAGGATGAGGAAGTCGTTCTCCTTCCCCTCCGGCGCGGTCTGGAACTGCACCCAGGTCCCGTCGCTGCCGGCGGTGACGAACTTCCAGCCCTCGAACGTCGCGATCGTGCCGCCGGGCAGCTGCTGGACCTTATAGGCGAGCGGATCCTTCTTCACCTCGACCTGGACCTCCTTGCCGGTCGGGCCGGCGGCCTGCGGAGCCGCAGGCTCCGGGGTCTTCGCCGGGGGGGACCCCGGGGCGGCGCGGGCGGCGTCGTCGGGCCGGTCGCGGCGGGAGGAGTCGTCGCGGGCGCGGCGGCGACCGCGGGCATCGCGCCCCCCGCATAGT
>Ga0137409_10001117_pt1 | contig 29016 bp, 27 predicted proteins | sample CZODoug1_16funga_FD_122059 | JGI IMG/M metagenome (GOLD analysis project Ga0137409, IMG submission 122059) | Vadose zone soil fungal communities from Angelo Coast Range Reserve, California, USA - CZODoug1_16fungal (Hybrid Assembly) | ecosystem: Environmental > Terrestrial > Soil > Vadose zone...
CTTTTCGCTCGACGCTCACGACCGTCGGGTTCGTGTAGCGCGAGTACAGATACTTGGAGGATCGTCCCTCGTTGTACGCGACGACTTCCTGCGCGCTGTCGAACACGAACGTCGTCGTCTCGTAGATGGGCGTGGTCAAGGGGACCGCCGGAATGCGATCGACCTCCCCCGCGTGAATCAGCTCTGTCGCTGGGCCTTTCATACGCCTCCGACCTCAGAGTTGAGATTTGAGAGTTGAGCGTTGAGAGTTGAGCTTTGAGAGTTGAGGCTTGGTTCTTCCGACTTTCTCTCCCGAAGCGCCGACGATCGGCTCGATGAACTGGTGATACGCGTCTTCGTAGCCGCGGCTCATCAGCTCGCCGAGCCCCTGCTTGCGGCGCGACTGGTCGTCGTAGCCGCCGTCGAAATCGAACGGGCCGATCGGGTTGTGGGCCGGCCGAAGCGTGAAGATGCGTACGCCGCCCGTGGTCGTCGTCGCGTCGCGGACGATCGCGGCTTCGCTCGATTGAAGATATTCGCCCAGCCGGCTGCGGCCGTCGAGCCGAGGCGCGGCGAGCGCGTGCGGTCCGGGCGACTCGGGCGCGGCCGAGACGAGCACGATCTGCTGCACGCCCAGATCGATCAGCTCGTCGATCAGCCGAATCAAGGCAGCCGGACGATCGCTCAGCCGGTGCGTTTCGCCGCGCCAGTAGCCGTCGGGCGCGAACGTGACGGTGTGCCAGTCGGTCGCGAGCGGCACCGTGAGCGCCGCCGCGATGGCATCGGGCAGATGGTCACGTGCGAGGCCGGCCAGGTCGAAGATCTCCGCGCGCCTCGACTGCGCGGCGTCGGTCGTCGGGCGCCGGATCAGATCGCGCCGCCGATCTTCGCGGACCAGCGCGAAGATCAGATCCCGATGCGCGTCGCTGTCGTGCACAGCGAGCAGCAGCTCCCGAAAGCCCGGCTGCCCGAGGTTCTCGGCGAGCATCTCCACGTAGCGCCGTCCGAGCTCCTCCGGCGGCGGCTGCCGCAATGGCGTCGCCCCCCGCACCAGATCCCACATCACGCGCCAGCAAAGCGCGATCGCGCCGCTCGAAGAGAGGGGGGGCCGGGCGGCCCGCCACCAGACGGCGCCCTGCCCGCGCCGCGGACCATTCATCCAGCCGTCGACGATCACGGAGGCCACGGCGGCGCCCAGTACCAGCAGGACCAGCCGCGGCAGCCACGTCGGCAGCGCGTCCGGCGCGAAGGCCTCCTGCGCGAATTCGAGATACGCCCCAACCAGGCCCGGCGCGCCGGCAGCGCCGACCATCTTCAACAGGAAGTCGATGGGGAACACGATCAAGCCGATTGCGACGGCGGCAATCGGCGCGGCGACGATCATCAGCGACGCCGCTACTGCCCACGCGACGATGCGCGGCATGAGACGCCACTCGTACATCGTCCGAACCGCGGGCGCCCGCCAGAATCCTTTGTCGTCCCACAGCCGCTGCGCGCCGTCGACCGCCGCGAACAGCGCGCCGACGACGCCGACGCCCCGGCCGGCCACGACGTCGAGCTTCACGCCCGCTTCGTGAAGCGCGCGCAGCACGCCGGCGTGATAGGCGCCAGCCGTCCCGGTGCCGGTGAGGACCAGGGCGGTGCGGCGCTGCGGTGAGTAGGGTTCGGTGCCTGAGGGAGACGCCGGTGTGTCGGCGGACCGATCCATCACCCGGCGGCTTCGTCGTGGATCGTGATCAGCTTGACGATTTCGAACTCGCGCTGACCACCCGGCGTGGTGACCTTCACCGAATCACCCGGCTCCTTGTTGATCAGCGCGCGGCCGATCGGGGACGTCGTGGAGATGAGGCCCTTGGCTGCGTCGGCGTCCTCGGGCATCACGAGTTGAAAGACGAGCCGCTCGCCGTTGCCCTCGACGACGTGGAGCGTCGAGCCGAAGCCGGCGCGATCCTTCGGGATGCGATCGACGTTGAGCAGCGCGATCTCGGACACGCGCTTCTGGAGCATGCTGATCCGCGATTCGACGAGGCGCTGGCGCTCCTTCGCGGCATGGTACTCCGCGTTCTCGCGCAGGTCGCCCAGCTCGCGCGCGCGCTTGATTTCCTTCGGCAGCTCGAGCTTCAGCTCGTGATTCAGCGCGTGGATTTCGTCTTCGAACTTCTTGATCAATCGATCTTTCATCGAGTCCGCCATGAGTCGGCCAATCGTACCACAGTGCTATCCTTCCCAGAATGACCATTACCAGCCGGCAGAACCCGCTCGTCGCGCGCTTCCGCGACGCGGCGCGCGGGGACGCCGGCGAGATGATTCTGCTCGACGGCGCGCACCTGGTCGGCGAGGCGATCGACGCCGGCATTTCCGTCCAGATTGCGGCTGTGACGCCGGCGGCGAGCGAGAAGGCCGACATTCGGCCGCTGCTCGCCGCGCTGGCGCGCGCGGGCGCCGATATCGCATCGGTCGCGGCGCCCGTCATGGATGCGATCAGCCCCGTCCGCTCGTCGAGCGGCATCGTCGCGCTGGCGGAGCGTCCCCCCGCTGCGGACGATCGTGTCTATGGCGCTCAGCCGCCGCTGGTCGTCGTCGCCGTCGACGTGCAGGATCCGGGAAACGTCGGCGCGATCATTCGCGTGGCTGAGGCGGCGGGCGCCACGGGCGTGGTCGCCGCCGGCGCGTCGGCAAACCCCTTCGGCTGGAAAGCGCTCCGCGGGTCCATGGGCAGCGGATTGCGGCTGCCGCTCGCATCCGGCCCCTCCCCGGCTGCCGCCGTCGCCGACGCCAAACGGCGCGGCTGCCGTGTGATCGCGACGGCGCCGCGCGAGGGCACCTCGCTGTTCGACATCGATCTGTCGGGGCCGATCGCCGTGTTGATCGGCGGCGAAGGCCCGGGGCTGGGGTCGCCTCTGCTCGACGCGGCCGACCAATGCGTGACGATCCCGATGCAGCCTCCGGTCGAATCGCTCAACGCCGCGGTCACCGCCGCGCTGATCCTCTACGAAGCGCGCCGCCAGCGATCGCCCACGAAACACACGAAAACATGAAAAAAACGAAACACACGAAAACGCGAAGCAGAAGAACTTGAAGGGGTCGCATGGATTCCCTGTTTCCTGAGGACGAACCTCGCGGGCGCGTGGCGCCATCGCCCCTGGCGGAGCGCATGCGCCCGCGGACGTTCGACGAGTTCGTCGGGCAGGACGAGCTGCTCGCGCCCGGCAAGCCGCTGCGCGAAGCGATCGAGCGCGATCTGCTGCAGTCGATCATCCTCTGGGGCCCGCCCGGCACCGGCAAGACGACGCTCGCGCGCATCATCGCCGATACCACGAAGGCGCGGTTCGTCTCCTTCAGCGCGGTGCTCGCGGGCATCAAGGAGATCCGCGACGTCATGGCCGAGGCCGAGCGGATTCGGCGGACGATCGGACGGCGCACGATCGTGTTCATCGACGAGATCCACCGGTTCAACAAGGCGCAGCAGGACGCCTTTCTGCCGCGCGTCGAGGCCGGCGACATCGTGCTGATCGGCGCGACGACCGAGAACCCCTCCTTCGAGGTCAACGCCGCGCTGCTCTCCCGTTCGAAAGTCTTCGTCCTGCACGGCCTCACGGCCGGCGAGGTCACGATGATCCTGCGGCGCGCGCTCGCGGACGGCGAGCGAGGCCTGGCCGCCGAGCGCGTGGCGATTGACGAGGAGTCGATCCATGCGATCGCGATGTACGCCAACGGCGACGCGCGGGCGGCGCTGAACCTGCTGGAGCTGAGCGTCACGGCGGCGCCGCTGGTCGACGGCGAACGGCGCGTGGACATCACGCGCGTCGAGCAGAGCATTCAGCGGCGCGCGCTGCTGTACGACAAGTCGGGCGAAGAGCACTACAACCTGATCTCCGCGCTGCACAAGTCGATGCGCAACAGCGATCCGGATGCGTCGGTGTACTGGCTCGCCCGGATGGTGGAAGCCGGAGAGGATCCGCTGTATATCGCGCGGCGGCTCGTGCGATTCGCGTCCGAAGACATCGGCAACGCGGATCCGCAGGCGCTCACCGTGGCGGTGGCCGCGAAGGATGCCGTGCACTTCATCGGCATGCCCGAAGGCAACACCGCGCTGGCCCAGGCGGCGCTGTATCTGGCGACGGCGCCGAAGAGCAACGCGGTGTACGAAGCGTACAGCCGCGCCGCCGAGGACGCGCACAAGGACGTCGCGCAGCCGGTGCCGCTGCACCTTCGGAACGCGCCCACCAGGCTGATGAAGGAACTCGAGTACGGGAAAGGCTACAAGTACGCCCACAACGAGGCGGAGGCGATTGCCGACATGTCGTGCCTGCCGAGCGCGCTCGAGGGGCGCAAGTACTACGACCCCAGAGATCGCGGGTTCGAAGAGGAGATCAAGCGCCGGCTGGACGGATGGGAGGAGATCAAGAAAAAACGGAGAAGCTGACTCGAAACCCGCCCCCGATTCTTTTCCCTTGACAACCGCCCGCTACTCGTCCAGAGTGTCACTGTGCTAGTTCAGTAGCACAGTTACTCCATGCTGTTCCGGCCCAATCCGTCGTCGGGCGTTCCGATCTACCTCCAGTTGATGGAGCAGGTGAAGCATGCCATCGAAACAGGCGCTCTGCGGCCCGGCGAGCAGTTGCCCGGCATCCGCCCCCTGGCAGAGGAGCTCGTGATCAATCCGAACACGGTGGCCAAGACCTACCGCGAGCTCGAGCACGAAGGCGTCATCGAGCTGCGCCATGGCGCCGGCGCGTTCGTTTCCGGACATGCGGGGGCGAAGAAGCTGACCGACAAGCTGCGCGCCGGGCAGGCCATCGTCGCGGCCGCGGTCGAGCGGCTGCACGCGCGCGGCATCACCGACGAGGAGATCCGGCGGCTGTTCGAGGCAGAGCTGGCTGGCTTGACGAGGACAGGAGACCAACGTGGCTGACTCGTTCGTCATCGAGACGGCCGACCTGCGGAAGCAATACGGCGATGTGGAGGCGCTGCGGGGGTTGAGCCTCCAGGTGCCCGCGGGCTCCATCTGCGGATTTCTGGGACGCAACGGCGCCGGCAAGACGACCACGATCAAGGTCCTGCTCGGCATGGCGCGCCCCACCAGCGGGAGCGCGGTCGTCTTCGGCCTTCCTGCCGACGAGCAGAAGGCGAGCGTCGACATCCGGCGCCGCACGGGGTTCGTCAGCGACGAGAAGGATCTCTACGATTCCATGAACGTTGAAGAAATGATCCGCTTCACCGCCCCGTTTTTCCCGCGCTGGCGTGGCGACCTCGAGCAGCGGTATCTCCGCAGGTTCGAGCTGCCGCCGGACCGGAAGGTGAAGGCGCTGTCGCGCGGCATGCGCACCAAGCTCGCCCTGCTGCTGGCGCTGTGCCGGGGCGCGGAGCTGCTCATCCTCGACGAGCCGACCTCGGGGCTCGACCCCGCGATGACCGAAGAGGCGCTGCAGGCGCTGGTGACCCACGTCGCCGGCGAGGAGATGACCGTGTTCTTTTCCTCGCATCAGATCGCCGAGGTGGATCAGATCGCCGACCACGTCGCGATCATCGATCGCGGCCGCGTCGTTCTGGCGGGCGCGCTCGACGACCTTCGCGAGAACTTTCGGCGCATCCAGCTGGTGTTCGACGGCGATGCGCCGGATGCGGCGTTCCGAGGGACGGGCGTCGCGCGCGTGCGGCGCAAGGGTCGCGTGCTCACGGTGCTGGCCAGCGCAAGGGCCGAGGCGATCCTCGACGAGGCGCGAGCGCTCAACCCGGTGTCCGTCGACGTCGTCCCCGTCACGCTGAAAGAGATCTTTCTCGAGACCGTCAGCGCGGAGGATTGAACATGCTTTGGTACAAGTCGTGGCTCGACACGCGCTGGCGGTTCCTGATCGGGTTGACGCTCCTGATGTTCTCTGCGGCCGGCGTCGTACTCGCCTATCCCAGAGTGATCAAGCTTCTGCCGCTGGTGCCCACGGCCGACGACGGCGGTGAGCTTGGCCGGCGGATCAGAGAAGCGGCGGAGCTGATGCGCGACTACCGCGGCTATGTATTCGCGCAGTGGTTTCGGCAGAACCTTCTCCAGATGTGGACGATCTTCGCGGTGCTGCTCGGAAGCGGAGGCCTGCTAGCGCAAGGATCCGGCGGCGGGGTGCTGTTCACGCTGTCGATGCCGGCCACCCGCAATCGCCTGCTCGGAGTTCGCGCCGCGGCGGGTCTCGCCGAGCTGCTTGCGCTCGCCTTCGTCCCCACGCTCCTGCTGCCGCTGCTCTCGCCGGCGGTCGGCGAGAGCTACGGCGTCGGAGACGCGCTGATCCACGGGGCCTGCCTGTTTGGAGCCGGCTCCGTCTTCTTCAGCCTCGCCTTTCTGCTGTCGACGTCGTACGACGACCTGTGGCGGCCGCTGCTGATTACGCTCGCGGCGGCGGTGGTGCTGGCGCTCTGTGGGCAGGTGTTTCGCCAGCTGTCGCGCTACAGCGTGTTCACGGTGATGAGCGGCGAGACCTATTTCCGTACCGGTCACCTGCCGTGGCTGGGACTACTCGCAAGCCTGACGGCGTCGGCGGCGATGCTGTACTTCGCCACCGTCAACCTCGCGCGCCGGGATTTCTGACCAACGTCTCACACAAGGAGAATCGCCATGCAGCTTCCACGTCGAACCCTCCTCCTCGCCGCGCTGTTTCTCTTGCCGGCCGCTCCGCTGGCCGCCCAGAGTGCCGCAGACCCGTCGGGCCACTGGGAAGGCGCGATCCAGGCGCCGAACATGGAGGTGAGATTCGAAATAGATCTGGCGAAGAACAGCAAGGGCGAGCTGGCAGGCAGCTTCGGCCAGCCCGCGGAGAATTTGAGGGGCCTTCCGCTCGCAAATTTTGCGATGGACGGCCGGTCGATCGACTTTCAGATCAAGGGCAGCGCAGCCGGGCAGCGCACGTTCAAAGGTGCGCTGTCCGCCGATGGCGCGTCGATGTCCGGGGATTTCAGCCAGGCCGGCTTCACGGTCCCCTTCAGCCTGACGCGGACGGGAGATGCCCGGGTTGACACGCCGGCGAGAAACGCCTCGATCGGCAAGGAACTAGAGGGCACCTGGAATGGCACGGTGGACGTCAACGGGTTGCAGAGGCGACTCGTGCTCACGCTGGCGAATCAACCCGACGGCGCCGCCACCGGCAACGTCCTCAACGTCGACGAAGGGCTGGAAATCCCGATCTCCGCGATCACGCAAAAGGGGTCCAGCGTAACGCTCGACGTCAAGGCCGTTGGTGGCTCCTTCTCCGGCGCCCTGAACGCCGAGGGGACGGAGCTGGTCGGAACCCTGACCCAGGGTTCAGCCGTCGAGCCGGTGACGTTCCGGCTTGCCAGGCCGTAGCTCGCGACGAGGATCAGGATCGCGAGAGAAGGTTGCGCGAAGGAGGGACTCCGATGTTTGCGAGCACGACCATCGTGGCTCACATCGTCCGCGGCGTGGTCGCCGCCGCGCTGATCGCGTGGGCATTGCTGCATCAGTCTTCCGAGCCTGCGTTCGCGGTCGCCGCAGTCGTTGCGGCCGTCGTCGCGATGCGGGGCTGCCCTCTCTGCTGGACGGTGGGCCTGGTAGAAACGATCGCCGAGAGGATCAGGGTTCGATGAGTGCGACATCGCGAGAGGTGCAATGAACTGCTTCACACATGGCCGCAATGCGGCGGTCGGGATGTGCGCCCTTTGCCAGAAAGGGATCTGTCACGAGTGCGTCGCGAAAGAGGTGCCCCGGCTCGTGTGCCGTAGCTGCGCCGCTCGCGGCACCACGCTGCCGTACTCATCCGGATGGTATGGGGGGTACGGATACGGCTACGAGTACAAATCGTCGACGAGCATCGGCGGGTGGCCGCTCGTTCATGTGTGCGCCGGCATCGATCCGGTCACGATGCGCCCGAAGATCGCCAGAGGCGTGGTGGCGATCGGCAACATCGCCGTCGGAGCTCTGGCGATCGGAGGACTGGCCTGCGGTCTGTTCACGCTGGGTGGCGCCTCGATCGGGCTCCTGGTTGCGGTGGGCGGCGCGGCTTTGGGACTCGGCGTGTCGGTGGGCGGTCTTGCGGTGGGATCGATCGCCGTCGGTGGCCTCGCGGTCGGCTTCGTCTATGCGATAGGCGGCGGAGCCTTTGGACCGGCGGCGATCGATGGCCGGCACTGCGACGAGGCGGCTCGCGCGTTCGTGCGCCGCTGGCTCGATGTGGCTCCGCCCAGCTGCCGGTGACGTCGTACGGGGCGTCCGCCTTCAGACGGACCTTGCCGGTCCGGATGAAGCCGGACACTACGTACAATTGGTTTCGATCACGCGCCGAACGACCGGCTGAACAGCTGGTCGATCGCGCGCTTGCCGTTGTCCTTCAGCTTCCGCGTCCCGGTGCCGGTGAAGTGGAGATGGGTGATCAGCGGCGCGTCCGTCGAGCTGCGCTTCTGCCAGTCCTCGCCCGTCCACGTGAACCAGCTGTTCTTGTCCTGATCGAACACGTGCAGCGGCTTGTTGCACAACTTGGCGAACTCGGCGCCCCACCCCGTCCCGCCGCGCACGGTCCCGTCGTCGAGGATCGTCCCGATCACATAGATTTCCTGCCCGCTGTTCACCTGATACCAGAGCGTCTGCAGGACTCTCCGGATCGTCGGGGCATCGGTGAACCGGCGATGCATCAGCCGTGAGACGTACTCCAGGCTGACGTCGCCCGCCTGGAGCTCTTCATGATTCAGCACACGCACGCCCCGCTGCCGCGCGATCGTGTGGCCCTCGAACGTGAAATTGACCTCTTCGACCCCGTGGCGCTCGGCGCACGCGCCGAAGGCCGCCTCGGCGCCCGCCGCGCCGCCGCTGAAGAGAATCCCCTCGTCTCGCTTCATTTGTGCGTCTCCCGCGCGTCTGCGATCATAGCATTCGTCATGAACGCCTCAGGCCGACGCTACCGCGCGGGCGAATCGATCGAGGATTTCTGCCGCGCCTGCAAGACCGACCGCATACACACGGTGATTGCCGCCGACGCCGACGGCCGGCCGATTCGCGTCGATTGCGGTTATTGCCACAGCGAGCACAATTATCGCGGTGGACCGCGTGTGGGGAAGGTGCCTGGATCCGCGTCAGGCGACCCCGGAAGCGGCGCCCCACATGAAGAGGACGAGCCCAAACGGGGCCTACAGGAGGACAACCGCGGCGGCCGACATGAACGCGGCCGCAGGGCGACGCCTTCCGGGTCGCCTCGATCACACTCCGATCAGAAGCCATTCCCCATCGTCAGCGATCGCGAAAGGACAGGCCCGCCGATGACCCTCGACCACGCCGATGACCTCGAATTGCTGCTGCGCCGCGTGATTCGTGAGGAGACCGGCATCACGCCGGTCGTCCCCGCCGAGAAATGGCGCGGCGGCATGCTCGTGCTCCGTCCCGGTACACCCGGCCTACAGGAGAGGACCTGGCCGATCGAAACGTTCTTTCACAAAGTGGTGATGCTGCGGAACCGGCTGCGGACGCTCGAGCAGCAGGTGAACAGCGCCGACCTGCCGGACGATGCCAAGGTGCGGCTGCAGGGATACATCAGCGGCTGCTACGGATCGCTGACCAGCTTCAACGTGCTCTTCGCCGATGAGGACGATCAGTTCAAGGGCAGCGGGGGCGACTAGCCGCCAGGCTCGATCTTCGAGCGCGTGCTCGTTCCAGCCTTCGTCGTCACCTCGATGTAGAGTTTGTCGCTCTCCAGCGCCGCGGTGTCGACGTTGCCGAGCATCGCGTCGCCCGACAGCGGACGTCCCATGCCGTCGAGCAGCCGGACGACAACCGGCCCGTTCGCACCGCCGGTCGCGCGATGGATCGCCGCAGCGATCGCCGGGTCGGCCACGGCCATCGTCATGACGTCGTACTTCAACCGGCGCGTGGTGACGTCGAATGTGAACGCGGTCCGGACCGATCCGGTGGCGACGACAAAGATTCGGGGCGCCGGCGCCTTGCCATTGACGAGTGCAGGTGTCGTCGACGGCGGACGCCGCTGATGCGTCGCCTGCTCGTACGCGTAGGCGATCGCGAGGAGCCGCGGCTCGGTCCAGGCGCGGCCGAGGAGCTCGATGCCAACGGGCACGCCGTCGTCGGTAAACCCCGCCGGCATGCTGATCGCCGGGAGCCCCGAGCTGGCGCTCAGCTGACAGTTGGTGCCGCCGCCCTGCGGCTCGCCGACGATCGCGGCCTTGCGTCCAAGCGGCGGATACGCCAGCACGTCGAGCTTCAGCTCTTCCAGCGTCGCCAGCACGAGGTCGCGGACCGCCGCGCGCTTCACCCGCGCGCGCCGATACTCCTCGGTTTCGCGCGACGCCGGACTGTTGCGCAGCTTGAACGTGTTCTCGAGGGCCTTGTCGTAGGCCCCGCGGTCCAGGATGTCACCCAGCGAATGCACCGCCACGCCGGGAAACGGGGCGAGGTAGTCGATCAGATCGAACTTGAACTCGGAGTTGATGACGCTGGAGCCGCGAATCAGATCGTCCAGGCCGGGGATCGTCACGTCTTCAATCTGCGCGCCGGCCGCCTTCATCGCGTCGAGCGCCTTGCGATCGATCCCGTTCACCTCGCCGTCCTCCTGTGCGGTGCCGAACAGGTTCTTCAGCACGCCGATGCGGACGTCCTTCAAGGCAGCCGGCTGCAACCCGTCGCGATAGCTTGGCGGGATGTGACCGTTCCCGGAGTTCGTGGTCGGATCGCCTTCGTCGGGGCCCACGGTCGCGTCGAGCAGGATGGCGAGATCGGTGACGCTTCGCGCGAGCGGTCCGCCAATGTCCTGCGTGTGCGAGAGCGGGATGATTCCGCGCCGGCTCGACAGTCCGAGCGTGCCGCGAAGTCCCACGAGGTTGTTGTTGGCCGCGGGGATACGGATTGATCCGCAGGTGTCGCTCCCCATCCCGGCCACGGCGAAATTCGCGGCGACCGCCGCGCCGGTTCCGCCGCTCGACCCGCCAGGATTCCGCGTCGGTTCGTAGGGATTTCGCGTCTGGCCGCCGAGCGAGCTGATCGACGTGATGCCGGCGGCCAGCTCGTGGAGATTGGTCTTGCCGACGATGACGACGCCGGCGTCGCGAAGCTTCTGGACCTGAAACGCGTCGCGCCCAGGCACGAAGCCGGCGAGCGCAATCGAGCCGCCGGTCGTCGGCATGTCGGCGGTCTCGAAATTGTCTTTCACGACGATCGGAATGCCGTGGAGCGGGCCTCGCGGCCCTTTCAACGCGCGCTCGCGATCGAGCGCCTCGGCGGTCTCGAGGGCGCGCGCGTTCACCGTGATGAAGGCGTTCAGGGCCGGTCCGTTTCGGTCGTAGGCGGCGATGCGCGCCAGGTACGCCGACACGAGCTCCTTCGACGTCACCTGCCCGCCTGTCATCGCGTCCTGCAGCTCGGCGATGCTTTTCTCCATCACGTCGAAGGTCGCGGGCGGCGGCGCCGCTGCTGTTCCACGTGCGGGCGGCCGCTGCGCCAGGACAGAGGCGACGCTTGTCGCCGTCAGAATCCCCACAAGCCATCGCGTCATTTCGTGTGCTCCCAGGAACGAATCTTCTCGTGCAGAAAGCTGACCGGAACGGCGCCGTCTTCGAGAACCCGGTCGTGGAACTGTCCGATAGTGACCGCATCCGGATTGCGATCGAAGAATCCCTCGAGAAAGGCGTCGGCGAGGGCGCGCACGCGCATCGGAGCTCTCGCGCGGCGCCGGCGGCGGCGGCTCGGCCGATCGCGTGCAGGCGGGCGCGACCCGCAGGAGACGACCCAGACAAAAGCCGTTGTCCAGTGTCTAAGCATGCGGGATTATACTGACGCGGGCGGAGGGGCCATGCACATCTCGGAACGGGCGATTGGCGACGTGGTGATTGTGGACGTGTCGGGCAAGATCACCCTGGGCGACGGCGGCGACATGATCCTGAAAGACAAGATGCAGAGCCTCAGCCAGCAGGGGTTCAAGAAAGTGCTGCTCAATCTCGGCGACGTGTCCTACGTGGACAGCGCCGGCCTCGGGGAGATCGTGCAATCCTACGCCACCGTCAGCAAGAACGGCGGCACGCTGAAGCTGCTGAACACGACCAAGCGAATCAAGGATCTGCTGTCGATCACCAAGCTGCTGACCGTGTTCGAGTGCCACGACAGCGAAGCCGAAGCGGTCACCAGCTTTTCGACGCCGCGTTAACGCGCCTTCTCCTCGACTCGTGGCGGGACAAGGGAGACGGCCCTTTTCCGCAACGGTCCTATCAGTACGCCCACCACGACGTCGTCGCCCCTTCCGGCCTCTTCCGTTGGATGAACTGGGCGATCTCCTTCAGCCGCTCCGCCGGCGACACCGGACCGCTCCAGCAATGCGGCTTGTTATCACCGTACACGAAGAAGCCCTCGTAGTGCGGATTCGCGGTCGTCTTCATCCACTTCTCGAGCTCCTTCGTCGAGTTGTTCAAATAGTACGTGTCGGCGCCGCCCGTGTAGAAGAATAGCTTGTCGACGAGCTTCGGTCCGACGATCGACCAGTTCTTCTGGAGGTAGTAGACGAGGTCGTAGTGCTCTTTCCAGTACGCCGCCACCTGTTTGTCGATTGCGCCGGTCCGCTTGTCGAACAGCGGCTCGAAGTAGCCGTCCTTCCCAAGCGGGCCGAAGACCGCCGACCAGATATCGATCTGCTCTCCCGAGCGCCCGTGCGTGCCGTTGACCAGCTCGAAGTAGTTGCGCTGCTGCGACGTCATCACGAGCTGGCCGTTGACCATCCGGCTGTTCGCCGTCGGCACCTTGCGCCAGTCGTACACCTTGTAGAACGCGTTCTCGTCCTCGTAGATGTTGATCCCTTCGACGTCTGTGAACGTCACCGGGTCGGGGCAGTACGCCCAGGCGCCGCCGAAAAAATCGGGGTGGAAGATCTGCAGCGCTGCCGCTTCCCAGCCGCCGGTCGAGCCGCCCGACAGGATTCGTGCGTACGGCTCGCGAATCACGCGGAAGCGCTTTTCGACCTCCGGGATCAGCTCCTCCATGATCGCGTCGCCGTATGGGCCGTTGTTCACCGAGTTCACCGCGTAGGAGTCGTCGAAGTACGGCGTCGGATGCTGGAACGTCACCGCGAGCATCCTGGGAAAGCCGTCGCTCAACCACGCCTTCGAGAATTCGTTCGCTTCGTCGAACCCGTAGGGCGGCGCGGTCGAGAAGTGTCCCTGCACGTAGTTGACGGGATAGCTCATCGTCTCGCGGTCGTAATCCCGCGGCAGCAGCACCACGGCACCGAGGTAGATGGGGCGGCCCCAGAATCTCGTCAGCGTCGGGCTCAGAAATTTGATCCGCTTGACGTATCTGGTGTCGGGGGGCACCTCGATCGGCGGCAGGACTTTGTCGGCCACCAGCTTGATGACGCTACCGGCGGACGGATCGACGTGGACCTTCGCGACGCTGCTGTAGAGATTGCCCGGCGATCGGTTCCAGCGCTGCCCTTCCCACTGATCGTCGTGCATCCAGACGACGTGGCCGTCCGCGCGGCGGAACTCGGAATAGACCACGACCATCGCCTGAACGAAGTAGTCGCCGGCAGGGATCTCGGCGATGCTGTCGAGCGGCGTCCCGAGATCGCCGGCGCCGATCGACACCACTTTTTCCGGCGCCAGCCCCTCGACGTCGCGGCCAAAGAACGGTACGCCCGTTCGACCGATCTGGAGGCGAGGCTCCGGCACCTTGTCCACGGTCCGCGTCACCATCACGAAGACGCGGCCTGTGATCGGACCGTCATGAGCCTGCGGGATGAATGAGACGTCGAAGCGAAGCGGCTGCGCCGGCACCTGACGCGCCTGCGCGTGGGGCGTTCCGGAAGATCGCACCAGCACGGCCGCCAGCACAAGGCTGACCGCCGCGGCCGCCACGACCGATCGGAATCTCTGGCTCACGTCTTCTGTCCGGCGTCAGCGCCGCTACCGCGGCGCCGTCACCTTCGGGAACGACAGCTCCCCGCCCGGGTCCCGCTCCTTCAGCGCCGTCACGCGGCCGTTTTCCACGACGAACTCGAAAATCGTGTCCGAGAACTGCGGCGTGCGAAATCGGAGGCCCTTCACCTGGTTGAGCGGCTGCGGCGGCGCGCCGGGGGGCACCAGGGCCAGCCCGCTGATCTCCTGGTAGGTAATCTGAATCTTCGTCCCGGTCGGCGTCTGATAGCTGCCGGCCATCTGTGTGAGCAGCCCCGGCGCGAGCATCTCCGGTTTGCGCGTGAACGTCGCCTCCGCTTCGTCCAGCGACATCACCGCCTGCGCGATGTCGCCCTGCGGATTGGTGCGGAAGTTCACCGACCACTTCCCGTTCTCCTCATCGTCCGGCGTGTCGAACCGGTCGTAGTGGAAGTGCGTCATCGGCATCTTCATCTTGTGGAAGTCGAACCGGAGCTCGTTGCCCGAGAGCCCGATCTTCAGCAGGCCGTAAGCGGGATTCTCGTAGTCGCCGACGTAGTCCGTCAGCGCGTGCGAGGGCTTGGTATTCGGCACGCGATCCTCGCCGGCCTTCTTCCGCGCCTGCGTGCCGGCCGCCTTGTTCTTCAGCCGGATGTCGAGGCCTCGCTCGATCCACGGCGTCTGGTCGAGGCCGAGCAGCCGCTCGTACACGTTGTAGGTGACGTAGTTGTAGAGCGGCGCCGTGTGGTTCCCGACGACAAATACCACGACGCCGATGCGCTCCCTGGGCAGGAACGAAACCTGCGAGTGGAACCCGGGCAGGTCGCCGCCATGGTATGTGACGAGATGCCCGCGGTAGGCGGCGGTCTGACGACCCATTCCATAGGCCGCGTTGAGCACTTCCCAGAATCCGCGCTGCTCCGCCGCGGTATTGGGCAGTCCGATTGCCGGCTGAAGAGTTTGTCTCAGGACGTCCGCCGGCAGCACCTGCCTGCCGCGGTACTGGCCATCGTTCATCAGCGCGATCAGCCAGTGCGACAGATCTTCGATGTTCGACACGACGGCGCCGCAGGGCGCGACGCCCTCGATGTCCTCGTAGTACGGCAGACGGTACAGATCGAACGAATCGCGCTTCTCGGTGAAGCCCACACCATGCTCCGGCTGCTTCACCATGTCGGCGATCGTATAACCGGTCGACTTCATGTCGAGCGGCTGCAGGATCCGATCGCGCACGAACTGCTCCCAGGTCTTCCCGGACTGCAGCTCGATCAGGTAGCCCACGCCCGCGAACATCAGGTTGTTGTAGAGCAACGCCTGCCGCATCGGCTCCTGCGGCTCCAGGTATTTGAGCCGGTCGAAGAGCTCCTTGCGCGTGAAATCGGACTTGTACCAGATCGTATCGTGCCGCGTGATGCCCGTCCGGTGCGACAGCATGTCGCGAAGGGTCACCGTGTTGTTGAGCGTCTCGTTGTTGAAGCGGATGGTCGGGACCGACTCGCGCACCGGTCTGTCCCACGTGAGCTTGCCTTCCTCGACGAGCATGCCCGCTGCCACCGCCGTAAACAGCTTCGTGTTCGACGCGATCGGGCACACCGTGCCGGCCGTGAACGGCAGCTTCTTTTCGTAGTCGCGGTAGCCGTACCCCTTCGCGAACACCAGTTTGTCGCCAACGACGATGCCGACGCCGATTCCCGGCCCATTCCAGTCCTTCAGCACCTTGGCCATGTAGTCGTCGAAGCCTGCCAGCTTCCTGGCGACGTCAACATCCGGCGCCTGCGCGCTGATGAGGCACACGAGCGCCGCAACGAGCGCACCCGTTACGCAAGCACGCATCAAGATCGTTTTTCTCATGGTCGTGCAAGTCTAACCTAGGGTGGGAGAACCGATCGCGGGATTACAGGGGAGCGGAGGACGTGAGGGGGAGTGAACCGCTGCGCCGCGGCGGTGACCGAAGCCTGGCGAAGCGGAGAGCGCCCCCTACCGCTGTCCGGCGACTGCGACGGTGGCCTGCGGCTCCGGCTGCTCGTAGCTCGGGAGCTTACGGAGCATCTCGGCTCGAATCGGCAGGATGAACGAGAAGCGATAGTCCCCCTGCATCCGGCCGATCGGAATGCCGACCAGGTTGCCGCGCTGATCGAGCACGCCGCCGCCCGACACGCCCGGATGCCCGTCGGTCAGGCAGGTGACCAGACCATTCGCCGTGCGCTGGCCCACGTAGCCGGTCGAGAGGATGATGCCCTTGGAGTAGTCGTTGCCGAGACGGAAGATCGGCTCGGCGAAGTCGTAGCCGAACGCCGAGTCCACGCGCAGCGCCGGCAGGTCCAGCGTGCGTGTCTTGATGATCGCCCAGTCGCCGTTGTGCACTTCGACGTTGGCGTCGCCAGTATCGACCACTTTCGCGGGCACTTCCTTGCCGTGAAACATCACCTTTACCGACGTGACCCGGCGGCTCGTCTGCCGCTCGTCCTCGTCCCGCAGCGCCACGACGGCGTGCTTGACGGTGATGAAATAGCCGCCGCCCAGATATCCCGCGGTCCCGTAATTCGTTTTTCCGAGGTTGTCGGACGAATACAGCTCGACAAAACTCGATCGGCGGTCGCGCAGCAGGTGCACGGGCAGCAGCCCCATCTCACTCTGCAGCTCGTTCTTGATCTCGCTGACCATGCGCGCGCGCGCCGCCACGTTCAGCGGGCCATCGCCGTCGACTCGGCTTGGGAATGTGCCGGTGGTTCCGGCTGGCACCACGGCTTCAACACGGCGCGATTTCGTGATTTCGGTGCGGAGCGCCTCGAGCTTCGCGTCGTAGTTCGCGCGCGCCGCGGCGTCGCTGTGCTGCGATTGCAGCACGCCGAGCGTGAAGCACGAAAGGCCGGTCGCAAGAATGGAAGTCGAGAAAACCAGACGCCGCGAAACCATAGTGACTCCAAGTTCGGCAGCTAAACCAGCTCGCCGGAACACGCGACCGACGTCGCGCGCGCAGCCAGCCTTACAGCTTTGCGGTCCCGCAGGTACGCGGAACGGCCCTTTTCGCTTGGAAAGCGCTGAGCTCTAATTGTACTTGTAAGCGAGCAAATAAACTTTAGCAACGCGATGACTTCGTGTCAAGAAAAAGTCTCATAGAAACTGCACGCAACGTGCACTTACGTGCGCTTCACTGCGCGTGTCAGCGCCCAGCCGCACAGAAAAATCACGACGCCGGCACCGAACAGCTTCGGATTGGGCCCCAAAGGCCCCGCCGTGAACAGATCGACCAGCAGCAGCCACATACCGATGAGCTGTGCCAGCCGCCCGATGTAGTACAGCGTCATCCCCACCGTTTTTTCCTGCCTCCTGCCTCCCCGCCCCTCCTGACGTGCCGCCTTACTGCCCTCCTTCCGTGTCAGATCCGATCGAAGTTCTTCTCGATCTCGCGGCGTGTGAGCCGAAGCATCACCGGCCGCCCGTGCGGGCAGACCGTGGAATACGACGTCGCGCGCAGCTCCTCGAGAATGTGTGTCATCTTCTCGTAGGTCAGCGGATCGTTGGCCTTCACCGCCGCGTGACACGCCGTCGTCGCGGCGATTCGCTGCAGCGCGTCCTGGACCTGCGCGCCGCGATCGAGCCCTTCCAGATCCTGGGCGAGCGCGAGCAGCGCCCGCGTGCTGTCCTCGCTCTTCAGCAACGCGGGCACGGCGGTGATCTTGATGGTCGCCGCGCCGAAGGCTTCGAGCTCGAAGCCGAGGCGCTCCAGTTCCGCCGCGCGATTCAGCAGCGCCTGATGCGCCGCCGGCGCGAAGTCGAGCACCATCGGGATGAGCAGGCGCTGCGATTCGAGCGCGCCGGTCGTCAACCGCTCCATCACGCGCTCGAACAGGACGCGCTCGTGCGCGACATGCTGATCGATGATTGCGATCCCCTCCTCGTCCACCGCGATGATGAACGTGTCGCGGAATTGGCCGAGGGGGATCATGGGTTTGATTTCCGCCGGTGCGGCACCGCTGAAGCGGTGCTCTACGTCCGTCGAAGGCGGGTGCCCGACTACGTCCGTCGAAGACGGGTGCCCGACATCCGTCGAGGCCGACGGCCCTACATCCGTCGAGGCCGGGTGCCCGACGTCTGTAGGGCCCCCCTTTAGGAGGGCCGACTGATGCGGCCGCGGCACGCCCGGCTGCGGCTGCGAGTCGACGGGCATCCATCGATTCGGGTACGTCCCTCCTGCGAGCACACCTGGCAGCGCCGCCGTATGCGGCTGCGGCGCCGCGGCGTGTTCGGGACGCAGCTGCAGCTGGGGGGCGCCGCTCTGCCCCAGCGTCTCCATGAAGGCACGCCGTACGACTTCGTGCACCATTGATTGCTCGCGGAACCGCACCTCGGCTTTCGTCGGGTGCACGTTCACGTCGAGCGCGTCGGGCGGCATCTCGATGAACAGGTGCACTTCCGGGCTGCGTTCCTTGATCGACGCCTGGCTGTAGGAGTCGATGATCGCGTGCGCGATGGTGCGATCCTTCACGATGCGCCGGTTGATGAACACGTTCTGCGGCCCACGCGTCGGCCCCTGCTCGGCCAGCGCCGCGACGAAGCCGGTCAGCTTCAGACCGCCGGCGTCCTTGCGCAGCTCCAGGAGGTCGCTGCGCTCGCCGTACAGCTGATACAGCCGGTCGCGCAGCGTCACCGCGGGCGGGCACTGCAGGACCGTCCGCGCCGCGCTGGTCAGCGTGAAGCCGACCTCCGGATGCGCCAGCGCCAGCTGTGTGACGATGCGCGACACCTGCGCCGATTCGGCGCCGTCGGCTTTCAGAAACTTGCGGCGCGCCGGCAGGTTGTAGAACAGATCGCTGACCTCGATGACCGTGCCCTCCGCGGCCCCGACCTCGACAACGGCCGCAATGGCGCCGCCGTTGACGCGAATCTCGGTGCCGCTCTGGTGGCCGCGCGCCCGCGTGCGCAGAACGAAATGGGACACCGAGGCGATCGACGGCAGCGCCTCGCCGCGGAACCCAAGCGTGAGGATGGCGGCCAGGTCCTCGGCGCGTCGGATCTTGCTCGTCGCGTGCCGCTCGATCGCCAGCCGCGCGTCGTCCGGCGCCATGCCTTCGCCGTTGTCCTCGACGCGGACCTGCTTCTTGCCGCCGAGCTCGACGTGAATGGTGAGCCGGCGCGCGCCGGCGTCGATGGCGTTCTCGACGAGCTCCTTGACCACCGACGCAGGGCGCTCGACGACTTCTCCGGCGGCAATCTGGTTCGCCAGGTCAGGCGGGAGACGGTTGATCTTGCCCATCGCTCCGTTCAGATCCAGCGCCTGCGGCGGAAATACAGGAGCATGCCGGCAATCATCGCGATCATCACCCCGGCCAGCCACCAGAACTGCGTGGCCTCGCCGCCAGGAAAGTGCGGCAGCGGCACGTTCATGCCCCAGGCGCCGACGACGAGCGTCGGCGGCATGAAGATCGTGGCGACGATCGTCAGAACTTTCATCACCTCGTTCAGGCGGAAGCTCACGTTTGACAGATGCGCGTCCAGCATGCCGGTGATCCGGTCCTGGAACATCAGGGCATCGTCGGAGATGCGCACCAGGTGGTCGTACACGTCCCGGAAGCGGAACGCCATCTCCGAGCTGACGTCCACGAAGTCGCGCCTCGCCAGCCGGCCGATGACGTCCCGCTGCGGCGTCACGATGCGCCGCAGGCTGGCGACCTGCCGTTTCTCGTCGAGGATCTGCCGAATCAGCTTCGGATCACCGGTGTCGAAAATCTCGTTCTCGATCCCGTCGAGGCGATCTTCGAGCTTGTCCATCTCGGGCCGATAGTGATCGATCATCGCGTCGACGATGCGATGGAGCAGCGCCACCGGCCCTTCCGCGAGAATCTTCGAGTTGCGCGTCGCGTGATTGCGCAGCTCGGCGATGGAGCGGGAGTCGCCGTCGTGAACGGTGACGAGGTAGTTGGGCCCGACGAAGAAGTCGATGTCGTGCGTGGCAAAGCGGTGCTCGGCGGCCTCGGATTCGATGCCGTGAAGAATCACATAGAGGTACCCGTCGTACGCCTCCGCTTTCGGAAATTGCAGCACGGACATCGCGTCCTCGACCGACAGCGGATGGAAGTGGAAGGTCTCGCTGAGCATCAGCGATTCAGGAATCGACGGCTTCGCGAGATCGACCCAGACGACGACGTCCGAGGCCGGGGCCAGCCACGCCCGATCGATCCGCGAGGCCTGCTCGGTCTGGCCCTTCCGGTGTACGAAGATCGTGTTCATGTCGGGATTCGGGGTTCGGGATTCGGGATTCGCGGTTCGCGGTTCGGGGTTCGGGGTTCGCACGGGATTCATGAGCCGCCGAATCCCGAATCCCGAATCCCAAATCCCGGACCTGGTCAGTCTCCCACCTTCACTGCGAGCGCAGCCTGCGCAGCAGCGAGCCGCGCCACCGGGACGCGGTACGGCGATGCGCTGACGTAATCGAGGCCGACCTGGTCGAAGAAATGAATCGACGCCGGGTCGCCGCCGTGCTCGCCGCAGATGCCGAGCTTCAGGTCCGGGCGGGTCTTGCGCCCGAGCTCGACGCCGGTCCGCACGAGCGACCCCACGCCCTCGACGTCGATCGACGCGAACGGATCCTTCTCCAGGATCCGCTTTTCCTGGTAGATGCGCAGGAATTTCCCGACGTCGTCGCGCGAGAACCCGTAGGTGAGCTGCGTCAGATCGTTGGTGCCGAACGAGAAGAACTGCGCCTCGGTGGCGATCTGATCGGCCGTGACGGACCCGCGCGGCACTTCGATCATCGTGCCGACGAGATACGTGATCTTGACGCCTTGCTCCTTCATCACGTCGGCCGCGACGCGGTCGACGATCGCCTTCTGATCGCGCAACTCCTTCACGAGGCCGACGAGCGGAATCATGATTTCGGGCACGACCTTCGTGCCCTCTTTGTGCAGCCGGCAGGCGGCCTCGATGATGGCCCGCGTCTGCATCTCGGTGATCTCCGGGTACGTGATCCCCAGCCGCACGCCGCGGTGGCCGAGCATCGGGTTGAACTCGTGGAGCTGCTCCACCCGCGCGAGCAGGCGGCGTTTTTCGTCCAGCTCCTTGCCGGTTTGTCCCTGGGTCTCCAGCCGCGCGACGTCGACCATCAGCTCCTCCCGCTTGGGCAGGAACTCGTGAAGCGGCGGATCGATCGTGCGAATCGTGACGGCGTGGCCCGGCATGCCCTTGAAGACGCCGTAGAAGTCGTCGCGCTGCAGCGGCAGCAGCTCGTTGAGCGCCTTGCGGCGGTCGGCTTCGTTGTCGGCGAGGATCATCCGCTGCACGATCGGGATGCGCCCCTCGCCGAAGAACATGTGCTCGGTGCGGCACAGGCCGATGCCGCGCGCGCCGAACGCATACGCGAGCTCCGCCTGATCCTGGAGGTCGGCGTTGGCGCGCACGCCGAGGCGCCGGTACTTGTCCGCCCACGACAGCAGTTTGTCGAACCGCTGATAGATGTTCGACTTCTTCGCGTCGAGGGTCTTGCCGAGCACCTGCAGGATTTCGCTCGGCTTCGATGCGACCCGCGCGATTTTCACCTCGCCGCTCAGGCCGTCGAACGAAATGAAGTCCCCTTCCTTGACGGTCTTGCCCTCCACCCGGAACTTCCTGCCGTGCTCATCGATCTCGAGCCCTCCGGCGCCGACGATGGACGGTTTGCCCATCTGCCGGCCGACGACCGCCGCGTGCGAGGTCATGCCGCCGGTCGCCGTCAGGATGCCCTGCGCCACGAACATGCCGTGTATGTCGTCCGGCACCGTTTCCCGGCGCACGAGGATCACCGGCTTGCCCTGGTTCGCCCATTCGACCGCATGATCGGCGGAGAAGACGACGTGTCCGCTGGCGGCGCCCGGCGAGGCGGGCAGCCCTTTCGTCGCGACCGGGATTTTCTTCCACTCGTCCGGATCGAACCCGGGCGCGAGCAGCTGATTGAGCGCTTCCGGATCCACGAGCAGGATCGCTTCCTTCGGCGTGACGAGCTTTTCGGCGACGAAGTCGGTCGCGATCACGACGGCGGCATAGCCGGTGCGCTTGCCGCTGCGCGTCTGCAGCATGAAGAGCCGCTCGTCCTGAATCGTGAACTCGAAGTCCTGCATGTCCTTGTAGTGCTTCTCCAGCCGCGTCGTGATCTCGCGCAGCTGTTTGTAGGCCTTCGGCATCACCCGCTCGAGCTCGCGAATGGGCTGCGGCGTGCGGATGCCGGCGACGACGTCCTCGCCCTGCGCGTTGATGAGGAACTCGCCGTAGAACTCCTTCGCGCCGGTGGCCGGATTGCGCGTGAAGCCCACGCCGGTGCCCGAGCGGTCGCCGGTGTTGCCGAACACCATCATCTGCACGTTGACCGCCGTGCCGATGTGGTCGGGGATGTCGTAGATCCGACGGTATTCGATCGCGCGCGCGTTCATCCAGGAGCGGAACACTGCGTCTCTCGCCATCGTGAGCTGAACCCTCGGGTCCTGCGGGAAGTCGCGCTTCGCGCCCTGCTTGACGACCTTCTTGTAGCGCAGGACGACGTCTCGCAGCGCCTGCTCGTCGAGTTCGGTGTCGAGCTTCGCGCCGGCGGCCTTCTTCACCTGCTCGAACTCGCGCTCGAACACATCCTTCGGGATCTCGAGGACGACGTTGCCGAACATCTGGATGAACCGGCGGTAGCTGTCGTAGGCGAAGCGCCCGTTCTGCGTCCGGCGCTTCAACCCTTCGACGGCATCGTCGTTCAGGCCGAGGTTGAGGATCGTGTCCATCATGCCGGGCATCGAGAACTTGGCGCCGGAGCGGACGGAGACGAGCAGCGGATTCTCGGTCGAGCCGAGCGTGGCGCCGGCGGCCTTCTCCAGCTTCTTCAGGTTCTCGTCGATCTCGCGGTCGATCGCGGACGGAATCTTCCCGTTCTGCTCGTAGTAGATGTTGCAGACCTCTGTGGAGATCGTGAAACCTGGCGGCACGGGCAGGCCGGCATTGGTCATCTCGGCGAGGCCGGCGCCCTTGCCGCCGAGAAGATCCTTCATGTTGCGGTTGCCATCGGCTTTTCCGTTGCCGAAGAAGAACACGTGTCGGGATTTGGGATTCGGGGTTCGGGATTCGCTCACTCGAGATTTGCCGACTCGGGATTTGCCCGCACGCTTCACCGTCGACTTCTTCGCCATCTTCACTCCGGTCGAATCTGGAAATTGAATAATCGGCCAATCCGCACAAGCTACCTGTACGGAGCGTCCGGCCTTGGCCGGACCGGCACGGTCCGCCTGAAGGCGGACACCACGAGCCGTTTTTGCACAGGCTCTTCAGGCCTGCTTGGCTTCCTCGGTCACGATTTCAGAAATATCTGCCAGCTTGAGTATCAGCGACACGAGTTTCCGCACGAGCGACAATCGCCTGTCCCGCACCTGTGGGTCTGGCGACATGACCAGAACCTCGTCAAAGAAGCGATCGACGGCGGGCTTGAACCGCGCCGCCTCGGCAAACGCCTCACGAAAGCGGGTTCCTTCGATGACGGCCTGCTCGATGATGGGGCGCCGCGTCTCAATTTCGGCGAGGAGTGCCGTCTCGGCCGGTTCGGTCAGAGCTTCGAAAAATTCATGGGAGACCTCGTAGTGAAGAAGCGGTTGGTTCAATTCACGCGTGATGATGTTCTTGGCCCTCTTGAAAGCCACCGCCAGAGCCTGAAAATCGGGCGTAGTCGAGAATTCCGGCAGGACTTTCAGCTTCTGGAGTTCGTCGGCCGGTCGAATATCCTTCGGGTGGCGGCCGCTCGTCACGGCCCGCACGTTTCGAATATCGAAGCCTCGACTCTCGAGCACGAACGCCAGGCGCTCCGTCATGAAGTTGTAGAGGCCTTCCAGATTCGTGTCCGACCATTCGCCATATGCCTCTTGCGCTTTATTGAGAAGTGAGCCGACCATCGGGCGCACCGAGCGTCCGGCGAAGTCAGGCAGATCCACCAGGATCTTGAAAAATCCATGGGCTGCCCGGCGCAATCCGTACGGATCGCGCGAGCCCGTGGGCTTCTCTCCAGCCGCAAACAGTCCGACGATCGTGTCGAGCTTGTCGGCGAGCGAGACGGCCGCCCAGGTGATCGCCGCCTTCCCCAGCTGCGCTCTCGACGGCGGGGCGTCGGCTTCGACACCGACCGGCAGATAGTGAAAGTAGATCGCCTTCCAGATTTCCTCGGGCAGCCCCTCGGCGCGGGCGTAGATGCCGCCCATCGTGCCCTGCAGCTCGGTGAACTCGCGGACCATGTCGGTCGTGAGGTCAGACTTTGCCAGGCGCGCGGCTTTGCCGGCCAGCTGCGCCGTCGCCGCGTCGGCGCCGAGCGCCTCCGCGATCCATTCGGCCAGCCGCTCGATCCGCTCCGCCTTCTCCTTGTACGATCCGAGCTTCTTGTGGAACAGCAGCGTCCCGAGGCGATCGATCCGCGACTCGAGCGGCACCTTGCGGTCCGCTTCCCAGAAGAACCGCGCATCGCGAAGGCGCGCCGTGACGACGCGCTCGGCGTTGCGCGCGATGGTGCGCTCGTTGTCGGGCTCGGTGTTGATGACCGCGAGGAACGCGTTCTTCAGCCTTCCCTCCTCGCCTTCCACGGGAAAGTAGTGCTGATGATGAATCAGCGTCGTCGTGAGCACCTCGTCGGGCAGCTCGAGGAACTCGAGCGCGAAGGTGCCGGCCACCACCGACGGATACTCGACCAGATCGGGCACTTCCTGCAGCAGGCCGGAATCGCTGTGGACGGCCCGGCTCACGCGTCCCTGCAGGCGCTGCGCCTTCGCGTCGAGCTCGCGCGCGATTTTGTTGTGCCGCTCGGCGCGTTCGAGGATCACGAAGTTCTCGAGGAGACGCGCCCGATATTCGTCGAACGATCGGACCTTGATCGCGCGGCCGGCCCGGCCGCTCGTCGTCAGGAACCGGTGACCGTAGGTCACCGCGCCGGTCGGCACGTCCTGCACCTGCCCGGTTTGCGCCGCCGGCGTCCGCGACACGGCGAACGGGACGACGCGGCCGCCGTAGATGAACAGAAGCCAGCGGATCGGCCGTCCGAACAGCAGATCGCCGCGACCGTCGTCGAGCATCGCGTCCCAGTGCATCGACTTGGGGAACGACAGGCCGCGCAGCGTGCCGCCGAGAACGTCCGGCAGCACATCGACCGCCGCCTTGCCCCTCTGTTTCCGGCGGAACGCCAGATACTCGCCCTTCGGCGTCTGGACGCGCTCGAGCGCGGCGACCTCCACACCCTGCTTCGCGGCGAAGCCAGCGGCCGCCGGCGTCGGCGTGCCGTCGGGCTTGAAGCTGGCGGACGCCGGTGGTCCGTTCACCAGCTCCTCGAGATCGGCCTGCCGCTCGGGGATGCGTACGATCCGAACCGTGAGGCGGCGCGGCGTGCTGAACGTGTCGACGGGCGACTCCGGCGCCAGGCGGTGCTCGCGCAGCTGCGCGGCGACGATTTCGCCGACTTTGTTGGTGAGGCCCGGCAGCCAGCTCGCGGGCAGCTCCTCGCACCCGATCTCCAGCAGGAGCTCGCGATCCATTACCGGGACGCCTTCTCGCCCACGTCTTCGGCTTCGGCGGGCTTCGCGCTCTCTTCGAGGTACGCGCGCGCGATGCCGATTGCGAGCTGGCGAATGCGGAGGATGAACGCCGTGCGTTCGGTGACGCCGATGCTGTTGCTCGAGTCGAGGATGTTGAACAGGTGCGAGCACTTCAGACAGTGCTCGAGCGCCGGCCAGATCAGCTGCGCCTTCAACAGCGCGCTGGAGAGCTGATAGTAGCGATCGAACAGATCGCGGTGGAACGTGCCGAACTCCGCGCCCGGGATCTCGACCTGCCCGAAGACATACTTCGACTGCTCCACCTCTTCGCGCAGCCGCACGTCCCCGTATTTCACGCCGGGCGCCCACTCGATGTCGAACACGCTGTCCGCGCGCTGCAGCACCATCGCGATCCGCTCGAGCCCATACGTCAGCTCCGCGGCAACGGGCGCGAGCTCGACGCCGCCCGCCTGCTGAAAGTAGGTGAACTGCGAGATCTCCATCCCGTCGAACATGACCTGCCAGCCGATGCCCCAGGCGCCGAGCGTCGGCGATTCCCAGTTGTCCTCCTCGAACCGGATGTCGTGCTGCCGGGGGTTGATGCCGCAGGCCTCGAGGCTGTCGAGATAGAGCTGCTGCACTTCGTCGGGTGCCGGCTTGAGGATCACCTGAAACTGGTGGTGCTTGAACAGACGGTTGGGGTTCTCGCCGAAGCGGCCGTCGGCCGGCCGGCGCGACGGCTGCACGTAGGCGACGTTCCAATGCGCGGGCCCCAGCACGCGCAGGAACGTCTCCGGGTGCATCGTGCCCGCGCCGACCTCGACGTCGAGCGGCTGCTGCAGCGCACATCCGCGCGACGCCCAGAATTCCGACAGCTTCAGGATCAGGCCTTGGAATGTCACGCGTGTACCAACCGGCAGAGGACACGGAGATCGCGCGAGGACACGGAGTCGATTCGCCACGGAGACACAGAGACACCGAGCCGGATGTCTCTCAGTGTCTCAGTGTCTCTGTGGCCAATCCGTCTCCGTGTGCTCATCGACCTCTGTGTCCTCCTCCACTCATCTCGCGCAGAACGCGCACCGACTTCAAATCCTTCTCCAGATGCATCGCGATCAGCGCGCGGTGCGATTCTTCGAGCTCCCGCAGCGCGCGGGGCGACACCGCGACGCCACCGAGGCCGAACGGGCTCACGCCGCGCGCCGTGTCGAGAAACGCACGCGCCTCGCCGGACAACCGCGGATCGGCCTTGTACACGCCCTGCAACCGCAGCAACCAATACTCGAAGTAGCGCGCCAGCGGCTCGATCGGGACGCCCACCGCGATCGCATCGACCATCGACGTGCCGAGGCGGAACAGCGTCTCGCTCGGATCGGCCTCCTGCGCCCACTCGTCGATCAGCTCCGCGAAGTAGCTGACGTAGCCGAGCGCCTCGCCGTCGACCGCCGAGAGCGGCGACCGCAGCTGCACGACGTAGTCCAGCCGCACCAGCTCCCGCCGCTCCCGCTCGACGTAGCCGACGCGGCCGTAGGTCAGCGGCTCCAGGGCCCCGCCGAACCGCCGGCGGCTCTGCCCCGCGTTCTTCGCCACGCCGCGCTTCTTGCCGCGGTCGCGCGTCAGAAACACCACGATCCGATCCGACTCACCGAGCTTGTAAGTCCTCAGAATCAGGGCGTCGGTGGTATGGAGCGGCATCCAGAGGCGGGTAACGATTATATGTCGGCGGGCCCTGAAACCGCGCGCCCTACTTCAGCCCGATGTCGCTCAGCACGGCGTCGTCTTCACGCCACTCCGACTTCACCCGCACGTGCAGATCGAGAAAGACGTGGGTGTCGAAGAAGCGCTCGAGGTCCTCGCGGGCCGCGGTGCCGATGCGCTTGATCATCTCCCCGCCGCGCCCGACGACGATCGGCTTCTGCGACTCACGGTCGACGACAATCGTGCAATACAGCTTCAGCAGACCCTTTTTCGACCCCGCCTCGGGCTCTTCGAATCGGTCGATCACGACCGCGCTCGAGAACGGGATCTCGGCGTGGGTGAACTGCAGCAGCTTCTCGCGGACGATTTCGGCGGCAAAAAAACGCTCGGGCTGGTCCGTCAGGTAGTCGGGTGGATAGAGCGCTTCGCCCGCCGGGAGCCGATCGATGATGGCGCGCTCGAGCCGATCGACGTTGTCGCCGGTCGCCGCCGAGACCGGCACGATTTCCGCAAAGCTCCCGAGCTCGCTGTACAGCTGCATGATCGGCAGCAGCTTCGACTTCTTGATGAGGTCGATCTTGTTCAGGATCAGAAAGAGCGGCGCATCCGCGTTCTTCACCAGGTCGAGCACCGATTTCGCAAGGAGGCCGCCCATGAAAGCAGTGAAACCGAGTGTCTCAGCGGAGGACTGAAACTCTTGGGGAGTCTTTGTAAAGTGGCTTAGACCCCAGACGAACACCGGGGCAACCACTGCACCAAGGAAAGGCCGAACGAAAAGCCAGCGAGCGAAGCGCCTATTGAACTTGCCGCCTGTCGCTTTCTCTGGGTACGGTTCGCCGTTCTCTCGTTCAAACCCAATTGCATACCGGTCGAGGCAAGAGGTGAGCGCCGCGATGGCACTGCCGGAAAAGCCAATCAGAAGCGGAGCAAGAAGAGGCAGAGCGAAAGGAAAGTTCAAAACATATGCACCGGCAAGAAATGAGGTGAACGACACCACGACGAGATAAACGATGGAGATCTGCGCAAGGCGGTCGTTGCGATCGAACTGTATGTAGTTGGTGTTGAAAACCAGGCGCACAATGCCGCGGTGTGGTACTGCTGCTCCTTTGGGGCGCCCCGTCGATCCCGAAAATTCTCGCTCCCGAAACGAGCGACGCCGTGAGCGTCGCTGCCTACGTCGCGGCGCTCGATCCGTCCACGCTGAGCGCGCTCTCGCATCATCTCTACGGCGAAAACCCCGAAGCCGTGAATCTCTCGAGCCTCTCTACGCTGGGCGACCTCGCCAAGCAGGTGGGCAAGCCCGTGTTTCAGACGGAGATGCAGGCGGATGGATTCGGCACGGCACTGCTCATCCACTACACGACGACCCTCGAAGAGGCTTCAGCGTATCTACAAACGTCGCTCACCAGCTCGGCGACGGGGCCCGCCACGAATCCCCAGGCGCTCGTCGGCGTCACGACGAGCGACTTCACCGTGCAGGCCCCGTACCACTCGCTACGCCACTTCGCCTTCTACACCGATCCGGGCTGGGTACGGATCGAAGCGCGCTCGAGCGCGACGACTCTGCTCGCGTCGAGCTGGCAATCTCCAAACAAAGAAGCGCTCACCGTCGTGCTCGTCAACGCCGGCACATCGGATGTCGACGCGGAGCTCGAGCTCGCGGCGGGCGATTGGCCAGCGACGTCACAGGTCACGCGCACGGTGTTCGGCGGCGTCGAACGCTCAGCCGCTCTGGGCGCTCTATCAGCGGAGCGTGTCTTGAGAGTACCGGCACGCTCGATCGCGACGGTCGCGTTTTCGAAATGACGGACAGGCCGGTACTGTCGAATTGGTCAATGATGTGGAGGGCTCCAGATTCAGACCATCACGAACTGGATCCAGAGCGGAGCCGTCGGGCCGTGAACCCCGAGGGTGAAATGAAGCGTACTCCCGTCTCGACGATCGCTTTGCTCGCCGACGACTGCGATCG
>Ga0137409_10001118_pt1 | contig 29009 bp, 20 predicted proteins | sample CZODoug1_16funga_FD_122059 | JGI IMG/M metagenome (GOLD analysis project Ga0137409, IMG submission 122059) | Vadose zone soil fungal communities from Angelo Coast Range Reserve, California, USA - CZODoug1_16fungal (Hybrid Assembly) | ecosystem: Environmental > Terrestrial > Soil > Vadose zone...
ACCATGACCGCCACCCTGCTACAATAAAAGTTTGTGCCATCGTGGCGGAATTGGCAGACGCGCGTGGTTCAGGTCCACGTACTCGCAAGGGTGTGGGGGTTCGAGTCCCTTCGATGGCACCATAATCTGGCCTAATTTTAGGTTGAGAGGCGTCCGCGATCCCGGGCGCATTTTTCATTTCGGAGGTTGCGGGCGGGGCAAGATGCAAATCTGTGCACAGTGCCGAAATACTGGCGCGGGATGCTCGATGTGGACAAATCTTGTCAAGGGGCTGGGAGCAGCATTTTTGGGGTAAGTTCCAGATTCTAAAGCAACTATAGTTGAAAGAAATTTGTCAATTTTCGGGGCTTGACATGGTATTCTGAATTTAGAAGGTAAAGTTAGCGGTTTTATCATAAGTTGACTGTCTTAGTTGGGCCGTAATGCGTTTCTCGCGCATTGCGGCCTTTTTGCGTCTGGAGGGTACTTAAGGTGGGGCTTGATAAAGATACCGCCAAAGGGGCGTAGGAAACGCGGGCTGCGTGGGTCAAATTCTTGATGAGGTGTGGCGATGCCGGAGAACTTCGTGAGTTGGGGGTTGTTTCTGTTGGGGTTTGTCATGCACTTTTGTTGCAGGCAAAGGCTAGCGTGAGTTCGCAATCGAATGGGCTGAAGTCGGTGCGGGAATGGCTGGCGCTGACCTGGCCTATATCACTGGTGCGGCTGTTTTTGTGTGGGGTGGGGTTTGGGCTGTGGCTGAGCACTCCGGAGATGTTTAACAAGCTGCTGGCTGCCTTGACGGGTGGGGCGGTGACGCATCCGGTTCCGTTGAACCGGGAGACGATTGCATTGTTTGGGTATGTGGCGGATTCGCTGCTCGATAAGGCGGTATCGATTTGTGGATTTGGAATTGAGGTGCCGAAGGTCGCTCCACCGAACTAGGACCTCGGTTGATTCGTTTCCCCTTTTCGAGATAACGCCCTGCCCTGCCGCTGACGCGACAAGGACGGGGCGACCGGTCGTATTCTTCAGTCGAGCGGTGGGCGGCCTGAGCCGCCTAATAATGAGGTGTTGAGTGCGCCGATAGTGTGGGAGGATTCGCCTCCCCAGGCGTAGAGGAGGGAAACTTGCGGGAAGCCTCCGGCGCGGAGGGTTAGGCCAGCGGCGAAACTGTGTTTGAGGTGGTCGAAACCGATGTCGCCGCGGGTGACGGCGACCTTGCCCTGGTCGGCTAAGAATTGGAGTCCGAACGGGCCCCAGATGGAGTGCTCGAAGCTTTCGCGGAAGAGCATGAGGTTGGGGGCGCGAAAGCGGTAGTCCTGGAAGCTGCTGAGGGCGGGGGCGCCGTTGACGTCGGAGCCGCCGAGGGTTTGTTGGAAATAGAACGGGACGGCCGCGGACGAGGAATTCATAGACTCTGAGAGAAAGAAGCGGAAGTTGATAGAGCCCTGGCGGTTCCAAGAGTAGGAGACGGGTGGGCAGGGTGTGTCCTTGCTGGCGGTGGCGTCCGTGCAGTCGTCGGGACCCTTGGCATCTTTGAGCGCGTAGGACTGGGATTTCGTATAAAGAGGGATGGTGTGGTTGAGATCGAGGGTCCAGCGCTGGAAATTGTATTGCGAATTGGAAGGGGCGAAGAACTCGTCGAATTTGGCGAGGTAGTTGAATTGGAGATTGTCGTGGAAGAGCGCGGGTTTTAGGCGGAGGCCCTCTTCCAATTGGAGAAAGCCGGGCTGGTTGGTCAGGCCGGGGGCAGTGGCTTCCGAGTAGACGGTTTCGATTGAGGGTGCGGATTGGCCATTGCGACTGCGGATGCTGACGAAGCGGGCGTTGGCTTGGCCGATGAGGGAGAGATTGAGTCCGCGGATGGATTTGAACTCGTAGACGGGTTTGATGGCGCTAACACCGACGATGGTTTGGGTCATGCCGAAGAGGGACTTACCGGCGATGGTGGAGTCGGGGCCGAGGCCGAAGAAGTTGAGCTGGTTGAGGGAGATTGCCTGCGCGTAGAGATTGAAGGCGGTGTAGGGATGGGGGGCCGCGACCTTGATGATGATGTGTTTCGGGGCGGGCTGGCCGGGCTTGGCGAGGTCATCTGGTTTGGCAGGCTCTGGGCCTGACTCTTCTTTGGGAGTGTGGACCATCTTGAGATAGGCTCCTGCGCGCCAGGAAGCGTTGCTGGAGCCGACTGCGTCAAGATTGAAGCTCATGCGCCAGTTGGTGGGCGTGTAGTGCGTAACTACGGCACCACCGACACCAAAGCCGTTTTGCGGGGCGATACTGCCAGCCGCGATGTGGAACGGGTGGTCAGTGAAGAGTTCGATGGCACAGCCGCCAGCGGACTTGAAGCTGAAGGTACCGCAGGCTTCCGAGACGTGGCGGCGCTCGGTGCGGAAATCGGCGCCGAAGTTGCTTTCGTGCGGATCGGTCGGGGTTTGCGCCTGGGCGGTGGCGGCTAGCGCAAGTAGTAGAAGAATGATTTTCATATTTGCCTTTGGGTGTTGCTTTACCGGCGCACGGGCGGGGACGCCCGTGCCTCCATCGGCTTACTTCCTAACTTTGTCTTTTCTTTTTCGCCGCTGATTTCTTGGCTTTCTTTTTGGGTGGCTTTGCGGCTGCGGCTGCGATTGCGAAGGTGCGTTCGCGTTTCGGTTTTGGTCTGGCGCGACGGATGCGGGCGGTGTGGGCCTCGTGGATGCGTTCGGTGACCAGGCGAATATATTCGGCGGCTTCGCCTTCGGTTTTGATGGAGTTGATGTAGATATTGGTTTGATAATCGGCGGGGAGGCGGAATTCGGCTTCCTGGAGGTGGAGCATCTGGGTCTTCAACAGGCTGGAGACGGCGCGCTTCTGATTCATGGAATCGCTGGATGGCTTTGGCACTTTCACAATCTTCATCGCTAGAACCCCTTTGGAACCCGGTGCACGTGTGATGAATATCAAGAACTATGCGACTTCACAATTATTCGAAATCAAAAACGGGACAGTCATCGCGAAAGACCGGCGAAGTGAGTAAATCCAGAAAGGTTTCGGCGGCCTTTTCGCGGGGAGAACGCTGGTCGTAGGTTCCTAGGAAATGCTCTGTGACAGTGGCCGGGATGGAGGCGTGCTCGAAAACACGGTCCTTCACGACCATGCCTCTAGGAACCCAGGGAGAAACGAGAATGGCAGGGACGCGAACACCGAGGCGGTCGAACTTGAACTCGGTGCCGATGCCCGTGTCGTTGGCTGAGGCCACGAAGCCGTCGGGCACGCAGGCGGGCGGCGGAACGTGGTCGTAGATGCCGCCGTGTTCGTCGTAAACGATTAAGAGCGCGGTGGACTTCCAGAGGGCATCATTTTTTCTGATGGCTTGATAGATGGAAGCGATGAAGCTCTCGCCAGCCTGGATATTGTGGTCGGGATGCTGGTCGGAGGCTAGCTCCTCGCCGTCGTCGCCGTCGTGGTCATTGTAGTTGGGCTCGATGAAGGAGTAGTCGGGAAGCTTACCTTTGTCGCAGGCATCGAGAAACTCCTTATAGGTGCCGAAGAGTTCGGGTTGGTGCTGAAGGAGGTTAACGATCTCCATGGTGGAGCTGGTCTGGTCGTAGTAGAAGAGCTTGGCGGTGTGTTTGGGATTGGCATCGATGAGGCGGTTGTAGACGCTTTTGAACGGCTCGTTGACGTACAACAGATCCATGGCCACTTTGCCGAAAGATGTGCCATAGTGCGCGAAGGCGCGGTTACAAATCGTTGGACCGGGGATGGAGGAGAACCAACGGTTGAAGACAGCGAACTCGGTGGCGAGCGTGGTGAGCACCGGGAGGTCGTCGGGCTTGAAGTAGTACATGATTTTCTTGGAATGTTCGACGTCGCGGCGCTGGTTGAAATAGCTTTTGACGAAGCCCTGCATGTTGGCGGCGGCTCCGCCGTTGAAGATTTGCAGGTTGACGGCGGGGAAATGGTGGTCGGGATCGGGATCGAGCTGGCCCTGGAACTCGGCTAATTCCTGGACAGGTACCGGGGCACCGGTGATGTCGGGATTAGTTTCGGTGCCGGTGAGGCCGTCGATGTCAGCATTCTGGGCTTTGAGGGCGCCGAGCATGTGGTCAAAAGAGCGGTTTTCCATCATGAGAACCACTATGTGCTTGAGTTGGTCGAGTCCTGGTGGCATTAGTTTTCCCTTTACCTCAGCGGCTGAAGCCGCGGTTTTATCTGGGTCTTGATCGCAGGGCTGAAGCCCTGCGCCGCCCAAAAAGGTTGAACCTTCCCTCGGGCCTAGGCCCTCATTTTCCGCGCGGTGGACGCGCAGCTGAAGCCGCGCCCTACCGTGGCAGCCTTACTTGAACGAATCGTATTTGCGGAACACGTCGGCTGGGTTCCGGGCAACAAACGCTAAAACCCAAAATTGAGCGCCTTGGTGATGACGGATAAAGTCTTCACACCGGCAAAAGCGGCCAGGACTGAGACGAAGAGGACACTGATCTGCGTGTGCAGAATCATGGTCTGGATGTTGGGTAATCCTACAAAAACATAGGCCCAACTGGCAACGGCGCCGACGATCACGCCATTGACGATTCGAGCCCACAGCTTGCCCTGAGAATTGATATAGGAGAGAAGTCCGCCGAGGATGCCGCCGACGACGCAGAGGAGAAGCACGACGAGTCCGGTGACTTTGACTTTCTGCGGCTTGGAGATGTAGCCGGGACTGACAACTTCGATTTGCGATTCGCCGACGAAGGTGGGGGTGGCGACGGTGGAGAAGTCGGAGGCGCCGGGATCGACGGAGGCATGGTCGGGCTGCAAACGCAGGATGGGGCTGTTGCTGACGAAGCGATAGTCACGTTTGGTGCCGGTTGGAACGGGGTTGCCGTCGGCATCGAAGAAGACGGCGGTCACGGTCGCGGAATCGACGATAGAGATCTTCGAGGGAGGATTGAGGAAGCCGATGCCGAGGATGGGCGCCCCGAAGATGACGGTGGCTTCAGTGCTGCCGGCGAAGGGGACTTTGGGATTTGTGGTGACGATGCTCAGTTTCGCGGCGGCGATCGGGGACTTCGACGTCCAGTGGGCTTCGCCCATGAGTTGATTCTTAGAAATTATGATGGGATTGGCGCTGATATCACCGTTGCTGGGCGAGACCCAGACTTTGATGTCGGTAGCGGGAGGGGTGTCGGCCATATAGAAGATCTGGACGCGGGCGAAGGCGATGCCGTCGGCGCGGACGCCTGTGGCGTCGTTCTCTCCGGAAACCTTCAACATAAGACCGGCGGTGGCGGTGAAGGCGGTCGGCTGATTGGGTTCCTGGTAGAGAGCAGCGTAGAGAAAGCGGGGACGCGCGAATTCGAAGCGCGGACGCAGTTCGGAGTGGGGAAGGAACCTTTGTGATGCTCTCCTGGACCGACGTTTCTGTTTCTGCGGTGGAGCGACGTTGACGTAGTTGGTGCTCTCGAGGAGAGCATCTTTCTCCTGCCTGGCGCGGAGTTTGGTGACGCCGGATTCGGTGAGCGAGAGCTCAGTGGTTTTGGAGGATTCACCGGGAGCGAAGGTAACGGACTGACGGACGACGTGGCCCGAGGGCTGGGTGGCAGTGACCTCGACGGTAGTGGCGTCCTGCGCCGCGACGGGCTGACCGATGCTGCTGCGGAGCACAACCTCGACGCGGACGGGACGGGTGGTTTGATTGAGCTGATCAACGGGAACGATATCGACTTTGGCGGGCCGGAGGATGGCTTCCTGAGCTTGTTGGCGCATGAGTTGTGAGTGGGCGGATGCGCTGAACGCAAGGCAGAGAACGAGGAGAGGAAATCGCGACGAGCCTTTCATGGCATCTCTCCTTCGAACCTCGGGTGAACACCGATGCACCCGTGTGCTCCATGCACCCGCGTGCGCCCTCGTCCTTGCCCCCCACATCGGCCACCAGACCCAATGGGAGCGACCGACGCTTCCCCCCGCTGAGGCTCGGGACGAGAGCACGCGCAGACATACAACACGGGCCGCGGATCGACTGGGCCTAACTTCCGATCCCGTGCGTCCTGTCTTGGGAATAGTGATGGGGGAGGGGCCGGCGTTTCAGTCTTTTTTCGCTAGGAAGCGGCAGGAAACTTCACCTGGAAGCGATGTGTCCGCGCAACACCGTCATCGAGGCCTTCGGTAAGGTGAAGACTGATCCAGTCGCCCCTGAGAGCGTGGAGGTTGCTGGCGGGAGGTTGGGGTCGGCGTGGCTGTTTGGGCCGTCCGAGTGCCATGCATACTGATCCGCTCCGAAGGTCACCATTATTACTGGGCCCGAGAAGGGCTCGCGCTCTTCGCCGTTTTGAAAGGCCAATCCGACGGTGTGGGCATTCGATGGATCTTTGTTGATGACCATCACAGACCACGTGCCGTCCGGAAGCTGGACCGGATACACCGTAATCAGGACGTGTCCGGCACCATCTCTGGGGTCGGCGGACGCCGCGAATAGGTGATGGGTGCCCGCACGGTGCCGAACCCATTCCAGGTTAATCATCTGGCTGGCATGGTACTGCGCGGTGTGGGCGCGGATGTTGAGGTTTTCGTCGGCGACGAAGTTTCCGTAGGTGCTCCATCCGTTGCAACTTGGGCGAAGCGCTTCGGGTTGGCTGGGGGAGTGATAGTAGATGTCGCCGCCGAAGGTGAGGAACGAGCCTACGCTGTCTGCGAGCCACAACGCGGAGAAGATGTCTGTCATCTCTTCGGTCAGGCCCCACGAGAGGTTGCTTTCGGTATTGATGAGCGGGACATTTGCGGGGACGCCGTCGGCGCGCCAGACTTTTAGGATGCCTTCGGTGAGTTCGGGTTCGCGGTAGAGATCGGACCATGTGACTTCGCACGGCGGGAAAGGGTAATGCTCGAACGACATGAACGATAAGTCGGCGAGACGGTTGTGTTCCTTCAGGTAGTCGATGAAGCGGCCGAGCCAGGAGACGCGGCCTTTGGAATCGGGCCAGACCTGGATGTCTTCGCTGACGCCTTCGAAAATTGGGCCGCCTAGTTTGAGGGTTGGATCGACTCTGTGCAGGGCGGAGGCGAATTGCAGGTACAGAGCGCCATAGTCTTCCGGCAGCATCTTCTGGCCGTCCGGCTCTTCTCCCATTTCCACGAATGAAATTGGATAGCCACGCTTCTTGACATAGGCGATTTCCGCGGCGGCATCTTCGGGAGTGCCGTAGAGCATGGCGATGGGAATCATGGCGGGCAGGTGGTTGGTGATGCCGCTGGTGTAGAAGATATCGAGGCCGGTCTGGTCACCGGATTGGGGATCGAGATCGGAGGCGGAATGCCAGGGATCGACGGAGGATACGCTCGTATTGGTTTGGCTCGCGTCTGGAACATGCTTTACCACATCGACAAATTCGCCCGTTGTGGTTGTGGTTCCGGCGTAGAGTTCGCGGATAGCGTAACCGGCGGAACTGCGCGGGTCTTTTGGGCTGTGGGCGGGGCTGTCGGCGGGGTTGTCGGCGCCGGGAGTGTTGGAGGATTGCATCATCCAGATGCGGATGTAGCGGGCGGGGGTGGGTGTTGCGGCCAGCTTCAGCGTTTCGACGCCGCCGTGGCCGTTTGTGATGATTCCGTTGGGAAAAGAAATCCATGCGCCTGCGGTTGCGTTAGTGAGAGGCTCACGTTCCGAAGTCCAATATTGAACGAGGTAATGGTGCGCGTAAGGATTGGCCCAGTCGATGCGCAGAGTGTCTACTTTCTCTGTCGCGCCGAGATCGAGGATGACCCATTGCTGATGGAGTGCGTCGTCCTCGCCGGTGAATTTGCTGGTGAGATAGGGATTGCTCTTCCAGTAGGTGTTGGGATCCCCATCGGTAATGCGGGAATACTTGCCGCGAGTGCGGCCATCACCGTGGGTGTTGCCGCGATGCGGCAAGGGATAGCCTGCGGAGTGGCGGATTAACTCACCCTGTTCTGTGCTGCCGGTGAAGTAGCCGCTCTGGCGGGAGACATCGCTCCAGGTGCCATTCGGATTCCAATGCCAGGCGGCGCCTTGCAGTTCGGTGTTTTGGCGATAGGTGATCGGGCCCCAGCCGGCGGAGAGGGACTCTTTCAGGATGGTTGGTGAGTAGACTTTGTCGACGTCACCTGTGGGAAGGATGTCGATGGAGGTGCCGAGGGCGATGTCGGGGTCGAACGATTTGATGGGGTGGGAGGTGTCGATGTGGATGGTGACTGGAGTTCCTGAGTTGTCCGCAACTCCCGAGGCGCCCATAACTGGCAACGGGATAGCGCAAAGGACAGCGATTGGCGGGAGCAACAAGATCAGACGGACCAGTTGCCGCGTAAAGTTTTGAGCTTGGCTACCTGAAACCATATTGACCTCGGAGCTTTTCGTAACCGTGTGGATGTAGGCCGGGGAAACAAACGCTATGCAATCCAAGCATGCGGGACAAGGTTCGGGTCGTCGGGATGTTTCCGTCGGTTTCTAAAAATAGAGCTTCAGGCCTAACTGTACCTCACGCATACGGTTGGTTAAGAACGTAATCTGTCCGAACGATCCATCTCCGAACGTGGTGTCTGGCCCGGCAAAATTCGGATGGTTGAAGACGTTGAACGCCTCCATACGAAACTCCATGCGCATGCCTTCGCGAATTTTCGTCATGGGAAATTCCTTGAAGATTGACATGGAAGCGATTTTGACTCCAGGTTGACGAACGCTCGAGATTGTTCTTGGCGCATTGCCGAATGTGTAAGCGTCAGGTTGGCCAACGACACCAGTGAGATCACCGTTTGGACACGGAGTCCCAGCATTGACGACACTGTCGCACGCGTTCGAGAAGTAATCTGAGATCATGCCTGCTTGGGACGAGTGATTCACGCGCAATGGACCGGTCAGACTCGGTCGTTGGCCGTAGGTAGGGATCGGCGTCGACAGGGAGGGATCCAGCGCCAGAATGATAGGCCTGCCACCCTGGAATCGCCAGATTCCGTTGATCTGCCAGCCGCCCACAAAGCCATTCAAGATCGGATTCATGTTCGTGCCAAAGTGCTTGCCGCGACCTACAGGAAGGGCGTAGACGTAGCTGAACTGCAACACCTGAGGAATGTCAAAAGTAGACACTGAGCGTTCTGCGCGAAGGTTGTTCGGGTCTTGTACGCCGAGGGTGCTGCCGTTGAGCCCTCCACCGAGCCACGAAATGCTGTCGTCGGTTGCCGATGCTCCGTCGATCGACTTCGAAACGGCGTAGGTGACCAGGAACTCTAGACCGCCGGAAAAGGATTTCTCGACACGGAACTGTCCAGCATGGTAGATGGAATTCGCGATCGGTGGAGAATCGCCGGCGAAGGCCGTGAATTGCGGGAAAGGCAACAGCAATTGATAGGCAGGAACTGTCGCGCCGGATAATGGGCTCAGGGGGTCGGTGATGTAGCCCGAATACGGGTTCGCTACCTGATTGGCCGCGAGATCGCCGATCTGAGTGGCGTCCATACCCGCGATGGCGGAAGCCGGAAGGAGATTCCGGTCACGGAACCCGCCGAGGTAGAGGTGCGTGCCCTTTTTCCCTACGTAGTTGGCTTCGGCTACGATTTTCCAGGGCAACTGCTTTTGTATGCCTAAGCTCCACGCCTGCTCATAGGGAAGTTTGCGGCTGACGCCTGGGATGGGGCCGACCGCTCCAAACCCCACGTCGTTCAATGGCCCTAAGGATCGGCCGGCAGGGAGCTTCGGCCCAGCGCCAGGAAAGGGGTCGCTCAATCTCGCTCCGGGCAAGACCGCTTGGTTGTTGAGTGATGGAATCCACTGGGTTTGCTGATCGAAACCCTGGTAGCCCCATGGGCCTGTGCCAGCGGCGCCTGAGCGAGGCTGTTGAAAGAAAATACCGTATCCGCCACGGAGCACTGCGCCGTGCGGCAGTTCATAGGCGAATCCGAAACGCGGCTGCCACGCTCCATAGTAGGTGTCGTAATTACTGCGGTGGTTTCCGCCAACGAACACTTCGCCCCCAGTTAGCTGCAAGGGAGGCAGCCCGGGGGATGAGGACGGGAGTGTGTAGGAGAGATTGGGATCGAGGTAATTCATACGGTTGAAGCGCTCGGTGCGGGGCAGGGAGACTTCGTAGCGCAGACCGAGATTCAGTTTTAGCTTGGAGGTGGCGCGGACATCGTCCTGGATAAAGCCGCCAAATTGGAAATTCTGGGTGGCAACGTTGTTTGGAACCTCATATTGGCAGCCGCACTCGTTGGGTTGCGGGTTGGTCATGCGGCCTATGCCCATAAGGAAACTAGCCATACCGTCGCCGCCTTGGGGAGAGGGTTGGTTGGGATCTGTCTGTATCGAATCGGCAGTCGCGCTGGAGTCGAACTCGAACTCACCGGCGGGCCAACCGGGTTGGGCGAAGTTGATCCGATGGAGGCGCATTTCCCCGCCAATTTTCAGCTCATGGATTCCGTGCGCCCAGTTAATACTGCCCAGGAAGGAATGCGTCTCCTGCCCTTCTTCAATGATGCTGAAGGTCTGGGTGCCGATGTTGTTGCCGGATGACAACTGGTTATAGCCGCTTACCACGATGGCCGGATACTGTTTGAACCCCGCGACATCCATGTAGGAGGGCATGCCCAAGTCGGTTACGGGATCGAGGTTGGGGAAATCGCCAAGAATTCCTTTTTCATGGACGGACCCGCGGGTCAGACCATACGAGAGATTGAGGACGAGGGAGCTGCTCAGTGTTTGCGTGAAGTTGATGGAAAACAGGTGATCATGCTCCTGAACTGGGCCACCCGTACAGGGATCGGCTGCGTTGCCGAAGCAGTTGAAACTATGACTGGCGTCTCTTCGTTCCGCGTACTTTGCGCTCAGAAGTTTGCTTTCGCTGAAGCGATGGTCAATCTTTATATCGAATTGGTTTTGCGAGTCCTTGTTTGTCCCCGCGCGAAACCAGTCGTTGCTAAGATCGGTAACCGAGGCAATGGGCTTGTTGGGCAAGGGGAAGAGATTCATGAGTTTGGAAGCCACTGGGTCGATCAAGCTTCCGCCTGCGTATGCGGTGAGATCGTTGTTGGGGATGAAGGTCGTGCGAGTCACGCTACCCTGCTTGCTTTTGGAGTCTACGAAATTAGGATCCCACAGCTGGCCAGCGGGGTCGCTGCACATGCCGCTGGAATCGAACGAGGCTCCGGAAAGGGTGCAGAGTTCTCCGAAATTGCCATTCCTCATGGCCTGCGTAGGGACACCCGCAGTTCCAGAAGCGAAGGAGCGAGTCCGGGTTCCTTCATAGTCGAAGAAAAAGAAGGTCTTGTTCTTCCAAATAGGGCCGCCAAGGGTGCCGCCGAAGTCGTTGAGCCGGAGAGGCGGTTTGGGATTGCCCGCATTGAACCAGTCGTTGGCGTCGAACTTGTCGTTGCGGAGAAACTCATAGAGCGAGCCATGGAAGGCGTTGGTTCCAGAACGAGTCACCACATTCACGATGGTCGCACCAGTGAAACCAAATTCCGCGCTGAAGTTCGACTGCTGCACTTTGAACTCTTCCACGGCATCGACAGAAGGAACGTAGGTAGGCTGCAAGACGCCGCTATTCTGTTCAAAGTTCGTGCTGGAGACCCCGTCGAGCAAAACGTCCGCGGTGGCATTGCGGCTGCCATTGGAGATGAAGTTGTTTGCCATGCATCCCTGGCAATCGGTATCCACTTCCGTAATTCCCGGCGTTAGGTAAGCCAAGTCGAGGACACCGCGGCCGACGAGGGGAAGGTCGTTGACGAATTTTCGGTCGATCACCTGTCCAGTAACGGCGTCCTGGGTTTGCAGTTGAACACCTGAGGATTGGACCTCGACGGAAATATCAGCCGCGCCCACGGCGAGGGAGAAATCAACGGCTAAATTGGCATTGACGGCGACCTCAATTCCCTCTTGCTTCTGTCCTTTGAAGTTGGGTGCCTGGGCACTCACGTTGTACTTGCCGGGAGAAAGTTGGCGCACCAGATAGTGGCCTTGCTGGTCGGTTACGGCGTTGAAGGAGAAACCCTTTTCCGTGTCAACCACCGTCATTTTCGCGCCGACGATGACGGCTCCCGACGGGTCTTTGACCGTGCCAGAAATGGAACCCGTGTAAAGTTGACCACTGGCGAGCGTTGCGAGGAATAATGTCGATAGTAACAATAGGGCGCTTCGCGCTCCCACCTGGAGCCCGAAACTCTGTGGATGGGGCTGCGGTTCCCGCACTCGCGTTGTAGCGTCCATGTTCAACCCTCCGTGATTCACGGTTCTCGTCGTCTGGCTCGTCGTCCGGCTTCCGTGTGGCTAGTTCGGTGGGCGGCGCAGAAGACACTCCGCCCCCAAGGAGTTGTTTTGATTAAATCGTTTTACTACTAGGGGTAGAGAGGCTGTCAAGGAAAATCGAAAGGATCCGATTTCGAGCTTTCTGATTCCCTCTGGGCTAGGGTACGAAGCCGACTGTTGTCGTGGGCAGGCGGTACAGAGAGTGAGTTGCGGTGATGTAAAGGGTGGTGCGGTCTGTGTCGCCCCAGGCCAGGTTCGCTGGTTGCTCTGGCATCTCGATGGTACCGAGGTGGTGTCCCTGCGGATCCCAGACCCAGATTCCTTTGGGGCCTGTCACGAAAAGATCTCCTTTGCGGTCGACCTTGATGCCGTCGGGGACTCCGTCGTGCTCGCTGCCCGGTTCCTCGGCAAAGATGCGGCCGTTGGCTAAGCTTCCGTTTGCTACGACATCGTAGACGCGGATGTTGCGTTGGGCGGAGTCGTCCACATAGAAGCGCTTGCCATCGGGAGAAAATGCTAGGCCGTTGGGTTGGGTGAGTTCCTTGGTCAGAAGCCGTACGCTTCCCTTTTCGTTGCCGCTCACACCGAGGCGATAGACGCCTTGGAACGGAATTTCCTGCTTCTCGCCCTGAACCAGATCGAGCGTGGGATCGGTGAAGTAGAGCGCGCCGTCGGGGCCGACGACGACGTCGTTGGGGCTGTTGAATTTCTTTCCCTCGAAGCGGTCTGCGAGTACGGTGTACTTTTCATCCGGCGTTAAGGCGATGATGGCGCGCAGAACGCTGGCGCAATCGATGAGGCGGTGTTGATGGTCGTAGGTGCTGCCATCGGGATCGCCGAGAGAAACCAGTTCTTCTCTTCGACCGTCGAGCCTTCCGCCGACGTAGACGCGATAGATCTTGTTCTTTTCTTCATCGCTCACGTAGAGGAAGCCGGAGTCGTCCCAGACCGGGCCTTCGGTGAAGCCGAAATCTCCGGTAACCTTGGTCAGCTGAGTTTTGCGATCGATCAACTTCCAGAACTCGGACGATTCGGCTTTGAGATGGAACGCGGGAGCGGGTGGTTCAGCCCCGAAAGAACTAAGTTGCGCTGGTATAAGAGCGAAAATGACCGCCAACGTTGCTTTCACAGATCCAAATCGTTTCACGTGCTTCCTTTCGCCAATAGTTTCAATTGTTGTTAATTTCAGTCGTCCTTTTTCGCCGGTTTCTGTTCGGGATGGGCCCGCCCAACCTTCAGCAAATAGCTGACGATATCGTCGACTTCCGCGGGGGTCAGCCTCGTTCCGTAATCAGGCGGCATCAGCGAGCGCGGCTGATGCTCAATGCTTCTGAGTTCAGATTTCACGAACGAATGAAACGCGCCATCCGCGGTTTGGAGCTGCAGGGTAAAGTTGTCCTCATTTCGCGCGATTCCTGTATTCGTTGCTCCATCGGGGGATGTCACTATCACCGCTTGGCGGCGGGGATCAAGATTCTTATTGGGCTCGGTGATGGCACTACGAATCTCGTCCGCCGGCAGAGTACCGGCGTAGCTCGTAAGATCCGATCCAAGGAATCCTCCTTCGCCATTCACCGTGTGACACTGCGCGCACTGTGCTTTTCCGGAGAAGAGGACTTTGCCTCGCTCAGGATCGCCGGGGAGAGGAAGAGATGCGCCGCGACCCTGCAAACTGCGGAGATGGTGAACCACAGCTTCGATCTTTGTGCTTCCAAGCGCGCGGAAGGAGGGCATGCCAGCAGTCGGTACTCCTCTGCCAATAATCTTCGCCATCGCTTGGTCGGATAACTGCTGAACCTCGCGGCGGCCAGCAATGTTTGGCCCGCGCTCCGCGCCTTGTCCGTCCAAACCGTGGCAAGTTGCGCAGTGGGCGGCAAATATCTGCTGACCCTCGCGGTTGCTGCTTCGCTGCGCGGGCGCGAGAGCGTTCAGAACGCACAGGGACAGCAATAATTTCCGCGATGACAAAATCGTTCGGGTCATGACTACTTCGGTGTTGTAGAGATTGCGCACACGCCCTATTGTTCGCAGCCTGACAATTTGCACTTCCCAACCCGTCGCTGAGAATGCTACAGTCCGCGCTCATGTATACAACCTGGAGGCAGCGATGAACAAGTCTGGCAGTCGGCAATTGTTCTGGCTCGTTGTATTTTGTGTCGTCTTTTGTATCGCCGGAATTCTATGTATCGGCATGGTGAGATCAGGCTCAATCGCCGCCGCACAATCATCAGCCAGCGCTGCATCAACGAGCGCGGCGTTGACGGGTGACGAACTTCTCGAGAGCTATCGTCACGTGGAAGTTGCGTCAGTTTCTGATGCACTCGAACAGTTGACCGGACGGCGGATGTACATGTCGCACAAGATGCAATCCATCTTCCCAGCAAAGTTCGCGGGGTATGCTTTGACCGTGAAGTTGGCTAAAGACGAAGGCAACAAAGACCCGGAGGCCTTGAGCGGTATGCTGGCTGCCATCGACGAGGGATCGGCGAAATCCGTTTGGGTCATGGTGGTCGAGGACGGCGCAAATATCGCCGGCATGGGCGGATTGATGGGCACCACCATGTCTGCTCGCGGATACGCCGGGGCGGTGATCGATGGCGGCGTGCGGGACGTTGGGCACTTGCGCAAGATCGGCTTCCCCGTTTACGCAACTGGGATCGTGCCGTCGACTTCCGTGCGCCACTACCGTTTTGCCGGAGCGAACATTCCGGTGCAATGTGATGGTGTTGAGGTGCATCCCGGGGATATTGTCACGGCCGACGCTGATGGTGTGGTGGTTGTTCCTCGCGCCAGGGCGGCGGAGGTCCTTGCTGTCGCTCAAGAAATGGATTTCAAAGAACACTCCATGTATTCGATCATCGAGAAATACAAGTCCATCCGGGAGGCGGTCAAGCGCTTCGGGCGCCTATAAGTCATAAGCTCTTGCAATCCAGCAGTTTTCGTTGGATAATTTGCCCTTCATTAAAACGATTCAATGAGGGCGCGTTCCCGGCTGCGAAGCAAGACCAAGAAGCAAGAATGGAAAGACGCGTTCAATTCGCCAGGGCAGCCGTCCTCGTCGCACTCTTGCTGGGATGCCTATTGCTGACCGCCGCCTCGCCTGAAGAAAACAAAGCCGCCGCGTCAGTTTTGGATGTCCTTCCGGAAGAGCTCGTAGCTCGGCCTCCCGGTCCCAACTGGCTCTCCTACAACGGTGATTTCACTGGACGACGTTACAGCAGCCTATCGCAGATCACGACCGCAAATGTCGCGGGGTTGCGTGCGCAGTGGGTGTTCCATGTTAGTAATTCCGATCGCATGGAGGTGACGCCGCTTGTGGTGGACGGCGTTATGTTCATCACTGCTGCCAACGACACTTTCGCGCTGGACGCCCGGACCGGCCGCCAGATCTGGCACAATACTCGCCCCATTTCAGAGGGCCTAATCGATGACGCTTCCCGGCACATTAGCCGCGGTGTGGCGATCTCGCACTCACGAATCTACCGGCAAACCGACAACGCCCACTTGCTTTGCCTAGACGCTCGCTCCGGCCATCTGCTCTGGGACACTGCGTATGCTGATTGGAACAAAAACTACGGCGCTACCGCCGCGCCACTGGTGGTCAATGGCAAAGTGATTGTCGGTACCTCTGGTGGGGATGACGGTGTGCGGGGATTTGTGGCTGCTTATGACGCTAACACCGGCAAGTTGGCGTGGCGGTTTTGGACGATTCCCTCGCCCGGGGAATTCGGGTCCGAAAGTTGGCCCAAGGATTTGTACTTGCACGGCGGCGGTACCACCTGGATGCCCGGCTCTTATGATCCGGAACTCAACACGTTGTTCTGGGGAACCAGCAATCCCAGCCCAGACTTTGATGGTGCCGTGCGCCCCGGTGACGATCTTTACACCGACTGCGTTCTCGCTCTCGATCCCGATACTGGCAAGCTGAAGTGGCATTTCCAATTCACGCCGCATGATCTTTATGACTACGATGCCACCGAAACGCCCATCCTGATTGACGCCGCCTATCAGGGACAGGCCCGCAAGCTCTTAGTGGAGGCGAACCGCAATGGATTCCTCTACGTGCTGGATCGAGAAAATGGCAGGTTTCTATCGGCAACTCCTTTCGTCGAAAAACTGACGTGGGCCACGGGCGTGAATGCTCGGGGCAGGCCGGTTCGCTCGGGGTTGCAGCCTTCACCCGAGGGCACCAAGGTTTGCCCTGGCTATGGCGGCGCCACCAATTGGTTTGCTCCGTCGTACAACGAGGCTACACACTTCGTGTACTTCTTGGCGCTCGAAGAATGCGAGACGTTTTTTCTGAAGCCGCAAAAGTTTGAGGTGGGAAAGACGTTTTATTCGACGGGCGTCAAAAGAATTCCCGGTGAGGCATCGCAGAAAATTCTGCTTGCCTACAATCTCGACACGCAATCCTTCGCTTGGCGTTACCCGCAGGTTGGGAGCGGCCATTCCGATGCGGGCACGATGACTACGGCCGGGGGCCTGGTGTTTTTCGGCGATGATGCGCAGTCGTTTGAGGCTGTGGATGCGCGAACGGGAAAGCCGCTGTGGCATTTCAATACCGGCCAGGATTTTGGCGCCTCCCCCATGACCTACGCTGTGGAAGACAAACAATTCGTCGCCATCGCAGCGGGGAGTGATATTTTCAGCTTTGCTCTGCCGTAGCGTTTTGATGACACGAGGGACAGCAAATCTACTTTCAGGGAGATGAATCATGGCATCGACGATCTTCAATCGCAGAAAACTGATGGGCTCTGTTGCTTCAATCCTTGGAGCCGTTGGCGCGGGCAGCCTTCTAGCCGGCAGCGCCTCAGCCAAGAGCCAAAATGCTGGCGTTCGCAAAATGGGTCGCGACGGCAAGCCGTCCGATCCGAATGATTTCATTACGCCGGTCATCGTACACAACGGAGTGATCTACATTGCTGGCCAGGGAGCCAATTCCAATGGCCCCGTTGGCAAGGATGACATCGACAGCCACGTCACCAAGGTGATGGAAAACGTAAAAGAGCTTGTGATCACGGGCGGCGGGACCATGGACAGCATTCTGCAACTCACGGTTTATCTCGCGGACCTGAGCTATTACGATCCGATGAACAAGATCTTCAAAACTTACTTTCCGCACGGTGGGCCGGCGCGCACCACGGTAGCGGTAGCGGCCCTTCCGGGAAAGTCTTTGCTGGAGATTAACTGCACCGCCGCTGTCGTGGGTAAGTAGAGGTACGGGGAAAGTAAGCCGCGCTCAAAGGAGCATTCACTATGCCGCTCAGTAAGTGGAATCGCCGTGGTTTTCTGGGAAGTCTTGGATTGGGCGCCGGTTCCCTGCTGGCGCCGGGCAAACTGTTTGCCTGGAAGCCCGCCGCCAAGGTAAGCGGATTGGGGCAGTCCGGAAACCCCTACGACGAACTCGGCGTTCCTACCGTGATCAACTGCGATGGCACCATGACGGTGCTCGGCGGGTCCATTCTCCGTCCGGAACTCGAAGCTGTTATGGCTCAGGCCGGACGGCACTTCGTGCGGATCGCCGATCTTGAGGTTGCCGCCGGCAAACGAATCGCTGAGCTGCTCAAGCTGCCTGAGGGATACACAGCTATCGTCACTTCTGGCGCTGCAGCGGCCATGCAATCCGGACTGGCGGGCATTCTTACCGGGGACAACGAACAGTTCATTCATCAGATTCCCGACCTCACTGGCATGAAGTCGGAAGTCATCATCCAGAAATCGCATCGCAACCCGTTTGATCACCAGCTCCGCACCACCGGTATCAAACTCATTGTTATCGAGACCCGCGAAGAATTGAAGAGTGCAGTCAACGAGAAAACGGCGATGATGCACTTCTCCAACTTCGCCAACGCCGCCGGGCAAATCAAAGTGGAGGAATGGGTCAAGCTGGCAAAGGAATACAAGATTCCCTGTTTCTTGGACGCGGCCGCGGACACGCCGCCGGTATCGCATCTCTGGGACTACGCCAACATGGGTTACGATTTGGTCGCGTTCAGCGGCGGCAAAGCCTTGCGCGGTCCGCAATGCGCCGGCTTGTTGATTGGAAGGAAAGATCTAGTGGCCCACGCGCTACTGAATAACAGTCCTCACGAAGACACCATCGGCCGCAGCCAGAAAGTTGGCAAGGAAGAAATCGTGGGCATGGTGAAAGCGCTTGAACTCTATCTCAACGAAGACCATGAGGCGCTGTGGAAGGAATGGCAAGAGCGGCTGGAGCTAATCTCCAGGGAAATCAGGCGCGTCCCCGGCGTGAGCACCTCGTTCTTTGTCCCTGACGTTGCTAACCGCGTGCCGCATATGGCGATTACGTGGGACGCAAGCCGCATCGCGCTGACGACGGCGGCCGTGTCGCAAATGCTGAAGGATTCGAAGCCGTCGATTGCCATGAGCCCGGGCGAAGAGCGGCCGGGATTGGCGATGAACTCGTTCATGCTGCAAGCGGGTGAAAACAGGATCGTGGCCGAACAATTGGCGCGCATCTTCCGCGAACACTCCAACAAGTAAGGACTCGGGCTCATGAAAAACCTCGCAAACTTCGGCGCTTTCTCCCTTCTTTTCATCTGGACACTGGCACCGCCCGCAACGGCGCAGAAGATTCCCGACAGGCAAGTGGCAATCACGATCGACGACCTTCCCGCTGGCTCCGCGAATTCGATGGATGCCGCCACCATCACAGAGATGACGACAAAGTTGCTGACCACGCTTCGCGACGAGAAGGTTCCAGCTGTCGGATTCGTAAATGAAAAGAAGGTTTACAAACTTGGCGAAGTCGACGAGAGAATCAAAGCACTGAGAATGTGGCTCGATTACGGCTTCGAGCTCGGCAATCATACCTTCAGCCACTCCTCCTTGAACAAGGTTGGATTGCAGGCCTGGGAGGACGACGTTGTCCAGGGCGAAAGCGTTACTCGCATGCTGCTGGCCGAGCACAACATGAAGCTCCGCTATTTCCGGCATCCGTTCCTCGATACAGGCCGCGACCTGCAAACCCGCCGTGAAGCCGAAGCTTTTCTTGTGGCCAGGGGCTACCATATTGCTCCAGTCACACTCGACGCCTGGGACTGGATGTACGCGGGCGTCTACGACGACGCGAAAAAACGCGGAGACACCGCCCTGCAACAACAACTCACGCAAAGCTATCTCGAGTACAGCAATACCATGTTTGCCTATTCAGAACAGCTGGCGAAGCAAACCATAGGCTACGAACCGAAGCAGATTCTTCTTCTGCATGGCAACCAACTTGAGGCCGACCACATTGGGGAGTTGATCGCGCTCCTACGCAAGCGCGGCTATCGCCTGATCACTCTGGAAGACGCCCTCAGTGACCAGGCCTACAGCCTGCCCGACACCTTCGTCGGAGAAGAAGGGACGGGCTGGATCGACCATTGGGCGATCACTCTGGGCAAGCCTCCGCAGGGCGCGCCAGTGTTTCCGCAATGGGTCATCGACCGCTCGAAGGCCTTGGGACAGCCCCAACCCTAGTTGCGAGTTCTCGTCATCACCACGAGTGCATCGTCCCATCCAGCTTGCGGTTTACGGGTAGGTAGGCACGCTCGTACGGATAGGTCGCAGCCAACGATTCATCGATATCCACGCCCATGCCTGGGGCTTCTCCGGGATGCATGAACCCGTTTTCGAAGGAGTAGGAGTGGGGAAATACCTTGTCTGTTTCGGGAGCATGCCGCATGTATTCCTGAATACCGAAATTGTGAACGCTGAGGTCGAAGTGCAGGGCCGCCGCCATAGACACAGGACTCAAGTCCGTTGCGCCATGCGATCCCGTGCGAACCTGGTACATCTCGGCCAGGCTGGCAATTTTTCGCAGATGGGAAATACCTCCCGCGTGCACCACCGTCGTGCGAATGTAGTCAATCAACTGCTCCTGGATCAGTCGCTGGCAGTCGAAAATCGTATTGAATACCTCCCCCACGGCCAGCGGAATCGTGGTGTGCCGTCTGATCAGCCGGAAGCCCTCCTGTAACTCGGCAGGAGTGGGATCTTCTAGCCAGAAAAGATGAAAGGGCTCGAGTTCTTTCCCTAGGCGCGCTGCCTCTATCGGGGTGAGGCGGTGATGAGCATCGTGGAGCAGGTGAATCTCCGGCCCGAATTCCTTTCGCAAGCGAGCAAAGAGTTGCGGGGTAAAGTTCAAATAGTGTTCCGAAGACCAGCGATTCTCCGGGGGCGCGCCCTTCTCCGCCGGTTCGTAATGCATCGCTCCACGGCCCACACCGTAGGTACTCGCCAGACCGGGAATCGCCGATTGCGCGCGGATCGCCTTGTATCCAAGCTTCACATAGTGCGCCACAGCTTCTGCGGTCTTCTCGAGGTCGTCGCCGCTCGCGTGTCCATAGACCATGACCGCATCCCGCGATTGCCCACCCAGCAGCTGATACAACGGAACATTCAGGCGCTTTGCGGCTAGGTCCCACAGAGCGGTGTCGACCGCACTGATCGCACTCATCGTTACGGGACCGCGCCGCCAGTATGCGCCCTTGTAGAGGTATTGCCACGTATCTTCGATGCGGCGCGCGTCGCGGCCGATCAACAGCGGCACCAGGTGGTCAGACAGATAGGATGCAACGGCAAGTTCGCGTCCGTTCAGCGTTGCGTCTCCCAGTCCGTAGCTGCCATCGTCCGTCACGATCTTCAGAGTGACGAAATTTCTGCCCGGGCTGCAGACGATCACCTTCGCATCTACAATCTTCATCAGGAAGTCCTCAAATACATCCGCGTTGCTTACGTCGGGACGCTCATTGTCGCTCGTTGAGCCATCCGCTAGCAAGGGCTGAAAGACGCAATCATGAAGAGCGGCTGACCTACAAGAAGCTCGACCGGCTCAGAGTTGACATGCTCGCGGGGTCCGCTGAGAATGGCCTCTGCCCGTCTAGAACTGGATTAACTGATGGACTTCATCCACGAAGATTTCCTGTTGCATTCCGAAAGCGCTCGCCGACTCTACCACGGCTATGCAGCCGGGGAGCCGATTCTGGACTACCATTCGCACCTGCCACCTGCCGACATTGCACTTCCCCGCTTCTTCAACAACCTGTTCGAACTGTGGCTCGAGGGTGATCATTACAAGTGGCGCGCCATGCGTGCCAACGGCATCAATGAGCGGTTCTGCACGGGAGATGCGTCTCCCTATGAAAAGTTTCTGGCTTGGGCGCGGACGGTTCCGTTCACGCTTCGCAATCCCCTTTATCACTGGACTCACCTCGAACTGGACAGATACTTTGGGATTCGCAAGCTGTTGGATGAAAACAGCGCCGAATGGGTCTGGGACTGCGCAAATTCGCAGTTGCCGCAACCTGAATTCTCAGCGCAGGGGATTCTGAGAAAATTCAACGTCCAGGCTCTCTGTACCAGCGACGATCCCTGCGATGACCTGGCTCAGCATCGTGCACTGGCGGCCGCCAACACAAGCTGCGCCGTCTATCCGACGTTCCGCCCTGACAAGGCTCTGGTTGTTCACGCCCCAGAGGCTTTCAACATCTGGGTTCGGCGCCTCGAAGAGGCGTGCAGCTGCGAAATCGGAAACTTTGCCAGTTTTCTGAATTCGCTTCAGCAGCGTCACGACTATTTTCACGAAAATGGCGCGAGACTCTCCGATCACGGCTTGCCTTACTGCTACGCTACCCCATGCAAGGAGTCTGAGGCTGCGGCGATCTTCTCCCATGCTCGCGAGGGCGTCACTGCGAGCCCTGATGAGCAAGATCGGTTTGCGTCCTTCATGATGCTCTTCTTTGGGCGCCTGGACGCGGAAAGAGGGTGGACCAAACAGCTGCATGTCGGAGCCTTGCGCGCCGTAAATACACACGCGGAGGAGGAATATGGCTCCAATACGGGCTTCGATACCATCGGAGATCACAGTCAGGCGGCCAGCCTCTGCTGCTATCTGGATGCCCTCGAGCGCGATCACGCCCTGCCGAAAACGATTGTCTATAACCTGAATCCCTCAGATAACTATGCCTTCGCGGCTGCCATCGGCAATTTCCAGGATGGCTCACTCGCTGGAAAAATTCAGTTTGGCAGCGCCTGGTGGTTTCTCGATCAGAAAGAAGGGATCGAATTGCAGCTGAATGCGCTGTCCAATACGGGCTTGCTCGCCCGTTTCATAGGCATGGTCACGGATTCGCGTTCCTTCATGTCATTTCCGCGTCACGAATATTTTCGCCGCGTCCTTTGCAATCTCGTCGGGCAGGACATGGAGAACGGCGAGCTGCCTCGCGATGAGGCCTTGCTCGGAGGTATGGTGCGCAATCTTTGTTTTGAGAACGCACGGAAATATCTCGATCTTCCGATCATCAAGAACTCAATTGAATCCCCGTCGGAGACAGTCTCATCGGAGCGCACCGATCGCGGCTAAATGCCCAAGGATTCGTACACTTCATGGCAAAGTCGACTCTCAATCTGGCATCGCGAACTGCGGTCCTCATCGGAGGAACGTCGGGAGTCGAGTTGGCCGCGATTTTTGTCGCGCGCCTCGTGCTGACTGTCGACGGAGAGTTTCTGGTGAGCGGCATGAATCAATGACCGATGTTACGCTTCCACCACGCCTCGGCCGGCGCCGTTGGCTGATGCGTCCTTCTATTTTTCGCGACGACCATCAATTACGCCGACCGCCGAGTGTTGGGATTGCTGGCACCGCTGTTGCAAGTAAAGATCGGCTGGGACGAGAAGCAGTACGCCTACATCGGCACAGCCTTCTTAATTGCATACGCAATCGGCCTTCCGCTCATGGGAAGATTTATCGACCGTGTCGGTACCCGCACAGGGTACGCCGCCGCCATCGCAATCTGGAGCCTGGCCGCCGTCGCGCATTCGCTCGTCCGTAGCGCGCTCGGTTTCGGAATCGTTCGCTTTGCTCTCGGATTCGGCGAGTCTGGCAATTTTCCCGCCGCGATCAAAACCGTCGCTGAGTGGTTCCCCAAAAAGAACGCGCCCTGGCTACCGGTATCTTCAACTCCGGGACGAATGCGGGCGCTACCATCGCTCCGCTCACCGTACCATGGATCGCTCTACGGTTCGGATGGCAGTTTGCGTTTCTGCTCACCGGGGCCTTCAGCGCAGCCTGGATCATTCTGTTGGCTTGTGTTTTATCGGAAGCCCCAGGAGGACGCTCGCCTTTCGTCCGCCGAATTGACCTATATTCTCAGCGATCCCATGGAAGCCGGCGCGCAGATGACGTGGTCGAGCTTGCGGGTTCACCGGCAAACCTGGGCTTTCTTGCTGGGCAAATTTCTAACCGACCCAATCTGGCGGTTTTTCCTTTTCTGGTTGCCTAAATTCTTTTCCACCGTTCACGGTGTTTCGCTGACGAGATTGGGATTGCCGCTAGTGATTATCTACAATTGTGCGACGGTTGGAAGCGTCTTCGGAGGCTGGTTGCCTGCGCGCTTCTTGAAAGCCGGATTGGTCCCTGAATCGTGCACGCAAAACGGCGATGCTGATTTGCGCCCTAGTCGTTGTTCCGGTTGTGCTCGCAGCGAAAATTCACAGCCTCTGGGGAGCCATCATCGTGATCAGCATGGCAGCCGCGGCCCACCAGGGGTGGTCTGCCAATCTGTTTACTCTGGTCTCCGATCTTTTTCCCAAGAATGCGGTTGCCTCGGTGGTAGGTATCGGAAGTTTTGGGGGCGCGATCGGCGGCGCTCTTATCGCTACGTTTACAGGTTTCTTGCTGCAACTGGCGCACAGCTATGTCCCTATTTTTATAATTGCCAGTTGCATTTATCTGGTGGCACTGTTGCTGATTCACAGCTTGGCGCCGCGCCTGCAGCCGATCGCGGGCATCTGATTCTCGTATGAAAACTGCTATGCAATGAGCATTCGACAGGACGTGCCCGCAATGTCCGATTGGAGAATCCGTGAAGATCGCCGTACGCGCCTTGTTTCTTGGGGTCATTTGCATGAGATCATTCCCCGCAATCAGGTGGTGCAGCGAGAACAGCCCACAAGGACGCCCGCGGTGCACTTGGCTAACGAGTGGTTCCCATTCCTCGAGTACCAAACACGGAGCAGGGATCGGAAGGGATGGTCATCAGAGGCGGAACAAGTAAGCAACTTTCACAAAAAATTGGCGGCCATCGTTCACGAAGCGATTTGGATCCGGAGGGCCGATCGCGGGTCCCGGTTTGCTCAAGTTGCTGTTGTAACCGACGTACACTGCAGTCCCGGGATGGACTAGGTAGCTCACGAGGAAGTCTTCATTCAAGCCACGCACCGTGGGGGTCGCCGTGAACGACGGATTCGCCAGTACCGCGCTGTATTGCGCAATGAATCTCAGCGACAGCTCGTGGTTGATTTGCCAATTCCAGTTCGAACGCGCGGTATGGGAGTTGTAGATGGAGCGGCCATTCTGGAGGTTGGCGTTGTGGTCGAAAAGGTAGGTATTGGTCACTGTCAGTCCGCGGGAGGTCAAGAACGTCAGATCGGCCTCCGCCTGCTGATAGCGAGCCTGTACGGGTGCCTGCCCAGCTGGCGGGTCCACGTTGGAACGAGTGCCCCACTCTGTGGAAAGTTTCAGACGGAGAAAGCGAGCCTGTGTGCTCTGGAGCGCCAGCCCGTACGCGCGCACTAAGGGAAAATTGGTGACGTGATTCAGCTGAGGAAAGTCCTCGTGACTAAAAACATCATGCCACTCCCAGAGGTAAGCAGACACCGTGGTGTTGTGTTTCACGTCCACCCTGACTGTAGGTGAGATGCCCTCCCAGTTCTTGATCCCGTCGTAGTGCACGTTGCGGGCGGCATAGACTTCTGCCCAGACCCTCGTGATCCAAGCGTTCTTCGGCCAGAACTGGTAAGCGAGGGTCTGACCCAGTTCCCGCCAGTTGCTATGATCGTAGAAAGACATGGCTGGCTGAAAGCCCGGAGAGCGATTCAGAAAATAGCCGATGTAGTTGAAGCCGCGGCTGACACGGGTCAACGTGGCATCCACGGTGCTGCCGGAGAAGGCTGAGCCATCGAGCCCGCGGTTCCAATTGTAAGCGGCCATGAGAGTTGCCTTCCAAGTACGGCCCACGCCAAGTGTAGTGTCAACATCCACTACTCGGCTGTAGCTACCCGCGAACTCGCGGTCGGCATAAAATGCACCCAAATTCGAGTGTGAAGGCAAGTCGCGGCTAAAACGGAATACGTCAAAGAACGCGCGTTTGCCCGATGCCGGGTCTGACTGCGGAACCGACTCGCCCGGAGAACGGTCATCGGCAAACAGCGCTCCGATGGAATAGTGTCCCAATTTGCCGGTGAGGCGCGCGCCAAAATCCGGGTCGGCGATCCGGCGTGTGAACAGTAAGTGCTGGCTGGGAACGACCATCGGCACATCGAAGTAGCTGGAGTTCTCGGTGAAGAACGGCCGCTTCTCGGGATAGAACAACTCGTAGCGCTGATTGGTCGTGATTTGCGGCTGGTCCGATTCGACCTGGCTGAAGTCAGGCCTGACCGTGACATCGAGGACTAAGCTGTCCTTGAGAATGGCTTTGGCATCCAGGCCGCCAAGCATTTCGGAGCGGCCGATATAGCTAGGGTTGTTAGGGTCGCGCCCACCCACCGAATGAAGCGCACGCGCGCTGATATATGGATTGAATTGCAGGTTGCGTCCCGGCGAAATGTTTTCTATTCCGGTCGCGGGGGAAGCCTGACTCAGAAAACCTCGATATTGCGAGCTTACCCGCGGCCACCAAGACACCTCGGACCGGCGTCCCAGGTTCCGCCAAAGCGCGATGTTCCATGTCTGCGATGGCTCGTGCGAAAAGCGCAGGCTCTTGAAAGGAATGCTCATCAGAACGACATAGCCGCCCGCCGTGATCTGCCCCTTGGAGGTCCAGACGGTATCGAATCCTTCATCGGCGCTGTCAGAATCCTCCGAGTAGATTGCGTCATCCTGCACGCCGAGCGGATTGCACTCGAACTGGTAAGCCCGCCGGCGATCGCGGAACGTGTCAATGTAAATTCCCACTTGGTCCTCGTCAGGTGCAATCGCTTCACGGTGATCAAGACGGGCACGGATCTTGCGAGGCTCGCTATCGTGCGCTACGAAAACGATATGAAGCGCGAGAGAGTCATAGCCCAGGTAGGCTTTTGTGATCTGAGTCGCAGGCTGACCATCGTCGGGTGCGCGCTGGATGAATCCTTGTACTACTGCCAGTCTGCCTTTCCAGGCATGCTCTGACTGCATGTCAACGAACTCTTCCAGCCGGGGGGCGCGCTCAATCCGGGGGATGGTCAGAGGGCTGCGATTTGGCACGCTTTCCACGAATGCGGTCCGGTTGTCAGCTTCGGCACAGCTAACCGTGGCCCAACCGACGATAAGAACCAGGACCATCGGGAACACTGCAAGGAGTGTTCTGGTACTCCGATGTTGCATGGGCATGGCATCCGCTCCCTGGCTCCAGCCAAGTTTGCTCATGCCGAAAGATCTCGCAACCGAGATTGGGCGAACCGTTAGGAGAAGTTGGCGAACGCCATTGTGAAGGCGGGCGACTTACATTGCCTGGCAGAGCCGGGAAGCCATTCCTTTGAGACTGTCTGGCATCGCACGGAATGTATTGGCCATCCGAAACAATGCGTTCGCCAGATGTCGTTTGCCATTGGACGGGTGTGCCACAATACTGGGGACGAGGTGGTCTTGCCGTGCAAGCCGACCAACATGTCTCCGGAGGTATTGCAGATGGCGCCGCCAAGAAGCGGAGGCGTGGCATTCGCTATCCCGGACCTGTCGCACTCTTGCTGGTGTGGACGCTGATTGGGACTCTGTCGTACGGCCGGCACTACCTGCAGGACCATTCTTCCCTGCCGCCCGCTGACATCTCCTTCGAATTTCTGGGTTGGCTAACCTGCTTTCTTCCGTGGGCTGTGCTGTCTCCGGTCGTGTTTCGTCTTGAGCGCACGTATCCGCTGAGCACTGCAAGGTGGTCGCTGAACTTGGTCAAGCTGACCCTCGCAGGCCTGGCGATGGCATATGTCGGCGCGGAGGCGGCACTTGGCCTCGGCGTTGGGATCGACTTTTTGTTTCGCCGACCGCTGGACATTCCGCGCCACTGGTGGATGCCGTCACTGAAGGAACTCTGGGTCATACTGCTGATCTACTGGCTGGCCGTGATTGCGGGTTACGTGATTCGCAACCTGATCCATCTGCACGAACGGGAACAAGAGGCGGCGGAACTCGCGCTCCAGAAATCGCGACTGGAGAGCAGCCTGCGCCAAGCCGAATTGGAAACCCTCCGCACCAGGCTGAATCCGCACTTTCTATTCAATTGCCTGCAGAACATCGCAGTCCTTACCCAGGAGAACCCCAAGACCGCGAACCAGATGCTGACGCGCTTGGGTGCACTGCTGCGGAACTCGCTCCGCGGCGAGGCTCGTCCCGAGACGTCGCTTGAATCGGAAATTGCTTTGGCGAAGAGTTACGTAGCAGTCGAAAAGGTGCGCTTCGGCGAGCGCTTATCCGTGTTGTTTGATATAGCTCCCGAAACTTGGTCGGCACTCGTGCCAACTTTCCTGCTGCAACCGCTGATTGAGAACGCGATTCTGCACGGGCTGCGCGGTATATCCCGTGAGGGAGCTATTCTGGTCCACAGCGCTGTTGAATCGGACACGCTCGTCCTGACAGTCACCGATAATGGCAATGGCCTGCCGGTGACGAGCATGTCCGACCTCGAAACAGGAGTCGGATTGACATCCACTTGCGAGCGGCTGCAGGGAATGTACCCAGAGCAGTATTCCTTCGCAATTCGCACACTCCCCGAGGGAGGAACCGAAGTACAGCTCGTCTTGCCGTTACGGCTCGACGCCACGCACACCGGAGTCATGGTTGAAGAGCAAACTTCGTTTGTTGATCGTCGATGATGAGCCGCTGATCCGGATGGGAATTCGTAACGCTGCCTCGCGCGTCGAGGATACCGAGATCATTGGCGAGTGTGCGTCCGGGTCGGAGGCGATTCAGTCCATCTCAACCCAGCGGCCTGATCTTGTGTTGCTCGATATCCAAATGCCGGATTGCTCCGGCCTCGATGTCATCCGCGCAATCGGTACGGAACAGATGCCCCCAGTCATCTTTATCACCGCCTACGACGAGTATGCGGTCAAAGCTTTCGAGCTGAATGCGGTGGATTACCTTCTGAAACCCTTCGATGAAGAGCGCCTCCACGAGAGCATCGATCGGGCGCGGCAGCGAATCGCAGCGACGAATCAAGGACTGCTCGCTCAGCGATTAGAAGCGCTACTGCAGACACGACCGCCGAAACCGGGTCGACTCGTGGTCCGAAACGGCGACCGATACGAATTTGTTGCCATTGAAAGCATCGACTGGATCGAATCGGCCAACAACTTTGTTGAGCTCCACTGTGGGTCGAAGCATTATCTGCTCGGCGAAACCTTGACCAGTCTGGAAGGCAAGCTGGATTCCGCCAGGTTCGCCCGAATCCATCGGGGACGGATCGTCAACATCTCCCGAATCATTGCCGTGCATCCACTGATCGGCGGGACATACGAGGTGGAGCTACACAATGGCAGCCGTTTCACTACCGGGAGACAGTACAAAGAAGTTGTGCGAAAGCTAATTCACGATTGATTGCTTCGGTGACGCGGATGCAGAGCCTGACGCGCGGTAGTGATTGACTGGATCTCAGCATGGTTCCTTCTCCTAGGAGCCAATCCTGAGAATTTCCGCCAGACCAGCGACTAGGTACCCGTGCTAAGTGGCCGGACGATTCCGACCCTGCCACGAGGGATTTGGAGGAATCTGGCGGAGAGAGTGGGATTCGAACCCACGTTAGAGTTTCCCCTAAACACGCTTTCCAAGCGTGCGCCTTCAGCCACT
>Ga0137409_10000442_pt2 | contig 28992 bp, 27 predicted proteins | sample CZODoug1_16funga_FD_122059 | JGI IMG/M metagenome (GOLD analysis project Ga0137409, IMG submission 122059) | Vadose zone soil fungal communities from Angelo Coast Range Reserve, California, USA - CZODoug1_16fungal (Hybrid Assembly) | ecosystem: Environmental > Terrestrial > Soil > Vadose zone...
CCGTCACGCTCGTCCTGCGCCATGGTCAAGTCGCTTTCTTTAAAGCGCAAGGCATGGCCGATCGCGAAGCCGCCAAACCCATGCAGCGCGACTCCATCTTTCGCATCTGCTCCATGACCAAGCCCATCACCACCGTCGGCGCCATGATTCTCTACGAAGAAGGAAAATTTCTTCTCGACGATCCCATTTCGAAATATCTGCCTGAATTCAAAAATCCGAAGGTCCTCGTCAAGCCCGCGAACGGCCAGCCCTACACTATTCCTGCCAAGGGCGAAATCACCATTCGCGATCTTCTTCGTCACACTTCAGGCCTCACCTACCAGTGGAACAAAGACCTCGGCCAGATGTACACCGACGCCAAAGTCGCTCACGGCCTTCTGCAGTACGACGGCACGATCGCCGACAGCGTCAAAAATCTTGCAGCGCAGCCGTTGCTCTTCACTCCCGGCGAAAGGTGGGAGTACAGCCTTGGCATCGACGTTCTCGGCCGCCTCATCGAAGTCTGGTCTGGCAAGCCTCTCGACGAGTTTTTCCGTACCCGTATCTTCGACCCGCTCGGCATGCAGGACACCTACTTCTTTCCACCCGAAGCAAAAGTTCCTCGCATCGCCACCGCCTACACCTACTACGACGGCAAAGGCTTGAATCGCTTCCCTGACCAGCCCATTGTCGAAGGTTCGATGATCTATTCCGCCGACTATCCCGCGCGCGGACCAAAAAAATTATTCGCCGGCGGCGCCGGTCTCAATTCCACCGTGATGGACTACGCCCGCTTCGCACAAATGATTTTGAACGGCGGCAAACTCGGCAACACACGCATCCTCAGCCGCAAAACCGTCGAACTTATGTCCCACGACCAACTCGGAAAAATCGATCCCGACCAGGCTTTCGGGTTTGGCTTCGGCATTTCCGGAGCAAAAGGCCCGCTCGACGAACTCAGCTCCGTCGGCGCGTTAGGCTGGGGCGGCTTCTACTACACAACGTTCTCCATCGATCCGAAAGAAGACCTCATCATCGTCTTCATGGCGCAACTTCATCCAACTGGCGATCTGCGCCTCGACCGCGAAGTCGAAGTCCTCGCCGAACAATCCATTAACGATTAAAGTCGTTGCGGCCTCGATTGGGGCACGCGTTCGACGCAGCAATAGATCGGTAGAACCAACACTTTCAACTGAGGAGGCCGCGAATGAATCGAAATTCTCGACGGTTCTTAACTGGATTGTTTTGCGGATTGGCGGGACTTACCCTGTTTTTCGCGGCCGCCTGCAAACTCAGCCCATCCAAAGCGCGCGAAGAGAGATCAACCGAGGTTCCGTCTGCCGCGTCGCAACACGCCGGCGATCCGGGCATCGATCTGAATTGCGTGATCGAGCACATCCAGAATCCCCCGGAAGCGTTTCACTACACCTACAAAAAGGACACGCCTGACAACAATCTTGTGCAGGAAGCCGACTTGACTCCCGACACGATCGACGGCACCTCAAAGGACAAATATGCTTCACTCACGATTAAGGGCGTAAAGTCTGACCGCACTAGCTGGCAATCCGCGCGGATGGGCTTGACGGGAATTTCTGGTATGTCCAGCACGATCGCGTTGATTCATAGCGGTTCCCCCACAGTTCGAGAAGGCACTGAGAAAATGAACGGCTACGATACGATCCGCTATTCCATTGACACCGCGCGCAGCGACGCCGCCGAGGCCGGTCTCTATCGAGCCACGCTCGGCGCAGGTGGATTCGAAAAAGGCATGGCTTGGGTCACCGCACAAGGCTGCCCCGTCAAACTCTCTCTCGATTCCGAAATGCACCTCAACAACGGCTCCATCGAAAAAGACCACTACGAAATCGAAATGGTCAAAAAGTAAAGTGCGAAGCCCCGGGTGCGTGCCCCGCTTCTTTTCATGACTTCACTGCGCGCTTACCTGTAGACTAGCGACGAATGAGGATTTTTTGACTCGCTCCGTCAAGGACAGATTGCTTCTTCCTCTACTATTCTTGGCTTGCATCCTACTCCTGCAAGCCTGCCAGTTGCCTATTCAGCCTTTCACTTCGAGTTGTAAGGCAGATGAGCAAATCTCTGCGGTTGACGAAACGAAGATCGGCCAGGCAGCACTCACGTTCGTGCAAGATGCACTTGGCGAAAACCCATCTGCGGCCTACTCGGCATTCACCGCGGAGGCAAAGGACAAAGTACCGCTGCCTCAATTCGTTTCTGCCCTTCAAAGCGCAATTAAGCCGACGGGACCGTACAAAGACCTGCGTATTGTTGGGACATATTTAGCGCAAGTTACGGGTGGTGGGCGGGAGCAGCGGGTCGTCTGCGGAAATCTTTCACGGCCCGAAAGTTGGGTCGCGGTCAACGTCAAGCCCGGACCGGCCGAGGCACACGTAGTTATTGAAGCTCATACGACAAATAATTCGGAGGTTTTTGTCGTTTGGCTGCTACCCGAACAGGGAAATTGGCGGGTGCAATACGTCCACTTTGCCCTTTCGGGCGTCGTGGGAAAATCGCCCGCCGACCTCCGCAAGATAGCTGAGGCCGAGCAGCAAAAACAACACAACCTAAATGCCTTCCTTCTTTTTGCCACAGCGCTTCAATTGACAGATCGCGGACCCTACTTCCAGCTTGGCATCCGTCCAGACATTGAGAAGGATCTTAGTGAGATCAAGAAGCCGGAGTTTCTTGTTGGGCAGCCTCCATTCATTTGGAACGTCGGAACTGCGGGATCTTTCAAACTCTTGAATGTGGGGCTGATTGGAGTGGGTGGGAAAATTTACCTTCAGGTTGACCATCGAGCCGCGCCTTGGACAGACGACAAAGATGTCGTCAAGTCAAACCGTTCACTCATAGCCGCGTTGGATAGTAGATACCCGGAATATAGAGAAGCGTTTGCAGGAATTGTCGTAAGAGCGCACGAGGACGGCACTAACCGGACCTACGGAACAGTGGACGAAAACAAGAACTGATTCTCGACGCGGCGTAACGTTAAGTTGCCTATTCGATCTCGCGCACAAAACTCTCTTCACCAACTACGAAGATTTTCGCGGACAATACGAATCCGCTCTGCGGCCCTCTCTACTGACTATCCGCGCTTCGGACCAGCGCTCTCGTTTGTCTCTACAACAAGCGAAAAATCGAGCGCCTTCAGTACTGGCAGGAGCGAATCGAGTCTAGGGTTTCCCTTCTGCGAAAGCATGCGGTAGAGATTTTCGCGGTTGACGCCAGCGAGCGCAGCAATTCGCCCCACCCCCTTCTGCGCCTCCGCCACGTCGCGCAGCGCTATGAGGAAAGCTTCCATCGAGTCCGCAAGGGCAGCGGATAAATACGCTGCGGCATAACCCTTATCGCTTTTTAGGTCGTGGAGCAGATCCTTTTTGTAGCTTGGCTTTTGCCGCGCTCGCGGCTGTTTGCTCTTTGTAGTCATTCCAGAACCCCAGCGCATTTGCTATGTCGGCGCTCTGCGACGATTTGTCCCCGCCGTCAAGCAAAACGATCTTTCTGCCGTCCCTGCCGTAATAAATTCGAAATCCCGGCCCAAAATCGATTCGAGATTCCGAAGCGCCTCCGCCAATAGGCCGCGAATCTCCGAAGTTTCCGCCGCGCATTCGCGCGATCCGAGCGTCAATCGCAGCTTTGGCGCGAGCATCGCTGATTCCCGCACGCCACTCGCGAAACGGCGCGAGACCCGAAGGAAGCGTGTAGTACTCAATCGACCACTCAGAAAGTTCCACGTGAACTTCCTTGCAGTCTTTTGCATTGTAGCTTATACGCTACAGATAAGTCCACGGATTAATTCCCCTTCCAGCTCCTGCTCGACGATTACCATCAGAATCATATACACCAGAAATTAACAAAAGGGGATGGAAAAGGGCCGCGACAAACGTTGGCCACCGCTAGGGCAGGATTTGGGTCGGAGTCCACCCGTTCCAAAATATTTTCACAAACTACGAAGATTTTCGTTGACAATACGAAATCCTTCGTAGTAGCCTCCTTTTCATGAAAGCAGCCACTCAACAAAACCCGACTCCTTCCGAGTTGGAAATCCTTCAGGTGCTCTGGTCGCGCGGGCCTTCCACCGTTCGCGAAGTCCACGACGCCGTCAGCGCCACGAAGCAGCTCGGCTACACCACCGTCCTTAAATTAATGCAGATCATGACCGCAAAAGGCATCGTCACCCGCAGCGAAACGCAGCGCGCGCACGTCTATGTAGCAGGAGAGCCCGCGGAGAAGACCAAGCAGCAATTCGCGGCTGACGTAATGCAGCGCGTTTTCCAGGGTTCCGCCAGCGAGCTGATGCTCCACGCCCTCGCCGGACGCCACAGCTCCAAGGAAGAACTCAAAGAACTTCGCCGTTTGCTCGACGAATACGAAAGGAAACAGAAATGACCGGCCTAACGTCCTTGTTCGCTCCTGACACTCTGCGCACGCTCGGTTGGTCCCTGCTCCATTTCGTCTGGCAAGGTTTCGCGCTGGCGGCCATCGCCTCGGTGGCGCTCACTCTCTTCCGCCGCGCCTCCACACGCTATATCGTGGGCGTGCTGACCCTCTTCGCCATGGTTACTTCCGTGGCCTGCACCTTCGTCGTTCTTCTCAACTCGCAAGCCGCGATGCAAGCCACCGAAAGCGCCGCGACTCCGTTCATTGTCCTCACACAAAAAACATTTTTCGCGCAAACCGTCCAGCCTGCGCTCGCTGGCGCCCCTGCCGTCAAATCACTGTCCGCTCAAGCGCTTCCCTTGCTCGTCGAATTCTGGCTCGCCGGAGTTCTCTTCTTCACGCTGCGCACCGCCGGTAGCCTCATCTATCTCGAACGCCTCCGCCGCGCCGCCTCTCTCTCCGTCGCGCCTGCGCTCCTAGCAAAGTGCCGCGAACTCCAGTTGCGCCTTGGCATCACGCGCATCATTCGTTTCTGCGAAAGCCGCTGGCTCGACGCGCCCGCAGTCATCGGCTGGTTCCGTCCCGTCGTTCTTCTTCCCGTTCGAGCCCTCACCGGCCTCACCGAAGATCAAATCGAAGCCGTCATCGCCCACGAGCTCGCACACATTCGCCGCTTCGACGCCTTCGTCAATCTTTTCCAGGTCGTCGTGGAATCCCTTCTCTTTTTCCATCCGGTGGTTTGGTGGCTGAACAAGCGCGTGCGCATCGAACGTGAAAACTGCTGTGACGACGTTGCTGTCGCCGCCTGCGGCAATCACCTCGGCTACGCGCGCGCGCTCACCACCATGGAGGAATGGCGCGCCACGCCGGCCTTCAGCCTTGCGGCAAACGGCAGCCCGCTTGCCGCTCGCATCTCTCGAATTCTTGGCGTTCGCCACGCCACAGAAAATCGCACCGTCGGCTTCGGCGCCGGTTTCGTCTGCTTCGCCGCAGCCATCGTCGCTGCTTCCCTGCTCTACGGCGTCGCTCATCCTGCCGCCGCAGCGCGTATCGAAAAGGTTTTGTTCACTCCGGCAGCGCAGGCTGTTCCTGCGCCCACGCCAAAACCAACACCACTCGCAAAGCCCACTATCGTCGTAGACGCAGATCGGCTGCCACAGACAGCGCCAGAGCCACAAGCTCAGCCATCCGCCAAGTCTTCTTACATCGACGAAATGAAATCCGTCGGCCTCGATCATCTCGACATCGATCAGCTCATTTCGATGAAAGTCCAGGGCATCACCGCGGACTACGTCAAGGAAATGGTCGCGGCTGGATTCAAGCCCAACGTGGACGAACTCATCGCCATGAAGGTTCAGGGCGTCAACGCGCAATACATCAAGTCCATTCGCGATATGGGCTACACGCCGGACGGTGACGAAATCGTCGGCATGAAAGTGCAAGGAGTCACGCCGGAATACATCAAGCAAATGCGTGATCTCGGCTTCAAGCCAAATCTCGACGAAATCATTGGCATGAAGGTTCAGGGCATCACTCCGGAATATGTAAAGCAAATCCGTGATCTCGGTTTCAATCCCGACGGCGACGGGCTCATCGGAATGAAAGTTCAGGGCATTACGCCGCAATACGTGCAGCAGATTCGTGAGCTCGGCTTCAAACCGAACGGCGACGAAATTATCGGCATGAAGGTCCAAGGAATCACACCGGAGTATGTAAAAGAAATCCGCGCGCTCGGCTTTCAGCCGGACGGAGACGAAATCATCGGCATGAAAGTCCAGGGAATCACACCGGAGTACGTCAAACAAATGCGCGACCTCGGCTTCAACCCCAACGCCGACGAAATTATCGGCATGAAAGTCCAAGGTGTGACAGCCGAATACGTGAAGTCGCTCCAGGCCGAAGGCTTTAAACTCAACGCCGAACAAGTTACCGGCGCAAAGATAATGGGCATTACGCCGGAATTTATTCAAAAGGCGAAGAGCCACGGTTTCAAAGACTTGACGATCGACAAACTGATCCAGCTCAAGAATGCGGATATTTTTTAACGCAAACGGTTTTCTCGAGTAAGTAAGCCCGGTAAATCACCAAGGAGACGTCATGAGTCCCAAAAAACTCGTTGTAACTATCGTTGCGTCCTGCATCGCCCTCGTTTGCGCCCTCGGGCTCTTTGCGACGGACGTGCAGCAACAGAACGGAAGCTGGACGGTGCAGCCGTCCGACGAGCCCGGAAAAGTCCGCTTCGCGCTGTTGCAACATTGGAAGGGCCACTCCAACAATCACGAGTCGGACTGGTCCACGAACTCCTTCGAGGGACTCGACCTCTCCGTCAAAGCCAAACACGAAGTTAAGTTCACGATTCGCCGCGACGCCGGCCGCTTTGAGTGCGAAGGCTACGTCGAAGATTCGGAAGGAGCGGGTGTCTTCCATTTTTTGCCCGATGGGAAGTACGCCACTTCGATGAGCGCCCTCGGCTTTAGCGTCGATCCCGACAAAATATTCGCGATGGCGATTTTCGACGTCAGCGTGGATTTCGCGCAGGAAATGAAAAATCTAAAACTACGGAATCTGGACTCGGACAAATTGATTGCGTTCAGGATTTTCGGCGTCGATGCCAAGTTCGTCCAGGAAATTCGCAAGGAAGGACTGAACACGGACGACAGCGACAAACTCGTCGCGTTCCGCATTCACGGTGTCTCGCCGGAATTTGTGCGCTCCGTCCGCAGCGCGGGCTACACGCCGAGCGAAGACGATTTGATCGCCATGCGCATTCACGGCGCAACGCCGGAATGGATGGCGCAACTCAAAAAAGAAGGCTACGACCACATCGAACTGCAGAAATTAATCGCGTTCCGCATTCACGGAGTTTCGCCCGAATTCATCGACAAGATCGAATCGCTCGGCTACAAACATCCGGAACCCGATCAACTGATCGCCATGCGCATTCACGGCGTGACGCCGGAATTTATTTCCAATCTGAAATCGCGCGGCATGAAAGATTTGACCATCGATCAGCTCGTCAGCCTGCGCATTCACGGCATCGACTGAACGCGCTTCAATAAAGCAGAACGGCGATCCGGAAGCGTGAAAAGCCTTTCGGATCCGCCGCGCTGCACGCACCGACGGCGGCGGTTTTGTAGCTTCCCTTTTTAATTGTGGCGCCGAGTCGCTCGGGCAATTCATTCAAGTCTGGCGCTTCAAAATGCAAGATTGCCATGGACGTCACGCCTGGAATTGCCACCGAAGAGTCGCAAGCTTTGCGCGCATCGTCTGGATGTTCCGCGATGCGCAATCCGCGCGCGCGCAATAACTCCCCGACTTTCTTTTCTTGTTCTTCTTTCGTAAGCACGCCGACGGCAGTGGAAAAATCCTGCACGCCAAAATACTGTTCGCCGCGCAGTTCTATGGCGATTCCGATCGCCGTCAATTTCGGATTTAACATATTGGCCCGATGCGGCGGAGACTTCATCCAGCCGATGTGCATTTCATCGATCGACGGCGCTTCGGCGATATTTTCCGCGAGCGCGCTGAAATGGGCGCCGGCGGTACGGGCGCGTGCGGCCATATCCGGCTCACCGGGAAATTGATGCGAGAGGCGATTGCGTTCGGCCAGTTGATGAACGTGCGCTCGGGCGGCTGCGGCGAGTTCGGCGTCCCACTTCAAGGGCGGCAAGCCTTCGGCGTGGCGATCGTAGTTGACAGCGTCGAAAAGAAACTTCACGTCGCCGGCGGGAACTTGCTGCGAAAAGATTTTCGTCGCAAGCAGTGAAGAAAAAATCAGCGCAAGAAAAAATCGCCCGAGAAAATTTTCCGGCATGCTTAGCCGCGAACGCGAACCGCGCTGAAGCTCAGGATCACGTGGCCGCCGGCCGCGGGCCTGCCAAAACTCATCATCGGGCGGAAACGCGAGAACAAAAGCATCTGGTTCAATTGATGCCGCATGTCCCGGCTGTCCGGTCCGGCAAGAATTTGATAATCGATCATCTGGCCGTGCTGATCCACGGTCACGTCCACGAGCAAACCGTGCGGAAGCGAAAGTTCGGTTTCGTGTTGTTCGGGCGCCCAGTTGCCGGGATTGTCGGAGAGCGCGAGCAATTCCGCGGGCTGCATCAAATTCAGCGGAACGTCGTTCGCAATGGCTTTCACGGAAATTCCGGGAACCATCATGTGCAGCACAACGACGAAAACGAGAACCGCGGAAAAGAATCCACCGGTCGCAGGAGCCATGATGGGGCGAAAAACGTTGTCGGTAAGAATTTCGATGCGATTGCGAGCCGCAAGCCAACGCCGCTTCCAACCCTGTGTGGATTGCTTCTGCGCTGCGGCAACTTTAATGCGAATTGCGAGGTCGGCGGGCGGAACAACGCGCGGCGCGCGCGATAGCAAAAGCGAAAGCTTGCGATACCGCTGCAATTCTTCGCGGCAGGGCGCGCAAGAATCGAGGTGCTGACGGATCGGGACGCGTTCCGACTGACTCGCGTTGGAGCCGAGCCCGTCGTCCAGATAGCCTGCCAGATTTGACCGAACCGTGGCGCACTTCATGACGCTTCCTCTTTCGCTCCGTCGAGCAAGGAGTGCAAACCAGTTGGAGAAACAGCGTGACTGGTTACCTTGTGAATCGAACGGCCGGAATCGCCCAAAAGCGGATCCAGCAAATCTTTCAGCGAGCGGCGTCCGCGCAAAATGCGGGACTTCACTGTGCCGACGCTGCATTCCAAAACTTCGGCGACTTCTTCGTAGCTCAAACCTTCGAGGTCACGCAAAATCACGGCGCTGCGGAAAACATCCGGCACTTGCGCGAGGGCGGACTGCACGGCGCCCTGAATTTCCAGCGAAGCAAGTTGCTCGAACGGCGTGGCGCCTGCGTCTTCAATTTCCAGCGGCGCGTGGCCTTCTTCCGGCTCGGCATCGATCGAAACATTTTTCTGCAGATGACGCTTGAACCAGCGGCGATGATTGAGCGCTTCGCGAATCGCGATGCGATAGAGCCAGGTCTTTAGAGAGCTGCCGCCGCGAAACTTTTTAATTCCTTTGAACGCTTTTAGAAAGACTTCCTGTGTCGCATCAGCGGCGTCGGAGGTGTCTCCGAGCATGCCGAGAATCAGATTGAACACCGCGGCGTGGTAATGCGTGACCAGCCAGTCAAAGGCGGATTCCGAACCGGCTTGTAATTCGCCGACGAGTTCGGATTCGTCACGGCCCCACGATAGAGCCCAATCGGACACTGGATGCCTTTCCGGGCCGGCCCTTTTCGCGAAAGGTAGTGCTGGGTGCCGTCCCCTGATGGCTAGCGGGCCTGGCCTGCGATCCCTGGCCAACTGCTGAATCAACCTCGCGGTTGAGCCCGTTGTCCGCTCTTGAATCTTAGACACCGGGTCGAGCGGAAATGTTTCCCGGGCCACAGAACTACCCGCAAAACCAATAACGGAACAGATTGTTCCACCGTGTGGCCGCGGATGCAATGGCCTCTCGGGGTTAGTACGTGGAGACAGGAAGCTCTTGCAAGGCGTTCCAGATTGGGAATGATCCCGGGTACACCCCGGTTGTTTTGGGCAAAGAGTGCGCAACGTATTGAAAAGGGGCAGCTTGCGCGGCGCTCTAGTGAAAGAGAGCGAAAGAGCGAAGGAAGAATGAGGAATTTGCACATAGGCAGTCCAGATGGTTATCAAAAGCAAGGGGTTACGGGAGAGGCAAAAGGGATCGTTGTCAAAATAAAGGGGATAGCCAGATTTGGCTGAGCGCACGACGGGCTGGTGCGAGGCGAACACACACCATGATAGTATGGGATGTTGCTTAAGTCAACAAGATAATTGATTAGGTAATTCGAATGAGCTGTGGAAATTTGTTCGACGGGAGGAGGAGCCAAACCCAGGCGGAAGGGCGGACCCACGCTTTCAGAACCCGAAAGCGTAGGCCACCCTGAGGTCCTTACTCAGTCATTTTTCTGGCAGTTCCGATCGAGTGGCCCACCCGGCCTACGCTACGAGAAGCGAAACCCAAGACCCAGGTTCAAGGAAGGAACCTGGGGTACCCGAGAAGGGAGAAAAAGCAGATCCCGCGCAACTGCACGCGGGATGACAACGTTAGGAAAAGCGAGGAAGAAAAAGAAAGATGCCGCCCTAAAGGGACGGCGCTACACGACCGAAGAGTACCCGGCAGGATGGGGATTTTATTTTGATTGGTAGATGATTTTGCCGGCGCGGATGGTGTAGCGGACTTTGGCGAAGGCGGTGGAGTCGAGGGCGGGATCGGCGGAGAGGACGACGAGGTCGGCGTCCATGCCGGGCGCGATGCGGCCTCGATGGGCGGAATCGCCGAAGCGAGCGGCAGGGTTCGTGGTGAGCGAAGCGAGAATTTGCTGGAAGGTCAATCCGGCGCGAGACATCCATGTGAATTCTTCCGTGGTGTCGAACTGCTCGATGTAGCCGACATCGGTGCCGAAGAGGATTTGGCCACCGAGTTCGGTGTAGGCGCGAAGTTGAGGCAGGGCCGTCTCTTTCATTCCCTTTTCAAAATCCGCGACGGGCATACCCCTGCTTTCGACATGCCAGAGCGTGAGCGTGGGAATGAGGGCAACGTTAGCGGCTTTCAAGCGCGCGAGGAGCGATGGGTCCCAAGGACCGCCTTCGGGCGTTGTGTGGGCAAGAATATCCACACCACTTTGCAGACAGACTTCAATTCCGTGCTGATTACCGGGATGGGCAAAGACGGGTTTGCCCGCGCGATGCGCTTCGGTGACAGCGGCTTTCGCCAAATCCAGAGGCATGATGAGAATGCTGTTTTGCTGGACGGAGCCTGCAAAAAGCTTCATGCCGTCGGCACCGTCGTGAAGCTGCTGGCGTACACGTTCGACGGCCTGGGCACTGGATAGGACTTCCGGAATGTTGATGTGGTTGGCTTCCAAGAATGCTTTGACATAAATGGGCGTTCCGCCTTTGCCCCAAAGAGGTTCGCCGGTGGTGAGGATGCGAGGTCCTTTTGCTTCGCCGCTTGCGATACGGCGGCGGATTAGATTCGTGTTTTCGAGAACCGAGGCGATATCAAAGACCGTGGTGAAAACCCCACCGGGTCAGCATTTCTTCGAGTTGTGAACTGAGCTGCTCTGCGGAGAGTTTTTCTGCGTGGAGCAAGCCCGGGGGGAGGATGTGAACGTGGCTGTTCCAAAAGCCGGCAGTGACAACGAGGCCTTTGCAGTCAATTACTGTAGCGTTGGGCGGAATTTTGATGGCGGCGGCAGGACCGACGGAGACGATGCGGCCGTCGCGGATGACGATTGAGCCATTTTCGATGGGCGGTTCTGTTGGAGAGGGATAAATCCTTGCGCCGACCAAAGCGAGGTCATTGGCGCGAACAAAGCCGCATACAAAAAGCGCAGAGAGCAAGAGAACGAGGAATCGGATTCTCATGTTTTCAATATACGCGTTCCGAGTGAAGAAAGTTCTGAATGGAAGGGCGCGACGCAGGCCATATAATTGGCCCGAGCCTGAGAGGTGTCCAGTATGTTTCAGAAACGTCTTGCGAGTGCGGTGTGTTTTGCGCTGTCAGTTGCTTTGGTGTGCACGTTTTCATTCGCGCGAGAATCGGAAGCGCAGCGAACTGAGGGACAAAAGGCGGGAGCGGAGCCGTACGCGGTGGTGCATGGATGGCCGGAACTTCCGCTTGGATTTGTGTTGGGACAAGTTTCGGGAGTTGCGGTGGATTTGCACAATCACGTTTTTGTGTTTCATCGCGCGGAAAATTCCTGGGCCGCTGACAAGACGCATGCGATTGCTTCGGCGACCGTTCTTTGTTTCGATGGCGCTTCCGGCAAGCTCATTTCCTCGTGGGGACAGAATCGCTTCATCGAGCCGCCCGGCCTTCGCGTGGACCGCAACGACAACGTGTGGGTGACGGACCGAGCGCTGCAGCAAGTGCTTGAGTTTTCTCACGACGGCAAACTTCTTCTGACTATCGGCACAGAACGCACTGCCGGTGTCGATGCCACGCATTTCAACCTGCCCGCCGATATCGCGTTCGCAGCGGATGGGAGCATTTACGTCGCCGACGGTTACGGCAACAATCGGATTGCCAAGTTCTCTGCCAACGGAAAGTTTCTGCTCGATTGGGGCCGCAAAGGGACTGAGCCGGGCGAATTCAACCTGCCGCACAGCGTGGCTGTGGATGCGCAAGGACTTGTCTATGTTGCGGACCGGTCCAATGCGCGCATCCAGGTGTTCGATGGCAACGGCAAGTTTCTGAAACAGTGGAAGTCGGACGAACTGGGCAGGCCATGGTCGCTGACGATTGGTCCGGACAATCTGCTGTATGCGGTGGACGGCGGGGATTTGAAGCCCGCTCCACCGGATCGTGGACAGATTCTTAAGCTGGACCTTAGCGGCAAAATTTTGGCGAAGTGGAGCCGGTTTGGGAATTACGACGGGCAGATTTATTGGGGACACGATCTGGCGGTGGGAAAAGACGGCGCCGTGTACGTTGGCGACGTGTATCACGGGATGCGCGTGCAGAAATTCGTTCCACTCTAGCCGCCGCCGGCTTGTCAGACAAAATGCGTTTGGCTGACGATCAGTGGTCGTCGTTTATTGGGGCAGCTCTTGGCCAGCTTGCTCGCGGACCATATATTCGGCGTACCAGTTGGACCAGTCCGGGTCTGCTGTGCCGATGCGCTTCTCGTACTGGCCGTGCGCAGCCGCAGCACGCCGAAGCGCACACGCCAGACTCTTCGCCGATGCGAAGGCCGTCGTCTCAGGGTTGACGCGACCGGGCAGGCGCGTCGTGACCTCCTGTAACAGCCAGGCGTTGCCGTCTGGATCTTTGAATGAGGCGAACGAGCGGTAGCTGCCATGGTCGGGGTCGGGACCGCTGACGCGTCGCCGTCCAAACAGGTAGGGCTCATCTGTGCCGGCATATATACCGCTGGCACCGTGGAACACTTTGCTGATGTTGATGCCGTGATCGAGTAGATCGTTGCGGGCCGCCTCGATGTCGCAGACGATCAGGTACAAACCCTGGGCGGAGCCGGGTACCGCCGCGGTGACGTTCCTGCCGAAAATAATCGAGCACGCCGAACCGGGGGGCGTGAACTGGATCACGCGGAAGTCCTTGCCGCTGTCGAAGTCTGCGTCGAGGCGCCACCCGAGCCTGCTGTAAAACTCCTTGGCGCGGTTGGCATCCGAGACGGGAACAACGATCACCTCGAGCTTCGTGGCGACTCTCGCAACGCTTGCGTACTTGGCCGCGTCCTTACTACGAACGGCGGCTGGCGCTGTCGAGGATTCTGTTGCTAGTTTGGGTTGGGCCATTGGCAGACTCCTTTCTGCGGGCTTGAGGCCAGAGATTCGCCACAGTGGAGCCGTTTGAATGGGCGTCGCTCGCAGGGCGAATTCCGCCAGTGAGAAAGGAGGAGGGTAACACAATAAAATAGTCCAGTGCGTTAAATCGAGAGACTGGCGTGCGCTTTACGATGACAGGCGCTTTAGCCAGTTGGCCAAACGCGCGTGGTCTTCTTGTTCCATTGCAACTAATTTCACGCCCATACCTGTGTGGGCTTCGCTCCACTGCACCATGGCGCGAGCGCGGATTTGGCCTACCGGCGCGTCAAGCAAAAGCTGGATAAAGGTGCCAGTCGGCGGGGGCGCGGTTGTGCGGACACAGAGCCCGCCCAGAGAAAGATTGGCCACACGAGACACCTGCCGTGTGCTGCCGCTGCGCCATGCCAGAAGTGTTCCCCTGGGCGAGGAAATCCGGGGATGGCGACGAGTATCGTTCGTCGTCGCCACGGAGACACCGAAGGCGAGCGTACTCTTTTTCGGTGGGCGGTCAAATAGATTTCGGGGATGTTCCAGTTGGCAGCCCGGAGCGTAGTTCATAAGAAAAGCGACTCGCGAGTCGGCAAGAGTGTTCCCGATTGACGACGAACGCGGCGGCAGAGGAATAAGGCTGGACATCGGCGCCGCAACAGAGGATAACGTCTGGCATAGGCCCCTCTTAAAATCGAAAATTACTGGAGAAAGATCATGCGAGTGAAGAAGATGGCGGTTGCCCTGTGTGTGGTGGCGTGCGCGGTGTTGCTTTTGAGCGTTGTGGCGAAAGCGGCGGATCCGCAATCGGGAACATGGAAGCTGAACACGGCAAAGTCTTCGTACAGCCCGGGACCGGTGCCAAAGAGCCTTACGCTGATGGTGACGGCTGATGAGAAGAGTCTGAAGATTCATTCGGAAGGAGTCGACGGAGCGGGGAAACCGACGAAGGTGGACTTCACGGCGAATTTTGACGGGAAGGACTATCCGGCGACGGGAATCGCAGCCGGCGACATGGTGTCGGTCGAACGAGTGGATGCGAATACGATTCGCGTGAGCATGAAAAAAGATGGAAAGACGTTGATGACGGTGACGTCGGTGGTATCGGCGGACGGGAAGACGCGGACGTCGACGTTTGTTGGTAAAGACAATGAAGGGCACGACGTTAAGAATGTCGCGGTGTACGACAAGCAGTAGGCAGAAAAAAGCGCATGTGGCCCTCCGGAGAAGGACCGGAGGGTCGCTTTTTTTGTGTAGGGCTCGACGCGGGGGATTGCGCGGCGTTTAATTTGGGGGTTCGGACGGCCATTCGCCGCCCTGCTCGAGGAATTCGAGACCGATCGTGGCTCTGCTGGAAAAAGAGCGCCAATAGACGACTCGCGCGCGGGCCCAGAAGTTGCCACGAACGGACTTGAGCATCAAGAGGTTGCCCGGCTCCCAAAGCCGCTGTGTGGATACACGGGCGCCACGAGGACTGATATTTTGAGTAGACGTAGTTTCGGGGCTCCAGGTGCGGCTCAGGTTAGTGAGTTCGACCGGCTCGGACACGATGGACCGAGCATGCCTGCGGACGCCTCCGTTGGCTCCAGCGAGCGTTTCTCCGGTTTGGGACACAGCGGTTCCTCCCCCTTTTCCCCATTATTTGTCAGAGATTTCTTACAACAATAAGGTGTTTACCGTAGTTTTCGGGCTATGCCGGGATTGTGCCTAATTAAGAAGCACGAAAACCGGGACGGGACCTGACTAACGACTAGATTAATAATGCTGAATATATCTTTTACGTAATAGACCTGACCGGTTCGGGGACATCCGTGTACGGTAGCGTACAGTAGTGCTACGAAGTTTCCATTGACGGAGCGGGTAGTTCGGGGGAGACTGCCTTAAGGCGATCACCGCTAATGAACTGGGCACTTACATTTGACGCTACGAAGACACGAGCGATACGCGTCCTGAAGGCGATTTATCTGGCAGGGTTGTTCGCGCTAGCCATGGGACTGTTTTGTGGTGAATTTCCGGAATCGCTGCGGCTCGTCGACGATACGACGAATGATTATGTCGCGGATTCGAGCGCGAGCGCGGCACGCGAGAATGAATCAGCGCGCAAAACTGAATTCGGTCGTAAACAAGCGGCATGCCAAGAGCAAATTGCAGCACCGAATTGGTGGACCGAGCAAATCTCGAGTGCGTCTGAAGCGGTGTTCGCCAAGGCGGAACCCGCGCCGATTTCGGGCCAAGAGCTTCTTCCCTTTCTCTCCATCCGACGAACGTAAGCAGGAAATCACACAACGTAGTGCGCCTCCGCGCCGGGCCAATTTGTATCTGCGCCCAGGAAAGCTGACGGAGCCACTCTCACGGTTGCGCGCTGCGTTTCTCTGACATTCCAGGTCTAAATGCCAGCCCATCGGGGGCTGCGGAAATGGGGCGTGAGTTCGGGTGCCAGGTCACCCGAACTTGCAGCTAATCGAGATTGAGTTGGCGGAGGTGGCCAAGCAGAGGGACGTTGTCGTGTGTTGATTTGGCCAAAATCAGTCCCTCTTGCTGTACCTCGTGGATGAGGTACCACACAGGGCCCGCTGCAGGCGCGCGGGCCCTGTAGTTTTTTTGGGCGGCGAAGAAACGGACAGAGGCAGAATGGAGAAGAGGTAAATCGATCGGATGAAGCGCCGGGGTGAAGACGCGGAGAAAAAAGTGGGCCTGGCGCGGGCGCTATCGAAGATGGGAATTTGTTCGCGGTCGGATGCTACGCAGAAGATTCGAGCAGGGCGGGTGAGAGTGAATGGGGCGGTACGGCGCGACGTCGAGACGCCGGTGCGGGTGGGGCGCGACAAGATCGAAGTGGATGGGCGTGGCGTGGCGGCGAAAGAGTTCGTGTATTGGATGGTGAATAAGCCACGGGGGATTGTGACGACGGCGGAGGATGAGAGAAGGCGCGAGACGGTTTATGCGTTGCTGCCAAAAGGCGTTCCGTGGATGGGGCCGGTGGGGCGGCTGGATAAAGCGAGCGAGGGATTGCTAATTTTGACGAATGACACGGAATGGGCGGCGCGAATTACGGTGCCGGAGAGTCACGTGGAGAAGAAATATGCAGTGCAGATTGGGGCCGTGGCGGATGAAGGGTTGTTGGGGAAATTGGAAGCGGGCGTGATGGATGATGGAGAAAGTTTGCGGGCGACACGAGCGACGTTTGTGCGCGCGGGAAAGAAAAATAGTTGGATCGAGATTGTGTTGGAGGAAGGAAGGAACCGGCAGATCCGGCGGATGCTGGAAGGTTGTGGCGTGGAAGTGTTGCGGTTGGTTCGCGTGGCGATTGGAGGAGTGGAGCTGGGGACGTTGGCGAAGGGCGCGGCGCGGGAGATGACGCGGGAAGAAATTCAGATGTTAGGCCGAAGCTAAAGGCACTGGCTGCACAAAACGAGCAGAAAGAGAATTCGTGCCAAGCATTTCCGGGGCTAAAGCTCCTGGACTACATAAAGCAAGAAAACACAAGGCGAAGAAAACAATTATTGGGGCGGGGCCTCAGTGCCGGCGCCGATTTTGGTGGTAGAGCCGAAGCGTTTGTAGTGGGTGTATTTGACGGTGACGCGGATGTGGATGGGACCGGTAGTGAAGCGGAGTGAGTCGTCAGTGTGCGTGTAGGTGGGAACCCAGAGGTCGCCGAAGAGATTTTCGCGATAGGTTGTGAAGTGAGCGAAGCGATTCTCGTTGTGCTTCGTGACGATATCGGGAACGGCTTTGCCGTAAGTTTTAACGATTTGGAGATCGTGGTCATCGACCCAGATGCGGCCTTCGAAGTAGCGCTGCTTTTTCTCGATAACTTTGGGAGCGACATCGAAAACGTAGGTGGAGAGGTCGTCAACTTTTTGGCGGCCGAGGTAGGTGATGTTGTATTTGACGAGTTCGTCGGAGGTGAACGCGAAGGGCTGGATTTTCTTTAGATCGTCCAAATCTTCCTGAGTCATTTGAATTTTCGTGAGCGTGTCGGCAGGGGCATAGGTGACCTTTTCAAAGCGCTTCCCTGTCGGCGTAAAGAGAATGTCGCTTTGGACTTCGTAGTTGCCGTCGGGGATATCGTCGGAGTCGAGGGTTTGCATTTGGAAATACTGCGTCCAGGTGTAGGAGCCGAGAAATTGTTTGAGCGTTTCTTCTTTGGCGGCGAATTTCTGGATGATCTGATCCGGAGGAAGCGAAGGCGGTTCTTTGGTGATGGGGGCTTCTTCTACTTTGCGTGCGACTGGCCTGGATTTGATGGCACCCGGCGCGCTGGGAGCAGGACCAGAGGCCGGCGGGGGCGTGAGCGGGCCAGTGGATTGGGCAACGAGGGTTGCGGCGAAGAAGAGAGAGGCGAGCGGAAGCGGATAGCGGATGAGTCTCAGCGAATTCAGGAAGCTAAGCAACGTGGCTCCTACGAAGAGAGATGGCATGTAGATTGGACTTCAAAAATAGCACGCCGGTTGCATGGCGGGGACGAAAAGAGAAAACGAAGAGCCCGCCTCGGTCCCCCAACTTCGCTCGGGATAAAAAGGCGGCCGCTACAACGGCAGAGGCGGTTGCGCGGTGCCAAGGAGTTTTCTTTGAAATTTGGTGGAGCCGAAGGGATTCGAACCCTCGACCTCCTCGATGCCATCGAGGCGCGCTCCCAACTGCGCCACGGCCCCACCGATTTGAAACTACGACCTTCCCGGTCTCACCGGGACGCGTCCAAACAATGCCCCGGCCCAACCGGGGGTAACAAAACAAGTTTAACACTCGGCTACGGACGGCGTCCAGAAAGGTGGTTGGCGCGAAATCCTCGCTGCAACGGTGAATTGTCAGGCTTCACTCAGGATGAGGTATCGTTTAGGCGGTAGCCGTGGAGGAAGGATGAACGGCGAGGGGGTCCACGCAGCGGAATTGATTGCGCTCTTGCTGCTGGTGTTAGTGGTGGCGTTTGCGGTGTTGGCGCAGAAGATCAAGACGCCATATCCGATAGTGCTGGTGATTGCCGGGCTGGCGTTGAGTTTTGTGCCAGGGATTCCGAAAGTTCAGTTGAATCCGGAAGTGGTGTTTCTAGTGGTGCTGCCGCCGCTGCTGTACAACGGAGCGTGGCAGATGTCGTGGCGGGATTTTCGCGAAAATTTTGTGAGCATTTTTATGCTGGCGGTGGGGCTGGTGGCGTTTACGGCGGTTGGTGTGGCGTTTGCGGCGCCGTGGGTGTTTAAGGGGTTCGACTGGCGGCTAGGACTTGTGTTGGGCGCGGTATTGTCAACGACGGACGCGATTGCTGCGACGGCGATTGCGCGGCGACTGGGATTGCCCAAGCGGATTGTGGACATACTCGAAGGCGAGAGCCTGGTGAACGATGCGACAGGTTTGGTGGCCCTGGCGTTCGCAGTGGCGCTGGTCGTGACAGGAGAACGGCCAACGGTGGCGCAGGGATTTTTGCGATTGACGTATTTGATTCTGGCGGGAGTCGCGATTGGGCTCGTGATTGGGCTGGTGGTGGAGTGGTTCGAACGGCGGCTGAATGACGGGCCGATTGAGATTACGGTCAGCATCGTTGTGCCATACGTGGTGTATTTAGTGGCGGAGGCGACGCATGCATCGGGCGTGATGGCGGTGATCGCGTGCGGATTGTATCTGTCGCGCAAGAGTTCGGAGTTTTTTTCCGCGACGGTGCGGATACAGGCGTGGGCAGTGTGGGATTCGTTGACGTTTGTGTTGAACGGATTAGTATTTATGGCGATTGGGCTGCAGTTGCCCTATGTGATCAGCGAGCTGAAGGGTTACAAGTTAAGTGGATTGATTCTGGATGGGCTGGCGTTGAGCGTGATTTTGGTTTTGCTGCGGCTGGTGTGGATGTATCCGGGAGCTTACATTGCAAACTTGATCCGACGGAAAGTGCTGGGGCAAAAAGTTGCGATGCCCGGGCCGAAACAGATTTTTGTAGTGGGATGGACGGGAATGCGCGGAGTGGTGGCTTTGGCGGCGGCAATTTCGTTGCCGGAAATCTTGGATAGTGGGGCGGCGTTTCCGCAGCGGAACATGATTATTTTTCTGACATTCGCAGTGATTATCGTGACGCTGGTGGGACAGGGATTGACACTGCCACCGTTGATTCGAGCGCTGGGGCTGGCAGGAATTGAAGGATCGAATGATGAAGAGCACAAAGCCCGGCAGAAAATCCTGCGGGCAGCGCTAGAGCGATTGAATGAAGAGCGAGTGAAAGATGGAGACGATTTTTCGGATGTGTACGACAACTTGCTGAAGATGTACCAAACGAAGATTGAGAAATATTCGAGCGGGTTGGAGCCGGAGACGCTATTGGCCCGACAGCGAACGGCAAAGCATGCGCAGCTCCTGCGCGAAATGCTGCGAGTGGAACGGCGGACGGCGGTGCAGTTGCGAAATGATGGGACGATTGACGATGGGCTATTGCGCCAACTGGAGCGCGAATTGGATTTAACGGAAGAGCGGTTGACGATCGGCGCGCGGACGGCGTGACTTTGTGCAAAGGATGGCCCTTCACGGCGCAGACGAGAGCAAGCGAGACGCCCGTCGGCTTCGGCGGCCTCGATCATGGTGAGGGCCATGCGGTTTTTCATGCTGCCAGTGGGATTTTCGCTTTCGAGTTTGAGAAGAATGCACGGACCATTTTTTAGGCGGGACGCTGCGCAACGGCAGCAGCGACGTGTTGCCGACGCATTGCAGGATTTCGCGCCGAATGTTGTTCTGGGGGCCGCTCTATCCCGGGAGCTTTGCGCCGAGCACGTCGATACGCTCGATCACCGGAGGAGTCGCGAGCAGGTCCGGAGCGCTGGCCATGAGGGCTTTGGCGATGGCTCCGTTCAGGTGGGCTTGGCGGCCGGCTTCGTCGGCGAAGGCGTCAAAGACGGCGAACGTGCCGGGAGCGAGGCGCAACGCGAACCACACGGGGGTGGTTGCTTCCTGATTAGCGAGTTCGAGGCCTTTTTCGAGGAACTTTGCGACGTCGTTCTCTTTTCCCTTTTTTGCTTCCAGACGAACGAACAAAGCTAGCTTAGGCATGTGAATCCTCCATGAGACGCAGGCGCTGGGCTCTGCATGGACGGAGAATAGCGAACCCGGCGGTCGCGGGCTATTGACAAGAATGCCAAATAAGATATCGTTCTTGCCATGAAGGTTTTTGTACTTGCGTTGAACAACGTGTTCGATACAGGTCTGGCGACGGTGCTGGACGCGTTTCAGACCGCGAATGAGCTGGCAGAAATGTCCGGGCTCGCTTCGCCGCGTTTTGAGGTGAAAATCGTGGGCTTGCGGTCGAAAGTGGTGACCTCGCAAGGAATGATCGTGCCCGTTCGACGAGCGGGAACGAGTGCGCCGGATTACGTCGTGGTTCCTGCGATCGGATTCAAGATGCCGGAACCGCTGGAGAAAGGGCTGGCGACGGCGGAGGTGCAGGATGCGGCGGGAGTGCTACGCGGATGGGCGAAACGTGGCGCGTTGATGAGCGCTGCATGCATCGGGACGTTTGTGATGGCGGAGTCGGGATTGCTGGACGAGCAGCATGCGACGACAACGTGGTGGCTGGCACCGTTATTTCGGACGCGATATCCGCGAGTGACAGTTGAGGAATCACACATGATTGTCAAGTCCGGACGAATGGTGACGGCGGGAGCGGCACTGAGCCACATGGATTTGGCGCTGTGGTTGATCCGGCAGAAAAGTCCGAAGCTGGCTTCGCTGACGGCGAAGTATTTGATTGTGGATTCGCGGCCGTCGCAATCGGCTTACGTGATTTCGGATCACTTAATTCATTCCGACCCGGTGGTGGAAAAATTTGAAAGCTGGGCGCGGAGCCGACTGGCGGAGGGATTCTCTTTAGATGAAGCGGCTCGAACGGTTGCGACAAGCAAGCGGACGCTGGCGCGGCGGTTGCAGGCGGTGCTGGGAAAATCGCCGCTCGAATATTTTCAGAATCTGCGCGTGGAGCGGGCGGTGCACTTATTGAAGACGACGAACGAGAGCGTGGAGGAGATTGCGGCGCAGGTTGGGTACGAAGATGGAGTAACGCTGCGGACTCTGTTGCGGCGGAAGCTGGGGCACGGAATTAAAGAGATTCGACGCGCCGCCTAGGCGGGTAGTCCGCGCAATACTGACGTAAAAGTGACAGGAAACTGAGATTGGCGCGGGTTTGGGAACGGCCACGGAGAACGACCGCGCCGATGGTGCGAGTCGCTTCAGGATCCGAGATGGAAACGTAGCGGCAGCCGGACTTTTTGTCGACGGCCATTTTCGGAATCAGCGAGACGCCTATTCCAGCGCTTACCATACCCAGCAGACTGGAAAACTGTCCGCTTTCGAAAACGACTTGTGGGTGGACGCGGGCACGATCGCAGGCAGCGACTGCGTTTTCGCGGAAACAATGTCCATCGCGAAGCAGGAGGAAGGGTTCCTCGCGGACGTCTTTAAGGGATATGGCGCGACGGCGTGCCAATTTGTGTTTTGGCGGAAGGACGGCGAAGAGCGGTTCGGTGAGGAGCGGGAAGGATTCGAATTCGTGGCCACGAATCGGAAGCGCGAGAATGGCGACGTCAATGGTGCCGGCGCGGAGGCGATCGAGAAGGACGGGCGTAATTTCTTCTATTACGCTGAGCTGAGCCTGCGGGAATTTTCTTGAAAAGTCTGTGAGGACGCGCGGAAGGAGATACGGCGCGACGGTGGGAATGGCACCGACGGTTACGGAGCCGCCGACGGAACCTTTTTGTTCGACAACGTCACCGCGAGCGGCTTCGAGTTCGCGCAAAACGCCGCGGGCCCGGGGGAGGAAAGCTTTGCCAACTTCGGTGAGGCGAACGGAGCGGCCAAGGCGGTCGAAGAGGCGGGCGCCGAGTTCATCTTCTAATTTGAGAATTTGTTGCGAGAGCGAAGGCTGAGAGACGTGGGACTGCTCGGCGGCGCGGGAGAAGGAGCCGGTGTCGGCGACGGCGCAAAAGTAGCGAAGTTGGTGGAGTTCCATAGGCGTAGGTGTCAGTCGTTACGCGTAGCCGCTCGAAGCGAGCCCTGAATACCAATGTCGTGCCATAGGCTATGCCTATCCATCTTATCTGAACTAGATATTGGAACAATAAGGGGCACGAAACATACTCTTGTTTAGTCGCCGCATGGACGACGAACTCATGGACAAAAAAGTCCCCTTACAGGAGCAGAACGTGTCAAGCGAAGCGAAATGCCCGTTTACGGGAAAAACTTCGGCGCCGAAGAACAGCGATTGGTGGCCGAGTCAACTGAACGTGCAGGTCCTCCACCAGCAATCTTCGTTATCGGATCCAATGGGCGAGGAGTTTGACTACGCGAAGGAATTCAAGAGCCTCGACCTGAATGCTGTGGTCAAAGATCTTCATGAAGTGATGAAGGATTCGCAGGACTGGTGGCCGGCCGACTTTGGCCACTACGGGCCGCTGTTCATTCGAATGGCGTGGCACAGCGCGGGCACGTACCGCATCCACGACGGCCGAGGAGGCGCCGGAGCAGGGCAGCAGCGCTTTGCGCCGCTCAATAGCTGGCCGGATAACGTGAGCCTGGACAAGGCGCGTCGGCTGCTCTGGCCGATCAAACAGAAATATGGCCGCAAGATCTCCTGGGCCGACCTGATGATTCTCGCCGGCAATGTGGCTCTCGAGTCTATGGGTTTCAAAACATTTGGTTTCGGCGGGGGGCGAGCGGACGTTTGGGAGCCCGAAGAGGTTTATTGGGGACCGGAAACCAAGTGGCTGGGTGACGAACGCTATACAGGCGACCGCGAACTTCAAAATCCTCTCGGCGCGGTACAGATGGGTCTGATCTATGTGAATCCGGAAGGGCCGAACGGCAAGCCGGATCCCATCGCTGCGGCCAGGGACATTCGCGAAACGTTCCGCCGCATGGCGATGAACGACGAAGAAACAGTCGCGCTGATTGCCGGCGGCCATACCTTTGGTAAAACACACGGCGCCGGCGAAGCTGCACTCGTAGGCCCGGAACCAGAAGCGGCTCCCATTGAAGAGCAAGGGCTGGGGTGGAAGAGCAAATTCCGCAGCGGCAAAGGGGCTGACACAATCACGAGTGGCCTGGAAGTAGTTTGGACCAAGACACCAACCAAGTGGAGCAACGACTTCTTCGAGAACTTGTTCGGCTACGAATGGGAACTCACCAAGAGCCCCGCCGGCGCGCACCAGTGGACGCCCAAGAATGGCGCAGGTGCAGGCACAGTGCCGGACGCGCACGATCCGTCGAAGCGCCATGCGCCATCGATGCTGACTACTGACCTCGCCTTGCGATTGGACCCAGATTACGAAAAGATTTCGCGCCGCTTCCACGAGCACCCGGATCAGTTTGCAGACGCGTTTGCGCGCGCGTGGTTCAAGCTGACTCATCGAGACATGGGCCCCAAGGTGCGCTATCTCGGCCCGCTTGTTCCGAAGGAGACGCTGCCCTTCCAAGATCCAATCCCCTCCGTGAATCATCCGCTCATTGCGGAACTGGACATCACAGCTCTCAAGGCGAAAATCCTCGCGGCGGGTCTATCCGTTTCTGAGCTCGTCTCGACCGCATGGGCTTCGGCATCGACGTTCCGCGGCTCGGACAAGCGCGGCGGTGCAAATGGCGCGCGCATTCGCCTTGCGCCACAAAAGGATTGGGCGGTCAACCAGCCGGCCCAGCTGGCGAAAGTTCTGCAAACGCTCGAAGCGATCCAAAAGGATTTCAGCGCGTCGGCGACCGGTGGGAAGAAAGTTTCGCTGGCTGACCTGATCGTTCTCGGCGGCTGTGCGGCAATCGAGAAAGCCGCGAAGGCAGCTGGGCACAACGTCAAGGTTCCGTTCCGGCCGGGACGCATGGACGCGTCGCAAGAACAAACCGACGTTGCTTCGTTCGAGCCTCTCGAACCAAAGGCAGATGGGTTCCGCAATTATCTCAACGGCAAATCACGCCTTGCTCCCGAAGAATTGTTGGTGGATCGCGCGCAGTTGCTAAGACTGACGGCACCGGAGATGACCGCCCTTGTCGGTGGCTTGCGCGTACTCGGAGCGAATCACGAAAAGTCCGCTTACGGCGTCTTCACAAAGAAGCCGGAGACGTTAACGAACGATTTCTTCGTCAACCTGCTCGACATGGGCACGGTATGGCAGCAATCCAATTCGTCCAATGGTTCCGGAGAGGTCTACGAGGGCCGCGACCGAAAGACAAACTCGCTTAGGTGGACTGGAACACGTGTCGACCTGATTTTCGGTTCGCACTCCCAGCTGCGCGCACTCGCGGAAGTCTATGCGTGCGCGGACGCCGGCGAGAAGTTCGCGAAAGACTTCGTGGCTGCTTGGACCAAGGTCATGGACCACGATCGGTTTGACGTGGCCTGAAATAGCTCCAGAATGAGCAATTCTGATCGGGGAAAAGATGGGGGGCGGGCACGTAGCTCGCCCCTTCTCTTTTAGTGGAGCAGTCGATAAATGTCTGGGGATTCGAGAATGGATTTTGGTGCCCCGTGGCGGGCAGCGGCGAGAACAGCGTGACCGAGTTGTTCGGTACTGAGAATATGGCGGGGAAAGAGTTTGCGAAGGAGAAAGAAGAGCGGCGCGCCAATGGTGTAAAGAGTGTTGTACCAGGCGGTTTTGGATTTGACGCCATGCATCGGAAGGACGGCGCCGATGCGAAACATGTAGGCGGCTTTGAATGGCAAGCGGAGGATGGCGTTTTCGGTTTGGCCTTTGACGCGGGCCCACATTGAGCGGCCTTTTTCTGTGCTGTCCGTGCCGGCGCCGGAGATGTAGATGAAGGTCATTTGAGGATTGATTCTGGCGAGCGCTTGGGCGGCGGCGACGGGCAGATCGAAATTGATGCGGCGGTATTCGGGTTCCTTTCTGCCCACGGAGGAGGAGCCGAGAGAAAAGAAGCAGAGGTCGTAGCCGGCCATTTGATTTTCGTAGGCGGCGACGTTGTAGAGGTCGGAGACGACGAGCATTTGGAGTTTCGGGTGGTCTTGCGCAAGCGGGGAACGACCGACGGCAAGGACAATTTCAACGGAGGGGTCGGCGAGACACTCGCGGAGGGCGCCTTGGCCGATCATTCCAGTTGCGCCGAAAAATATGATTTTCATTCGCGTTCGTTCCTACCGGAAACAATATCAAATTTGGCTACATAGCTGAAAACGAAGGCTCTTGGTTTTGCAGCGCAGGACTAGAGTAAGGTGGAAGGCGCTTGTAGACATGGGGGATGAGGAATGGCCAAGCTGACGTTTTGGGGGGCGGCGGGAACGGTTACGGGTTCGAAATATTTGGTGGAAGCGGCGGGCAAGAAGCTGCTTGTAGATTGCGGAATTTTTCAAGGGTCGCGCGAATTGCAGGAGCGAAATTTTAAGCCGCTGCCAGCGAGTCCAGCAACGATTGATTATTGCGTGCTGACGCACGCGCACCTGGATCACACAGGGTGGTTGCCATGCCTGACGCGCGATGGCTACAAAAACAAGATTTATGCGAATCAGGCGACGATTGAATTGACGACACTTTCGCTGAAAGACTCGGGGCATTTGCAGGAAGAAGATGCGGAACGGGCAAGGCGAAAGGCGAAGAACAGCAACGCGGCGGATATCCGGCCGTTGTACACAAGCGAAGACGTGGAGCCGATGCTAGGCCGGCTGACGCCGATGCCGCGCAGCGGTGGATTTGATGTGTCGCCGGAGTTTCATGTGGAGTCGTTCGACGCGGGTCACATTCTGGGATCGTCGAGTTTGCGGCTAACGATTCGCGAAGGCGGAAAAAATACGACGGTGGTTTTTTCGGGGGACGTGGGGCGGTACAGCCAGCCGATATTGAACGATCCGGTTACGCCGCCAGGCGGCGACTATGTGATTTGCGAATCGACTTACGGCGACCGGGAGCATCCGGAGGGCGATCCACTGCAACTGCTGGCGGATATTGTGAACCGCGTGGTGAAGCGTGGTGGATCGATTGTGATTCCCGCGTTTGCGATCGGACGGACGCAGACGTTCATGTATTACTTGCGGCAACTCGAAGATGAGCAGCGGATTCCGCGGATTCCGGTATACGTAGACAGTCCGATGGCGTTGAGCGCGACGGATTTTTACGTGCGGCACAAAGAAGACCACGACCTGGACATGACGCGGCTGGACGATTCGGGCGATCACGATCCGCTGAATGTACGGGAATTTCATTTGACGCGGAGCGCGGATGATTCGAAGAAAATCAATGATGTGAAGACGCCGTGCATCATTATTTCGGCGAGTGGAATGATTACGGGCGGGCGCGTATTGCATCATCTTGCGCAACGTTTGCCGGATGCGAAGAGCGCGGTGATCCTTGCGGGCTTTCAGGCCCAAGGTACACGCGGACGAGCATTGCAAGAGGGCGCGAAGATGATGCACCTGTTTGGCGACGCCGTACCGGTGAATGCGGAAGTGATTGAGATGGGGCAATTCTCGGCGCATGCGGGGAAAAGCGAGTTGTTGAAATGGATGGGTAGTCCGCAGAAGGCGCCGAAGAAGATGTGGCTGACACACGGCGAACCGGCGGCGGCACAAGCGTTGCAGGCGGCGGCGAAAGCGAAGTTTTCGTGGGACGTGGCGGTGGCGCGGTACCTGGATTGCGTTGAACTGGCGTGATCGCTTCAGGCAAAGTATTTTGGGGGCGGAAGGAAACTTTTTTGCGGCTCGTCTCGTCTATATAAGCAAGACCACTCGCGGGGTAGGGGGCTAACCACCACAGGGCAACCGACCGTCAGTTCCCTACCCCAAATTTAAGCAATCCATTGAAAACAGGACACTTAGCGCCGGGCCTATTGTTGCCCTGTGTGTCCATAATGGCGAATTCTGCGGCGGTTGGAGACTGAAGACGGAGCTAGCACCTCACTCGCAACCGGAACAAATCCTCGAGCCTAATTTGTGATATTCCTTACCCGGAAATTTCGCGAAATTTCGTGAATATTTGTGGCGGCAGCCGTGCAGTCAGGACGGGCGCAATTTTGAAAAGCGCTCTTCGGCGGCCCTAAGCGTTTCTTCTTTTTTGCAGAAGGTAAAACGGACTTGGGAAGCGCCGTCCTGCGCGTCGTTGTAAAAGCTGGAGCCGGGAACGCAAGCAACGCCGATTTCCTGGACAAGATATTTGGCGAAGGCGACGTCTTTCGATTCGGAGGCGAAGCGCGGATCTTTTTCCGGAAAGTGGAAGCGGGAGATATCGGTCATGACGTAGTAGGCGCCGCGGGGTTTGAATACGGTGAAACCGGCGGAGGAAAGAATGTTGAGAAGGCGCTGACGTTTTTTTGCGTAGGTGGCGGCGAGGCCGTCGTAGTAGGACTGAGGAGAGCGAAGCGCGATGGCTCCGGCTTGTTGCAAAGGCGCGGCCGCACCGACCGTAAGAAAATCGTGAACTTTGCGGATGGCTTGCGTCGTTTCCGGTGGAGCGATCGCCCAGCCGACGCGCCAGCCGGTGACGCTATACGTCTTGGACATGCCGTTGATGACGATGGTGCGTTCGCGCATGCCGTCGAGGCGGGCCATGGTGAGGTGCTCGGTACCGTCATAGAGGATATGTTCGTAAATTTCGTCGGTGACGCAGTAGGCGTTCCACTTGATGCAGAGATCGCGGATGAATTCGAGTTCCTTGCGGGTGAAGACTTTTCCGGTTGGATTGTTGGGCGTGTTGAGGATGATGGCCTTGGTGTGAGGACCGAAGGCAGCGGCGAGTTCGTTGAAGTCGAAGGTCCACTCTGAATTTTCGTTTTTCGGCGGCTGCATTTTGACGAAACGAGGCGAAGCGCCGGAAAGAATTGCGTCGGGACCGTAGTTTTCGTAGAACGGTTCAAACACGACGATTTCGTCGCCGGGATTGATGATGGCGAGCATGGCGGACATCATCGCTTCGGTGGAGCCGCAGCAGATGGTGATTTCGCGCTCGGGATCAATGCGGATTCCCTGCGTGCGGTCGAATTTCTCCACGATGGCATCGCGCAGATTTTTTGCGCCCCAGGTGATGGCGTATTGATTGATGTCGTCGCTGATGGCCTGGCGGGCGGCTTCTTTGACGGGGTCCGGCGCGGGAAAATCCGGAAATCCTTGCGAGAGATTCACGGCATTGTGTTTCAACGCAAGGCGCGTCATCTCACGGATGACAGACTCGGTGAATTGTTCGGCTTTGGCGGAGATCATGCGGCGCGAAATTTGCGCCATGGAAGAGTCAGTAGTCACGCTTCACCCTAAAAGAGTTGAGAGCTAAAAGTTTAAGGGTGAACAAGAGAAAAACAAAGCGCCTAAGAGCTAACGGCGGGCTTGGGCCACGGAGCCAGAAGCGGCAGCGGTAGTGGAGGCCGGCACGTTCGC
>Ga0137409_10001120_pt1 | contig 28975 bp, 24 predicted proteins | sample CZODoug1_16funga_FD_122059 | JGI IMG/M metagenome (GOLD analysis project Ga0137409, IMG submission 122059) | Vadose zone soil fungal communities from Angelo Coast Range Reserve, California, USA - CZODoug1_16fungal (Hybrid Assembly) | ecosystem: Environmental > Terrestrial > Soil > Vadose zone...
TACAAAGGCAAGGATGTTTTCACTGCGAATCCCATCATCGTGAAATTGCTCGGCGACCGCGGCGCGCTCCTCGGCAACCACGAATACAAGCACAGTTATCCGCACTGCTGGCGCTGCCACAACCCGGTGATTTTTCGCGCAACCGAGCAGTGGTTCATCAAAATGGACCAGGCCGCTCACGGAAAACAAAAAACGCTGCGCCAGGAAGCGCTCGAAGAAATTCACGGAGTGAAATGGTTTCCCGCGTGGGGCGAAGACCGCATGTACGAAATGATCGAAAAGCGCCCGGACTGGTGCGTCTCGCGCCAGCGCTTCTGGGGCGTGCCGATCATCGTTTTTTATTGTGATGCGTGCGGGACGCGCCTTGAAGATTTTAAGGCGCTGCGCAATGTCGTGAAATGGTTCGAAAGAGAAGGCGCGGACGCGTGGTACCAGCACACCCCGGAAGAATTACTGCCCGCCGGAACGACGTGCTCCTGCGGGGCCACAAAATGGCGCAAGGAAAACGACATTCTGGACGTGTGGTTCGATTCGGGCTCTTCGAATCTGTCCGTGCTGAAGGGCGCGGAGTGGCCGGCGGATGTTTATCTCGAAGGCCCCGATCAATATCGTGGCTGGTTCCACAGCTCGCTGCTTGTTGCGACAGGCATCCGCGACGCTGTGCCCTATCGCGGCGTGGTCACCCACGGCTGGACGCTCGACGAGCAGGGCCGCCCGATGTCCAAATCGCTGGGCAACGCGCTTTATCCCATCGAGATAACTGAAAAGTGGGGCGCGGATCTTCTTCGCCTCTGGGTCGGCTCGGTGGAATATCAAGCCGACGTAAAAATGAGCGAGCGCGTGATGACGCAGCTCAGCGAAGCGTATCGCAAGATTCGAAACACATTCCGCTTCGCCCTGGGCAATCTCGGCGATTTCGATCCCTCGCGCAATGCGCTGGCGAACGAGCAGCTCGAGGAACTCGACCGCTGGATGCTCGACCGCACCGCCGAGCTGGTGAAGAAGTGCCGCGAGTGGTATGCGAATTACGAATTCCACCGCGTCTATCACGCCATCCACGATTACTGCGTTGTGGACCTCAGTGCCTTCTATTTCGACGTGCTGAAGGATCGCTTGTACACGAAGGCGCCTGGAAATAAGTCACGCCGCTCGGCGCAAACCGCGGTGTGGAAAATCAGCAGCGCGCTGGTCCGCCTGGCCGCGCCGATACTCGTCTTTACCGCTGAAGAAATTTGGAAGTATTTGCCGAAGGCGCCGGGAGAAACCGAAAGCGTGCATATGACGCTGTTCCCGGAGGCGGTCGCGCTTGCTTGCGGAATCGCCAAGGACGCGGCGGAGAAGTGGGAGCGGCTTGCGCAGGTGCGCTCTGCCGTGCTTGTCGCCCTCGAACAAGCCCGCGCCGCGAAGATCATCGGCGGCGGCCTCGAAGCGAAAGTCCATCTACACGCCGGGCCGGAAGCGCCGGGCTTGCAGAAGTTGCTCGAAGAAAAACAGGCCGTTCTCCCCGCGCTCTTCATCGTTTCCCAGGTCGTGATCCATCCATCCGCCATCGCTGCATCCGTTCCAGCCGAAACATTGCCAGGTCTGACGATCAAAATCGAGCGCGCCGACGGCGCGAAATGCGAGCGCTGCTGGAATTATTCCAAGCACGTCGGCGAAAACTCCCGCTACCCGACCGTCTGCGAGCGCTGCACCGAAGCCCTCGCCGAAATCGAATCGACACAAGCCGGAGCCGCTTCATGATCGCCGCCCGCCCCGGATCCTCCTCCTCCTTTATTTCCTTTACCTCTTTTACTCCCTTAACTTCATGACCCTCCCCGCTCGCCTCCGCTGGCTCTGGCTCACGCTTGCCGTCGTTCTCCTCGACCGCGCCACCAAAGCCTGGTTCGAATCGCAAACGGCCGAAGGCTGGCGCCACGAATTAATCCATAACTTCGTTTATCTCGTGCATAGCCGCAATCCCGGCCTCGCGTTCGGCATCTTGTCGGATTCCGCCTCCACGGGCACGCGCATCGTTTTGATCCTGGGCTCGATCGCGATCATCGCCGTGCTTGCCTGGCTGCTGGTCACGAACCAGAGCGGCAACGCCATGGCTGCCGCGGGTCTCGCCCTGTTGCTGGGTGGCGCCACCGGCAACGTCACCGATCGGATCCTTCACGGCGCGGTGACGGATTTCTTCGAAGTGTGGTTTGGCACCTACCGCTACCCCGCCTTCAACGTTGCCGATTCCGCCATCGCCATTGGCGCCGCCCTCATCCTTCTTGACATACTATTTGGCCGTCGGCCCGAACCACCCCATTCGAATGCGCGAACACCGTAGCCGAGGAGGAAGTCCGTGAACAGATGGAATAGCTTCAATCGCCGTGAATTTCTCTGCACCGCTCTTGGCGCCGCTGCATCTTTTTCTGTCTTGCCTCCGGGCCATGGCCTCATCAGCGAACTTCTCGAGCCCCAGACGCGTTTCGCGCCCTTCCAATTTCCCGGCGAATTTATTTGGGGAGCAGCGACCGCTGCCTATCAGATCGAAGGCGCCTGGAGCGAGGACGGTAAGGGCGAATCCATCTGGGACCGCTTCTCGCACACCACCGGCAAAGTGAAGGGCGCGTACACCGGCGACGTCGCCTGCGATTCCTACCATCGCTATAAGGAAGACGTCGTGCTCCTGAAAGCGCTAAACCTGACAAGTTACCGTTTCTCCATTTCCTGGCCGCGCATCCAGGCCGATGGCAGCGGCGCACCCAATCCCAAGGGCCTTGATTATTACAAGCGCCTCGCCGACGCGCTCCTTGAAGCGAAAATCCGCTCGCTCTGCACGCTTTATCATTGGGATCTTCCGCAGAAATTGGAGGAAGCCGGCGGCTGGCCCCATCGCGATCTCGCCGCGCGCTTCGCCGATTACGTTGACGTCACCGTCCGCGCCCTCGGCGACCGTATCTCTCACTGGTGCATTTTCAACGAACCTTGGGTCTTCACGTTTCTCGGTTATTCCTGGGGCATTCACGCGCCGTCGCGCAAGAATTTCGCCGATTGCATGCGCGCCACGCACGTCGTCAACATCGCCCAGGGCCAGGCCTTGCGCGCCATCAAAGCCATCAATTCCAAGCTCCAGGTCGGCACCGCCTTCAGCATGGCCAATTGCCAGCCCGCCACCACAAGCGACGCCGATCGCCTGGCCGCCGATCGCGCCCACGCGCTCGGCAACATCTGGTTCGTCCACCCCGCTCTTCACGGCGAATACCCCAAAGCCTTTCCGGGCGACAATCCGCTCGATCTCATGGCCGTCAAGTCCGGCGACATGGAGCTCTGCCGCGCCCCGCTCGATTTTCTCGGCATCAACTACTACCGCCGCCAGCTTGTCTCCGCCATTCCTCCCGGCGTGGGCGAAGACACTAGCGGCGTCCATAATTCCGATGCCCACGAAGGCCCGCTCACCGATTTCGCCTGGGAGGTTTGGCCGGACGGCTTCCACGATCTCGTTTTCCGTATCTCCCGCGAATACAAAACCACGCCCCTGGAAATCACTGAGAATGGCTGCTCCTATCTCGATTCCCCCGACGAACACGGCCGCATCCCCGATGAACGCCGCATCCAGTTCCTGCGCGGCTACTTGCACGCGCTCGGCCGTGCCATGCTGCACGGCGCCAACGTCCGCGCCTATCATCACTGGAGCCTTATGGACAATTTCGAATGGGCCGAAGGCTATGCGCAGCGCTTTGGTCTGACATACGTAGATTTCCGCACGCAAAAGCGCACCATCAAGGACTCCGGCCATTGGTACGCCAAGCTCGCTTCCACCGGCAGTCTCACTTAGTGTGCTGGAAGGCCATCACCGGAAACCGCCCGGCTCCGCATCACGTCTTATCTGCATGAGGAAAGCCATTCTCACAGTCCTTCTTTTCGCATCGCCGGTCTTTGCACAAGACCCGGCTCCAACGACTGCGGCAGGTGGTGGCTGCGGCCCAAGTGAGGCGCAATTCGATGTGAAGACGAACGACAAGCAGCACCCTGTTGCTCTGCCGGAAGCGGGCAAAGCACTCGTCTATATCTTCGAGGACATGGTGCATGGCCCGACGATGAGGGTAGGACTCGATGGCGCATGGATCGGGGCCAACAAGGGCAAGTCCTATTTTTTCTTTTCGGTGGACCCCGGCGATCATCAGGTCTGCACGAATTGGCAATCGGGCACTTTCAAGAAAACCGCGAAGCGCATCGGTTCTGCCATCACTCTCAAGGCAGAAGCGGGCAAGGTCTATTATTTGCGAACCCAGCTCTATGAAAGAAGTGAGCAGGATCGCAACGTGAAATTGGAGCCGGTTGAGAGCGCCGAAGGCCAATTTCTGATCTTGGCTTCCTCGTTCAGCACTTATCACCCCAAGAAGTAACTGGGTTTCGTCAAAATTCGTCCGCTCGGTAATTCCCCATGTCTTAGGTATTTTCCGAACTTCGTTTTACAGCATCCACCCGATTGCCTCCCTATCGCTGCTAAAGCATAAATAGTGCGGCGGCCAGCTGCCTCGAAGCTAGCCGAGAGTAGGAAGAAGTGGATGAGTTAATTCAGGGCCTGTGAACAAAAACTTGAGAATCTCCACGCCAGAGCTCAACGCTTTGGAACGGCGCAGCTCTCCAAGTGTGGATCTTAAGTGTTCCTCGAGCCTACAGTTTGCGTGACTTTGGTTTAATGCCTGGCGCCCTCCGCCCCGTGCGCCTCGGTCATAGACCGTACGTTGCAACAAAAACGACAGATTCAATCGCCTAACCAGAATGTGAGGAAAGATGCGTAAGTTGAATGCTCTGCTGATGGTGTGTTTCGCGTTGGTTTTTGCCTCGACGGTTCAAGGTCAGACCAATACCGGGGTGAACAACGCGGAGTTGAATGGCAATTACGCTTTTACATTCAACGGGCTCACTGGGAACGCGAACGGCTCGGTTGTTTTTGCCGCCGTAGGAAGATTCACGGCGGATGGGGCTGGAAATGTCACGAACGGCGAACTGGACACCAACGGCGTAGGACCCGGCTCGCAGCTAACCGCTCTTACGTTTACCGGGACTTACTCCATCGGCGCGGATAACAGAGGCGTGATGAGCTTGAATATCCCCGGCGGCGCAAGGCTTGCCTTCGCGATCATGGCCAATGGCAATGCCCAGTTCATAGAGATGGACGCCGCAGGAGGCACAGGGACGATCGGCTCGGGGACCATGGAAAAAGTGGACGCGACTGCATACAGCACGGCCAGAATAGCGGGTGACTACGCGTTTGGTGCCGCCGGCTTCGATAACGCAAATAATCGCGCTGCAATCGCGGGTCGTTTTACATCGAACGGGACAGGCACTCTCACCAACGCAGCTGGGGACGTCAACGCCTATGGCACCGATTATTCGATGACCTTTACGGCAGCGAATTACACCGTGTCCAACACTGTTACGGGGCGGGGCAGCATGAACCTTGCCTTCACGTTTGGCGGAACACCCGACAGCTTGAATTTCGTCTTTTATATCGTGAATTCAGGAAAGCTGTTTGTGATGGAGAGTGACGCGGTCACGACTGCGACCCCACTGCTAAATGGCGTCGTGGTGCAGCAGCAAATTCCCGTGGGAGGTTTCACCAATGCTTCGCTGAACGGCAACATGGTGATTTACCTCACCGGACGCTCCGTGTGCGGTGGTGGAACGGGCAGTGTGCCCAAAGCTGGCGCGGGTTTGCTCACTGCCAACGGCAACGGTGCCTTTTCCCTGACCTACGACGAGAACTACTGCAGGGCACCCAATTCCTTCACCAATGCGCCGGGGACGTACGGTGTGGCCAGCAACGGGCGTGCATCTATTACGGTTGGAGGATTCAGCCTGGTTGCCTACCTGGTGAACTTGAATGAAATTTTCCTTTTCGTCGCGGATCCCAATGTCTTGTTCGGGTTCGGCGAACCCCAGGCCGCCGGTTCGTTCACCAACGGCACTCTGAAGGGCACGTATGCTGGCTTTGCGACCTACCCGGCGGCATTCGGGGTGGTCGTCTTCTCCGGCGAGTTCTCGGCGGATGGTGCCACCCCGACGGGCAATATCACCGGTGCCGAGGATATCGGTGTCCCAGGCGGACCGGTCTCTGGCGCAACGTTTAAAGCCACGTACTCGGTAGCCTCATCGCCAACAAATGGTAGAGGAACCATGACGGTCACTTCCGGGACCGGAGGCAACGCTGTCATCTACATGATCTCCGCCTCGAAGTTTGCGGCGGTTTCTCTGAACGATCCCAATCCCGCAGTCTTAATCTTCGAGCTGTCTTCAATTTCTCCCGCCCTCTCCCTTTCCTCGTTGACGCTGAGTCCGACGAGCGTTATTGGCGGCACACAATCCTCCACCGGGACGGTGACGTTGAGCGGAGCAGCTCCCGCAGGCGGAGCGCAAGTTGCGCTCGCCAGCAGTAATACGGCGGCCGCCAGGGTGCCTGCCAGCGTGACGGTTGCGGCCGGAGCCACCAGCGCGACGTTCACGGTCAGCACCAGCGCCGTGACTGCATCGACCGCAGTCACCATCTCCGCGGCCTTTGGAGGCGTGACCCGGACGGCCTCGATCACCGTGGCACCTGCGCCTCCTCCAGCCCCCACTCTCTCCTCGCTGACGCTGAACCCAACGAGTGTTGTCGGAGGCGCACAATTTTCCACGGGCACGGTGACGTTGAGCGGAGCAGCACCCGCGGGCGGAGCGCAAGTCGCACTCTCCAGCAGTAACACGGCGGCAGCCACAGTGCCTTCCAGCGTAACGGTTGTGGCGGGAGCTACCAGTGCGACGTTCACGGTCAGCACCAGCGCCGTGGCCGCATTGACTGCAGTCACCATCTCGGCGGCCTATGGAGGCGTGACCCGGACGGCCTCACTCACGGTGGCGCCTGCGCCTCCTCCACCGGCCACTCTTTCGTCGCTGACGCTGAACCCGACGAGAGTTATCGGCGGCCCACAATCCTCCACGGGCACGGTGACGTTGAGCGGAGCAGCACCCGCAGGCGGAGCGCAAGTCGCGCTCTCCAGTAGTAACACAGCGGCAGCCAGGGTGTCTTCTAGCGTGACGGTTGCGGCCGGGGCTACCAGCGCAACCTTCACGGTCAGCACCAGCGCCGTGACCGCATCGACTGCAGTGACCATCTCCGCAGCTTACGGTGGCGTAACAAGAACGGCCTCGATCACCGTGGCGCCTACGCCTCCTCCACCGGCCACACTTTCGTCGCTGACACTGAGTCCGACGAGCGTAATTGGCGGCCTACAAACTTCCACGGGCACGGTAACACTTAGCGCGCCAGCTCCCGCAGGTGGTGCGACTGTCGCGCTTTCCAGCAGCAACGGCGCGGCCCGCCTGCCTTCCAGCGTGTTCATTCCGGCCGGAGCCACCAGCGCGACCTTCACGGTGAACACGTCCATAGTTCTCTTCTCAACTTCCGCCACGATCTCGGCGTCGTACAACGGTACGACTCGGACGGCGGGTCTATCCGTGCTCTTGTAGCGAGCTGCGCGCTTTGTATAGGTGAGCGGCGTTTATGCCGGCCGAGGCTGGTTATGTGGGGCCTTTGGCCCTTATTCCAAAGACGCGCGACGCGCGAGTGGAGGGAAGTACAGAGACGCTAGAAGTCTGCCCGGGTCGATGTGAAAAGCTGAGTCGAAGCCGGCTGCACTTCGCTTTTAGGAACACATCTCGAAGCCGTGAAAACGCCGCGTTGCCTTGCTATGCTACATTGGCGCTCAGAGGCGGATGCGCGCGTGACTCGCTACGGCCGCCTCCGATTGGGGCAAGGTCTTGCCTTCTGCCGAAGAACTCGTGGCGCGGTTGATCGGCAACAAAGCAAAAATCCTCCGCTACGCGTGGATCCCGCAAGTGCTCGCAGGACTGTTTCTTTTGGGCCTCGGCTATTTCATGGGCCACGCGCATTTCCATCTGATTCGCGAAGGTGTGAGAGCGCCCGGAAGAATCGTCGGCTACAAGCAGGAGAATTTTCGCAGCTCCTCGGGATCATTTTCTTCGACAGGCTATATGCCCATCGTCGAATTCCACACCAACGAACGCTTCGTCCAATTTCAGGATTGGCTGGGAACCTCGATCGAGGGAAGCAAAAATGTTCCGGTGATTGTCTTGTATGACCCCGCCAGTCCCGCGGTAGCCATGATCGATCGGCCCGTCTGGAATTGGATCCCCTGGGCTCCGATCTTCTCCGTCGGCCTCCTCTTGGTGCTTTCTGCCATCAACGGTTTTTTCCGGTCCCAGCGTTCCCCTGAACCTTCGCGACCCTCCTTGTGATGGCGGGCCTTCCGCGTCTCTCGCGCCCCGACGCATTTTTTTTGGGAGACCCGTTCTCTTTCTCTTGAAATGAATGGCAACGACAGCCGCGTCACTTCCCGGCGCTCGCCAGCGACTTCAGCCGCTCCTTGTTGATTTTCAGCACGATCCCGGCGTTGCGGTCAGCCACTTCGCTCACCTTGTATTCCGACGAGGTGCCCAGCACCTGCGCTACTTCGGAAGGCGTCAGCTTGTACTCTTCCGTCAGCCATTGCGCCATGTTCGCCGTCGCGCCGCGGAACGCATCATCCAGCGACCCGTCCAGCCCCATCGTCATGATGTGCGTTGCCGACTCCACGCGCGGCCCCATGATGCGTTTCCCAGGGATCACATCCACTGTGAACTCCACGTCCATCGACGTTTCCAGTGCGTTGCCGTTCAGCTCCCCATCACCCTGCATTGCATGCCCATCGCCCACATACAACAGCGCGCCTGGCACGCTCACCGGCAGATAAACCGTCGCGCCCTCCACGATCTCGTTAAAGTCCATGTTCCCTCCGTAGCGCCCGGAGTCCCCCGTCCCCGGAGCCGCTTGCGCCACGTTTGGCGCCACCGCCACGCATCCCAGCATCGGCCGCAGCGGCACAGAGTATTTCGTCAGATGCTCCCCCGGTTTCTCCGGCGTCGCCACTCCGCGTTCCGCGTCCAGATGCCAGCGCACCGTCTTCCCTCGGTCCTTCATCTTCACCGCCAGATCGCTGTCCAGCGCGCGGCCCACGATAAAGTCATCGCTCTCGGCCCAATCGCGGTTCAGACGCACACGCTCCAAGTGCACCACCAGCGTGTCTCCCGGCGCGGCCGTCTCCACGTAAAACGGGCCAGTCTCTGGATTCCCGCCCAGGACTCGCGTCACGCCCTTTTCATCCGTCCCGCCTGCATCCACTGTCGTCGTATGCACGCTATCGCCGGGCGAGATCGTTAGTACCGGCTTGTTCGCAGCTGAAAATTGCCGGTAAAAAGTTGTCGGCACAAATTCATGCCGCTGCGGCGCTTCCGCGCGCCGCGCCGGAACGAGTTGCGCCATGAACTTGTGCGTCTCCGGATGTGCGGCATCGTCTGCGTGCGTAAACACCACCGTCCCGGTGATGGTCCCGCCTTGAACCGTGGCTTTGCCTTGGTCCGTCCCGCCCTGTTCATCCTTGGCCAGAAAATAGATCGAGGTGCCTTTGAGCGTTCCCTCCAGCTTGTCCCCATCAAAATTCCCGCTTAGCTTCTCTCCCTCCTGCTTCAGCTCCATCCGAAAGTAAATCGTCGTCCCGTAAAAGTCCGTGTTCACCACCCATCGGCCGGAAACATCCGCGTTCGCAGTCCGCGCCGGTTCTTGCACGCTATGCGCCGGCAAAACTCCCGCAGAAAACAACAAAAAAAATAAGACTTTGCGCATGGTTCTCCCCTCCGCGCCCACATTCTATGATGGCCGCTCACGCCCAATCAGCCAATTCAGCCAGACCTCGCCTCGCTAGGTCGACCCCACTGGAAAACCCGGTCCTGATTGACCGTCATGCAAGTAGAATACTGCTGCACGCAAATGCGTGCTCATCATGAAAACGAACGTTACTTTGTAACTCGACATCGCGTTCTTGCGGAACATTCTGGTCTGCGCGCACGACCGCAGGTGGCCCATACCATTCTGAGGTCTGTGAAGAAAAGGTGGGGCTGGCTTTCGCTAGCGGGTGCTGCATGCTTCGGTTTTTGAAGCGCGCAGCATTGACTTTCCCGGTCCTCGCTCCGGATCCTCTATCCCCGCCCTTACCCCATCCCCCTTGCTACAATCCTCCAGTGCCTTCACCCGATTCCGCCGCGCATCGAGAATTCGTCGTCTTCGCAACCGATTCCGGCGCTCGTCTCGACCGTTTCGTTGTGGCCCACTGCCCCGAACTTAGCCGGACGCGCGTTCAGGAACTCATCGAGTCCGGATTCGTGCTTATCGATGGGAAAGCAGCAAGCAAAGGCGCGCAGCATCTTCGCAGCGGCCAAAAAATCTCTATCGAAGTTACCGAGCGGCCGGCTATCTTTGCGGCGGCGGAAGCGATTCCGCTCGATGCGCTTTACGAAGACGATGACGTCATCGCCATCAACAAGGCTGCGGGCATGACCGTTCACGCGGGGGCTGGAAATGTATCCGGTACGCTTGTCAATGCGCTTCTGGGACGCGGGCAAGCGCTTTCGCAGTCCGGCGATCCGTTGCGGCCGGGAATCGTCCATCGGCTGGACAAGGAAACCTCGGGCGTGATCCTTGTGGCCAAGAACGACGCGGCTCACGCCAAGCTCGGCGAAGCCTTTCGCCTGCGCGCCATCAAGAAAACGTACATCGCGCTGGTGCAGGGCGTTCTCGGAGAAAAGAGCGGGCGAATCGAGCTGGCTATTGGGCGCGACCCCATCCATCGCACGCGCATGACGACGCTGCGCAAATCCTGGCACGGAGCGGACATCACCAATCCACGCGAGGCCCGCACGGATTGGAAGGCTCTCGCCAAGATCGACGGCACCACCCTGGTGGAAGTCCAACTCCATACCGGGCGCACGCATCAGATTCGCGTGCACTTCTCCGCGCTGAAGCACCCCGTAGTGGGCGACACGCTTTACGGAGCGGCCTCGGAAATGCGTATCGGAAAGCTCACCCTGCCGCCTCTTGAGCGTAATTTTCTGCACGCCGCGAAGCTCGGCTTCGCGCAGCCCCGGACAGGTGCATGGATCGAAGTTCGCGCTGTTTTGCCGGGTGAATTGCGCAACTATTTGAAGAAACTTAGTGACGCTGCGGGGGAACCGCAGAGCCGAATTGACGCTGCGCTGGCGGGGTACCTATAATCGATGCAAATGCGACCGACAATCACTTCGATCTTCTTGGCGTTGACGCTGTCGCTTCTCCCGCCCGCCGATCGGGCGCAGCAAACGTCACCGACCAAGCCTCAGGCGTCCTCACCGGACGCGAAACCTCAAGCGCCCGCACCGGCACAGTCAGCGGCACCGAAGCAAGAACCTGTCCAGCAGAGCGATCAAACGATCAAGACGGTGGTCAACCTTGTCGACGTGCTTTTCACCGTGCTCAACCGCCGCAACAAACTCGTCCCCGAGCTGGAAAAGGGCGACTTCAAGATTTGGGACGACAAGGCTCCGCAGGAAATCCGTTATTTCAGCAGGCAGTCCGATCTGCCTCTGCGCATCGGCATGCTGCTGGACACATCCAACAGCATCCGCGACCGCATCAAGTTCGAGCAGGACGCTTCGATCAATTTCCTGTTCAGCGTGCTGCGCCACAATAAAGATGAAGCTTTTGTGATGACCTTCGACGACGAACCGCAAATCGTCCAGGGCTTCACGGGCGACGCAGGAGCGCTGCGCGACCAGATCACCAAGACGCGCGCGGGCGGCGGAACCGCAATCTACGACGCGATTTATGAAGCGTGCGTGAAAGAGCTGAGCCATCCGCCGCGCCCGCCGGGCGATCAGCCGGACGTGGTGCGCCGCGTCATGATTCTCATCAGCGACGGCGAAGATAATTTATCGACGCACACGCGCGCGGACGCCATCGAAATGGCCCAGCGCACCAGCGTGGTCATCTACACCATCAGCACCAGCACGCAATGGATTTCCCTCTCGCAGACCGATCCGAGCAAGATGGGCGACCGCAAATATCACCTCACGGACGGTGACAAGATTCTCCAGGAACTGGCCGAGGAAACCGGAGGCCGCGCGTTTTTTCCCTATCACGTGGACGACCTCGATCAGTCGTTCCAGGACATCGGCGACGAACTTCGCAATCAGTACTCCATAGCCTATCTTCCGACGAACTACGTCCTCGATGGCCGCTACCACAAGATCCGCATCGAAGTGCCCGAACACAAGGGCTACCAGGTGCGCGCGCGCCGCGGCTATTTTGCCCGCGCCAACGCCAACGTGCCGGCAACACCAAATGCTCCCGGCGGAGCCGCTCAATAATGTTTTTTTGAAAATGTGTTACGCGTGGCGCGAATCGCAGGCCAATGCGGAATTCTTAGCGAGGAATATTGTGCAGCAGCACGGCGTCCGATTCCGAGTGTCCGCGCTTGATCCCTAGCTGCGCGCCGTCTTTCGAAAACGCGTAGCCGGCAATTCGTTCCGCGGTAAAATGCGTCAGTTGCCGGCGCGGAGTTCCGTCCAGCGGCTGGATCCACAAATTATCCACGCCTTTTTCGCGCACCATGTAGACAACGGCTTTTCCGGAAGGCAGGAAGGCGAGGCCGGGCAAGCCGCGCTGATCGAATTCGAACGCCGATTTTTTCCCATCCACGAGAGAATACAAAACAAGCATGACCGTGTGGTCCGCTTCGCGGACTTCGAAGGCCGCGACCGTTTTGCCGTCGGGGGAGAGTGCGTAGGGATCGGAAGGAGATTTGATGATCGTTTCCGGCGAACCACCCTCGATGGGAATTCGTTTGAGAAAATGGTTTTCAGCGGCGTCAAGGTAATACAACCACTTACCGTCATTGGAACAAGTAGGCACGCGTTCGTTTAGGCCGAGGGTGAGGCGCGTTAAGTTCGTGCCGTTCGAATCGACGCGCCAGAAATTCGCTTCCGCGCCGCCCGACCGGCGGAGCGTTCGAAAGACAATGTAACGGCCGTTCGCGCAGGAGGTCACCTGATCCATGGGATAGCGGGGTTCGGAGAAAACGACGCGGTCTCCTCCGGCCGGATTCAACATGCGAATGTCCGGACCCTGGACGACTAGGAGCTGCGCATCCGGAGTCCAATCCCAGCCCCAGGTGGACAGGTTGGAAGGGAGTTTTATGGGAGTCAATTTTTCGGGCGAGCCAGCGGGAGCGATGGCAATTTCAAATTTTCCTTGCAACTGACTTGCGGCGATGTTGTGGCCGTCCGCTGAAATGCTGGGATGAACGTAGCCGTTGGTATCGGTGGTCAAGAGATGAAAATCTCCGCCGGGATAGGAAACGATACCGAGCTGATCACGAAGAAAGCCGGTGGCAGCCGTCTGGGCTGAGACAAGCAGAGCGCTGCCGTCTGGAAACCATGCAGGTTCCTTGTAAATGCGATCTTTGGCGATAGCCACTTGTTTCATCTCACCGCTGACCGCATCCACGGCAAGGAATCCGCCGATATCCTGAGAGGTCGGTTGGACGACGGGGATCACGATGGTCTTGCCATCGGGTGACCAGGAAAGCGTCAGGCTATCGGTAAGAACATTCTTGTGGTGGAAGAGATCGCGCTCGAACGAGCCATCGCGCCGCGCGATCTTCAGATCGATCACTGCGGAATCACCGTGCTGGTGCAAGTAGGCGAAGTGCTGACCATCGGGAGAAAAGGCGATGGGGCTGTCGACGTCTTTGATGAGCAGACGAGGAGTTCCGCCAAGCATGGGAGCGTCGTAGAGGGAAGCGATAGCTTGCTCGGAGTCGTCGCGTCGAACAAAGTAGATGTAGTTGCCGTCGGGAGAGAAGGTGAGGCCGCTGTAGCGCGTGGCGGCGGGCGTGACGACCTGCGTGTTGCTGCCAGTGGGAATGTGGCGGAGCCAGAGGGACTGCAGGCCATTCTCGTCGAGGACGTGGAGCAGGTATTTTCCGTCAGGTGAAATTCTGGCCAAAGCGACGTGACCGTTGTTGGTGAGATTTTCGATCGACATTCCTTCGATGGGCAAATTCTTTTTGTGGGGCAGGAGGGAGTAGATGCCGAAGGCGGCGGCGACGAGCAAGAGGGAAACAGCTCCAAGCACGAGGCCCGTGCCGAGCTTGTTCTTGCCGGCGGCAGCGATCAGGATGGAGCTACCCGAGGGCGAAGGTGGGGGCTGCGGCGTTGCAGTGGAGGGCCCCGGAACAGGCTCCGGGGTGACGACCCGTGGAGAAGAAGACGAAACGGAAGCTACTTTGCCGGAATCGATCTCACGCTGCAGGCGCTTGAGGTCGGCACGCAATTCCGCGGCGACCTGGTAGCGGACGTCGCGATCTTTTTCGAGGGCTTTGTTGAGGATGCGCTCGAACTCGGCAGGTACGTTGGGATTGAGGGTGACGGGAGCCACCGGAGCGTTGTGCAAGATGTTGTCGAAGACGACGGCGCTGGTAGCGCCAGGAAAAGGCTGCTTGCCGGTAGCCATTTGGTAGAGCACGCCGCCGAGGGAGAAGAGGTCGCTTCGAGCATCAAGTTCTTCACCGCGCGCTTGTTCGGGTGACATGTAAGAGATGGTGCCGACGGCGGTGCCGGGACTGGTGAGGAGCAGAGTCTCGGGATCGTCGAGGGTTTCGCCGGCGAGGTTTGCGTGGTGCTCGGGGAGGAGTTTGGCGAGGCCAAAATCGAGGATTTTGACGGCGCTGCGCTCGGTGACGAAAATGTTGGCAGGTTTGATATCGCGGTGGATGATGCCTTTTTTGTGGGCGGCGTCGAGGGCGTCGGCGAGCTGGATGCCGATGTCGATGGTGCGCGGAACCGGGAGGGAACCGAGGGGGATCAATTTGTCGAGGGTTTGCCCCTCGAGCAGCTCCATGGCGATAAAGGTCCGGCCATCATGCTCTTCGATGGCGTGAATGATGCAAATGCCGGGATGATTCAGCGCGGAGGCGGCGCGGGCTTCGCGGAGGAAGCGCTCAAGAGACTGTGGATCGCGGCGCGTGTTTTCCGGGAGAAATTTCAGGGCCACATGGCGGCCGAGTTTGGTGTCTTCGGCTTCGTAGACGATGCCCATGCCGCCGCTGCCGACCTTGCGGAGGATTTTGTAGTGAGCAATGGTCTCGTTGAGCATGGCCACGGCGCGAAACGAGGATGGTAGACGGTCGGAGGATTGCGGTCAATTGGTTCGGGACCGAGGGACCGACGTGAAAGTGGCTCAAATCCCAAGCCGATCTGCGCAGCCCACGGCTATGATATAAACTTTCACTCGGTTGCTGTTTTGGACGAAAGCAGTCTGTCTCGGTGCGCCAAACTTCGACGCCATTCTACGCGTGAAGCGCTCCGAGCAGGAGGGAGTTCGCATGACACAATCTGATTCCTGGCCGGCTCTTCCGCTCGCCGAATGGAAGGATACCTATGCCACCCTGCACATGTGGACTCAAATCGTTGGGAAAGTCCGGCTAGCGCTTAGCCCGCAGATCAACCATTGGTGGGGATCGACTCTCTACGTCACCGCTCGCGGTTTAACGACCTCACCAATACCCTATAAGAAGGGGGTTTTTGAGGTTAGCTTCGATTTCATCGCTCACACCTTGGAGATTGCCACCAGCCTCGGGGAAAGCAGGGCTTTCCGCCTCGTCCCCCGTACGGTTGCGGAATTTTATTCGAAACTGATGGACGCGTTGCATTCACTCGGCATCGAGGTGAAAGTGTGGCCCATGCCCGTGGAAGTGCCTCGCCCTGTTCGATTCAATCTGGATGAGAGTCATGCGGCATACGATGGCGAATATGCGCATCGCTTCTGGCAAATTCTCGTTAGCGTGGACACCGTTTTCTGGGAATTTCGCTCACGATTCATTGGCAAGGTCAGCCCCGTCCATTTCTTCTGGGGCAGTTTCGATCTGGCCGTGACGCGCTTTTCCGGGAGACGTGCGCCGGAGCGCCCAGGCGCGGACCCGATCACCAAAGAAGCCTACTCCCACGAGGTAATCAGCATGGGATTTTGGCCCGGCGATGGCGAGATCGTGAAGGATGCGGCCTTCTACGCGTATGCCGCGCCGGAGCCGGCGGGATTTAAGGAACACCGGGTGCGCCCCGCGAAGGCTTTCTATAGTACGGAGAAAAGCGAATTCTTTCTGATGTATGACGATGTTCGATCGTCGGATACTCCCGGGCAATTATTGCTGGAGTTTTGCCAGAGCACCTACGAAGCAGGAGCAATTCTTGGAAACTGGGATCGTTCGAATTTGGAGCGGGCCGCGGTAAGAGCTCGTAACGCATAGCCGGAATCTGTTCCACTGACGCTATCTTCTCCTATGGGTGGGAGTCTGCGTCTCGGGAATTGCTGACCTGGTTCTGAGGGCGCCTGATAATCGGAAAGTGGCTCTCAACTGGGGAATAGAAGCAGGGAGAGGATGAAAATCAGAAAACAGGGCGGCCGGATGGGTGGCGGACGCGATTTTAGCCGATTCAATAGTAAATTCAGGCGTGCGGCCGCTGTTTGAGGAAGGTCATCTACAGAGCATGCGATACCTGGTGCGAGCGCGGGTGAAAGTTGGTTGCCAGCAGTCGCTGATGGAAGCAATTGAGCGCGGATCGTTAGGCGCCGGCTCAGTTGCCGAGGGCGAGTACCTGCGCAACATGAATGAGGCGAGGGTTTGTGCCGACGAGACGGTGCGCTGGGTCGAAGTCTGCTACTGTCCCACTCCGCTCCAGGAAGAGCGCCCTTACTGGGAGGAGTATTTTGAGCTGGTGAAGGTGCAGGACGCCCACGACCGGTGCAAATGCCGCGACGAGAACGGCTCCGAGCCCTGGGCCTGCGGAGATTGCGACTGCACTGCGCGGCTTGAAGAAAAGCTGAAAAACTCGGGCACGCCCTTCCTTAAACTGCTGAACAGTAGCTCTGGCGACCTAACTCGGTAGAACGCGGGAGCAAAGACGCCCGACGATCGGAGCGACACTCAAAAGTGCAGCAGCGACTCGTGTTGCTGGGCCTTGTCTTGATATTTGGCGGAGAGACCTGCTGCCTTTTAGGACCGATCCGCTATGAGCGCGTCGTGCATTCAGCTGTCATGCGCTGCTCAATGCCGGCATTGCGCTCGTATGTCTCGGTGCGGTCGCGCACTGCGCCGCTAGGCGTCGACCGTAATTCCTAAGTGTCGACCTCCGAGACGGGTTGACAGAAAAGCGCGCATATCCTATCGTATAAAAGATACGAGGTTGACTATGAGATTGGCTAAGAGCTTCTCCATTGAAGCGGATATCAACGAATACGTCGATGAGACGAAGGGCGGACGTTCGGCTAGCGAGCGCGTCAATGAGCTGCTCCGGCTCGCCATGGTTCAGGAGCAATACCACAGACTGGAAGCGGAAGCGGCGGAATTTTTTGGCGACACAAAAGTGGACCGGGCAGAGGCCAAGGCATTTCAGAAGGCATCGCTTCGGGCATTTGGCAGGGATTAATGGCGGCTGCTCCATCGAGCTGGTATCCCAAACGGGGTGAGGTATATATCGTTCAATTGGATAAACCTCGTCCTGCTATCGTGCTTTCCGTTGACCCCATCAACAAATTTGCGTTGGATGTTTGCGTAGTCGGGATCACGACCGTCGAGCGCAAGACATTTAGCATGCGTGTCCCTATTAAGAAGGGTGATGCCAAGTTGAACTTTAATTGTTGGGCGAAGTGCGATCAGGTCACGACTCTCGAAAAGACACTACTTAAGTACCCGCCCATCGGTGTGCTCTCGGCCGACGTATTTGCGAGAATCGAGGAGCAGGTCAAGATCTGTTTGGGACTCATGTGAAAGCCGGGGAGCGATCGCGTTAGGCTCGCCTCGCAGCTGAAGTCGGACACCTCGCTCGGGTACACATTCCGGGCGAGGTTTTTATCGAGGAAGGACGCGATCATTGGAAAGTCAAAATGTGTCTATCTTTGGGAAGTCAAAAGGCATCCAACTTTCGGGGTTATAGTCTGCAATTGGTGTTGTACCGCGGAGATAACCGACAATTGTTGACGGACTCCAGGGGCCAAAGCCCACGGAATCTCAAGGCCTTGCGCCGCTAAAGCTCTTGGCTCCTCGTGTGAAATACAAGAAATTTCCGGGACACGACACTAGCTGTATCAAATCTGAACCAAAGGAGAATCTCAATGCCAACCCTAACTGTCGGGAAGGAAAACTCTGGGGACATCGAGCTCTATTATGAAGACCATGGTAACGGTAGTCCGGTCGTGCTCGTGCACGGCTGGCCGCTGAGCGGCGCCTCCTGGGAAAAGCAGGTGCCGGTGCTGCTGGAGGCCGGCCACCGTGTGATCATGTATGACCGCAGGGGATTCGGCGAGTCGAGTAAGCCGGCGACCGGCTACGAATACGACACCTTTGCCGAGGACCTGCACAAGCTCGTGACGACCCTCAATCTTCATGAGGCGGCGTTAGTGGGATTTTCGATGGGCGGCGGCGAGGTGGCCCGCTATCTGGGCAAGTACGGAAGCAAGCGCGTGAGCAAGGCGGTGTTTATCGCCTCGATTCCGCCCTTCCTCCTGAAGACCGCCGACAACCCCGAGGGGGTGGACGGAGCTGTTTTCGAGGGGATCAAGAAAGGGATTGCCGCGGACCGGCTGGCGTTTCTCTCCCAGTTCCTCTCGAATTTCTACAACGTGGACGTTCTGCGCGGGAAACAGATCAGCGACCAGGCCGTTCAGCTCAGTTGGAACATCGCCGCCGGCGCCTCACCCAAGGGCACACTGGATTGCGTCTCGGCGTGGCTGACCGACTTCCGAAACGATCTCAAAAAGATTGACGTACCCACACTGGTGGTTCACGGCGATGCCGACCGGATTCTCCCCTTGGCGGCCACAGGAAAGCGCACACAGGAGTTTGTGAAAGGTAGCAAACTGGTGGTGGTGGAAGGCGGACCGCACGGGCTGACTTGGACGCACGCAGAAAAAGTCAACCGTGAGCTGCTCGCGTTTCTTGGGCAGGGAAAAACCGCGCAGAAGAAGGCTGCGACCACGTAAGCGAGCAGACGGGCGCGGATTAGGCGAGGAAACACCCGTCGCGTGCAAGGCGCGCGATGGAGAAGAGGTGCGCACGTCCGCGACCATGACGGATGGTTCCGCCAGCGGGTCAAGAAGGGTTGGACCAACTCGGCCCTGCGGGAATTACTGTCTCACGATCAAATAGAGGACCGAATTAAGCAGATGTTTCGCTCGTAAATGCAGATCCGCTGATGGCCTGCCGCTGAAGACCTTTCCGCATAATTGAGTACATACGCCAAGAGAATCCGTGGGTGACGCTCTGACTTGCGCGGAAAGCAATGAGGAAGAGAGATTCCTCTCTTTGCAGGCCGACCCTTTCACAGGAGTGCAAGGGGAACAAAAGCCGGCCTGCTCCGTTATCGACGGAATGACGGGATCGGGGCGGCGTGATGGAAGGAAAAAAAGTACTTGACATATTCCCATATGGGAATGTAATGTCGGCTCATGGCACGAGCAGCGACAACCTCGGATGCGTTCAATGCGGTGGCGGAGCCACGGCGGCGGGCAATCCTGAACTATCTTGCACTGCAAGAACGGCCTGTGGGGGAGATCGTGGATTCGCTGGGGCTGGAGCAGCCGTCGGTTTCGAAACACCTGCGCGTTTTGCTCGAAGTGGGCCTCGTCAATGTGCGGCGCGACGGCCGCCACATGCTGTATCGAACGAACGCGGAAGCGATCCGGCCCCTTCACGAGTGGACGGAAACGTTTGAGCGATACTGGCGTCATCAATTAAGCCGCGTCAAGGAACGCGCCGAGCACAAAAGCAATCCGTCAACCAACGCGGGACCGGATTTCACTTCAAGGAGGAAAAATGATCACGACAGCAACAAGAATTGAGGATTTGACGCTGGGCATCACAGAAGAAATCCGCGTGCGCGCGCCGCTGGAGGCGACGTTTGCGGCGCTGTTGGAGCAACTCGGACCGTTCAACGAAACGACTGAAGACAAACCCATGCCGATGAAGCTCGAGGCGTGGCCAGGCGGCAGATGGTACCGCGACCTGGGCGACAACAACGGGCACTTCTGGGGAGTGGTGCAGGCCATCAAGCGGCCGACGTTGCTCGAGATTACGGGGCCCTTGTTCATGTCCTATCCGGTTGTGTCGAATCTGCAGTACCGCTTGAGCGAGATAGATGGCGGAACGCTGATCGCTTTTCATCACACGGCGCTTGGGCTGATTTTGGAAGACCACCGAAAAGGAGTCACGGGGGGCTGGAAGCATATCCATGAAGGTGTTCGGAAGCGGGCGGAGGCCTCGCGTTTGCGGTGAACGGCGACGCGGTTGGCGTCGTCCCGGCGACGGGAGCAAGTTATGTGTCCATTTTGCATGGCCAGCGCAGCGCTGATGGCCGGCAGCGTGCTGTCGGCGAGCGGATTGACCGCGCTCGTGGTCAAGAAGCTTGGCGCGAAGAAGGGCATAAAGAAATTATTCCAGAAGTCAAATCCAAAGGAGGAAACATGGGCGAAGTAACGAACGAACAAGTTAATTTGATGTTGCGTCTGTATGAGGACCGGCGCGAGCCCCGGCTGCGCGAGGCGCGTGATTGGTTCTCGGCCAACTTCCACGTGAAAACTGCGGACGACTTGATGCGCGTGTGTCCTCTTGGCAGCAAGGAAAACACCTACATGCGCATGGTGCTCGGTTATTGGGAAATGGTGGCGAGCATCGTAAACCGCGGCCTTATCGACGAAGACTTCTTCTTCGAAAGCAACGGGGAGCAATGGGCCGTCTGGGAACAGGTGAAGCCGGTGATTGGAGCGTGGCGCGCGATGTTCAGCAGCCCGCACTTCCTCGGCAATCTGGAAACACAGTGCAAGCGCCTCGAGGCTTGGAGAGAAAAGCGCAGCCCCGGGTCCAACGATGCCATTCGCAAGGTGCTCGCGCAAATGCAGCAGGCAACGCAAGCACCCAAGGCACAGGCCGCGAGCAATTAGAAGTTCAGGCTCGAAATTCACTCTATTTTCGGGGAACGGCTAGTGAATGCGGGAGTTTGTTTGGGCAAGATACCACCGGACTCCCGCATTCACTGAGCGCACTTCCTGCTACGGAATTCGTGGCGTCATCTGGCTTTCTACGAGAGTGGACAATCATAAAAGGAGAACTAGGCATGACAAAGAGCGCGATGGAACATTCGAAAGTTGTGTCGCAAACGAAATGGCTTGAGGCGCGTAAGGAGCTGTTGAAGAAGGAGAAGGAGTTCTCCCGGCTGCGTGATCAACTGAGCGAGCAACGCCGGGAACTGCCCTGGGAGAAGGTAGAGAAGGCATACACGTTCGATGGGCGGAAAGGTAAGGAATCGCTGGCCGATCTTTTCGGCGGCAGGAGCCAGCTAATTGTGTATCACTTCATGCTCGGTCCGGACTGGAAGGAAGGTTGCCCGAGCTGCTCGTTCATTTCGGATCACATTGACGGCAGCATGGTGCACCTGGCGGCGCGAGACGTCAGGCTGGTGGTGGTTTCGCGAGCGCCACGGGCGCAGATCGAGGCATTCAAGAAGCGGATGGGCTGGCGGTTCCATTGGGTGTCGTCGAATGCGACCGACTTCAACTATGACTATCAGGTGTCCATGACCAAGGAGGAGCTGGAGAAAGGCCAGGTGTACTACAACTACTCCATGCAGAAATTTCCAAGCGAGGAACGGCCTGGCACGAGCGTGTTTTACAAAGATGGGGCCGGCAACATCTTCCACACCTATTCAAGCTACGCTCGCGGGCTGGACATACTCATCGGGGCCTACAACTGGCTGGACCTTACGCCAAAAGGGCGCGACGAAGCAGGGTTGAAGCACGGCATGGCGTGGGTGCGGCACCATGACAAGTATGGCGAAAACTACGAAGTGGACTCGAAGGCGGTGTACGTGCAGCCCGCTAAGGTCTAGAACTCCACCGGCGATTGCTGCGAGCAAATCTGCTGGTGAATCTCTCTGGCTTCTTCGAAGCTATAGCGAGCGCCTTGGGCGGCAACTCAGACGCAGCGCATCTGCTAGGGGAACCAGCTGGCCGCGTTGCCGCCTAATACTTCAGAAGGCTCACCCTTTTGGGGCGTAGTAGCCTTTGCGGGCGAGTACCTTAAGGTCGTGCTCGGTTGTTTCCACTTTGACTTTGCGGAATTTTCCGTCCTGGGCCGAGTTGGTCGGATAGTACCCCAGCGTATACTGGCTGCGGAGCTCCTGGGAAATTTCGTCAAAGGCTTCCATCAATTTCTTCTCCGACCGAACGGAGATCATGCGTCCGCCGGTCTCCTCCGCGAGTTTGTGCGCTACGCCGGGGTTGCCGCCATAGCGCGGGTCCGCCACCAGCAGAATGTGAATCACCGTGTCCGTCCGCTGAGCCGCTTCAATTGCTTCGTCCAGTTTCACTTTGCTGCCCTCATCCTGCGCATCAGTGACCATCACAATTGCTTTCCGCCCGGCTTCCGTGGCGAGCTTTTCGCCGCACGCCAGGTAAATGGCGTCGTAAAGGGCCGTGCCCGTGATTTGCCGCGATCCGATCGGCCCGGGATTTCCGCCCATGGATCCCTGGTCCGGCACGTTGATTCTGCTTTTTCGAATGGCGCGCTCCAGTTGGCCGCGCTCGTCCGTGAAATCCGAGAGCAGATCGACATTGGCATCGAAGGACATCACCAGCGCTTCATCGCCCTTGCGGATGATGCGGCCGATGAACTGGCTCCCCGCGTCCTGAATGGCGCTAAGCATGTCCTGCTCGCTGCCTGAGGTATCGAGCAGCAACGCCAGCGTGATCGGCAGGGCCACCTCTCTCGAAAAGAAGGCGATTTTCTGTTCCTGATTGTCTTCGGAAATCCTGAAGTCTTCCTGCTTCAGAGTGGGCATGATCCTTTTGTTCTTATCGCGCACGGTCGCAAACAGGTTCACGAGGTTTACTTGTGACTTGATCGTGCCGCCTTGTGGGGCAGGCTCCTGGGGCATGGCCGGAAGGCCCAAAATCACCGCAACCGTTGCCGTCACGCATTGCATCAAAAGCTTGTGCATCGAACGCATGTATACTTTCCTTGGCGAGAGATGCCCGGCCGGAAAAACCCCGCGGGGGTACTGCCGCTCTGTAGGATGCTGCGAAGCGGTGCGATGGATGCGTGGCCGAAATCGTTCGCGCGGATAATTTCAATACGAAGTTTGGCTTGAGGACTATGAAAAGTCTACGAAAAACGGTGTTGATGGCGGCGGTACTGCTACTGGCCGCGTCTATCGCTTCTCCTGCACAGGATACGCCATCCTCCCCGCAACAGAGCGGCGTGCAGACGAGGATCAGGATTCCGGTGGATCAAGTTATCGTCCCCGTGACGGTGAAGGACGTGGGGGGAAGGCTCGTCCCAGACCTTCGGCGGGACGAATTTCGCATTTTTGAAGACAACATCGAGCAGAGAATCGCCTCCTTCCGGGCGGATGTGGTTCCCATTTCCATGGTCGTGCTCATCGACAACGATCTGAAATCCAAGGACGCCAAGCAGGTTGGGGACAGCCTTCGTGCCATTGTTGCCGGCCTGAGCCTCAACGATGAAGCCTGGGTATGCCGCTTTGACCAGTTCTTCCACCCGGGCAAGGGTTTCATCAGCGACCAGGACAAACTGCTCACCGAGCTGAAGCGCACGCATCTCGACGAGCAAACTTCCGCTGGTCCTTCGAGTCCAGCCATCAATAACGGCCCCTCGATCAACGGCCACTCCGCAATGGGGGACGCGCCGAACATCGCGGGAGGACTTGCGAACATCAAGGGCCAGCCGACCAAAGCGCTGGACGACGCGGTGTATGCCGCGGCTCAGTTGTTGAAGGATCGCGACCGCGAACGCCGCAAGATTATTTTCCTGATTTCGGATGGCGTGAACGGGGCCAAATTCAATGTGAATAACTACGATACGGTGCTGAAGGAACTGTTGCGCTATAACATTGCGGTTTATGGTGTTGGCGTGGGCAGCGCTTTTTTCGAGCGGCGATTCGAACGGCTTTCCAAATACGCTCATGACACGGGCGGCGACGTCTACTATGGTTTGAAGAGCCGGGCGATGGAGGAGCTGTATTCCAGGGTCACGGAGGAGGCTCGCAACCAGTATACGCTGGCCTACGCGCCTAGCGGCACGGACCGCGGCGTGGAATACCATTCCATCGAGGTTCGTGTAAGGCGCGAAGGGCTGACCATCCTGACCCGTGAGGGTTACTACGCCGGGGCCACCCCGAGATAGCCGATTTTTCTCTTTCACTGCAAATTGTCTTGACTCTTGCGCGCGCCGCCCGTATATGGAGTCAAGGCGAGTGGCAGGCCGCGAGGCCGTCATCCGCTGAATCTGAGGAGGAAGTTCGAATGAAGAAAAAGGGCAAGAAGGACGAGAAAAAGGGGCCGAAAAAAGGGAAGTAAGACGTCTCCAACAGGATTCGACAGCTCGGGCGCCCTGACGCAGGTTGGGGCGCCCTTTCTTTTACCGGGCAACTGCTGATAAACGCGATTCCATCAGCTCTTGGCCGCCGGTGTTGCTTCAACTGCTCCTGGTAATCCTTCCAGCGCGCGTTCGCGAAGATAGAGAAACATCGGCAAGCCAAAACTCACTCCGATTGCGAATACACCCGCAACTGGTAGCCATAAGAGTCGCATGCCAAGTCGCCTGCCTTCCACCATGATGAACATCAGCAGGACCACGGCCGAAACCAAAACGTCCAATCCGAAGAATGCGCTTATTTTGTTGGCGAAGAGTTGCCGGATCAGAAGCCCGATATTCGGTCCGTGTTCGATGATCCACGGGATGAATTGCGAGTAGGGGAGCACAGCCCCGAGAACGCAAAGGAACAAATAGATATTTTTGCGATTCACAGGATATTCTCCAATTCGTCGAGCGTTGGGAGGTTCACGGAAACTTTTTCAAAATTTGCTCAAGCGCTCAGGGCTTCTTCGTGTGCCGGGCAAATGGGCTTGTAGGCGCAATTGCGGCAGACGAAACCTCGTTTCGCTGGGAATTCTCCCGCGCGAATGTCCGCTGCGGCTTCTTGCACGACTCTTTGTGCTTCATCCAATTGCTTGGCGTCCCGAGTGGTTTCCTGCCGTTGATTGTTCTGCAAATAATGAAACACCAGCCGCACGGGTTCCAGCTCCAAAATCTCCTTCACCGCCAGCGCATACAAGCTCAGTTGTAAGTCTTTTTTGGCATCCGCATCCTTTTTCGGACGTCCCGTCTTGTAATCGACGATTTCCACGGCCCGCTTGTTCCCCAGCGCATTGATTTGGTCGATGCGCCCCTTGATGATCACGTTGTTGTCGAGGGGCAATTCGAATGTCTTCTCCTGCTCCAACGCTTGCGGGAGTTCCGCCATCATGCCCGCATGAAACGCTCGCAACTGCTCCAACCCGTCCTTCTTGTATTCCTCTTCCTGATATTCATCTTCAAATCCCTTCGAATTCCATTCCGTCTCAAGGATTCTTTGCACTTCGTCGAAAGGCAGCTTCACTCCCTTACGCAATTGATCCACAAAACGCTTGATCGTCGTGTGCATCACGGCCCCAAAAGTCATCGCCGCTTTCGGCCCTTCCCGCAGCGACCACAAATACCCGAACAGATACTTTTGCGGGCAGGTCCGGTAGCCGCTCAGCGCCGAAGGGCTGAGCGTCAGCGGCTCCGGTGACGGCGGATGAAACTCCTCCGCCCAATCCGCGACACGCGAAAAGATCTTTGCCGGCCCCTCCGCGGCGCGGAAGAGCGACGCATCTTCCCAATGGTCTTCCGTTGCCCGATCCTCCTTTCCCGCAGCAGGTAGCTTCGGCATGATTTGGCGCACGTCCTGCCGCTTTATCGCCGGTTCCATCACGATGTCCTCGATGAACACCGGCACTTTTCCTTTTTTCTCCGTCACCGTCGTGATGGTCAGCCGTTCTTCCGCGCGCGTCAGCGCCACGTAAAACAGCCGCCGCTCTTCCTGGATATGAAACTGCTCCGCGGGGCTGCCCTCTTTCATGAGTTCCATCGGGAATTCGAACACACGGGACCTCTCGGTTGCGGGAAAGGCGCGGTTGTTCACGCGCAACAGAAACACCTGCGGAAACTCCAGGCCCTTCGCACCATGCACGGTCATCAACTGCACCGCGTCTACCGGCGCGTCGTCTTCCAGGCTCACCACTCCGCCAGCCTGAGCGTAGTAATCCAGATATTCGATAAACTCCGCCAGGCCACGCGTTTCGCTTTTCGGTTCCCACTCCTTCATGAATTCCACCAGCCGCTTGACGTATTTTCGGTCCTGTTCCTTCGCGCGCTGCGGTATCTCCAGCCACTCCGTCAGAGCTCCTAGAATCTCCCGCGCCGTGAAGCGCTTCAGTGTTTTTCTCTGCGAAGAAACAAATTCCACCAGTTGCCTGAGCGCCGCCTGCGAGCGGTCGAAAGCCAATTTCCCCTGGGGCACTTGCAGAAGGTCGTAGATGGCCTTCTTCTCCTTTCGCCCACGCGTGGCCAGGCGCACCAAATCCTGCGCCTCCAGGTGCCATGCCGGGGCGGCCACCACGCGCGCGCAGGCAATGTCGTCATACGGCGCGGCGATTAGCCTGAGGTACGCGAGCACGTCTCTCACCAGGGGATGCTCCAGAATGGAAAGTCTCGTGATTACAAACGGAATCTTTCGCCGCGACAGCTCTTCCACGAGGTGATCCCGGTGCGCGTGCTGGCGGTACAGCACGTCAAAATGCTTCCAGCGCCGCCCCGCTCGATGAATGCGCTCGAGTTCGCTTGCCACCCATCGTGATTCTTCTTCTGGAGTTGCCAGCTCCACGATGCGGATCTTTTCACCCGGAGGTTTGTTTGGAGAGAGAACTTTCTTTGGAAAGTCGGCGCTCACCGTGTTTTGTCCGATCACCAGCATCGCCACGCGCAGGATGTTCGGTGTCGAACGATAGTTCTCCGTCAGCGCCACGCGGAACGGCGCGGAGTCCTGGCCTTCCTTCCATCCCGCAAATCGCTCCAGGAACAATTTGAAGCTCCCGAAAGAAGCTCCGCGGAACCGGTAAATCGCCTGGTCGTTGTCGCCGACCGCGACGATATTCCTCGCCGGCCCGGCCAGGAGCTCCAGCAAGCGGAGCTGTGCGATGTTGGTATCCTGGAATTCATCCACGAGGATGTAGCGATATTTTTTTTGCAGCGCTTCGCACAGTTGTGCATCACGCTCCAGCAAGCCAACCGCTCCGGTAATCAGCGAGCCAAAGGAGACCCGTTTCTTTTCGCGCAGCAGTTCTTCGCTGGCGCGGTACGCGCGTGCCAGCTCCTGCTGTAACGCCACTGTCTCCAGGCGTTCCGCGAGAGTGTCTTCGTCCAGAGTTTCCCGCTCGGCTTCAAGGCGCGCCGCCAGCCCGGCCGCATAGCGCTGATAGTCCTCGCCGGACACCAGTTCGTCTTGGCAACGCGAGAAAAACTCCACGAAATCGTTTAGGAATTGCCCGGGATCGGCCAATCTCCTGTATTTCTCCAGACGCAGCCGCCGCAGGTTGCGCCGCAGCAGGATCCAATGATCGAACTCGTCCAACATCAACCGTCGCGGGTCGGCCTCCGCCAGCAGCGTTTCACAGAAAGAATGAAACGTCGCCAGCGTCACGGCTTTGCCGCGCTCGCCCGTAGCTTTCACCACGCGCGCTTTCATCTCACCGGCCGCCTTTTTCGTGAATGTCAGTCCGAGAATATTTTCGCCGGAGAGGGTTTCATCCGATTGCAAGAGGTGGCGGATGCGTTCCGTGATGACGCGCGTCTTTCCGGTCCCTGCGCCGGCAATGACTAGCAGTGGTCCTTCGCCGTGGTTGATCGCGCGCCGCTGCGCCTCATTGAGCTTCAGTCCGCTCTCTTCAAGCGGCTCTATGTCGAAAAGCGTCGCCATCATTCAAGAAGCGTAGCGGATTTCAGGGCGAAGAGGAAACAAGCCCTATTTTTTTAGCTCAATGCGGATCGAACGGGGTTTGGGATCATCGAAGAAATAACAGTTAACGGCGTCTTTTATCATTCCTTCTAATTCTTCCCAGGTATCGCCTTGAGTAAAAATAGATTCCGTCAGACACTCCGCGCAATGCCCGCCGTCTGACTCTTGTGTTACGCGGAATACAAGCTCCGCTTCGCTGTCCCTTGTCTGCTCCTGCTACCGCTGCGACTTTTCGCCTGCGGCAACTTGCCGGTTGAACTCAGCTGATTTCTTTTTCGGGATAGTGAGTGTTTGCCACTTGTCACCGGCAAAGTGCCGCGCAAGATAAACAATCTGCCCTACGTGATAAGAATAGTGCGCAACCTGGCGGTTGATGGCCTGCATCACCGAATGCGGTTCAGTGCGAATGGTTATTGTTCGCGTCAAATCTGCATCGTTCAGTGGTTCCAACGCCCCGAACAGAAGTTTCCACCCGCGTTCCCACATCTCCATCAATTCCATTCGGGTTTTTGGCGGCGCTTCGAATTCGAAGTCGCGATTGCGATCGGGCTTTTCTCCATCGCTTGTTAGAAAATCGGTCCAACGCGAACGCATGTTTCCCGCAATGTGCTTCACGATGACGGCGATCGAATTGGATTCGGTGTCGAGAGTCGTGAACAGCGCCTCCTCGGGACATTGGGCTATCGCGCGCTCGCCAAGTTTCTTGTAATAGCGAAAGACATCAATAGAATCTTTCAAGTAAGACGTGGTAAATTGGTGCGCCATACCGCCATTCTGTCCCATCTTCGCGGGCTGTCAAGCCCAGCGGCGAAGGCCCGCTCCGGTGAGACAAATTCTGGGAGACCTATTGCAGGGTTCGCGCAACTAAGCAGGGCAGAGCCAACGGGCGTGGAGACGGGAGCTAGAGTGGTTGAAAGCTTTGCTTGACAATTCGCTTTTTGTTCGCCTAGTATCGGTGCGCCCCAATCTCGAATTTCGCAAGGGAGGGAGTCATGACCATTGGAAATATGATGCTTGGTGAGTTCGACCAAGAGATGCAGAACACCCGGAAAGTCCTGGAACGCTGTCCCGATGAGAAGTGGAACTGGAAGCCACACGACAAGTCGGGAACTGTCGGTTGGTATGCAGGCCACATCGCTAC
>Ga0137409_10001121_pt1 | contig 28966 bp, 33 predicted proteins | sample CZODoug1_16funga_FD_122059 | JGI IMG/M metagenome (GOLD analysis project Ga0137409, IMG submission 122059) | Vadose zone soil fungal communities from Angelo Coast Range Reserve, California, USA - CZODoug1_16fungal (Hybrid Assembly) | ecosystem: Environmental > Terrestrial > Soil > Vadose zone...
TTAAACGGCTCGAAGCGGCCGTTGTTCAATCTGAGGTGGGACGCGAGCCCGTCGCGCCGAGTACCTCGGCCAACCAAGGGCTTGATCCCATGCCCCGCCGTGTTCCACCGGTGCTTACTCGTTTCTTCCCGGCAGACGTTGGCCTCACGTCAGATTTGACACGTTCGGCACACAAAATTTCTGGCACAGTCTTTGCTTTCGAAGTGAAGTTATTTCTCCGCCTCGCCAAACAAACTCTTGATTCTGCACGCCATGCGTTTGGAGACGATTTCGCCGATGTTCCCATAGTTCCCCCTTCGATCACTCGCCCGCGCCGTAAGGCGCGTTTCCTGACCGCCCCAAAATTGAGCGGATTCCCGAAGCCGCTGACAAATGATGCCTGCTTCCGTGTGATGCCTGACCAAGGCGATACAAGCGCCTATGTTCGCGCTGACATTTTGATCTTGGTCATTGGACGTTGGTCATCTTGACGACCGGCGGTAGCGCCTGCGGTGAGCGGAAGGTTGCTCCTCGCCGCGATCTCCCATCATTTTTTTGAAGCCGCTGTAAGGATAACCGGCCTAAGGCGCGGCGTCTGTTGCGCGCGTGCTTCCCGAGGCGTCTTGCCCGTCCAACGCTTGAATGCATGCGTGAATGCACTGACTTCCTGATAGCCAAGCAGCCATGCAATTCGCGATATTGATAAGTCAGGGTCCGACAAATATTGCCTCGCCAGGTCGCCTCTCAAGCTTTCAACAATTGCCGAAAATGTCACACCCTCCAATGCGAGACGGCGCGCTGAAGTTCGCTGGCTCAAGCCGAGTCTCGTGGCGATCTGCGACGCGCGCACCTTTCCATGCGGCAACAGCGGAACAATGGCATTCTCTACCGCCGCTCGGAACGCGCCGCGGTTCGTCCGTCGATGAGAGAGAGCTTGCTCGCAATTCGCCACCAAAAGCTCGTTAAGGTACGGGTCAGCACTAGTGACCGTCATGTCCTTGATCCTCTCGACGAAAGTCAGCTCGTCTGCTCTTGCCCCAAAAATTATGTTGCGGCCAAAGTATGCAGCCAGTTCGGAACCGCCCTGATTGCTGCGGCGATGCGTGATTCGCACCCGGCTCGGCGTCAGGCGCAGGCCGGTCAACTGCCGGCACAAACGGATCAGCGCGGTCATAAGGAACTCAATCTGATGCCGATCCGAATGCCGGGCAACACCGACATACTCGAACACCATCCGAATATCTCCTTCCTTGAGACACTTGAGCGACAAGCCCTCGTTGACGATTGAGCTGTACCGCGCCGCTCGCTGCAGTGCGTCGCCCAACGTTTCTGAGGAGGCCGCAACATAAAAGAGCAATCCCAGCTCTCGAAGATCGGGTAACTGCGCAAGATGGAAGCCGAGAAACTCGTCCCCCAAGGCATTCGCTACGACATTCAAGAACTGGATCTGATGCTGGACGGCAAGTCGAGCGCCGCGGTCTTTGATCTGTTGATCGATCAGCCCCGCCGCCTTCAAAAGCGGTTTTAGCCCAATGCCCGCCCGCCGCGCGCATGTATAGGCAAGCCGGGCGATCCCACCCGTCGCAGTCGGGAGAGTGCCGAGACGCTTGATATCCACTTCATTCACGATCTTCGCGCTCGATGGTTGCGGCTGGCCTGCGGCGACAATGCCTTGGCACAGGATAGCAAGACATGCATGCGAATTCGCACATATAAAGGCGCCCACCAGAAGCCTCGCTCGAGACGGCAGTGGAGCCTGCCGCAACGCCGGGTGTCAGGCGCCATACGCCCGCATTCCGGACCACTAAATTCATGCCAAAGAAGCGTGCTGTCGCAGTAATCGACAATAACCTCCGTGTCCTCGGCGCCATGGGCCGTTTGCTGTCGGCACTCGGGTACTACACGGAACTCTATGCTTCCGCTAAAGAGTTCCTGGATGCTGCGATGACGACTGAAGCGATCTGCCTCATTGTCGATATTCAACTTGGCGAGAGTTGCGGTATTGCACTTGCGCAGCGCCTTGCAAACGCAGGCTTCACGATCCCCATCATATTCATGAGTGCGGACAATAGTGAATCGGTCAAACGGCGGGCCATGGAAATCGGCTGCGTCGCTTTTCTTATCAAGCCATTTTCGGCGGCCGTTCTGATCGAGGCGTTGGCTAAATTGTCTCCTCGTCGCGCCGTTTAGAATTCCGCAGACTACCGGGTCCAGCGAAGCGTTAAGTCCACGCCGATGGCGTAGTTGGCGCTGAGATCGCCGGATAGCGTGCCCACCAGCGGAATGGTTGTGCTCACGGGTGCCCCTTGTCCCATTGTGCCTGGTGGCGATGCTGTGGGTCGCAGGCTGTGCTCACGTGCCGACGGCGCCGGAGAGCCAACCCGTGCCGGTCACCTCACCGGCAGCGGCGGTCCCGGCGCCCTCTGCCGCGGCCCCGCCGTTCCGCTCGCCCGCGGAAGACCCAAAGGACGGCCCGTGCATCAAGACGACGCACGGCTGCATCGCGCTCAATCCAGAGGTGGACGAGGACACGATCGACGTGACGATTTGCGCATCTGGCTACACCAAGTCCGTGCGCCCCGCCACGAGCTACACCAACGGAGTGAAGAAGAAGCTGATGCGGGAGGCAGGAATCGATGCGGCGCGGATCGGCGACTACGAACTCGACCACATCGTGCCGCTCGCCCTCGGGGGCCATCCGCGCAAGGTCTCCAATCTCATGCTGCAACCCTGGGGGGGCGAGCGCGGCGCGAAGGCGAAGGACGTGCTGGAGGTGCGCCTGCAGTCACTCGTGTGCCACGGCAAGCTCGACCTCACCGATGCGCAGGTCTGCATTGCGCAGGACTGGGAAGCGTGCGCGGTGCAGTACCCGAGGCGATGAGCGGCCTCCCCATTTTGTGGTAGCGGGGGGCCGCTTCGAGCGTTATACCCATCGTCGACTGCAAGTGCCGGCGGTTCTGGCGAGCCGCCACCTGTTAGCAGCCGGTCACCCGCGACTCTTTCGGCGTGACAGCGGCGTTAGCTCAATACGAGCCCCTCGCGCGTGCATAGGCACGCCGAGCAATCCACCCTGCGGCAGTCGGGAGAGCGACGAGACGCTGGTACCGACATCATTCACGATCTTCGCGCTTAATAGCCGCGGTTGCAGTTGGCCCACGGCGACAACGCTTTGGCACATGATAACAAGACAATCATGCGAATCCGCATGTATAAAGCCGCCCACCAGAAACCTTCGCTCGTTCACTCGCTATGTGTAGTTTTATGTTAGTCAAATACGCCATGGCTGCCATGTCCGTGTGTACGGCCGCGATCTGCAGCGCATCCCCGATCTATAAATACGATGCCGACGGCGTGGTGCATTTTACGGGCCAGCCGAGTTCGAGAGGATACGAGTTGTTCGATCGAACTCCCAAGGGGTTGACGCGCAGCGGCGATCATTGCGACCTCAGGCTTCCGGCGCGGGCCGCGCAGTATGACGCCATCATTGAGGCGGCGGCGAAATCTGCAGGCGTTGAGCCCAATCTCCTTAGGGCGGTAATCGTCGTCGAATCGGGTTTCAATTCCCGTGCTGTCTCGAAGAGCGGCGCAGTTGGTCTTATGCAACTCATGCCTGCGACGGCCACGCGGTTTGGCGTGTTCAATCGCTACGATCCGCTGCAGAATGTGCGGGGCGGCGCTCTCTACCTTGGCTTTCTAATCAAGCGGTTTCGTCAGAACGTGCATCTCGCGCTCGCCGCCTTCAATGCGGGCGAAGACGCGGTGGATCGAAGTTCGGGGCAGATTCCGCCGTTCATCGAAACGCTTGAATACGTACCGAAAGTCCTCAAGATCTACCAGGCGCTGACCGACCAACAACAGCGTGACGAGTCGGTCCCGTTGTGAGGAGCAATTCATTTAATCGCGACAGTCGATGCCAATGTGGCATCATCAATCGATGATTGCGCTAGTCCGAATCGTGCTGCAGTTGTTGACTGATCTGATCGCGCTGGCCGCTTTCACCTTCCGCCAACGGCGAGCTGTGGCGGCCGAGATCTTGGTTCTGCGACGTCAAATTGCCCTCTACAGAGAGCGGGGAATCAAGCCGCGGCGCATTGACGCGGTAACACGATCGCTTGCCGTACGGTCGTTTTTGTATATACTATGACTATACATTAGTTCTCTGAGGAAATAAGCCATGTCCGCACAGCCGATCTTGAAGTGGGGAAACAGTCTCGCCTTCCGTATCCCCTCTGCTATCGCCAGGCAAATGGATATCCACGAAGGTGCCGAAGTCGCATTTCATATCGATGGGAAACGCCTCGTCATCGAAAAAGCGGACAACATTCCAAAGTTTACCCATCATGATTTGGTCAAGGCGCTGCGCAAAACGAAAAAAAGCCTAGTCGACTTTGGGGCTCCCAGGGGCAAGGAGATCCTGTAGGTGGTGCCCGCAGAGGGAGATATCATCGGAATAGATACCGACTCGGCGGTAGGCCACGAGCAACACGGCCGCCGCCCGGTGCTCGTCGTCTCAGTCAACGCATTACAGACCTCCCTCGGGCTCGCCATGGTCTGCGCCATCACGACACATGGAGGCCGTTCTGAAGGGGCGCGCAACGATCTGGAAGTTCCAATCCCTCCCGGATTGCCTGTGAAAGGCGTCGTTCTCCCTCATCAGTTGCGCACGATCGACTGTAAGGCGCGCCATTCAGAAAAGCTGTGCACGGTACCTCGAGCTACATTACAAGCAACGCGTTCTCGCCTAAAGGTCCTTCTCTCTCTGTAGCGAGTCACATAGTCACATTCGCGCCATCGCTGCGGAGAATCATCTACTGTCCGCGGCAATCCGACCCTTGGCGGGCAGCATCAGGAATAATTCCTCGCGCCCGCCTGTGCGTGAGGCAGTTTTTGCGGACCACAGGTGTCCGAGACATCGACATACTCGAACTGAAGCACAATGTCGTGGGGTTGACCAAGCACTCCGTGCGTTGAAGATTCCGGTCGTCGTCACACCACCACGGAAAAAATGTGGGGCCCGTTGATCCCGCTGAGTCTATCTGAGTCACCAAAACACGCCAAACCAGAATATAACCAAGGAAATGATCGGGCCCTTAATCTCTCCGACTTCGACAATTGACATCCTGGCGGCGATCGGAATGGAGGCGAGCTCGCGCCTCATGCTAAGCCTGGAATCGATGCGAGAGCGATTGAACTCGGGGTTATAGCTTCTGATGTAGTAGTCACCCCCGACAGGTCACTTGAAGCGATAGCCCACGGTGATCCCATATGTTGCCGGCATGCCAACTAACCTTGAGACCGTGTCAACCGTGTGCGTTACGGTTTCCGAATAGAATTTATCTGCAACATTTCGTGCCCACACTTCCGCATGCCAGTTTCCTTCTTTGAGACCCGCACGAAGATCAAGAACGCCGTATGCCGGCAATCTAAAAAGAGAGCTATTCCCGAATGCAGCAGACGTCGCCGTACGATAAGCCTCGTTACCCCCCACGAACCCCGACAATTTATCCGATATTGCAAACGAGTACTGAACGTCGCTCAGGAACTGCCACTTAGACGCGTTCGGAAATGCCTCCCCCTTCAGATTAATTGGATTGTTGAAGGGGTCATTGGAAGTAAAATCGGATGTTACTTTTGTATCCAGGTATGTCGCGCCAACAGTCACGTCAACACCGCTGATCGGCTTCCAAGTGAGATTGAGCTCCGAACCGGTAACGGTGGACTTTGGTATCCCCACCAGGCCAGGAAGATTGCCGAATGCGGTGGTGACGTATCCGATCAATTGTTTGTTGCGATAGTCGTCATAGAAAATCGCACCCGAGAGCTCCATTGAATGGTGGGCCAAAGCGTTTTTGAATCCGACCTCGTAGGCGAGAACTGACTCCTGTTGTATTGGATCGAACTGACTAGGTATGAGTCCAGGGACGGTAGGAAAACTGCCGGCCTTGAAGCCTTTTGTGGCGTTCGCATAATAGAGTTGATCCGAGTCCGGCTTCCAATTCATCCCCACCCGCCAAGAGAGATTATCCTCGTGCAATGTCTTTTGTACGATGGGTACCGATAAACCAGTAGCTGGGTCTAGAGTAACGCAAGCCCCGGGCTGGATTGCATTGATGGTTAGGAGCGAGAACGCGGTCGCAAGGCCCCCTTCGCCGGGGTCGCGTAAGCATCCATGAAAATCATTATTCGCAGTCGTGTAGCGAACGGAGGTTTGAAATGTGAACGCTTCGGTCAATGCGTAGTCGAGGCTGCCGAATGCGGCTTTTGTATCGATTGTCTGATGATTGCTATTGTCCGAATAACGCCACCGTAGCGGCCCGATCCCGGAATTGGATCCGTAGTCAGAGCCATATTGATCATCGCTCGATTGGTCATCCTCATAATTCAGTCCAAGCATCCAATGAAGGGCGTTCGCCTTGGTACCCGAAAGCCGAACTTCCTGAGAAAGCGATTGTATGTGAGCCTTGATGGTCATCAAAAAGTTGCCGAGGTTGAATCCATCGGTGTCCGTCGGTGCATTTTGCTTGAATTCCGACCAAGCAGTGATCGAGGAGAGGCTCACTGCCTCCGAGATCGCCCATTGTAGGTTCAGCGACGATTGATAAAAGTTGTCATCGCGCTTGAGGCTTGTATTTGCCTTCCAATCAGCGATGCGAGCGTCATTGGGAGCCGGTTGATACACACTTAATGCCGCCGTTTGGTCCGGATAGCCGTTCGGGACGCTGGGCGAGTACTGAACAAACTGTGCGGCTTGGGTGTCGCTCTTGTCGATCCATCCGCTAATATTCAATTCCGCTTTAAAAACCTCATTGGGTTGCCAATCGAGGAGTGCTCGGCCCGTAGAGAAATTGCGATTACCCAGTGTATCGTGAGGGCGTGTCTCGCTGATTTGCCAATCCCCTCGTTGCTCGGTGCGAAGTGCAATGCGTCCCGAAAAAGTATCTGAAAGTGGGCCGCTCACAAATCCTTGGACGTCGGTTTCCTGGAATCTTCCATAGGTAACATCCGTACCGGCATCGAACGTACGAGTGGGCTTGGCGGCGATGAAGTTAATTGCGCCCCCTGTAGAATTCTGCCCGAATAGTGTGCCCTGAGGGCCCTTCAAAACCTCAACGCGATCCACATCAAATGCTGCGCCTTGCGTTTCTACCGAGTAAGGAAGAGGCACCTGATCGACATAGACACTCACGGTTGGCGCAACCGCAACCGCCACGTCTTTAAAGCCGATACCGCGGATCGAGTACACGGGAGTACCATAATCGCTGGGTTGATACGAGAAGCCGGGCACAACTCGCGATAGATCCGAAACCTGCAAGACCTGCAGCTCTTGCAGCCGCTCACCGGTCAAGGCTGTTATGGACATCGGTACATCATTCAGGCGCTCTGAGCGCTTTTGTGCCGTCACGATGATTTCGCTAATTTGATCCGAATTCGCAAGATCAGGAGACGCCTCAGTCGCGACTGCTGCGGGTGACCAGGTACACGCCATGGAAGCGGCCAAAATAAAAATGGAGATTTCATTGCGCTCAAACATACCATCCTCCGATTCCGTCGAGATTCTTCACCAACAACATGCCTTCTCGCTAAAGGCGGTTGCCCGCGGCGCGAGTTTATTACGCGAGATATCCGCCATCGACGTACAATTCTGCCCCCGTGACAAAGCTCGATTCGTCGCTGGCGAGAAACAGCAATGCATGCGCGATCTCAGACGGACGTGCCATACGCCCGAGAGGTGTCCGTGCAACTACCTGCGCGTTGCTCTCGCCGGATTGCGCCTGCACGAGAGGCGTATCTACAATCCCTGGGTGTACAGAATTGACGCGCACGTTATCCGGTCCATACGCAATTGCGGCATGCTTGGTTATATGGCGCACCGCGGCTTTGCTTGCCTGATAGGCAGCCGCAATAGGGACTGCTCCGATTCCCCAGATTGATGAAATGTTGATGATCGAACCACGCTTGTTCGCGCGCATAGTAGGAAGCACGGCGCGCATGCCAAGGAAGACACCGGTTTGATTGACGCTAACCACACGGTCCCAAGAATCCAAGTCCTCATCGAGGATCGCCTTTTGTGAGCCTGCGATTCCTGCGTTGTTGACGAGCACATCGACTCCACCATGTAGAGCAGTCACCTCAGCCATAGCCGCAACCCAGTGCGACTCGCTACCAACGTCAAGTGCCAGAAAATGAATGGCTGGACTGGTGTATGGATCACCATGCTCAAGATCTGCCGCAAATACCGCGGCACCCTCCTGGGCGAATAGTTCTGCTGTTGCACGTCCGATGCCGCGTCCGCCGCCTGTGATCAGCGCAGTCTTGCCTGACAACCGGCCTGACAGATTGCTGGGTATTCCTGGCAAGGCATTAAATCGCTCGGTATCCTCACCCGCGTAGTCCGGATCAAGGTAAATATGCATTCTTGCGATCAGCCCGTCGCAAAATTCAAAGATGCTGCTGAAGCGGCCGCCGGATGTTTCGCCACCGCACCATTTGCTTCCGCCACTGGTTGTTCCGTGGGTGCGACCCTCGACAGCCACGAAATGCTTTTCCTCGATGTAGCGGAAAGAATCCAGATCGTGAGCAAAGCTGCGAAACGTGCCAATCAATCCGCCGGCCAAAATCTCGAATTCGGCGCGACCGCGGCCTACTCCGAACTTGGGAAAATAGAATTGGAAATCTGCGGTAAAAAGATCGAACAGATCGGGACGGCTAGCGTCGATCCGCACGAAATACTCGCGCGTCGCCTTTTTCTGAGCGGTGTTTGCTTCGCCGATTGCAGCCAGCGCCATATTTGCTCCCGTCAACCACGAAGGCTCTAGCGGCCTTGTTATATCATCATAGTAGGCATATATGTCACTGTCAATTTTAATGTCATGATGACTTGAAATGCCATTGTGGCATTTGGCAATTTGCCGACGATCAAACGAACTGGCGAGTTAGCAAGGTCACAGCGGCAACCGCCTCTTCAATTCCGCAACAGCCCCCGCCGAAGTTCGAATGGACAAGGGCAAGGCGCAGGCAAATTTGTCGAGCAATGCCACGATGTCGTCAATATCCCGAATCAGCGTCCACCGTCCTCGCGGACGCTCAATTCGCCGCAAAGGAGCTTTGCCGGCCGGGGTATGGGTGAGCGCAAACCTACGCTTGCTAAAGGAATCCTCGCGCCATAGCCTCTTCGCCCACAATCAAGGCTGGAGGAACATCGTTCGTGAGTGCAAGTTTCATCTAGGTCCCGTATTTGCGGCGACATAGCTTCCCCGGCCCAAAATTGTTGCGACCGCGCTCGCGAGAGCGGCAATGGGTTCTTTCGCGGCAGACAGACTACGCCATCCAATATGTGCATCAGGGCGGACGAGGACACATCCGAAGTCATCTATTTCCCGCAGGCGTGCCCAGTCGCCTGACGGATCCGCAACGCCGTTTGTGCTACCGATTTGAAAGACAGTGATGTTTATACCGAACCGCTCGCCAACGGAGTTGGCTGCCCGGAACCAGTCTTCACCCCCTACACCGATCAGCAAGCTGAAGCGTCCCTTGCCGACCAAGTCGTGCGTGGAGAACTTTGCGCCCTTGATTTCGAGCCACACATGAGGCAGTCGTGCGCCGGGCCATGTCGTCGGCTGGTCATACAATTCCGGATCCCGTAGATAAGGAGGTTCCGCTGTTCCGTCGGGGGAGATCGCGCCGATACGATAGCGTTGCCCAATTTCGATCCCGAGGGCGTTAAACTGCCAATGCTGCAAGTCGATCGCTTCAGCAAGACGCTTGCGGCGCGCGGCTCCGACTGTGCTCGGCGCACTAAGTTCGTCGACAGCCGCCCACCCATCCGCTACGTTCTGACCCTGAGCGAATCCAAGTGCATCTGCGATGGCTACGAGGTTATGCAGGCTGCGCATTGCGCGGTCCACCACCTGTGCCCCGACGGGCTGACGTTCATCGTTATAGGTGTCAAGAAGCGACGGGTGCGCGCTGCCTTGCAGCACGAGCTTCAGCTTCCAGGCGAGGTTGTAACTATCTTGCACTGAGGTATTCGAGCCCAAGCCGTTCGCAGGCGGATGACGGTGAACCGCATCGCCAACGCAGAACACCCGGCCTTTGGAATAGCGTCGGGCAATGACTTGGTTAATAGTCCATTTGCTCGTGGCGAGCACTTCGATAACAACGCTTTCATCGCCGATCAGACGATGTGCGCGGGTCCGAATGGCATCCGGCTGCAGGTTCGGCTCGCCTTCCTTAGGGTTATACATAAACAACATTACCCACTCGGTCCAGGGGCGTACGCAAATGAACGTGCCACTCCCGACCGAGTAGTCGGTCCCTGGCTGGGTGAGGCTGTAGAGGACACCCGGCCGATACGCCGTGTATTTCGTGAGGTCCGCTTTGATCCACACATTGGCGGCAGCCCCGAGGCCCATGCTTCCCCCTAGCGGCAAATCAATTTGCTCGGCTACTCGACTGCGGGCTCCGTCAGCACCGACCACGTACTGCGCGCGTATCTTAAAAGGCAAACCGGTGTCCCGATCTTCGAGCGAAACCGTGACGCCTTCGGCATCCTGTTGCAAAGATAGAAAACTCGTGTGGAACCGTAGACGTGCGCCGTTGCTCATCGCCGATTCCGCCAAAATCGGCTCAAGCAAGTGCTGCGCTATGTTGCACATCACCGAAGGACTCGCACGCTCGTAGTCACCTTTGCGATCGATATGATTACCCCACGATCCCAGGCGCGCTAATTCTCTTCCGGCGAGACTGGTGGCCCAAATGGTTTGTCCCATGAGGGTCGACGGCATTGATCTGTCGACGACACGCTGCTCAATGCCCATGTCGCGAAAAATCTCGACCGTCCGCTGATTGGTGATGTGCGCACGAGGACTGTTCGCTGTCCAGCGGTGACGCGTCACCAGTAGCGCATCCACACCGTAGCGTGCGAGGAAAAGCGCCATGGACAATCCGGCAGGTCCACCGCCAACGATCAGAACCTGGGTCTCGATGACCGTGGGCTCGCCTAATTGACTCTTTTTCACCCCAACATAGTACTCCTTTTTGTCACCGTGACAATCTAAGTCATCCTCGCTAGAATTAGTCAACGACTCGTAGTTAGGATGTTGGTATGCCCATATTGAAAGCCGATCGCTTTGCGTACGTGCGTATGCAAGTTCCCGATTTAGACAAAGGCCGAAAGTTCTACTCGGACTTTGGATTGATCGAGCATGAACTTGTCGCTGATCGTCTCTATCTCCGGGGGCACGGAGCGGAAGCTCCTCTCCTGATCGTTGAAACCGGTCCGCAAAAGCTCCGCGCCATAGGATTTTGCGCGAGTTCACGCGCGGATCTTGAGCTCGTCGCGCAGATGCCGGAGGCCTCACCAATTCGCGCGCGGGATGAACCTGGAGGTGGCTGGGTCACTAGGCTGAAGGATCCCGACGGGACGCAGGTCGAGCTAATAAGCGGTTTGGATGACGTACCAGTCATCCCAGTACAGCGGACTCCGATGAACAGCGGCATTGATCGACTGCGACGCACAGGACTTGCCGTTCGGCCCCCGCGCGGGCCTTCGCACGTGCTTCGACTCGGGCATCTGGTCATGCGCTCTCCTAACCCATCTGCTTTAAGTTCCTGGTATCGTGAAATGCTCGGACTACTTGTTTCGGATGAAGTGTATGACGACAATCGCGAGACAGTGTTTCTCTCGTTTAATCGATTAGATCGCGGCGACGAGTTTGTTGATCATCACGTCCTGCAGACTATGCACGGCGAGGCCGGTTGCGTACATCACATTTCTTTCGAAGTGATGGACATGGACGATCTGTACATTGGTCATGAACACCTTCGCGACAGCGGCTACCACCATGTCTGGGGCATCGGCCGCCACCGGCAAGGCAGTCAAATTTTTGATTACTGGACCGATCTATTTGGCGTCATGTACGAGCACTGGACGGACGGCGATTTGCTCAACGTCCAATCCTCAGTAACCGCGGCGACGATTGCTGAGTCCCATGGACCGTGGGGACCGCCGCCGCCCGAAGCTTTCTTCACCCAGTCTTCATAAGCGGTTATCCTGACAGTCGGATGCGCGCGGCGCGCCCGCCTCGGCCTGTAGAAGGAAAGCAGGAAGCTGAATGAAAGCCAAGCTAAGGCTCGAGGCGGAGAACTTCCGCGTTCGGGTCGCTCGAGAAAAGCGTGAGCGCATGTACGCCCGGTTGCTGGCAGCCACCATGGAAGTTTGTTCAAAGCGCAATGGGCTCGAGTTTGCCGTCATCGACGATGTAATCAAAGCGGCGAACGTGTCTAGAGGTACGTTTTATAAGCACTTTGATACCCTCGGACAGGCTTTTGCCGCTTTAGGCAGTCAACTCGTTGATGATACGGTGCGAGCACTCGCCGCAATGTTTGAGGGCGTCGACGACCCGCTGCATCGGACCTCCTCAGGCCTACAGCTCATGCTGATCCACGCAATCGTTGACCCGATTTGGGCGGGCTTCGTGGTCCACACCGACCATTTGAAGTCAGACTCCATCATTGCGAGTGAAATTCGTGCCAATACGGCGGCAGGACGAAAATGTGGTGTATTCAAGTTTAAGTCGATCGAGGCGGCGGTCGACTTGCAGCTCGGATCAACGCGCGAAGGGATATGGCAAATTTTGCATGTGACGCGCGACCGAAAAGCCTACATCAAGGATCTTGCCACAATGAATTTACTGGCTCTGGGTATCTCACGCGCCAAGGCGCTTCGGGTCGTCGAAAGAGCGGAAGCGGATATTCTAAAACGCGGACCCGCCTGTTTGCCGTGGTGGAAGCCTTTTGAATGACGCGTCGTGAAAACACTGGCATTAACAGGCATCGCCAATCGAAGCTGTAAGGCACTGACTCAAGCCAAGTTCTTGCAGAAACGCCTTAGGTCGGCAACGATCCGGCCACCGACGATCGGTACACAATCGCCCGGAAAGCCCTGGACGATTTCAGCTCGCAGTGCCTTCAGCCGCGTCAAGAGGGTCGAAAGGTAGCACATGCCGCCGGTCGGAAGGTCATGCACAACGACAAGCGTCCAAGCATGCGTTTGTACGTCGTTTATGCATCTGTCCACCCAAGCGGCATCTGCCTCCCAATCGCGAGGGACGCTATTCCACAAGACACAGCTGTATTCCCCTTCGACCAAATAGCCAATCGCATCTTTGCTCAACAAGCGATCGTCCAGCGCACCGCCTCCGAACGGTCTGAACAGGCGGTCGGGGTGACTTAAGCTGCCGATAAGTTCTTGCGTTTGGCCAATTTCTTTGAGCGGAAGCGTACGATCGTCGCTGTCACCAAACCGAACGCTGTGAGTCATAGTGTGGTTGCCTATCCAGTGGCCCTCCGTGTGAGCGCGCCGTGCCAACGCGAACGCTCCCGGCAAGCGGAGTTGATGCCCGGTCAGGAAGAACGTCGCCTTGACGCCATGCAAGGCGAGAAGATCCAAGACCGCCGTCGTAGTCCCATCCGGATCGGGCCCATTGTCAAAGGTCAGCGTCACCTTCCTTGCGCTTTGGGGGTTGCGGTGCTCATCCGGACACACGGCTTTGGACCTCACGTTATCCTCCACAGGGTTGAGCCTTGCGAAGCACAATGCGCCAACCTTCCTCGGTGAGCACACACTGGTCGAAGACCTCGGCTCTGACTATTGTCGGCGTACCGTCTCCATCCCATCTGCAGACGGTACTCAGAGTTGTGCTCAAAAGATGCCGTTGATCGTAGACAGTAATAATCGGCACGCTATTGAAGTGTCGAACTATAACGGTTGGCAGTCGCTGGCGAACGTATTGCGCAAGCGCCTCACGCCCGCTAATAAGATCGCCCGCGCGATCGAGCGCGCCGTCTGGAGTGAAGCATTGTGCGAAAGCCTCCTCTGCCCTCGAATCACCGAACCAGAAAGCGGCGGCAACCAGTTGTTGGCACTCGCTGCGCATCCGACATAGCAGTCCTGGTGAAAGCCTTGGAGCAGGAGTTCCGGCCACTTCCGAGCGAGTGCGAGTCATATTACCTGGACTCCTGGAACATCAGACGATTGGGCTCTTGACACCGCTCCCCTCATTTTCCGAGTATTGTGACGACCGCAGCCGCCTCTTCAATGCCAATGAGACCTCCACCGTTTTCGGCAAGGCCAATGCGAGCGTTATGCACCTGCCGAGCGCCGGCTTCACCCCGGAGTTGGAGCACCAGTTCGTGAAGTTGCGCGAGGCCACTTGCGCCAATCGGATGTCCCTTGGATTCGAGACCGCCCGAGGCATTTATCGGCAAGCGGCCCCCCACGCTGGTTTCACCTCGCTCGGCAATTGGGCCCCCATCCCCGAAGCGACAGAATCCAAGGTTCTCCGTCTGAATGATCTCACCCATCGCTGTCGCGTCATGCACCTCGGCGACGGATACGTCGTTCGGACCTATCCCGGCCGCTTCATAGGCACGCGTCGCTGCTCTCACAGTGCAATGCAACTCGGGTTGATCCGAACGGCGGTCACTACCCGACTGCAGTACGGTGGCCAGCACACGTACGGCGCGCGCGCCATCGATTCCGAGCCGCTTCATGCCGCCCGTACCCGCCAGAACGACGGCGGCCGAGCCGTCCGATACTGGTGAGCACATTGGCAGGGTCAATGGAAACGCGATTGGCGCCGCTGCCAGCACCTCCTCAACGGTGTAGGGGCGGCGAAATTGGGCGAGTGTGTTGTGCACGGAATGCCCGTGATTTTTCGCAGAAACGGCGGCCAACTGCCGCTGAGTTGTTCCAAAGTGTGCCATGTGATGTCGCGCAAAGGCGGCATAGACATCCATAAACACACTGTACGGTTTCTCAGACATGGTACCGGGTGGCGGTTGGATGCCCGTTCCGAGTTCGAGAAGTCGACACTGATTAGCTTCTTGGGTTGCGACATCCCATGCGCCATGGAAGGCGCTGAGCGTTCGGTCCTTGTCCTTGGAAAGCATTTTTTCGGCGCCTATCGCCAGCACGATCTCGTGCTCCCCAGCCTTCAGGGACGCGACGGCAAGCTGAAAAGCTGTAGCGCCGCTCGCGCAGGCGTTCTCAACGTTTACTATCGGGATCGACGCGATACCCATGGCCCGCAACGCAATTTGTCCGCGGATCATGTCCTGACCTTCCATATGCCCTTGCGTTGCGTTGGCAAAGAAGGCGGCATCGATCGCATCGGGCTTGATTCCGGCGTCTTCGATCGCTGCGGATACGGACATCCTCGTCAACGCCTTGATGTCCGTATCCGGCCAACGTCCGAATCTGGTCATCCCGACGCCGATGATGAAGATCTCTTGCACGTATCAGCCCTCGCCTAGGGAATTTAGATGCGCCGCTGCTGCGCCTGCCAGAAGTGGTTCTTGATGTCTCGCTTGGAGATTTTTCCGACGGGGGTCCGCGGGAGCCTGTCCCAGAACAATACCGTTTTGGGAGCCTTGATCGATCCAAGCCGACTTTTGCACATCGCAATAATCTCGGCTTCTGTCGCGTTAAATCCGGCTTTTAGCTCTACAACTGCGGTCACGGCCTCGCCCCACTTATCGTGCGGGAGACCGACAACCGCGCAATCCTGTACCGACGCGTGGGTCCAGATAACCTGCTCAATCTGCGACGGATAGATGTTGTAGCCGCCAGAGATGATCAAGTCGCGAGCGCGGTCGACCAAGTGGTAGTACCCCTCTACATCGCGATAGCCGAGGTCACCGGTGTGATGCCAGCCATACCGGCGAGTCTCCGCGGTGGCGCTCTCGTCCTCGTAATAGCCTTTCATCACATTGCCCGCGCGCACGACGATTTCACCAATCTCTCCGTCTCCAAGGAACTTTCCGTCCTCAGCCATTACCGCAACACTCACAAAAGGCGCGGGCCTACCGCAGCTAGTCAACCGAACCTCGGACGCGATGTCGCCGTCCACGAAATGATCTTCGGGCTGAAGAACCGTGCAAAGCATTAGCGCCTCGACCTGCCCAAATCCCTGGATGAGGACCGGACCGAACACTGTCAATGCCTCGCGCAGCTTCGCGGTGGACATCGGCGCCGCCCCATAGAGCAAATATTTCAGACTCGGAAAGCGCATAGCACGCACTTCATCATCAGCCAACATCATGTAAATCGAAGTGGGCGGCAGGAACAGATCGGTAATCCCGTGCGCCACAATTGCTTCGGCTATGGTCCGGGGCTGCGCATTATCGATAACCACGATGACTCCACCTCGCACCAACATCGGAAAACACATGAAGCCCGCGGCATGGGTCATCGGGGCCACCAGCAGATAGCGCGGACGACCCGCGTGCGCCATTGTCGCCAGGTGGTTAGCGATGTACGTTTCGAATCCGCGATGTGTCTGCATCACTCCTTTTGGTCGACCGGTTGTGCCTCCTGTCGCCATTATGACTGCGACATCGTCGGGCGCGGGCTCCGGCGCATCAAACACCGCAGGCTCATCCGCGAGCCACTGTTCGAACGCGGGCGCATCACCGACTGATCCATCTACACCGACGATCAGCCGCACACCGACTAATCGCTCGCGCAGCAATGGCAAAGACGGAGCGAAGCTCGAATGTAGAAATGCAATTTCGCACGAAAAGCGCCCCAATAGGTCGATGATCTCTCCTACGACATAACGGGGATTCACAGGGAGCCAAACCATGTGTGCGCGCAGCAATCCAAGCACGCAGATAAACGCTCGTGGGTCATTGGGGCTCAGAACCGCGACTTTGGCTCCCTCACGAGCACCGCAGCGATGTAGTGCCGAGGCGATTCTTAGAGTTAACTGATGGACTTGGCCATAAGTCCAGCGTTGCGACCCCATAACAAGACAGTCGGCATGCGGCCCCAGAGCGACACCTCTGTCCAAGAACCCGATCATTTCCATGGATGCACCAGTCAGCGGTCCAGACGCCGTGCGAACTGCACAGGAGCCGAGAGAGGAATCTTTCTCACCAGGTCTCTCACCGCTTTAGCAGTGCCGACATCAATGCCCCGCTCCCAGCGCCGCCGCAACGGATCGCGAACACTGACCGAGAATTCACCGATTCCCCGAATCTCGATCCGCACGGTGTCGCCATCCTGGATGGGCCCTATCCCTTGGTGATTCACGCCCATCGCGAGGACGTCACCGGGATCCAATCCCGCAATCGATGAGGCATACGCGATCATGTCCGGAATGGGATTTCCGATATCACTCATCGGATAGTCGTGACGCAGCTCCTCGTTGACCCAAAGTTTCACTTGCAGAGCGTGAGGATCGGCAACTTCATCGGCGGTAACGATCCAAGGACCCATTGGACCAAATGTGTCATATGACTTGTCCTGAAATGCCGTTCCCGGCCCAACGCCGCGCGCAGACAGGTCCATAAAGCAGGTGTAGCCGAATACGGAGTTCCGCGCCTCGCCTGCGGTAGCCGCCTTAGAGTGCTTGCCGATGACGACGGCGAGTTCTGCCTCGTGGTGAAACACCGCTGCGTCCACTGGATTCAACTCAACCGTATCCTCCGGGCCAATTACGCTTGAAGAAGACTTCAAAAAGAACGCCGGAGGCAGGACGGCATCGGCGATGCCCTCGCGGAAGCTAAGCATGGCGCAAAGAAGTTTGCCAGGGCGAGGGATCGGGGCCCGCAGTCGCGCCCTAGCCACGCCAGTAGTCCGGGAGGCTGCCTCCGCTACAAGCCCACGATATTCGCCCCATTGCTCAATCAACGCCGTCATCCGTAGGTGGCCAGGGAGTTCCATAATTCTCGGGACGAGCGCTCCGAACTCGACCAGTCCTCCAGGACCCAATACTGCGGGGCGAAAGTCCTCGATCAGTGCTAGTTTCACGACTGCCTCGCCGCTGACATTCAGATTCTTAACCTCTGTGCGTCATATTGCCGACTTTGTCTTTTGTGTCTGTAATGACAAGAGTGCCATTATGACACTCTGATGTCACCAATGATGTGGAGCATCTTTTATGGCTTTCATTACAGGGTCCTCTAGACTATCATAACATAGACATTTGTGTCATTATGATGTATATTGAAAAGTATTGGAATATGCTCTGCGGAGTGACGAACAGTGCAGGAACCTTTAAGGAGTGGTGTTTCAGGGGAACGAACAGCTGACGAGCAGGCGAGCCCTTCAAGGCCATTGCGACAGCTGCCGGAGCGGCTTCATCACCATGCCTACGTGTGTGCCGATCAGGAGAAGACCCGTCGCTTCTATGAGGACGTCCTCGGATTGCCTCTGATTGCCACCTGGATCGAACGTGAGGAGCATGAAGGGCAGACTTTGGTTTATAGCCACGTGTTCTACGGACTCAGTGACGGCGGCGCCCTTGCGTTCTTTAACTTCAAAGACCCTGCCCAACAGGCCGCGTTCTCAGCGCGGCAGCAGCCTCTCTTTGTGCATGTCGCACTGAAAGTATCGAAGGAAACGCAGGAGGAAATACAGCGTCGGTGTGAGGTGGCCGGAGTTCCCGCTCAAACGCTCAGGCATGGTTACTGCACCTCGCTTTATGTTGTAGATCCGGACGGGCTAACGGTTGAGTTCGCGCGGGACGCGGAGCGCATTGAGGCGATACATGCCCGCCAATTAGCCACCGCACGTGAGTCTCTTGCCCGCTGGATTGCAGGGGATACGACTCCCAACAACGATGTGCGGGACGACTGAAGACCTGATTCCTGCAGCGACATGAGAGAACTCGCCGACAATTTTGCAAAAGCGTTCGAAGAGGGTGATGTAGCGACCATCAACAGCATCTACGCTCCCAACGCCGTCGTGTGGCATAACACCGATGAACGCGAGCAACCGCGCGATGAGAACATCGCTTTGGCAAGAGCGGTCCCGACAATCTTCTCCTCGTTCAAGTATCGCGATGTTCGCGTCCAGGTGTTCGATGGTGGCTATGTGCAACAGCACGTATTGCACGCCGTCCAGATGGATGGCAGCCTGCTCAGAATTCCGGTCTGTGTAGTTGTCCAGGTAGCCAACAATCAAATCACTCGCATCGACGAGTATTATGACTCCGCGCGAGAGCCGGCATCGATCAAGCGGTTTCTTGGAAAGGAATAGCAGGATCTTCTCATCAGCCGGAAGCCTGCTCCACAAACCCGCCGGGGAGACTGACGACCTAGTTCGAATCTCTGGATCCGAGTTAGAAGGGCTTCCACCAGGGCAACGAAACAGGACCTCGCAGCATAATATCCTCCGCGGCGTTGCGGACGGCAGCAATGGCTCGCTTATGTGCCACACCCAACGCCATCAGGTTCATTACGCAAAGATCTTGCATGTAACCCTTCCGGTCGTTCCGCGTGCTTATCATGTGACGGACGCCCTCGCGAGTCGCGCCGAATTGTAGATCTATGGCGGCCTCAAGCGACGAATATCTAAATATGCCGCGTTCTCGACCTACGATCGTATTTTCTCGAATTGCCGAGATGAACGCCGACTCAGAAGTAAGGTGATCTGTGTGCGCCACAAAGCGTCCCCAGATCGGGTCCACGATGGAATGGATCATCATCAGTTGCGGCCCGGAAGCCGTCCTGTGAAGGGGATCATCCACCTTCTCGTACATTACCCGAAGACCCTCAACCGTCTCGTCAGCGAGTTGCGCACCGAGTTCGGCGAGAGCCTGTTCAAGCGAGTCAAAATGTTTATAAAACGTCCCGCGCGAAACCTTAGCGGCCCGTATTACATCATCAATTACAGCCGGACCCTGACTATTTGCTACGGCACACACGTCCATCGTCGCGCCTAGTAACCGCGCTCGCATGCGCGCGCGCCGTTCGCGCGCGACACGCACTCGGAAGTTGACCACCTTATCGGACGCGGCAGGCGTCACAGCCGATTTTGCACGTGGTTGTCGCTTTCTTGTTGACGGGTCAGCGATCGACCCGTCCGAAGAGACTCGTTGCTTCATTTTTCTACATCCACCTTGCGAACACGCGGACGATACACGAAGGTGTATCTCGCCGCAAAGCCGCACGGGCAAAGCGCAAGCCGCACCCCATTTGGCCTCGGCCGCTTCATTCGGCAGTGAAAATATGATAGTGACAATTTGGTGGATAGTGACATATACGCACACTATAGATGCCACAAATTATAGATACATGGGGAGGGGTATGGAGCATCGCCGGCAATGGTTTACGCAGGCAACTGTCCCTGGCACTTTGCTCGTAGTCCTCTTTTTACAATACCTATGAAAAAGGTCACTGCGCCACCGACGGCAATGAAGCTCAAGAATACGGCGCATTAGTCGAGCAGAGATCGTTCTAATCGACGGGACTCTGTGTTGCAGATCGACCCATTACGCAGTGATCGTTCCCCAACTTAGGATTTCCTCTAGTAGTGCTGGCGTATCGCCGCATTGATGAAATTGCCCAAAGACAGGGAAAAGCGGTCGTCGTCACAACCACCACGGAAAAAATGTGGGGCCCGTTGATTCAGGCGTACGAACAAACACGGGACGGCCTTCGACTTCCGGGAGCTCGCCGTGACCGCGAGCCGAGCCGTGGCCCATTGGTCTACGCCGTCCATGGATTGATGACATCAACGCCGCAGTCCTCAAAGTCCTTCACGTTGCGCGTAGCGAGGCTTGCTCCTCGCGAACGAGCCATCGCGACAATCATGGCATCGAACTGGCTGATAGGCTTACCTGCCGTTCGTCGCGAGGCGGCGATTTCCGCATACATGTCCGCAGCATCGCTGTCGAAACTCAGCACTTGACCGGCGAAATCTTCATCAAAAATCTTCTTTGCGGCATCCCACAGTCCTCGCCGACGCTTGCCGTCGGCGAGCAATCGAATGCCGTAGAGAATCTCGCCCCGAGTTACGGTAGTAGTAAATAAGGACGCGCGCGGCTGATTCGACAGCCAATCCAGGACACACGGTTCAGGCACCGGTCGTAGCGCCTCAGAAAGCACGTTGGTATCAAGAACGATCATGCATCCAAGTTCACCGGCTCGCGTATGGCCTCGCGAGGGGCGATCTCCAACTCCGCGCCGCCCAACGGCTCAATACGAGCGCGAATGGAATCCACCAGAGATCCCTTCCTCGAGCGTCCGGTTGACAGCGCCGTCCGAAGAATGTCGCGTGCCTCCTCCTCCATGGAGCGGCCATGGTGGGCTGCCTGCACCCGAAGTCGCGCCTTGAAGCGCTCATCGATGTCCCGGATTGTTATGCTTGCCATACTCTCTCCGTAATCAATCAATGATTGCATATTAATCATTGATTGCATTAATTTCAACCCGACTGCTCTACCCTACCAGCATGTCGTCAGCGTTCGGTACGACCTTCGGCGCCGTCGCAGATACTTGAGCACGTCCTTGGGTTTCGCCTTTCCCGCGCATGCACGTAGGAAGTCATCCCGGGCAACCTTGGCGGTGACAGATCAACTCCATACTTCCACTTTGAGGCCGGGCACACTCGAGAAATGCTTGATATTGTTCGTGACCAGCGTCATCCCTTGGGATACCGCGTGTGACGCTATAAGGAGATCCATGTTCCCGATCGGCTTGCCGGCGCGCTCTAACTCTGTGCGAATCCGCGCATAGTGGCTTGTAACTTCGTTCGTCCAGTCGAGAATTGCAACCCGTTCCAAGTACGCTTCTACCAACTCGGCGAGTTTCGGCCGACCCGCCTTCTCTGCGCCAAAACGTAACTCTGCGGCGGTGATCACCGACACATTCAGCGATTCAGCGTGTTTCTCGAATTTCTCCACCAGTGTCGCTGGTCTGCGCTTGATGATGTAGCTGGAGATATCTGTATCCAGCATGAACCCGGTCATAACGGATCGCGCGACTGCGCCGGCGTATCGTTACGGCTCTCCAGAAAATCATCTGGTACGTCCACCTGCAGCGCGAAGAACGATGACCAATTCGGCTTGACCGGCGTAATGAATAACCCGTCTCCTTGCTTGCGAATCCGCACTTCTTTGACGTCCGCCGGAAAACGCAATTCCTGCGGGAGTCGCACGGCCTGGTTGGCGCCATTGCGAAATATGGACGCTCGCTTGGCGACGGCACTCGACATCGACCTCGCCGCCGCCTTCGACGTAACTGATTTAGTTTTTCCGGTTCGCGCGCGCTTCATCGCGTATCCTCAGACCACCTATTCGCTAGCATATGCCTTGCATATGGAGAGATCAAGATACGCTGACTTAGGCCAGTCCACGCGGCTTCAACGGCCCCGAACTGCAGGACAGCGCAGGCACTTGGTGTCAGTTTCAAGGGCACCTTGGTGCAGTCTTGGTGTGAATTTCGACCGCAAATTTTCGCGAGAAACTCTGCGAAGCGATCGGTCCTTGAGGACGCCGTGCGTGGAGATGGCCCTTCGTTCCGCCGCCGCCCGTCGAGGGACAGAACTCGATAGCGGACACCGATACGTAGCTCACACCTCAGATATTTGGGCGGTATTGGCCGATATACGGCCGATATGTCTAGACATGGGCAGTATTGGCCGATATATGGCCGATATGTCTAGACACGGGCAGTATTGGCCGATATAGTGGCCGATATATGGCCGATAAGCATTCGATTGCTCAGCTGCTGAGTCAGCACGCAGAACGATGGAACTCACCGGCTGAAATCAAAACCGAGATCGCTGATGTGCCCGATCGCACCCTGCGCCGATGGTTAGGCGAGCTGGTGCACGAGGGTGTCATAGAACGCTCTGGGAGCCGCAAGGGGACACGCTATCGTTGGAAACCGACTGCAAAGGAAGAACAGCGACAGCCGGCCGTGTCGGCCGGTACTGATGCGGGCCGTTCCACGACGCCGGTCCAACCCATCTTTTCGCCCGAGAGCGAGCAACTCCTAAAGCGCATTGACGCGCCCATCTATACTCGGCCCCCCGTCACTTATTCAGAGGAGTGGGTAGCAAGCTATGTCCCGAATCAAAGCACCTACCTGACCGCCGAGCAACGCGCGCAGTTGCATGCTCAAGGCAAGCGCTCTCCGCTCTATGGACAAGCGGGCACATACATCCAAAAAATCTACAACCGCCTGCTCGTCGATTTGAGCTACAACTCTGCCCGGCTGGAGGGCAACACCTACACCCTAGCCGACACCGAACATCTCGTGATTCAAGGCGTGTCCGCACAAGGAAAGCTCGACGCGGAGCGCATCATGATCCTGAACCACAAAGAGGCAATCCGGTACCTCGTGCAGAACGTTCGCTCCTTGACGCCCACCGAAGAAACGATTCGGACGGTGCACTATCTGCTGTCGGATAGCCTCGTGCCGCCAGGAATGGCCGGGCAGATCCGGAGCGACAGCATCGGCGTGACCGGCACGACCTACGCGCCTCTCGAGGGAAAAGAACGACTGACACAACTCTTGAATCGGGTGCTCGACACCGGGCGCCGCATCGACGATCCCTTCGAGCAAAGCTTTTTTCTCCTCGGCCACATCGCTTATCTTCAGGCATTTGTGGACGTGAACAAACGTACTGCTCGGCTGACATCGATCATTCCGCTCATCACCCAGGACTACGTGCCGCAGTCCTTCGTCGACGTCAGTAAGGACGACTATCTAAAGGCGACCATTGTTTTCTATGAGTTAAACGATGCCCGGCCCTTGGCGGAGCTATATTGCTGGGCGTACCGGCGTTCCTGTCTGCACTTCGACACGAGCGTTCAGGTCGTCGGGTTCGATGAGATCGCCGCGCTTTACCGACCTTTGCGTCGTGCACTCGTGGCCGACCTAGTACGCTCGCTCGTGCCACCTGCAGAAGTCATGGGTTTTATTGAGGCTCACATCACGGATCAAGTCCAACCGCAGCACCGGGACAAGTTCAAGCAAGACGTGCTCGCGGAGCTCGATCATTTGGATATCTCACGCATGGGCGGCCTCGGGATTACCCGGAAGCAACTGGAAGCTTGGTTGAATCTAAGGTCCCCGTGAAAACTTCCGGTCTCAGAAGATCCCAAAGGATTGAACAGGATCAGGTTATCGCGGTACCTTCGCTGCCCATTCACATCACCCGCGTCCAGCACCAGTTTGGCCGAAGCGATGCCCCGCTGTCCCCTGCGCGTGCGATCAATTCCTTGCGCGCCGGTCGTGACCGCCTGAATCGCTTGTCGCCGATTCCATCAAAGCTTGTAGCCGATCTGGCGCAACAAGTTCTTCCGCCATGCGATGTCGTCGTCGCCCTCGATGCCCTTGGGAGCGAAGCCGTCCACCACGCCCAAAATACCGCGCCCCTGTTCCATCTCGGCGAGGATCACTTCGGTCGGGTTGGCGGTCGCACAGAAGATGCGGCACACCTCCGGAACCATTTTAATGGTATTGAGCACGTTGAGCGGATAGAAGCCATCGCCGAGAAAAATGATGAAACAATGTCCGGCAGCAAGGCTCTTCGCGTTCTTTTGCGCAAGTTCGACCATCGCGGGGTCGGTGCCTGACCATCGCACTAGGCATTTGCCTGAGGCTTCGCAAAAGGCCAAGCCAAACTTGATGCCTGGAACGCACCCCACCAGCGCTTCGTGGAGGTCCTCGACGGACTTGATGAAGTGCGTCTGACCGAGGATGAAGTTGCTAGCTTCAGGCTTGTCGATCTTTACTGTGACGAGCTGCATCTTGAACCCCTCCTCGAAGGACCAGAATAATTGCCGCCGCGCGGCTTTGCGGGGACGTCGTACGACGCTTGCGCCCCGTCGACACGGCATTTCCACCCCGCTCTCGCGGCGTGGAAGCAGGGCAACGCGCCGCGAACGGTCACTGCCGCGATCTCGCACGCAGATGATCATATTGCGCGAGACAGGTTTTGCTGACAAGCGATCGAACGGGAGCCAGTGCAGCGGACAAGCAACCGCCCGGTTATGCGCCGGCGCGCGACCGCAGGAGATAGGTTGGCACGATGTCCTCGATGGCCTTCGGCTCGATGCCGAGTTCGCGCAGACCCGGCGCGTTCCCGGTCGTCACGTTGTCCGCCCGGAGAAGGTCGACCTGGCCGGTGGTCAGCGGGGGGTTGGACAGGTGCTCGAACAACCGCGCCTGAGCTTCGGCCACGGCGAAGGGGATCGACACGAGCAGGCGTCGTCGGCGAAGGATGCGCAGCGCGATGGTAAATAGGTTGCGAAGCGTGTACACGCAAGGGCCGGCGAGCTCGTAGGTCTTGCCCGCCGCTGCCGGGTCGACGAGCATGCGTGCAATGGCCTCTGCCACGTCCTCCACATAGACGGGCTGCAAGCGGGTGCGACCGTCACCGATGAGCGGCAGCACCGGTAGCACCCGGGATAGCTGCGCTACCGTGCCGAACAACGCGTCGCCAGGCCCGAACATGACGCTCGGGCGGACGATGGACGCGCCCGGAAACGCCTCCCGGACCAAGCGTTCGCCGCGTCCGCGGCTGCGGATGTAGGGTGAACTTGATTCCGGATCGGCACCGATCCCCGAGACGAGCACGAAGCGCGCGACACCCGCGGCGAGCGCCTCCCGCGCGAGTGTTTTCGCACCCTGCTCGTGCACGGCCTCGAACGCGCCGCCTCTGTCGACGTAGGCGGAGACCGCATTGACGACGGCATCCGCGCCGGCGAGCGCGCCCGCGACCGCAGCCTGGTTGCGCACATCGGCGCAGAACACCGTCATCCGCTCGAGGCCCGCTGCATTCAGGGCAACGCGCGCACGCTCGGCATCGCGGGTTACGACGCGGACGGCCATTCCTTCGGTGGCGAGACGGCGCACGAGACGCTGGCCGAGAAACCCGGTGCCGCCGAATACACTCACCGTCATCATCGGACTGGACCCGTTGTTGACCCGTCGCGCAACGAACGATACGCCAAGGCACGGTTCCGGTGGGCATGCCCGCTCGGCGGATAGTAACTAGGCGCTACTGCGCCTGGACGTTGGGCAGGGCGTTCAGGGGCGAGCGACGGGATGGGCGGGTTTTGGCACTCTTCCGGGCTGTTGTGGTCCGCAAAAATCTCGTCACGTTTAGGCGGGCGCCAGGAAGTATTCGTGATGCAGCCCGCCCCGCTCTTCAGCATTGGCTCGCCCGACGGCTGGCATGTGGTGTTGGCGCCAGAATTCTACGGCTACGTCGGAGGTCTCGCGTATAATCCGCACCTGAACCGCTATCGCGGCAACAGCGAGCTGCGTGTGACCGTCGGCAGGGGCAACCGACCCTCCTTGATGCTGACCGCGCTGCCCGGAGAGCACTTCGAACACGGCAGCCGGCAGCTGGATTTATTAGCGGCAAGGCATGCGCGGTAGCAATGCAATACGGCCAGCTACTTGTCCCGTCTCGCCTGGATGCGCTCCTGGAGTTCCTCGTACTTCTCAACTTTACGCGCAAGTAATCGCATCATCTGTGGTACCCGCAAGTTTAAGAACTCTTGAGGCATCTGTGCTCCTTTGTAGATCCCCTCTTCCACATGCAGTCCATCGTCGTGTCGCGCCCGTAAGGCAGGTCGCAAGCAAGAGAGGGTATGCACATGCTCCGCGATATCCCGCGCCTTCTCGGTATCTCCGGCTTCGGCGCACTGCTGCCCGATACGACGGCAAGCTTCGATCGCGAGACGGACACGGCTCACATAGCGTTCTCCGTACGCGGAGGCTCGACGGTTCAATATGACGCCATAGATGTTCTCGAGCTGCGCTTGCAGGCAATGCATTGGGTGCATGACCGAGAGCGGCGCCGTCGAGGTATTACAAAGGGGAACGGTAAGCGCCCATTTAAGCACCGCCGCAAGCTCCAAGGGCTTAAAGCCCGCCATCTGCGCAAGAAAATCTATGCTGTGTGTTTCGCCTTGGAAATCAAAGGTCACGACCCCGGAATTCGGGCTGTGCGAATCGTCAAAGCCTGCGATGTGCGCTTTGCCGCCCACTGCTTGAGCGAACGCCCGGACCGCTTTGACCGACCCCATGATATCGATATCCTCGCTCGTCGCCGGCCCATAGATTCCGGTCGATCTGGCGTCCGCTATCCCGAGCGCTTCGGCCCAGTAATTTAAGGCCTGACCGCCCACGAGCATCATTCCGGATAAATCAGGGACTCGCTCGATGATGCCGGCGACGTCTTGGATAGACAGTTCCCGTGTCACGGCGGCATATCTTAAATTCGATGCGCCCGGATTTTAAGTGCGTTCTTGGTGTTGAGTTCATGCTCGGAGAGCCTGCCGGCGGCAAGCGCCTCGGCATCGGCCTCGCGGCTTCGAGCCTTCTCCTGGGCGCGCGCATCGCCGTCCAGGATCTCGGCAACGGTGTCCTTTTTCACAAACACCACGGCAAGCCCGAACGCCTCGGCAATCTTCTCTATCGATGCGAGCCCCGGGTTCCCGTTGCCGGACTCGAGCGCCTTGATCACCTTGAGATTGACCCCCAGCATCGCGGCAAGATCCGCCTGAGAGAGCCCGTGGAGCTGTCGCAGCAATCGGCAGCCGGCGCCGAGCCTAAATGCCCCGGCCTCGATCGCGGCTTTCAAGTCCTCGCGCCGCTTCGGATCCGCTGCCTCTCGTTTGTCGATTCGCGCCATACCGCCTCCTGTGCGGTTCTAATATAGCCCATATAGGGACCAATATCAATAATATGTGACCCGTATATGGATTACTAACTGAGAATTGTAGTCCTTATATGGACTACGATAGGTGCTATTACTCCCCTTACGCAAAAGATAACTTGCGTTTTCGGGCCCCGCAGGGCGGCCGGAAGCAGGTGGTGTGTCGTTAGCCGAGGGTGGAGCCGGTATCGGGATCGAGTGGCGGATGATGATGGTGTCGTCACCGACGAGGACCTCTTTGACCAGCAGTCGAACAATACGCTGACGCTCGGCAATGTCCAGAGTTTGAGCCGAGGAATGCAGCCGTGCCATAAACGCGGTCAGGGTTTCGGTCAGGCGCAAATAATTCGCGCGGTCGTTTGTTTGATCAGTGATGGATTTGAGTTCAGCGTTCAATGTTTGTTCTCGCCGCCTGAGTTCCGGCATCCGTATGCGCAGCTCTTCCAGCGAGAGCAGCGTTTCCTGATAGGCAGTGACCAGACGCTCCATGCTCTTGCGGGCACGCGTCAGATCGCGTTGCAAAGACTCCTCGCGTCGTTTGTTGGGACTGGAGTCTCTGGCAGCCGTGAGCCGTCGCTCGATTTCCGTTTGGATGAGACGCGGATCTTCAAGGAGCTTGAGGATCTCGCTCCACACCAGATGATCGAGCAGATCCTGGCGAACGGGATGGTTATCACACACCGGACCATTCAAATGGCGCCACCCATCAGAGCCGATGCAGCGGTAGTAGTGGATTTTGCGTGCGGTCGAACGACCGGAGGATCGGCTCATCGCGTAGCTACACTTGCTGCAGCTCACCAAGCCTTGCACGATACTCCATTGGACGGTTCGCCGCGGGGAGAGACGTTTGTTCTCTCGCAGTCGCTCCTGCGCCAAATCGAAGGTGGTCTCGCTGACCATCGCCGGCACGGGGATTTCAATCCATTCCTCGCGCGGTCGCTCGTGGCCAGCGCTGTCGCGCTGAGCGAACCCGCCACGCAACCGCAGCTTGCGCGTGATGCGCTGGCGTTGCGCGCTTTTGGTCTTGCCGAAGCACGCCAGCCCCTTGTAGGCCGGATTGCGCAGCATGGCCCACACCGTAGTTCGTTCCCAGCGCGAGATGCGCTTGCGGGTGGGGATGCTCTGTTCATTGAGCCGACGGGTAATGGCCGCAATGCTCAGTCCCGCAACGGTGTACCAGCCGTAGACTTTGCGCACGACAACGGCTTGTTCTTCGATGATTTCGTAGTACGCCGCAGTGTCCTGGGTTTTACGCACGTAGCGATAGCCATAGGGCGCGCCGCACAGCACGTTGATGTGCCCCTGGCGGGCATGGTGGCGCTTGCCACGTCTCGAGCGCTCCAGGATCTGCGCACGCTCGTACTCGGCGATCATGCCCTGGAACTGCACCAGCAACTGATCCTCAGGACTGTGGCCGGCAGGCGCCTTGATGAAGACCGTCTCCGCGCCGTGACGAGCGAACTCTTCCATCACCAAAACCTGATAGGCGTACTTGCGACTCAAACGGTCCGGCGAGTA
>Ga0137409_10001122_pt1 | contig 28947 bp, 26 predicted proteins | sample CZODoug1_16funga_FD_122059 | JGI IMG/M metagenome (GOLD analysis project Ga0137409, IMG submission 122059) | Vadose zone soil fungal communities from Angelo Coast Range Reserve, California, USA - CZODoug1_16fungal (Hybrid Assembly) | ecosystem: Environmental > Terrestrial > Soil > Vadose zone...
ACCGGATCGCACGCCAGCGCTTTCAGATACGCCTCGCGCAGCGTCGCCTGCTCCGCCGTCCCGCAGGGATTGTTGTGCTTGATGATCACCGCGGCGGGATTCTTGAATTCCGCGGCCAGGCTGCGCGCCGCTTCGAGATCGACGAGATTGTTGTACGAAAGTTCCTTGCCCTGAAGTTGCTTGGCCGCCGCCAATCCTTCCGGGGCTCGACCGGCCGGCACGTAAAGCGCCGCGGCTTGGTGAGGATTTTCGCCGTAGCGCAACTCTTGTTGCCGGCGCAATGCGATGTGCACGCGTTCCGGCAGCACCGGCTTCGTTGCCAATGCAATACTTCCGGAGCCAGCCGACAGCCGCTCTAATTCCATGGTGATCATGCCGTCGTACCGCGAAGTTGTCGCAAAAACTTTTCGCGCGAGATCCAGCCGCGTCGCCAGGACCGTTTCGCCCGCGCTCTCAATTTCGCTCGCGACGCGCTCAAAATCAGCCGGGTCCGTCACTACCGTGACGCTTTCGAAATTCTTAGCCGCCGATCGCAGCATTGTTGGCCCGCCGATGTCGATGTTCTCGATCAACTCTTCCGCTGTCAGGCCGGCTTTCGCTGCCGTCGCTTCAAAGGGATATAGATTGACCACTACGAGATCGATCGGGGCGATTCCATGCTCCGCTGCCTGCCTCTGGTCTTCCGCGTGGCCGCGGCGGTAGAGCAGTCCGCCATGCACTTTCGGATGGAGCGTCTTGACGCGTCCGCCGAGCATTTCAGGCCAGCCGGTGAAATGGGAAACGTCGCGCACGGCGATTCCCGCTTCGCGAAGCAGCTTGGCGGTCCCGCCGGTCGAAAGAATCTCGATCTTCAGCGCGGACAAGCGCTTGGCGAAATCCACAATCCCGGTCTTGTCAAACACGCTGATCAGAGCGCGCTGCACCGCCATGGATGCCTCCACAATGAGAAAAGAGAACAGTGTAAGTGGCTCGCGAGAATAGGGGAAGTGCAAACCACGCGGGGAGCGACAGAAGGGGCTTACGACTTCACAAGAGCTTTCAGTTTGACCTGGCCGTCGATCACTTCCACGACATATTCGACGTCGCGGCAATTCTTCTGCTTTTGCAACTCTTTCGTTTTCTTCAGCACGAATTCGTTGAAACTCGAGCGAGAAAGTTTTCCGGTCTCTTCCCCGGCCGTCTGCTTGGCTTGCAGAAACGCCTGGTACAACTGCTCGACTTTTTCCTTTTCGCGCTCCGGCTCGGAGCATGTCATGCGGAATGCCGGGGAGTCGGCGGCCGCCGCGGCCGTTGTCGCGTGCGCTTCGGCCTCTATTTTCGTGCGAGCGGCCTCGATCTCCTTCGCCGCTGCTCCGAAATGCCGCTGAATCGTGCCCTCTTCCTTCTGTTTTAGTTTTTTCCGGAAGATATCCTTATATTTTGCGTAGGTCTGCGTGAGATTGTTATAGCGAAAGCGCTGCGCGGATTTCAATTCTCCGCCGCGTTCGGCGTAGCGCTTCACCAGCATGTCAATGCGCCATTCAATTTCCGTGGGCGGACGCTTCCGGCCGCCACCGAAATACTGATCGTATTCCACCTTGAGCTGCCGAATATCTTTTTCGAGCGTAGCCAGCTCTTCGTCAATGGTCGCCATGCGCGGGGACAAACCTCGAACCTCCATGCTAGGGGGACGAAGGAAAACCGTCAACCGAATGATGGGCGGCGGTTCGAATGCGGCACGGCACTCGGCCGCAGTCGGCTACGTCAAGTTGAGGCCAGCGGGGGAAGCGAAGGTAATGCCAATGGCATTGCCCGCCGCTTCGCACTATGTTGAAATGTGCGCATGGAAGCGGGAGGCAAGAGAACGATTTCGGCGGAGCAGGCGGAATTGCTGCGGCAGATTCCGTCAGTGGACGAGTTGCTCGGTCAGCCGCGGCTCGCGGCGCTTTCGGAACGCGTGGACCGCAACCTGGTCGTCGAGGTGGCACGGGCGGTACTTGCGGATTTGCGAGGGCGGATCGTGGGTGATTTGAATTGGACGGCGCTGGGATTAAGCGCCGCCTCTGTCGAAGAGCTCATCAGCGCTGAAGTCGAACGGATTCTTTCCCGCTCGCTGCAGCCGGTGATTAACGCCACGGGAGTAATTCTGCACACGAATCTTGGCCGGGCGCCGCTGACGGAGGCAGTAGTCGATGAATTTCGCCGCACGGCGACGCAGTACTCGAATCTTGAATACGATCTCGAAGCCGGCGCACGCGGGAAACGCGATGTGCATACAGGGGAGTTGCTGACGCGCCTCACTGGAGCTGAAGCAGGAATCGTGGTGAACAATTGTGCGGCGGCGGTGCTGGTGACACTCGCGGCACTGGCGCGCGGCGGCGAGGTGATCGTCTCGCGCGGGGAACTCATCGAGATCGGTGACGGCTTTCGAATTCCGGAGATCATGGAGCAGAGCGGCGCGATCCTGCGGGAGGTCGGCACCACCAATCGCACGCGGCTCGCGGACTACGAAAACGCCATCAACGAAAAGACGCGGCTGCTGCTGCGCGTGCATCCTTCGAATTTCAAGGTCACAGGTTTCACGGAGAAGCCCTCACTCCAAGAGCTGGTGGCGCTAAGCCAACGCAGCGGCCTGCCGCTCGCGGAGGATCTCGGTTCGGGCTGCCTCGTTGATCTCTCGGAATACGGCGTTAGCGAGCCCACGGTCAGGCAAAGTATCGAAGCGGGTGTTTCCGTTGTGATGTTCAGCAGCGACAAACTTCTCGGCGGACCGCAGGCGGGCATCATCGCTGGGAAAAAAGAGCTTGTCGCACGCGTGCGGCGGTGCCCGTTGTTTCGCGCGCTGCGAGTGGACAAACTCACCATCGCTGCCCTAGAAGCGACTCTTGGAGCCTATCTTCGTGCGGCCTGGGACGAGGTTCCCGCCATTCGAATGATTCGCGCGACGCCGCAGGAACTGAAGCGGCGAGCGGAGAATTTCATCCGCGAGTTGCGCCCGGAGCTTCCTCTCGACGAAGTCGAAATTGAAATCGCCGACGGCAGTTCTCTCGCTGGGGGCGGCTCCACGCCTTCGCAAGCTCTGCCTACGAAGATCATTCGAATCGCAAGCGTTCGCTATTCCGCGACGAAGCTGGAGCAGCGGCTCCGCCGCGCTCCTGCCGGCGTCTCGGTCATCGTCCGCGTCGAAGAGGGCCGGCTTGTGCTGGACCTGCGCACGGTGTTCCCTGAACAGGAACTTCTGCTGATCAAGACCTTGGCCGCGACGCTGCGTTGAGGATTGAAAAGGGTTGAATGCTCGCGTTCATCGTTCAAGGCCGTCGACTTATACCCAAGAATAAGCCGCTACCGAAACTGCGAAAGGGATGGGCGCTCATTCGCGTTCGTCTCGCTGGAATCTGCAACACGGACGTGGAGATTCTGCGCGGTTATCACGGATTTCGAGGGACACCCGGACATGAGCTTGTTGGAGAGGTCGCGGATGTCCACGATGTTTCGGCGGGGGCAAAGAACCAATGGCTGGGCCAGCGTGTCTGCGGAGAAATCAACGTTTCCTGCTCCGCGTACGGATTCAAACCGGTCTGCGATTTTTGCCGCCGCGGCTTGAGAACACATTGTGCTCGGCGCACGGTACTGGGAATTGTGAATCACGACGGCGCTTTTGCCGAGTATCTGGCTTTGCCGCTGGAGAATCTGCACGTGGTTCCGAAAAACGTCACGGATGAGCAAGCCGTCTTCGTCGAGCCGCTCGCGGCGGCCTGCGAAATCCTGGAGCAGGTGGAGGTAAGGAGGTTTCGCGAAGCGGCCGTGCTGGGGGATGGAAAGCTGGCGCAACTCATCGCGCGGGTGCTGCACGCGGCTGTTCCACGCGTGGTGATGTATGGCAAGCATGAGAAAAACTTGGCGCTCGCCCGTCGCGCTGAAATTCAAACAAAGAAAGTGCGGGGCGACGAGTCCGATCTGAATCGGATAAGAGAAAACTTTCAGCTGGTTGTCGAAGCTACCGGTTCGCCAAGCGGGCTGGCACTGGCTCAGCACATGACCGGGCCGCGGGGCACGCTGGTTCTGAAATCCACGTTCCACGGCGCCGCGCCCGTGGAAACGTGGCCCATCGTCGTGAAGGAAATTACCGTGGTCGGCTCACGCTGCGGGCCTTTTGCCAAAGCCATCGCCCTGCTGCGTTCCGGAAAAATCGATCCTACGCCGCTCATCACGCGCAGTTTTCCTCTATCGAAAGCAGCCGCAGGCATTCGATTCGCGCAGCGGCCGGGCATCATGAAAATCATACTTGCCAATGACACTTCGGCGGAGTAAACGACTTACGAAAGACATTGAAGAGGTAAAGACAGGCGATGGATCCTCTGACGTCGTTGAAAGTTTTTATTATAGCGGTAGTGTCATTCACACTCGTGGCCGCATTCCGCCGGTTCATCTTGGAAACTCCGCCGAACACGCCTTCAGATCGCTTCTTACTTCTAGTGCGTGAAATCATCGGCAGTGTTTTCGTCGGGATGGTAGCGACCTTCCAGTGGAGCGCTTTTTACTGGCTGGAGATTGCCCGTAACACTTGTGTCGCTTGCTGTAGCGATTGGCATCGTATCTCGCGTTCGGATGGTTCTCTCAAAAAGGGACGTCAAAGACAATTCCCTCAATTTATAGACGGTTGATGCAGGAGGCGACGCAGGCGGCGCCGAAACCGTTGTCGATATTGACGACGGCGACGTTGGAGGCGCAGGAATTGAGCATGCCGAGCAGCGCGGCGACGCCGCCGAAACTGGCGCCGTAGCCGACGCTGGTAGGAACGGCGATGACCGGCACCGCAACGAGACCGCCGACGACGCTGGGAAGTGCGCCTTCCATTCCGGCGACACAAATAATCACACGCGCCTGGGTCAAGCTTTCGTGATGCTCAAGTAGGCGGTGAATTCCAGCAACGCCGACGTCGTATAAATGCTCGGCGCGGTTGCCCATCATACGCGCCGTCAGGAGCGCTTCTTCCGCGACGGGAATGTCACTGGTCCCAGCGGAGACTACCAGGATTGATCCCTTGCCGGTAATTTCTGTGTTCCGCTCGATGGTGATCGCGCCGGATAAATCGTAAAACTTCGCGTTACACGCGTCTTTTCCGCCGGCGCGCTTCACGGCTGCAAAAATCTTTTTGTCAGCGCGAGTCACAAGGATATTGTGCCGTGAGTCTTTCTTGCGCAGCATGGCGCGCACAATCTCCGCGACCTGCTGCGGAGTTTTTCCTTTTCCGAGAACCACTTCGGCAAAACCCTGGCGGAGCGCACGGTGATGATCCACCTTGGCAAAGCCGAGATCTTCAAACGGCAAATGCTTCAGGCGTTCGATGGCTTTGTCCGGAGCGAGCTCGCCGGCTTTAACAGACTCCAGAATTTTCAGCAGTTCGGATTGATTCATATTCTCCGGCCGCCGCGAATTCTATCATCGCAGAGGACGATTGCCTTAGCTTGACTTGCCGGAAAGCCGCTGCGAGACTAATTGTATCCGCGCAGAAAACATGGCTGACACACAAAAACAGATTGTCACCGTGGGTGTGACCGGCGCAAGCGGAGCGATTCTGGCGCAAAAGACGTTGGTGTTACTCGAAGAGGATCCGCGTGTGGCCCGCGTTCACCTGGTCGTCTCGGAAGCCGGCCAGCGGCTCCTTACGGAAGAGCTTGGCATTACTTCCGGCGACATCAAGCAACTCCCGAGCCGCATTCTGGGCCATCCAGTCGCCAAAATCGATGTTCTGCCTAACAAAGACGTGGGCGCTTCGATTGCTTCCGGGAGCTACACGGTGGATGCCATGGTGGTTATTCCCTGCTCTATGGGGGCGCTAGGGGCGATTGCCCATGGCATCAGTGACGATCTTGTGTCGCGAGCGGCGGACGTGATGCTGAAGGAAGGGCGCAAGCTGATTCTTTGTGTGCGCGACACGCCGTTCAACCGCGTGCACCTCGAAAACATGCTGCGCGCTCAGCAGGCAGGCGCGGTCATTATGCCGGCTGTGCCTGCGTTTTATCATCATCCAAAAACCATCGACGATCTTGTTACGCAATACGTATGCCGCGTGCTTGCGCAAATTGGATTGCCGCAGGAAAAAATGTACCGCTGGACAGGTACGCCGGCGTCGAAAAAAGCGGAGGCGTGACTTAGCGCGCACTTCAGAAATGGCCAGCCGCATCAAAACCGTGCTCGAAATGATCAAGTTCGAGCACTCTGTGTTTGCTTTGCCGTTCGCGCTGACCGGCGCTTTGCTGGCCGCGCGTGCGACGCGTAACGGCTGGCCATCGCTGCAGCAAATTTTGTGGATCGTCGTCGCCATGGTGGCGGCGCGCTCTGCGGCAATGACCATGAACCGCATCGCCGATCTGCGCTACGATCGCGAGAATCCGCGAACGCAACAGCGCGCGCTGCCGACGGGAGCGCTGACACTGCAATTTGCGTGGCTTTTCACGGTTGGCGCTGTGGCAGTGTTTTTTATCGCGGCCTGGCAACTGAATCCTCTCGCTCTGAAGCTGGCGCCCCTGGCCATCGCGATTCTTTTTTTCTATTCCTTCACTAAGCGCTTCACCAACTGGTCGCATCTTTTTCTTGGATTTGCACTGGGTATCTCACCGGCCGCGGCGTGGATCGCCATAACGGGCAGTCTCGATCCCCGCATGCTCATTCTTTGTGCGGCGGTGACGCTGTGGGTTGGCGGGTTTGACGTGCTCTATGCGTGCCAGGACATTGCGTACGATCAGCGCGCAGGACTTTTCTCCGTGCCCAAGAAATTCGGGATTGCCAAAGCGCTCCTGATCGCACGAGCAATGCATCTCGGAGTGATTGCCCTGCTCGGATGGCTGGCCTTTACCTTTGGATTGCCGTGGCCGGCGTGGGCAGGAATCGCAGTGGTCGCGTCGCTGCTGGCTTACGAACATTCTCTTGTCAAAGCAGACGATCTCAGCAAGCTGGACGCTGCGTTTTTCACCGTGAACGGCTATATTAGTATGTTGTTCCTGCTGTTCTGGGGCGCCGCGGCAGCAGTTTGGCGCGTTTGAAACTTTCGACGGATTCATAATGAGCGAACTGACGATCATTGATCAGCGGTTGGAGCCGATTGCGGAGAAAGTTCTCGCGGGCGAACGGCTTGCGTTTGACGACGGCATCTCGCTCTACCGCTCGCCGGATTTGCTGGCGGTTGGATGGCTAGCGAATCACGTGCGCGAGAAAAAGCACGGGAACGTGACGTATTTCAACGTCAACCGGCACATCAATCCGACTAACATTTGCGTGGCGCATTGCAAGCTCTGCGCCTTTGGCCGCGACCCCAATGCACCCGGCGCGTATAACTTTTCGCTGGAAGAAATTTACGCCCGCGCGGAACAGGGCGCTCGAGAAGGCGCGCTGGAATTCCACATCGTTGGTGGGCTGCACCCGGATTTGCCGTTCGAGTATTTTCTGGAAATGATTCGCGGGCTGAAGCAGCGCTGCCCTGGCGTGCACTTGAAAGCGTTCACCATGGTCGAGGTGGGTTACTTCGCGCGCATCGCGAAATTGTCGATCAAAGAAACGCTGCTCAAGCTGAAAGAAGCGGGCGTCGATTCCCTGCCGGGCGGCGGAGCGGAGATTTTCCATCCACGGGTACGCCGGATTATCTGCGATCACAAGGTTAGCGGGCAGATGTGGCTCAACATCGCTCGGCAGGCGCATGAGATCGGCTTGCGTTCGAACGCCACGATGCTTTACGGACACGTGGAAACGGAGGAAGAGCGCGTAGACCATCTCGTCAAGCTGCGCGAATTGCAGGACGAAACGCATGGCTTCGTGGCGTTTATCCCGCTGGCGTTTCATCCGGACAACACCGCGCTCTCACATGTTCCGAAGCCTACGGGCTACGCCGACTTGCGCAACATCGCCGTGTCGCGGCTGCTGCTCGACAATTTCGAGCACATCAAGGCGTACTGGATCATGCTTTCGCCGAGCATTGCGCAGATTGCGCTGCGCTTCGGCGCGAACGACCTGGATGGCACGGTTGTCGAAGAGAAGATTTATCACGACGCCGGCGCGAAAACGTCCGAGTTCACGCCGCGCAATGAACTGGAACGATTGATCCGGGCCGCCGGCCGCGTTCCCGTCGAGCGCGATACGCTCTATCATCCAGTGGACCGCTCGAAACTGCCGCCTCTTCCGCCGCCTGCGCGCACTGATCTCGTGAGCCTTACTCTAAACGTATAGTCATTCGCGATGTCCGGATTCAACGTACAGTCGCGGCTTTGGCCACGGCTTTTTCCAACACTTCGGGCGGCAAAATAGCGGAGCCCTTTTCCTGGGCGATCTTCTGTCCGCTGGTGTAAACCCACTTTAAGTAACTGGCCACCATGTTGCCCCGGCCGGGTTCCTTGGCAACTGCAGGAACGTAAAACCAGGTGAAACTGCTGATTGGGTAGCTTTCTTTGCCGAGCGCATTCGTCAGAGAAACGCGGAAATCATTGTTCATTTTGCTGCCGCTGGCGGTTGCGGCTGCGGCGATCGACTTTGCCGAAGGTTTGACGAACTCACCAGCGGCATTCCTGATACTAGCTATGCGGACGGCCGAACCAGCGGCAAGGTTTAGTTCCGTGTAGCCGATCGCGCCCGGAGTGCCACGCAGCTTGGCCACCAGATCCTGCGAACGCTGGAAGCCTTGACCCACAGGCCACTTCGGCGATTCGCCGCGGCCCGCCGTGGCGAGGAATTCGGGACTCACTTTGGCCAGGTAGTCGGAAAGAATGTAGTTGGACCCTTTGCCCTCATTGCGGTGCAGAACTTGAATGGGAAGCTCCGGCAGTTTCATGTCCGGATTGAGCTTCGCGATCGTTGGGTCGTTCCAGGATCTGATTTTCCCGAGAAAAATGTTGGCCAGCACCGGCCCTGTGAGCTTGAGTTCGCCCTTCACGTCAGGCAACTCGTAGATGACCACGATTCCGATCAAGACGGCAGGGAGTTCAAGAATCGGCCGTCCGGCCGCGCGCAGCAGGGCCTCCGGAATTGGCGCGTCCCCACCGCCGAAGTCGCCAGAGCCTGCAAGAATGTTTCTGGCGCTCTCCGTCGTTCCTGTGGCCATGTAGCGAATATCTGTGGACGGCTGCTGTTGGTGGAATTCGTCGATCCAGCTCTTATAAAGCGGCTCCGGCATGCTGGAGCCGGTTTCGACAAGCACGATTCTTTCCTGGCCGCGAGCCGCAGCCAGGTGAAAAAGTGTCCAACTCAGAAAAACCGTGAAGAACTTGCACGATCTTGTGCGCACTCGTCCTCTCCGTCTTGCGAAAGCTCTTGTCAAATTCCGCGAGCAGCAAACAAACGATTTGTCACACGTATTCTCAAAGACTAATGGAGATGTTCAAGCGCGCGAAAGGCAACGGAGGTACAGTTGTGTTGAATCTGGCACTAAGTCTTTGACGAAACTGCAACTTCGTTGAGTGCTTTCCCGTCTCAAGTCTGGTATCACACCACGGTACGAGGAGATCCTTTCCGAATGCGAACAATTCTATTGCTCACCATCTCGAACATCTTCATGACCATTGCGTGGTATGGCCACCTGAAATTTCGCAGCGAAGCGCTCTGGAAAGTGATCATGGTCAGCTGGGGGATCGCTTTCTTCGAATACTGTTTCCAAGTGCCCGCGAACCGCATCGGCTCCTACGAATTCACCGCCGCGCAACTCAAGACCATTCAAGAAATCATCACGCTCTCGATCTTCCCGGTTTTCTCCGTGGTGTATCTCGGAGACAAATTCAAATGGAATTACGGCGTCGGCTTCGCTTTCATTGTCATCGCCGCATTCTTTATCTTTCACAAGTGGTAGGAGTTTGCCGGTCCGGTTAGCCTATTTTGGCTGGGTGCCATACGAGAACGTCCTGCCTTCGCGCAAAATGCAGGAGCGGCCGCGAAGTCAAGGCGACCCCCAATGAAGCCGTCATCGAGTTACAGGCAAATTCCACTTCAGCGCGCTGCAGGGGCCACGGCGAATGATGAATCTCCCCGCGAATGAGCCGGCCGTGCCCATCGGTCGTGTACAAGCAATAGCGCTCAGTCAAGAAATGCTCCAGAGTCCCAGACTGCGGGCGAAGAACTTCGCTAACGGGGCGATACCGGCCTTCCAACAGTGCGACCGGTGCTCCGCGATGGGTCCTCTCGCTCTGGTAAAGAATCCAGCCTTCCCGTTCTGCGCAGTTCATTCGTGCTCGAAAATATGGCAAGTGAAACCACGTCCGCGCGACAGCGACGGCCACTGAGTTACGCGCGTCCAGACTGAAAAACCACACGCCAGGCTTGCCGTCAAACGTCACATAGGTACGGACATTCAATTCAGGAAACGCCGAGAGCCATGGAACCGCCGGCGTTCCCCGCAACCGGACACCCGTCATGCGAAACGGAACGACCGCGAGCCAGGCCTGCCCTTCAAATATATCGATGTGCAACTGCGAAGGAAGAAGCGGCCGCATCACTGCGGCGTCGACCGGCCAGTGCGCAAAGAGCAGGTCGTGCCAGCTCTGGGCCATCACCCACGGTCCCGCAGGCAACGGCCAGGGCCGGTGCGCCACTTCTTGCACGGCCGAGCTCATCCTGGTTTACAAGACTTTCTCGACAAGCTCATTTTCTGAATATACCCTTCCACCGGGCCCCAGAATCGAACTTCTGTTAATTCATAGGGAACGAAATAACCAGAAGGAGGGAAACTATGCAGCGCAAAGCATCCGCGGTTTGGCAAGGCGGTCTGAAAGATGGGAAGGGCTCGATTTCGACGGACAGTGGCGTCCTGAAGCAGACGCAATACTCCTACAGCACGCGCTTTGAAAACGGTGTTGGAACCAATCCCGAGGAGTTACTCGCCGCCGCGCACGCCGGTTGATTTACGATGGCTCTTTCCGCCCAGTTGGGCGGCGCGGGTATGACTGCCAGCAGGCTTGAGACGACGGCAACGATTTCGCTTGAAAAGGTCGCGGACGGTTTCGCCATCACGAAAAGTCATCTGGACCTCGTCGCGAAAATTCCCGGCGCGGACAAGGCCAAATTTGACGCGGCGGTAAAGGCTGCGGAAACCGGCTGCCCCGTCTCGAAGCTGTTCAAAGCGGAAATCAGCGTCAGCGCGCGTCTGGAATCATAGAAAACCACGCGTTTTCAAGGGGAATTCTCATTCAGAAGGCCAAGCAGGTACAATGCCCCACATGATTCCAGCTCCGGGAGCGTTCGCCGCGGGTGTCGCGATCTTTCTGATCGTGCTGTGGGATGCGTTCGAGGCCATCATTCTCCCGCGCCGCGTCACGCGAAAGTTCCGCCTCGCGCGCCTCTTTTACCGCTCTACCTGGAAGACGTGGAAATTCGTGATGTGCTTCATCCCCAAGCCCAAGACGCGAGAAGCCATGCTGGGTTTCTATGGCCCGCTTTCGCTCCTCGTTCTCGTCGGCGTTTGGGCCGCAGGCCTCGTGTTTGGCTTTGGCCTCATGCAGTACGGTGCCGGATCTGCCGTGGTAACGACCGGCAACCAATCAGGTTTCCTGACAGACGTCTATCTCAGCGGCACGACTTTCTTCACCCTGGGTCTTGGCGATGTCATTCCCCGCTCTGGTTTGGCTCGCGTTCTAGTCGTCACCGAAGCAGGTTTTGGCTTTGGATTTCTTGCCGCTGTCATCGGCTACTTGCCGTTCATCTACGGCTCGTTCTCCAAGCGCGAAGTGAACATCTCCCTCCTCGATTCCCGCGCCGGCACGCCGCCAACGGCCGGCGAGCTGCTTCGCCGTCACAGTTATGCCAACGGACTGGAAGCGCTCCGCCTTCTCCTCAAGGAGTGGGAGTTCTGGTGCGCCGAGCTGATGGAGAGCCATCTCTCGTATCCCGTGCTCGCTTTTTTTCGCTCGCAGCATGACAACCAATCGTGGATCGCCTCGCTCACCGCCATTCTGGATACTTGCGCGATCGTCATGGTTGGGATCGAAGGCGCCTGTGAAAAGCAGGCCGAGCTTACTTTCGCGATCGCGCGTCATGCGGTCGTCGATCTTTCGCAAGTCTTCGGCACGGCGCCCCATCCGCTGCCGCACGATCGCCTGCCTTTACAAGATTTGCGCCGGATCCGCGACACTCTCGCCCAGCACGGCATGAAACTGCATGACGGAGAAGAAGCTGACGTTAAGCTCGCCGAGTTTCGCAGGATGTATGAGCCTTACATCTATGCGCTGGCCAATTACCTGAACCAGACGCTGCCGCCCTGGATTCCGCAGAAAAAAGGCAAAGACAATTGGCAAACCACCGCTTGGGCGCGGTCCGCTGGGCTCGTTGACAAGGCAGTCGGCACGGTTGTCGCCGATGATCATTTCTAGTTTTCTTTGACCGCGGCGACTTGACACCATTTCTTTGTGTTCGCTGATTCTTCCGCTGGAGAAAACCAATGAAAGCGATTGTCGTTCACGAGTTCGGCGGTCTCGAAGTTTTGAAGTTCGAGGAAATCCCCACGCCAAAACCCGCCGCCGGACAGGTTCTCGTCCGCGTCCACGCCGCAGGTGTGAATCCCTACGACACCTACATGCGCGCGGGAACTTACGCAATCAAGCCGCCGCTTCCCTACACGCCCGGATCGGATGCCGCGGGAGTGATCGAAGCGGTCGGTGATGGCGTCAAGAAAGTGAAGCCCGGCGATCGCGTGTACACCGCGAAGACCCTCACCGGCGCTTACGCTCAATACGCTCTCGCCCTGGAAGAACAAGCGCATCCTCTACCCGAAAGAATTAGTTTTGGGCAGGGCGCGGCCGTCTGGGTTCCTTACGCGACCGCGTATCATGCGCTTCATCACTCCGCGCAGGCACATGCTTCCGAAACGATCCTCGTGCATGGTGCCAGCGGCGGAGTCGGCACCGCGGCGGTACAGATGGCCCGCGCCATGGGCCTCACCGTTTTCGGCACCGCCGGAACGCAGAAAGGCGCTGATCTCGTCAAGCGGGAAGGCGCGCACAAGGTTTTCGATCACAGCAAGGCGGGCTATGTGGAAGAAATTATGAAAGTCACAGGTGGCCGTGGCGTGGACATCATCCTCGAAATGCTCGCCAACGTAAATCTTTCGGCTGACTTGAAACTTCTCGCAATGAATGGCCGCGTGATCATCATTGGCAATCGCGGTGAGATCAGCATCAACCCGCGGGACTTGATGTCGCGTCGGGCCTCGGCTCGGGGCTTCACGCTCTGGGCCGTTACTCCCGCGGAAGAAGCGCAAATCCATGCCGGCCTGATTGCCGGCCTCGAAAACGGCACGCTGAATCCGGTCGTCGGCAAAGAATTGCCTCTCGCCGAAGCCGCCCGCGCCCACAAAGAAATCCTCGAACCCGGCGCCGCCGGCAAGATCGTTCTTGTTCCTTAGTGTAGTATTCCAACCTGCCGCACCGGGTGAAACGGCGCTGCCGCTGACCAAATTGTTCCGTCTTCATCCGCGGCGACAACATGCCGTATAATCATAATTCTCGAAATACGGACGCGGAGCGATCCTGGCAGGCAACGGAATCGGAATCACTCTCATCGTGAACACAGCCCTCTCACTCTCGGTGGGTTTCGCAGCGCAGAACTCCATCAGCCACTTTTGGCACAGGATCACCGACAAAACTTTTGCCGGCATGTACCACGCCAATGCCTTCGACCTCGCGATGATGATTCCCTACTTCATCGTACTTTTTGTCCTCGCTGTTTACGGCCTCCACCGCTATTGGCTGGTCTACGACTATTTCGCATATTCGAAAAATGTTCCTCCCGCTCCGCCGCCGGTCGAAAATTGGCCCCGGGTCACCGTGCAATTGCCCATCTACAACGAGCGTTACGTCATCGAGCGCCTGGTCGAAGCCGTATCCCGTTTCGACTACCCATTCGAGCTTGTCGACGTGCAAGTCCTCGACGACTCTACGGACGAGACCTGCGAAGTAGCTCGCGCTTGCGTCGAGCGCCACGCCGCGCAGGGCATGCCCATCGCTTACATTCATCGCGCGAATCGTGAAGGTTACAAAGCCGGCGCCCTCGAAAATGGCCTGAAAACCGCCAAGGGCGAATTCGTCGCCATCTTCGACGCCGACTTTCTCCCCGAGCCCGATTTTCTTCGCCGCACCATTCCCTATTTCATGAATCCCGACGGCGGCGGCAAAATCGGTATGGTGCAGACTCGCTGGACCTATCTCAACAGCGACTATTCCCTTTTGACCAACGTCGAAACCATCCTCCTCGACGGCCATTTCGTCGTCGAGCACGGCGCTCGCTCCCGCCGCGGCACCTTCTTTAATTTCAACGGCACGGCCGGAGTGTGGCGCCGCAAAGCCATTGACGACGCCGGCGGCTGGGAGCACGACACGCTCACTGAAGACACCGATCTTTCCTATCGCTCGCAGCTTAAAGGGTGGAAGTTTCTTTACCTCCCGCAAATTGAGTGCGCTTCCGAATTGCCCGTGGACATGAACGGCTTCAAAGCCCAGCAAGCTCGCTGGGCCAAGGGCCTCATGCAGACCGCGAAAAAAATTCTTCCCAAAGTTTGGAGATCCGATTCGCCGTGGCACGTCAAAGCCGGGGCTTTTTTTCACTTGACCGCCAACATCAGCTATCCGCTGATGGTTCTGCTTTCCACCATGTTGCTGCCGGTCATGATCGTGCGCTTCCAGCAAGGCTGGTTCCAGATGCTGCTCATCGATTTGCCATTGTTCCTGGCTTCTACTTGTTCCATCTCCAGCTTCTATCTGGTCGCCCAACGGGAGCTTCGTCCGAAATCCTGGCAGCGCACCTTTCTCTATTTGCCATTCGTGATGGCCACCGGTATCGGAATTTCCGTGCGCAATGCACAGGCGGTCATGGAAGCGATCGTCGGAAAGAAAAGCGAGTTCGCCCGCACGCCAAAATTCAAGATCGAAGGTAAGCAGGGAACGTTTGCGAGGAAGTCCTATAGGAACAAAGCTGGCTGGATACCTTACGCGGAAGTTCTTCTCGGTGTTTATTTCTCATTCACAGTGGTCTACGCCATCCTCAACGAAAATTACGCCACCGTTCCCTTCCTCCTCCTCTTTGTCTGGGGCTACCTGTACACCGGCTGCATGTCGCTCGGTCAAACATATTTCGCGCGCCTCCGCTTCGGCGTCAACGCCCCCGAAATGCGTCCCGCCACTTCCGGCGCCCCCGGCTTCTGATTCTCTTAAGTTGCGGTTACGCTCAGGTTGGTGCCGTCAGTTTTTTGCATGTACAACGTCGCGGCCAAAGCTACACTGCATGAACGGCGCGAACCTCGTGGAAGACCTCTCATTCCAAAATGGCCCAGTAGACTTGCACGCGATTGCCGCTGGCCCGAAAGACGGCCCCGCCGTCGTGCTTCTCCACGGCTTCCCGGAATTCTGGTATGCGTGGCACCGGCAGATCGAGCCGCTGGCCGCCGCCGGATTTCGTGTGATCGTTCCCGACCAGCGTGGCTACAACCTCAGCAGTAAGCCCCTCGGCGTGGCAGCCTACGCTTTGAATGAACTCGTTTCTGACGTCATCGCCATCGCCGATCAACTTGGCCGGGAGAAAATCTTTCTAGCAGGACACGATTGGGGCGCCGCCGTTGCCTGGAGCGCCGCGCTCCTGCATCCGCAGCGTATCGCGAAGCTCGCAGTGCTCAACGTCCCGCATCCCTCGGTGATGCGAAAATTCCTCAGCACGCGTCCGCGTCAACTCCTACGCAGTTGGTATATGTTTTTCTTTCAACTTCCCTGGCTGCCCGAAGCCGTCTTCTCCGCATTCGACTTCCGCGTCGGCGTGCGTGCACTTCTGCGCTCCAGTCGCCAGGGCACCTTCTCTTCAGAAGAACTCGCCCAATATCGCGGAGCATGGTCTCAGCCAGGCGCTCTCACTGGAATGATCAACCGGTATCGCGCCCTCTTCCGCACGCGCGTCAAATTTCCAGACAAAACCGCCCGCGTCCCCACACGCATCCTCTGGGGCGAGCGCGACGCCTTCCTCCTGGCGAAAATGGCTCACGAAAGCCTGCGCTATTGCACGAACGCGGAGCTCTTCACTTTCGCCAATGCCACACATTGGCTGCAGCACGAAGAACCTGCTCGCGTCTCTGAATTGTTGATTGATTTCTTCCGAAGCTGATCGCGGTTCCGTTAGTCATCCCGCGGGCGCGAGCGTTCATCTCACTCAAACTGAAAGAAGACAATCTCCGGGCTGGATCCCAGCCGCAGCGGCGGTCCCCAGGTTCCAGCGCCGCTGCTGGTATAGATGAGCATCCTACCAATCCGGCTGAGACCGTACACGAATTGGCGATAAATCCGCCGCGCCATCCACGTCCAGGGATAAAACTGTCCTACGTGCGTGTGTCCCGAAACTTGTAGCGAAATTCCTTCTTTCTCTGCAATGTGCGGCCGGTCCGGCGCATGCGTCAGTAGGATGCTGGCGCGATTCCGGTCTACGCCGATCTGCTGCAGCACCTTCTGAAAATGCTCGTCCTGGGAGGCATGATTGTAGGGAACGCCCACGATCTGCAATTGATCGGCGTCTACTTTCTCATTGTGCAGTACGCGCACTCCCGCGTTGCTGACCGCTCGCAGGTATCTCGAATCGTCGCCGAACTGTTCGTGGTTGCCTGCAACGAAATACGTGCCGTGCGGCGCGTGCAGATCGCGCAATGGCTCCGCAGCCTTCGCCGCATCGATGGCCGTCCCATCGTACAAATCGCCGGCCAGGAACACGGCGTCAGGATTCTCTCTCATCACTTTCGCAACGATCCGCCGCAAGAAGCTGCCATTGCGAACGTGCCCCAGATGCAAGTCGCTGACCAGGGCCGCAGTTCGCCCACGCCACGTTTCCGGCAAATTCTCGAGCCGCACCGTGATTCGCCGGATGCGCGTCCACCCAGCGTTTAGCACGCCGGCAACTCCGGTCAAAACTGCGGCCGCGTACAAGACCTCCACAATCGCATGGAAATTCACATCCACGCCGGCAAGCCGCGTCACGCCAAAAACTACCCACGACGCTCCTGCCGCAAAAAACAGGAAGCTGACAATTCCCAGCCACACGGCAGCAATCCGATAAAGCGTTCGCACGGCGCGATTTGTAAATCGAAACGCCAGCAGCGATGCCGACAAAAAGCTCACCGACAACAAGCCAACCGTCACCTGGAACCAGGTGGCGGAGATCACTTTCCCCGGCGCCGCAAACATCCAGGTCTTGTAAATGAAAAAGTGCGTCAAGAACAATATAGTCTGGACAACGCTGGCAAACGCGATGAGTCCTCGTATTCGCATAAAATATTAGATTCGCTGGGTTGCCAAAACGATATCCCATGCTTCCGGGCTTGAACCGTTCATGCCACGGCAAACTAAGCGCAGGCGGATGGCAGGTCCTCAGGCGGAGGGATGCCGCGGGGGGCCGCACCCTTCGGTTTTAAGCGCGTTTTTACGCTCCGGATGTCCTTGCGGAGGATGCGGAGGTCGACTTTGCCTTCTTTACCGCTCGGCTCGTATCCCCCACAGCCATTCAACCCTCCCCAGCGACCGTTCAACCCTCATTTTCGACCATTCGATGGATAATACTTAACCCTTCGATACTGGTGTGCTATACTCCGCTGTGTATATAGAATTCGATCTTCGCCCGCTCTTCTCTGCAAGACGTCAGCGCTCCGACGCCGTTTCGGTTGTCCTTTTGCCCCCGTGCCCCGCTATCCCCCTGTCTCCCGATTCTCTTGTCCCTTCGCCCCATCTCCTTTCTGCGGCAGCCCATTTTGCACAATTTTGGCAGTGTAAGCCCCTTGGCTGCAACACTTATGGATCCCCTCGCAAATGTTGCAAACAAAAGACTTGCGCTATGGCTAAGTCTTTTAGATGCAACACATACAGAAAACATAGGGGGTGGGGGAGGGGTGCATTTCTTCCTTCCTCGAATTTTTCACACGTCTCTTACCACGAGACTCAAGTTCTTTCCCTTCATGCTCTTGCGCACTCTTTTGCGCATTTCTGCAACCTGGCAGAATTCAACTCCTTTCTTCTCAAGCGATTCCCTACTCTTTGCACAAAACACGGGGAGGTGGGGGGTACTCGTCAACCAAAACCAAACAATCTCGGCGGCCCGGCTCTTTCAGTTACAATCGGCCGGCTCTTTGTGGCTCGCTGCAAACCCGCATGCCCTGTGGGCGCAAGAACAAAAGGTTGGTTCCGAGGTGCGTGAATGAGTGGAGGTCTGTGGCCGGCGGGTTCCGCTTGTCTGTCGAATTCAGCAAAACGAGCATTCTGGGGATTGTTCTGCCTGGTTTGCCTCGCCGCCGGCGCGCAAGCGCAGGAACGCCGCGAGCGCGAACCCAATAGTGTCTACGCCGAGCGCCGCGCGAAGCTGGCTGCGCAGGTCGACGGGCCGATCATTCTTTGGGGTTTTACAGGTCGCGAGGAAATTTCAGAGGCCTATGTCTTTGCCCAGGAAGAGAATTTCTACTATCTCACCGGCCACAACGAAGAAGGCGCCGGACTTTTGATTCTTCCCCCGGCCAAAGGCGGCAGTCCTCCGACCGGACCGCGCGAAATTTTATTTCTTCCCGCAAAAAATCTGCAAAAGGAAAAATGGAACGGCGTCAGAATGTCTCCGGGGGATCCCGGCATCGAAGCGCGCACCGGATTTGCTGCCGTAAAACAGTTCGACAGTGATTTCCGTTCCACGATCGAGAATCTTGCAAAAACGTTTCCGGCTTTCTACACGATTCTTCCTTATCAAAAGGAACTCGGCGGTTATCCCCACGAAAAAGCTGTTGTCGACTGGCTGCAGCTCGCCGGGCCGCAGGCCAAGCTAAAAGACATTCGCGCGCAAATCGGCGCCATGCGCCAGATCAAATCTCCGGGCGAACTCGCGTTCCTGAAAGAAGCGATTGACTTGTCCCTGGACTCCCACCTGGAAGCGATGAAGTTGATGCACCCCGGGCTTTACGAATATCAGGTGGCTGCAAGAATGGTCGAAGTCCACGCCTGGGGCGGCTCGGAAGCGGAGGGTTACGCCCCGATTGTTGGCGCCGGTCCGAATTCCACCGTGCTCCACTATGACAAGCTCTCGCGCAAAATCGAAGACGGTGACATCGTCGTCATGGACGTTGGCGCGCAATATTCCGGCTACTCCGCGGACATCACGCGCACCATTCCCGCCAACGGCAAGTTCACGCCGCGCCAGCGCGAAATCTACAAAATTGTTCTCGGCGCGCAAAACACCGCCCTCGCTGCGCTCAAACCTGGCATGGACTTCTGCAGTAAGGGCGACAAAAACGTCCACAAGATTGCCTACAACTACATCAATTCCCATGGAAAAGATCTCAACGGCAAGTCCCTCGGCCCCTATTTCATTCACGGCCTGGGACATCACATCGGCCTGAACGTCCACGACGCCGGCGACCACTGCGCCCCTTTCCAGCCTGGCATGGTCATCACCATGGAACCCGGTATCTACATTCCTGAAGAGAATCTCGGCGTGCGTATTGAAGACGACGTCCTCATCACCGAAGCCGGCCACAAGCTGCTCAGCGAACGCCTCCCCCGCGATCCCGATGAAATCGAAAAGATCATGGCGGCAGCCGCCATGCAACGCGCGAATGGAGAGAGGGCCGAGACTCGCGAAACAAATTCGTCGGCGGAAACGCCCGCCGACAACAATGTGATCCGGAGCCTGATTGAGAAATACGCGAAATCCGTTGACGGGGACGACACCGCGCTCGCTGCTGAAGTTTGGCTGGATTCCCCGGATGTCTCGTTCATTCACCCGTTAGGCCACGAACACGGTTTCGAGCAGATAAAACAAAATGTCTACCGGCACTTGATGGGCGATACCTTCTCGGAGCGCAAACTGAGTGTTCACGACGTCTCCGTTCACGTCTACGGTGACGCGGCCTAGGCCGAATTCTATTGGGATTTCGCCGCGAAGTTCAGAAAAGACGGCTCGCCCCTCGCAACCCACGGCAGGGAAACGCAGTTGTATCAAAAAATACAAGCTCGCTGGCGATTGGTCCACGTCCACTATTCCGGCATGCCGGTTACCGGAGAGCGCCAGGGCTTCTGAAGAAATGATGATTCCCGGCCTCTGCCCGGTCTGGGAGCGGTAAGGGCACGCAACTTTATTGACGCCGCGGGTTGTATATGCAACGGTATGGCATCCCTCGGGCATCGCCGGACGGGTAGGTTCTCTCTTTCGGCCCAGAATGCAGCAAGCAAAAAGAGGTGACTCATGTCGAGTCGCTGGTTGTCGTTTCCTCTCGCTCTCGTGGTGTGCTTTGTCTGCGGATGCGGCAGCGCAAGCCCGCCACCGCAACAAATCACCGTCAACGTAACCCCAGCTACGACCACGGTACGCACCGGAGATACCCAGCAGTTCTTCGCCGCAGTAATCGGCACGACGAACCAGTCTGTGACTTGGTCGGTCAACGGCATGCCTGGCGGCGACAACACGACTGGAACGATCTCTCTCACAGGACTCTATACGCCGCCGGCTCAGACTCCGGCGCAAAACCAGATCCGCGTTACGGCCACGAGTGCCGCAGACTCCAGCGCGAGTCAGTCTGCCAGCGTGACTCTGGCAAATCCGATTGCGGTTGTCAGTTTTGTCTATCCACCCACGCTGGTTTCCAGCGCGCCGTTTTCCATTAGTGTGATTGGCAGCAAGTTTGTGAGTGGCACGCACGTTCTTCTCGGCACCTTGCAGCTTACGACCACCTTCGTGGATTCCTCTCACTTGACAGCGACGGGAACCGCACAGGCATTGCCCGGCGTCCTTAACCTAACGGTCGTGAATCCGATGCCGGATGGGACGCCATCCGCAGCCACGGCAATGGCTGTTACGGTCGTGAGCCAACGAGCTGCCGTGCGTTTCCTCGAACAGAGCACGTTTGGTCCCAACGATACGCAGCTTGCCGCAGTGGAAACGGGCGGAATGGAAAGCTTTCTCGCGGCGCAATTTCAGGCGCCCACGTCAGATGTCAATTACCCGATCCCGCCGCCGGGAATGAACGACCCTCATGTGCTGTTCCCGGTATTTTTCCAAAACGCTCTGAACGCACAGGCCAGTTCCGACCAGTTGCGGCAGCGCGTGATGTTTGCCCTGAACCAGATTTGGGTGGTGTCCGGCAACAAAGTCGGGCAGCCGGATTTTTACGTGCCGTACCTGCGTGTCTGACGAGCGACGCGTTTGGGAACTACCGCAAGCTCATGGAAGACGTCACGCTCAATCCGGCCATGGGCCGCTATCTAGATATGCTGAACAATGCCAAACCGGATCTCGCCAACGGCATTCACGCCAACGAAAACTATGCGCGCGAATTCATGCAGCTTTTCACCATCGGCCCGAATCTGCTAAATGCCAACGGCACGCCACAGATCCAGAACGGCGCTTTCGTTCCTACTTATACGCAGGCTGACATTCAAGCGCTGGCGCGCGCGTTTACAGGCTGGACATTTGCCCCTTCCGCGAACTGCGCGCAGTACCCTAACTATAATTCCAACGGCGGCAGCCCCATGGTGCCGTGCGACGCCTATCACGACACGGATCCGAAGACGCTGTTTGCCAATACGGCATTCCAAAAGGTGCTACCGCAAAGCCAGGCTGCCCAGCAGGACTTGAAGGATGCGCTGGACACCATCTTTATGCACCCCAACCTGCCGCCCTTCGTCGCGCGGCGCATGATCCAGCACCTCGTCACGAGCAATCCCAGCCCCACGTATGTGACTCGCGTAGCCAACTCATTCGCCAGCGGAACGTTTACATCCGGCAGCGTGACCTTTGGCGTGGCCAGCGATCGCGGCAACATGCAGGCGCTGATTGCGGCCGTACTGCTCGATCCGGAAGCACGGGGGGGAGACGATCCGACCACGGAAAATCCCGTGGACGGACACTTGCGCGAGCCTGTGCTCTTCGTGGCAAATGTTCTTCGCGCCTTCCATGCCACCACGGACGTCAACAACAGCATCGCCTATCTGGCTTTGGATATGGGAGGCGAATTCCTGTTTAACTCCGGCAGCGTCTTCAACTTCTTTTCGCCGCTCTACGAGATCCCCGCGGCGGACTTTAATACTCCACCAACGGCTCCGCTCTCCGGGCCGGAGTTCCAGATCTTCACCTCCGCGAGCAGCCTCGCACGCGTGAATGATATTGAAAGCGTGATTTTTTCCCCGTCTTTCGATGCCCACACGCGTATCGATCTCAGCGCTTACGCCGCCATCGCAGGCAATGACAGCGATCTGGGAATCATGGTAGACGGCATGAACTTGCAGCTCCTGCACGGCACCATGCTTCCAGAGATGAGGACAGCGATCCTTACTGCAGTGAGCGCTCGGCCCAGCGACGATCCGATGGGCCGGGCGCAGACAGCTGCCTACTTGGTCGTTTCGTCATCGCAATACCAGGTGCAGAGGTAAGGAAGAGTCCGCGCGCGAAGGAGAAAGAGCCATGCCACACACAAGACGGGATTTCATCCGTTTGAGCTGCTGTTCGGCGGCGACCTTGAGCACGCTTGCCGGACTCGGCCGTTTCGGCATGATGTCCGCGCTGGCGGCTGGACCGACGTGCACTGGTTACAAGGCGCTCGTTTGCATATTTCTGTTTGGCGGGAATGACTCGAACAACCTCATCGTGCCGATGGACAGCCGGTTTACAACCTACCAGAACGCCCGGGGAGCGAATCAGGCGATGGGCGGGCTTGCCCTCGCGCAGAATACGCTTGTGACTCTTGGTTCTGGCACGTACGGCATGCACCCCTCTGCCAGGGAGCTTGCAGGCCACTACAATTCCAATAACTTGGCGGTCCTGGCTAACGTCGGCACCTTGATAAAACCTTTCATCAGCAAGACCGATTACATCAACAGAACTATTCAGGCTCCCGACAATCTCTTCTCGCATTCCGACCAGCGGGATCAGTGGCAGACGGTCCAACTGAGCGGCGTTCCAACCACTGGCTGGGCGGGCCGCATGCGCCCCTCCAGGGCTGAACGATTTCAACCCTGGTCTTCCGCAAGGGCCAGCGCGCGCCGCAGCTCTTCAGCAGATCCTGACGCTGGACTCGGGAATTGCTCTGGTTCAGCCCGCGAGCAACATCACTCAAAATACGATCGCACAGAGCAAGTATCTGGCTGGCGCGCTGAAGAATGTGCATTCATTTACCACGGCATTCCCGGCGACTCCCATCGGAAGTCAGCTCAAGCAAGTCGCGCAAATCATTTCCGTGCAGAGCTAGCTCGGCGTGAATCGACAGGTCTTTTTCTGCTCCCTCGGCGGGTTTGACACGCACAGCGACCAGATCACTATTCAGCAAGGCCTGCTCGGCCAGGTCAGCCCTGCCATGAAGGCTTTTTTCGATGCCACGAATGAGTTGGGAGTGGCGAGCAACGTCACTACGTTTACGCTCTCGGATTTCAGCCGCACGCTCCAGCCAGCCTCGAATGCCGGAAGCGACCACGCCTGGGGCAGCCACCAGTTGATCATGGGCGGTGCCGTGAAGGGCGGCCCGGCGAACAACAGCGGGATTTACGGCAAGTTCCCGGATCTCGCATTGGGCGGGCCGGATGATGCCATCGGCAATGGCCGATGGATCCCGTCTACTTCGGTCGATCAATACGGCGCTACGCTGGCAAAGTGGTTTGGGCTCGCCAGCGCCGATATCGCCGGCATTTTCCCGAATCTGCAGAATTTTCTGACGACCGATCTAGGCTTCCTTATGTAGAAATTTGCTTCGGGAAAGTCGGCGATTGACCGCCTCGAATGAGGGCCTTTATACTGTTGCTTCGCGCTGGACATGGATTTCGCGCCAGCGTGCCTCGAGTCATTCCGGATGAGGCTGTATTCCTGGCCCGCCTGAATTTCCGAAATTCGCAAGCGTACTAGGGAGCAGTGGCCCCGACCCGGTCGGGCCGCAAAAAACGATGAGCAGCGTCAAAGCGACACAACTTCGCCCCGGCATGGTCATCCAGCACGAGGGCCAGCTTTTCACCATCTTCAGCGTCGATCACCGCACACCCGGCAACAAGCGCGGTTCGATGCAAACGCGCATGAGGAACCTCCGGACGGGCGCGATCATCGACTACCGGTTTCGCGCGGAAGAATTCGTGGACCGCGCCATCCTCGATGAAGTCGAATTCGAATACCTCTACAACGAAGGCGACGATTTCCACTTCATGAATACGAAGAATTACGAGCAAATGCAGATGAGCCGCGAAGAGCTGGGCGAATCCGTCTACTACCTGATTCCCAGCACCATCGTGAAGGTGGAATTCTTCGAAGAGAAAGCCATCGGCGTGGACTTGCCCGATACCATGGATATGAAGGTGATTCAGACGGAGCCGACATTGCAGAAGGCCACCGCCAGCGCGGTGATGAAGCCGGCGACTCTGGAGACCGGCCTGGTGGTGCAGGTGCCGCCTTTCGTGAATGAAGGCGACAAAATCAAAGTGGACACATCGGAAGCCCGTTACGTTCAGCGCGTCGAGTAATTCTTATTTCTTTGCTTTTGCGCTCCGCTGTTGGATGATGGCAACTCGAGTTTCCGCCTCCGCAGCTAATTTCAGCGCAAGCCGGAATTAGAAGAGGCAGAACGGCGCTCCGGTATAAACCGGGGCGCCTTTTGTTTTTCTTTTAATGTTTTCCCGCTGAGCCCGCAGCGGATTTTTCGCCGACAGGATGCGCGCCGAAGACACGGTCGAAAATAGCATCGACATAGCGGAGCTGGCGTTGCAGGTCGAAGGTATGCGCCAGAGCTTTCGAATCGAGAACCTTCGTGATGCGGACATCTTTCGAAACACGCTCCTGGAAACTGGTGTCGGATTCCCACGCGGCCATGGCGTTTTCCTGCACGGCCTTGTAGGCATCGTCCCGCGGCATGCCTTTCTCCACCAAATCCTGCAACAACTGTCCCGAGTAAATGAGGCCGTAAGTGGATTCGAGATTTCGCAACATCCGGTCGGGGAACACGCGCATCTGGCCGAGAACCATGGTCATTTTCGAAAGCATGTAGTCCACGAGAATCGTGGAGTCGGGAAGAATGACGCGTTCGACGGAACTGTGAGAAATGTCGCGCTCGTGCCAGAGAGCGATATTCTCGAATGCGGCGAGCATGTTGGAACGCACGAGACGCGCGAGGCCGCAAATCTGTTCGCAAGTGACCGGGTTGCGCTTATGAGGCATGGCGGAACTGCCGCGCTGCTCGCCACTGAAGGGTTCTTCGGCTTCGCGGACTTCGGTGCGCTGGAGATGGCGAATTTCCAGTGCGATTTTTTCGAGCGTGGCGGCGATAAGCGCGAGGGCGCTGAGATACTGCGCATGGCGGTCGCGCTGAATGACTTGTGAAGCGACGCGAGCAACGCTAAGCCCAAGCCGTTTGCAGATACGTTCTTCCATTTCCGGGCCAAGATGCGAGGCATTGCCGACGGCGCCGGAAATCTTTCCGACGGCCATTTGGCCGGCGGCTTCGCGGAAGCGGCCAATGTTGCGCTGATTTTCCGCAAACCAATTGGCGATTTTCAGGCCAAAGGTGATGGGCTCGGCGTGAATGCCGTGCGTGCGGCCGATTTGCGGCGTATGGCGGAATTCGTGGGCGCGCACATCGAGGATTTCTCGCAGCATCACCAGGCCGCGCTCGATCAGTTTCGAGGCATCGCGAACCTGGAGGGCTTGCGCGGTGTCCACAACGTCATTGGACGTCATGCCGTAATGCAGCCAGCGCGCCGCAGCAGGATCGCCAATGGATTCACCGACGGCCATGGTGAAAGCGATGACGTCGTGCTTCACGCGGGCTTCAATGTGATGGATTTGCGCGACATCGATTTTCGCACGCGCGCGAATGGCGGCAGCGGCCTCCTTCGGGACCAGGCCGGCTTCGGCAAGAGTCTCAGTGGCGGCAAGCTCGACCTCCAGCCACTTGGCAAACTTGTTCGCGTCGCTCCAAACGTGGCCCATTTCCTGGCGCGTGTAGCGTGGAATCAATTCCTTCTCCTAAGCCGCGAAAAGAAGAACCTGCGAGTGTTCCCAAATTCAATGATACCGCAATTGGAGAGCGCTTCGCTGCGTGGCGAAGCCCGGACTAAGTGTTCGAAATTGGGATGGCGGATGGCGGAAGCGAGCAGAGGCGAACGACAGACGAGGGCCGCGAGAGGGATAAGGCGCTGGACAGCAAGGGTTTGCGGGCTGATTCGGAGCGGTACAAGAGTTGCACGAGGAGAGGGTGTAGGGTGTCTACATCCAGGGGGTAGAATGTCGACCCCCTGAGATGGAACAAAAGGCGGGGTTCGGTCGTCAATAGCAAAGAACAGGAACGAGCAAGCGACCTGGCGGAAGCATTTGAGGAACCTAATTTCGGCGGAAGGGCATGATTGAGGGCGAAGACGATGGGAGAAAAGAAAGAGCGGTACCAGAACCGGATTGAGCTTCTGCAGGGGACGCTGGACCTGTTGATTTTGCAGACCCTGCAATGGGGGCCGCAACATGGCTACGGGATCAGCGTGGCAATCCGCAACCGCTCTGGGGAGTTATTGCAGGTGGATACGGGTTCTCTCTATCCGGCGTTGCACCGGCTGGAAAGACAAAAATGGATCAAGGCGGAATGGCGAATCTCGGAAAACAAGCAGCGGGCAAAGTTTTATCAACTGACAGCCGCGGGCAAGAAGCAACTTACGAGAGAGCGCTCGAAATGGTCGCAGCTTTCGGATGCTATCGCGGGCGTGTTACAGCCGGATGAGAAGTAACGAGGCAACGAAATAGGAAGTAACGAATTGCAGATGTAAAGAAGTGGTGGAAGTGGCCCGTGAGTTTCTGGTGGCGCAAGAAACGGGAAGCAGAGCTTGACGAGGAAATGCGGAGCCATCTGGAGATGGCGGGGCGGGAGCGGGTGGAGAAGGGCGCAGAGAAGAAGGAAGCGGAGTGTGCGGCGCGGCGGGAATTTGGGAATGTGGGATTAGTGAAAGAGGTGACGCGGGACATGTGGAAAGGCATGTGGCTGGAGGATTTGTGGCAAGACCTGCGATACGGATTGCGTATGGTACGCCGGAATCCTGGATTCGCCGCTCTGGCGATTTTGACGCTGATGCTGGGAATCGGCGCGAACACGGCAATCTTCAGCGTCGTTAACGCCGTGCTCTTGCAGCCCCTGCCATTCTCGAACCCCGAACAGTTGCTGGCTATTTGGGAAACCGATCAGCAGCGCGGCCTGCAACAGGGTACCTACTCGTATCCGAATTTCTTCGATCTGCGTGCGCAGAATCACGTCTTTGAACGGATCGCTGCCCATCACAATGCTGACTTCATCATGACTGGGCGTGGTGAGCCCGCTCGTCTGCTGGGCGCGGTGGTTACCGCAGACTTGTTTCCGCTGCTGGGAACCACGCCGATGATCGGCCGGGGATTTCGACCCGACGAAGACAAGCTGGGCGAAGGTGGTCGCGTGGTAGTGCTCAGTCAAGAGCTATTTCAGCGGCGGTTCAATTCGGATGTCGGAATGCTGAACCAGCCGATAACTTTGGACGGCGCCAGCTACACCGTCGTTGGCGTGATGCCTCGTTCGTTTCAGTTTCCAATTCAGAACGACCCGGTGGAATTGTGGACCACCATAGCCGGCGACGCTTCCGGCAAAGAGCCCGTCACCGAATCGCGCGGCGCGCATTTCCTGAGCGTGGTAGCCAGGCTTAAGCCGGGCGTCACCGTGGCCCGGGCGCAAGCCGAAGTGAATACCATCGCTACGCGGCTCGAACAGCAGTATCCCGATACCAACACGCACAAGGGAATTCGTTTGCAATCGGCCCTGGCGGCTTTGGTGGGCGATGTCCGGCCCGCGCTGCTGATCCTGTTGGGGGCCGTTGGTTGTGTGCTCTTGATCGCCTGTGCAAACGTTGCGAACCTGCTGCTGGCCCGGGCGATGTCGCGCCACAAAGAGATGGCCATTCGCTCGGCACTGGGTGCTAGTCGTTTGCGAGTCGTGCGTCAGTTACTGACCGAGAGTGTGTTGCTTTCTTTAGCCGGCGGCGCACTGGGATTACTGCTCGCAGTCTGGTGGTCGGATCTGCTCATCTCTTTAGGTAAGGACGACATTCCGCGAGCGTTGCAAGTGGGTCTGGATTGGCGCGTCCTGGGATTCACACTAACTGTTTCAATGTTGACCGGCCTTTTGTTTGGGCTGGTGCCGGCCTTTCACTCTGCAAAAACTCAGCTTACGGAAACACTCAAGGAAGGCGGTCGTGGATCGGGTGAAGGCGCGCGGCGAAATTTAACTCGCGGTGCTTTGGTGGTCGTCGAGTTGGCGATTGCGGTTGTGCTACTCGTGGGCGCCGGCTTGCTGATTCAAAGTCTCTGGCGTTTGCAGCACGTCAATCCAGGCTTCCAGCCGCACAGTGTTTTGACTTTCAGTGTCGGTCTGCCGGAAGTCAGGTACCCAACCGAGAAACAGGCCGGGTTCTTTCATGACCTGGCCAGTCACATTCAGTCGTTGCCGGGAGTGCAATCGGCCAGCGCGGTGACGCCGTTGCCGCTCAGCGGCGATCGCTACAGCCTCTCGTTCGCGATCGAAGGCCGGCCGGTCGCCAAGAAGGACCAGCCTTCCGGAGACTTCTTCAACGTGGACATCGGATACTTCCGGGCGATGGGAATACCGCTCGTCAAGGGTCGCGATTTCAATGAAAACGATCAGCACAAATCGACGCCCGTGATCATTGTTACCGCGGAGTTCGCGCGACAGCACTTTCCCAACGAAGACGCGATCGGCAAACAGATCAAACCGGGAATTGCTACTTTTGAAGGCGAGAAACCGCCGATGCGCGTGATCGTCGGTGTGGTTGGCGACGTCCGCAGCCAAAGCCTGGGCAAGGCCGTCCGCCCGACTTTTTACGTTCCTCAATCTCAGGTGCCATTCAATCAAATGACGCTGGTCGTCAGGACCACTAACGACCCACACGGCCTGGTTAGCGCGGTGACGAAAGAAGTGGCGGCCATGGACAAGGAACTGCCGTTATT
>Ga0137409_10000545_pt2 | contig 28919 bp, 24 predicted proteins | sample CZODoug1_16funga_FD_122059 | JGI IMG/M metagenome (GOLD analysis project Ga0137409, IMG submission 122059) | Vadose zone soil fungal communities from Angelo Coast Range Reserve, California, USA - CZODoug1_16fungal (Hybrid Assembly) | ecosystem: Environmental > Terrestrial > Soil > Vadose zone...
CGCCGACGATCACGACGTCTGCGGAACGTTTCATGTCCAGATTCGGGGTTCGGGCTTCTACGATCCTTTGACCCTCTCGACCAGCTCCATCACGCGCAGAATATTGCCGCCCAGAATCTTCTCGATGTCCGGCTCCGAGTAACCTTTCTTGAGCAGCGCGTCGGTGATCTTCGGCAGCTTCGACGCGTCTTCCATGCCGAGCGGCATCGTGGCGCCGTCGAAATCGGAGCCCAGGCCGACGTGATCGGCGCCCGCCACCTTGACCGCATGATCGATGTGCTCGACGATCTTCTCCCACATCACCTTCGGCAGCTCGCCCTTCGCCATCGCCTCGTGATCGATCCGCTCGCTCTCCATCGTCGTGCACGCCTCGTTGCCGCCGCACTTCTTCGACATCGCCGCCATGGACGTCACCACGTCGCCCGACTTCTTTTCGCTGGCGACGCGGAACTCCTCGCTGAGGAAGGCCGCGTGGTAGTTGATCATGACGACGCCGCCGTTCTTCGCGACGGCGCGCAGCATGTCGTCGGTCATGTTGCGCGGGTGGTTCGCGATCGCGCGGCACGACGAATGCGAGGCGATCACCGGCGCCGTCGTGATGGCGAGCGCGTCGTAGAAGGTCTTGTCGGCCACGTGGGAGATGTCGACCATCACGCCGAGCCGGTTCAGCTCGCGGACGACGTCCTTGCCGAACGGCGTGAGGCCGTTGTGCGCCGGCTTGTCGGTCGAGGAGTCGGCCCAGTTGTTGTTCTTGAAATGCGTGAGCGTCAGGTAGCGGACGCCGAGGGCGGCGTATTTCCGGAGCTGGCCCAGATCGTCGTTGATCATGTGGCCGCCTTCCATGCCCATCAGCGCGGCGATCTTGTGCTCCGCCGTGGCGCGGCGGACATCGGCCGCGGTGGTCGCCAGCAGCAGATCCTTCGGATGCGCCTTCACCGCCCGGTGCACCGCGTCGATTAATTCCAGCGCGCGCTTGACCGCGGGCGCGCCGGTGATGTCGCTGGGCACCCAGATCGAGAAGAACAGCGCGTCGAGGCCGCCCTCGCGCATGCGCGGCACGTCGATGTTGCCGTCCTTGTGGCGCGCGGTGATGTCGAAGGTCTTGTCGAACAGCATCCGCTGCGTCGTGTCGTCGTGCGAGTCGATCACGATCGCGCGATCGTGCAGCTGCTTCGCGCGCGCCGATACCTCGCCGGCGGCAGGGGCTTGCGTGAGGACCGGAGTCGGAAGCGCCAGCAAGGCGCCGGTCAGCGCGGCGCACACGAAGATTGTTTTCATGAGCGCCATCTTACCCTAGAGATTGAACGGAGGAGACGAGGTAGCGCAATCACGCAGAGCAGCAGAGAAACAGAGCGAGAGCTTCTTCTCCGTTCTCCGCTGCTTCGTTTCTCTGTGTGATCCGTTCCCTCCGTTACGCGCCGTTCCCGGCTCCGTTTCCTACTCGCACCGCAGCGCGATCATCGGATCGACGCGCATCGCGCGGCGCGCGGGGACGTAGCTGGCAACCAGCGCTGTCACGACCAGCAGCGCGCTGATCGCCGCAAAGATCCCCGCGTCGGTCGTCGTGACGCCGAAGAGCAGGCTCTGGATCAGGCGCGTCGTCGCGAAGGCGCCGGCGAGGCCTGCCGCCACGCCGGCGGCCGCCTGGAGCAGCGCTTCCCCGATGACGAGCCGCACGACGTCGCGCCGATCGGCGCCGAGCGCAATCCGGACGCCGAGCTCGTGCGTCCGCTCGCTCACGGCGTACGCCATCACGCCGTAGATCCCGATCGCGGCCAGCAGGAGGCCGACGACCGTGAAGATTGCCGTCGTGGCGCCGATGCCGAGGGCGAGCGTCAGGATGGCGACCGCGGCGAACCCGGGGCGCTTGACGAGGAGGCGAAACGCGTAGCGAACGTCTTGAACAGGGTCGGCATGCGCGATTTGACGGCGCCCACGCGGTGTTGGTTTGCCGTAATTCTGAATTCAGAATTCCGAATTCAGAATTCTCATGCTTCCTCCCATCGGAAGCGCGCGGCGGCGATGCCGGCGAACATCGCCGCGAACGCGACCAGCACGAGCGTCGGCAGCACCGCGCTGCTGAGGCCGAAGCCGCGCCAGGTCATCGCGTCGAGGCCGTCCACGGCCCACCGAACCGGCACCACCGTCGTGAGCTGCTGCAGCCACGCGGGGAAGATGAACGTGGGCACCCAGGCGCCGCCAAGCATCACCATCATCAGCACGGCCAGCGTCGTCACGCCCCGCGCGGTCGCGGGCGAATTCCCGAGCGCCGCGACGAGCAGGCCGAAGGTCGACGCCATCATCGCGCACGCGATCGAGATGCCGAGAAAGCCGAGCGCGCTGCCCTCGATGCGGACGGCGAAGACGATCATCGCGAACCCGAACGAGACGAACAGGATCAGCGTCGAGAGGATCGTGCCGCTGACCGCTTTGCTCGAGAGCAGCGTCAGCTTCGACACCGGCGCGCTGCGCAGGCGTTTCCACAGCCCGCGCTGGCGCTCGAGCAGCATCTCGATGCCCATGTTGGCCATCGCGAAGAGCAGGAACTGAATCGCCATACCCGCGAAGGAATGCGCGTAGCCGTTGTACTTGATGTTCGAGCCGGCCGTCATCGCTTCCTCGCGCACGGTGTACGGCATGGTGATGCCGCGCCGCTCCGTTGTCCCCTGCGCGCCCGTTGCCCGCTGCTCGTTGTAGTACTTCTGGACCGAGCCCAGCATCTCCACCAGCAACCGCTTCTGATCAACGGGCATCGACGACGACTGGACCTGCGGCAGCGTCTGCTCGACGAGCTGCCGGCCCTGATCGCCGCCGAACATCTCCTTGCTCACCGCCTCCATCACATGCTGCGTCAGAATGCCGCGCACCATCGCGAGCTCCGTGCTGCGCGACGGGTCGTGCAGCAGATCGAGCGACGGTTTGTCCCCGTTGCCGAAGAAGGCCTTGCCCGCGGCGTCCCCGAAGCCTTTGGGGATGATCACGGCGACGGCCGTGTTCCCGCGCTTCACGAGGTCTCGCGCCTCGTCCTCGGTCGGCGTCGCCACCTTCAGGTTCTTGTCGGTTTCCGCGCCCGCGAGCACCGCCTTCGAGATCGCGCTGGCGTCCTGATCCACGATGGCCACGGCGAGCCGTGCGGGCTCCCGGTTCTGGCCACCGCCGGCAAAGATCGCCCCGAAGAACGACCCGATCGCGATCGGCACCACGAAGCTGACGATCACCGAGCGGCGGTCGCTGAAGAAGAGCTGCAGATCCTTGCGGACCATCGCGAGAAGCGGGATGAAGGCCATCAGTCGCGCAGGCTCCTTCCGGTCAGCGTGAGGAATACCGATTCGAGCGTCGCGCGTCCGCCGCCGACGGTGGCGACCCGCGACTGCAGGCCGTCGAGCGTGTCCTCGGCGATCACCCTGCCATGGTCCATCACGACGATGCGGTCGGCGAGGCGCTCGACTTCTTCCATGTAATGCGTGGTGTAGAGCAGCGCCTTGCCCCGGCTCTTCAGCAGCTCGAGGTTGTCGAAAATCGCGTTGCGGCTCTGCGGATCGACGCCGACGGTCGGCTCGTCGAGCAGCAGGATGTCGGGATCGTGCAGCAATCCGGCCGCGAGATTCAGCCGCCGCTTCATGCCTCCGCTGTACGTCGCGACGCGATCCTTGATGCGATCGATGAGGCCGACGAGCTCCATCGCCGACGCGATCGCCTTCTCGAGCGTGGCGCCCGAAAGGCCGTAGAGCGCGCCGAAGAAGCGCAGGTTCGCGCGCGCAGACAGCTCGTCGTACAACGCGAGATCCTGCGGGACGAGGCCGATGCGCCGCTTCTTCAAGTCGGTGTCGCCGCTCAGACGCGCGCCCTCGATCAGCACCTCACCCTGTTCCGGCGTCACCAGCCCCGCGATCATCGAGACGGTCGTCGTCTTGCCTGCGCCGTTCGGGCCGAGCAGGCCGAGCAGTTGCCCGCGCCCCAGCGTGAACGACACGTCATCGACGGCAACCACCGAACCGAACGACTTACGCAGATTCTTGATAGCTAGCATCGCGATGCGACAAATCTTGGCACGACTGGCGACAGCACGGTAGATTCTGCGACGAAGGGCTGGTTTGGTTAGACGAATGGTGCCAACCGCGGGTTCGGGTGTCAGACACCTGACACTTTCCGCCTCGCTGCGTTGCCCCGACGTTCGAAATTCTTTTGCGTCCCGGAGTGCGGATCGCTTCGCGCAAACAGGTCCTCGACGCGGTGCCGTCCGCACGAATGCCACATGTTCGCGGACACGAATTGCGCGGAACACTTCGGGCACGTCCAAAGCGGCGGCAGCGGGTCACGCGTCATCGCGAATCAGTAATACCAAGGCGCCGCCCGTGGCGAGCATCGCGGCGATCGCGAACAGGCCTGCCGCGAAGCCGTGCGTCGTGTCGTTCAGCGCGCCAAGCAGATACGGCCCGACGAAACCGCCCGTGTTGCCCACTGAATTGACGAGAGCGATCGATGCCGCCGCGCCCACGCCGCCCATCGTCGACGTCGTCAGCGCCCAGAACGGGCCGAACATGGACGCCACGCCCAGCATCGCGACCGAGAGCGTCAGCACCGACCAGACGATGCCGGTCGACGCGGTGCTCAGCGCGAGCGCCGCGGCACCGACGATCGCGGGGACCGCGACGTGCCAGCGCCGCTCGCCGGTGCGGTCCGAGCGGCGGCCGACGATGACCATGGCGATCGCGCCCGCGACATATGGGATCGCGCTCAGCAGACCGACGACGAAATCGCTGGCGCCCGATGCGGCCTTCAGCATCTGCGGCAGCCAGAAGCCGATGCCGTAGATCGTGACCGGGATGGTGAAGTACACGACCGCGAGCAGCCAGGTCCTCCCGTTGCCCAGGGCGGCTCGCGTCGTCTCGGCGCGCTGCGCCCGGCTCTCATCTTTCAGGCGGGCAGCGAGCGCGGCGCGCTCGAGGTCGCTGAGCCAGGCCGCCTCTTCCGGCCGCTCCGTGAGCACTCCCAGAACGATCACGCCGAGCACGACAGCGGGGATGCCTTCGAGCAGAAACAGCCACTGCCAGCCATCCAGGCCGCCCGCGCCGTGCAGCGACAGCAGCGCACCGGAGACTGGACCGCCGATCACGCCGGCCATCTGTGTCGCCGTCATGAACGCGGCGATCGTGCGCGCGCGCTCGCGCGCGGGAAACCAGCGCGTCAGATAGAAGATGATGCCGGGGAAAAACCCCGCCTCGGCGAGCCCGAGCAGGAACCGCAGCGTGTAGAAGCCGGCGGCGCCGCGGACGAACATCATCGCGGACGACACGAGGCCCCAGGAAATCATGATCCGCGCGATCCACCGCCGGGCGCCGACGCGCGCCAGGATCACGTTGCTTGGAATCTCGAAGAGCACGTAGCTCAGAAAAAAGATGCCGGCGCCGAATCCGTACGTCGTCGCCGAGTAACCGAGCGCGCGGTTCATCTGCAGCGCGGCGAAGCCGACATTGATGCGATCCAGGTAGGCGACGATGTAGAGCAGAAAGAGGAACGGGATCAGCCGCCGGCGGGCTTTCGCCAGGACGGGAGCGATGTCGAGCTCACCCGGGCTGGTCACTTACAGGAACTTCTTGGATCAAGCGCGTACGGCTTCAGCGGCTTCCGGAGCATGGCGAACGTGGCCGCGAAGGCGTCGCTGTTCGACACCGCGCGATTGTATCCGACAGAAATAGCATCACGAAAAACACGAAACGCACGAACGTCACGAAAGACACACGAAACTCGCGAACATTCACGAAGCTGACGAAAATCACGAAACACGCGAAGAAGACCTTGCTTGCGCGCGTTTCTGGCTTGCGCGCCTTTCGTGGTTGCTATTCAGCGAGCGCGACGATCGGGTCGATGCGGGTGGCGCGGCGGGCGGGCAGCGCGCACGCCGCGACGGCAACCGCGCCGAGAATTGCGGTGACCGCCACCAGCACGAACGGATCGGTGGCGCTGACTCCGAACAACTGGCTCTCGAGGCTCCTCCGCAGCGCGACAGCGCCGGCCGCGCCCAGCAGGAACCCGCACGCGATGAGCAGCAGTCCCTCGCGCAGCACGAGCTCGAAGATCGCCCGGGCGCTCCCCCCGAGCGCGATGCGGATGCCGATCTCTTTCCGCCGCTGCGTGACGAGATACGCGAGCACGCCGTAGATGCCGATCGCCGACAGGAAAAGCGCGACCACGCCGAAGCTGAGCGACAGCAGCACGGGTGACCGGCGGGTCACCAGCGACTTCTCCATCCGCGCCTCCATCGTCTGGATGTCGAATACCGGCAACTCGCGATCGAGCTGCGACAGGGCGCCGCGGACGCTCCCGCTGAGCGCCGCTGGATCGCCGGCCGTCTTCACGGCGAACGTCATTCCGCCGACCGTGTGCTGCTCCATCGGAAAGTAGTACGCGCCGACGGTCAGCTTGTCCTCCGTCAACGTCTGCAGCTTCACGTCGCCGATGACGCCGACGACATGGAGCCAGACGGTCCTGTCGGTGACGGCGAGCACGTTGTTGATGTCGTCCGGCAAGTACATCCGATGGCCGATTGGATCCTGGTTCGGCCAGAAGCGCCTGGCGAGCTTCTCGTCGACGATGACCGCGCGCGGCGCCGTCCCGTGATCCCGCTCATCGAAAAAGCGGCCGCGCGACAGCTTGACGCTCATGGCGTTGAAGTAGCCGGGAGTCACGTGCACCTGGCTCGGCGAGATCAACGACTCGCCCGGTTTCATCTGGTAGCCCTCAGCCAGAATCACGCTGTCGTTGTTGTTGCCGCCAAACGGGATCGTGTTGGTGGCGCCGGCGGCGCTGACGCCTGGCAGCGCGCGCAGCCTGCGCAGCGCCTCGTTGGTGAATCCGCGCAGCTTCGTGTCGTCGTCGTATCGCGAACGGGGCAGGCTGATCGACGCCGTCAGCACGCCGTCCGCGTTGAAGCCGGGATCGACCGCCAGCACCTGCCGGAAGCTCGCGAACAGCAGGCCCGCGCCAATCAGCAGCACGAACGCAAAGCCGACCTGTGCGACAACCAGCGCACGGCGCAGCGTGCGCGCCCCCCGTCCGGCCGTCCCGCTTCGCCCCTCCTCACGCAGCACTGCAGTCAGGTTCGCAGGCAGCGCGCTCGCCACCGGAATCAGCCCGAGGACGAACCCGATCGCGGCGGCAACGCCCATCGTGTACGCGACGACGACGAGGTCGAGCCGGATTTCTTCACCACGGGGCAGTTCCTGAATGTTCAGCGTGCCCAGGAGCCGGAGCACGGCGTAACCCACGAGCAACCCGATCGCGGCCGAGAACAGCGTGAGCAGCACGCTTTCCGTCACCAGCTGCCGGCCGACGCGGAACCGCCCGGCGCCGAGGGCGATCCGGGTCGCCAGCTCTTTGAGCCTCGCGCGCGACCGCACGAGCACGAGGTTCGCGACGTTCACGCAGCCGATCAGCAGGACGAAGAGCGCGCCGCCCCACATCAGATACAGCGTCGCCCTCACGTCGGCGACGACGGTGTCCTGGAGCCGCTCGACGGTGGTGTGAAAGCGCGCGTTGATCAGCAGCTCTTTGTATTGGGGAAAGCGATCGAGGTTCGCCGCGTTGAGCGCATCGATCTGCTGCTGCGCCTGCTTCACGGTGGCGCCGGGCTTCAGCCGGCCGATGTTCTGAAAGTTGTTGCTGTGACGGTGCGCGTCGGACTTCTCTTCACCGGTGAACGCCAGCGCACTCCAGAGCATCACGTCCGGGTTGAGGAAGTAGAACCCTCTCGGCATTACGCCGACGATGGTGTAGGGCCGGCCGTCGAGACGAATGTCCTTGCCGATCGCCTGTGCAGCCCCGCCAAACTGCGATTGCCACAACGCGTAGCTGAGGACGACTTTCCTGTCGTGGCCCGGTTCGCCTTCCTGCTCGCTGAACGTCCGGCCGAGCGCCGGCGCGATGCGCAACAAGCGAAAGAACGACGGCGTCGCCTGTGTCACGCGGACCCGCGTCGGCGTGCCGTTCTGATCGATGCTCTGGTTGCGACCGTTGTAGAGCGCCTGCTCCTCGAAGACGGTCGTCTCGCGCAGCCGGTCGTAATAGTCGGGCACCCCGGACGAGCTGCCGACGGCCGCGCCGGCGCCCGGATAGGCGTTGCCCATCAGCACGATGCGATCCGATTCGGGAACCGGCAGCGGCCGCAGCAGCACGTTGTGGACGACGGAAAACAGCGCCGTGTTCGCCCCGATGCACAGCGACAGCGTCAGCGCGGCCGTAATCGTAAAAGCCTTGTCTTTCCAGAGCAACCGCAGGGCGACACGGATATCGGTAGTCATACCTGACCGTAGACGTCAAACCAGCACGCGAGGTTCGCGACGCACCGACGGGATCGTGTGTTGTCTGCGAGTGAACAATGACGACGCGTCCCAGTAGCAGCGGACCCGCGTGTCCGCCCTGGGCCGGCACGCGCGTCGGCCCCTACTCGATGCGGAGGGCTTCGGATGGATCGACGTGCGCGGCGCGCCACGCGGGAACGAGGTTCGCCAGCGCCGACACCGACACCAGGACCAGCGCGGCCGCAAGCCACGACCACGGATCCGAGGCCGTGATGCCGTACAGCGTGCCGGCGATCGCGCGAGCCGCGGCGGCGGCGAGCAGACATCCAGCGAGCAGCCCCACGCCCGCGACGAACAGCCCCTGCCGCATCACGAGGCCGACGACCGTCCCAGGCCGCGCGCCGAGGGCCATGCGGATGCCGATCTCGCGCGTGCGGCGCGACACCGAGTACGCGATCACGCCGTAGAGCCCGATCGCCGCGAGCAGCATCGCCACCAGGCCGACGGCCGTCACGAGCCATGCGCCCGCGCGCATCGGCAGCAGCGTCGCATCGACTTCCGCCTCCATCGTCTGGTTTTCGACGAAGACGAGATTCGGCTCGAGCGACAGGAGCTCCCGACGCATGTCGCGCAGCAGCGCCGACGCGTCGCCGCGCGTGCGCGCGATGATGGCGGAATAGGAGCTCGGGCGCTGGCTTCGCGCCACGTGAAGAAACGGCGTCGGCGCCTCGCTCACGGTCAGCACCTTGTGGTCCGCCGCCACGCCGACGATCTGAAACGGCGGCCCTTCGCCGCCGCGCGTGTGGAACACCTTGCCGATCGCGCTCTGGCCCGGCCAGAACCGGCGCACCAGCGTCTCGTTGACGACAGCGACGTATGGGGTGCCCGGACGATCGTCGTCGGAGAACGCGCGGCCTTCGACAATCGCCACGCCCATCGTCTTGAAGTAGCCGGTCGAGACCGTGGTGACCTCGACCGTGTCGCCGTGATCGCCGGGGCGGTCGCGCCCGGGGATCCAGATTTCCCAGCGATTCGCGTTGACCTGCAGCGGCACGCGCGTCGCCAGCGCAGCCGATTCGACGCCGGCGATCGCCGATACTTTCGCGAGCGCCTGATCGTAGAACTGACGGCCGCGCGCCTCCGGATAGCGCAGCATCGCGGTGTCGGTCGACACGATGGCGAGGCGATTGACCGCGAACCCGACATTGGTGCGCTCCGCGGCGATGAGGCTGCGGGTCAGCAGCGCGGCGACGACGAGCAGGAGCGCCGTGACGGCCATCTGCCCGGTCACGAGCGCGTCGCGCAGCGTCCAGCGCCAGCCGGATGCACGTGAGCCCTGCGTATCACCGCGAAGATCCGCGACCAGGTTTGGCTTCGACGCGTGGACGCCGGGGGCGACTCCGGCGAGCAGCCCGGCGAGACACGTCGCGGCGAGCGTAAACGCCAGCACACGGGCATCGATGCGCAGATCGACGGCGAGCGGAATCGGCAGCGGGAGGCTGAGCGCCGCCGCGAGCGACGTCATCCACCACGCGAGCAGCGTGCCGGCGATGGCACCGAGGAGCGATATCAGAATCGCCTCGGTGACGAGCTGCCGGATCAGGCGGCCGCGGCTCGCGCCGATCGCGAGCCGGATGCCGATTTCTCTCTGCCGGGCGGAGGCGCGCGCGAGCAGCATGCTCGCGACGTTCGCGCAGGCGATCAACAGCACGAGGCCGACCACGATCATCAGCCCGGCGGCAATCGGCACGACGATCGGATCGGCCGCGGGATGAAAGTGCACGTCGCGCGTGGCCTTGAACGACAAGCGCCGGCCTTTGTTCGTGACGGGATTGGCCGCCTCGATCTGCGACATCAGGACGGTCAGGTTCGCGCGCGCGTCCTCGATGAGCCTGCCCGGCTTCAGCCGCGCCCGCATGAACAGCCACCGGTCCGCACGCCGGTCGAGGCGCGTCGTGCCGCTCGGCGACGGCACGGCGTCGTGCATCCCCACCGGTTCCACGTCGAGCGACGCGGACACGGGCATCCAGAGCTCCGGCGAGAGGACCGGCACCATGCCGTTGAACGCCGCCGGGGCCACGCCGACGATTGCGTAGGCGACACCGCGAATGCGGACGAGGCGGCCCAGCACGTCCGGCGCCGATGCGAGCTCGCGCGTCCAGTACCGATGCGACACCATCACGACGCGATCGGCCGCGGGGCGATCGTCTTCCGGAAGGATCGTGCGGCCGACGGCGGCCGGCACGCCGAGGACCTGGAAATAATTGCCCGTCACGATTTCGCCCATCGCCAGACGCGAGCGGTTGTCCAGGTTCAGCGCCGCGAGCATCGGGCTGTAGCCGACGATGCCGTCGAACACCTCGTTCCGGGCCTGCAGATCCAGATAGTCGGGATACGAGGAGGTGCTGAACTGGACCGTTCCGGTCGAGTCGCTCGTAAAGAGATCGACAAGACGATCGGCCGCGGCCACGGGCAACGGCTTGAACAGCAGCGCGTCGACGATCGTAAAGAGCGCGGTGTTGACGCCGATGCCGATCGCGAGCGAGGCGACCGCTACCATCGTGAACCCGGGACTCTTACGAAGCCATCGAAGCGCGAACCGGATGTCGGCCAGGAAGGATTCGAGCAAGACTGCAATTATAATCCGTGTGGATGAAGAAGCCGTGTCTCGCCGTTGTCGCCCCGACGGCCCGCCCCGGCGCCTCACGGGCGTACGTCGGCGAGGAAGGTCCGGAGCGCAGCAGCCTGTCGTTTGCCGCCGACGGCACGACGATCGTCTTCGTCCGCGGCGGCGACCACGGCGCGAACTGGCCCGCTGGCGGGAATCAACAGCCGAACCGACGTTGAAGCGCGCCGGCGCGTGACCGCCGTAGCGCCAAGCGCCCGCTTTCAGCTTTTCCCGTCGCGCGGCGCGGAGTATGGTCGATTCAGAAGAGGACACACGAATGGTCTCGTCGATCCAGGTCAAGCGCGTGTACGATCCCGCGTCGGAGGCCGACGGAGTCCGCGTGCTCGTGGACGGCCTCTGGCCGCGCGGCCTGACGAAGGCGCGGGCAGCGGTGGACCTGTGGCTGAAGGACATCGGGCCGAGCCGCGCGCTGCGTCAATGGTTCAATCGCAATCCGGCGCGCTGGCCCGAGTTCACGCGCCGGTACGCGGCGGAGCTCGACGCGCTCGGCGCGCGCTCGCCGACGGTGGCCGCGCTGGCCGGCGCGGTGCGGCGCGGCCGGGTCACGCTGCTGTTCGGCGCGCGCGACGCACGGCACAACACGGCGGTCGCGCTTCACGAGTATCTGACTCGAACGGTGCTCTGACGCGCGGCACGCACGCGCGGCACACGCGAACGCGCGCGTCCGGGGGCAGCGTTCTCATCATCGGTTCCAGGTTCCGCGTTTTTGGCGCGCGCCAGCCCCCGGCTGCCCTGGCATTGACATATGTATGACTGATACATATGCTGACCTCATATGTCGACCGACCGCGAGCTGCGTAAGGGCAGCGCCGAGACCCTGATCCTGGCGCTCCTCGAAGAGCGCGACCGCCACGGCTATGAAATCGCCAAGTTGATCGACCGCCGCTCCGACGGCGCGCTCAAGTTCCACGTCGCGTCGCTGTATCCGACGCTCTATCGCCTGGAGCGCCGCGGCCTGATTCAGGGCCGCTGGATCGAGCGGGCCGGAGTACGCCGCCGGCGCTTTTACCGTCTGACCACCCAGGGCCAGACCACGCTCAACGCGCAGCGCCGGAGCTGGAAGACGTTCATCGCCGCGCTGAACCGTGTGGCCCGCATTCGCCATGCCTGATTGGAAGGCGCGCGTGCGCGCGCGCGTGGGGCCGCTGCCGGTCGACCCCGCGCGTGAAGCCGACATCATCGACGAGCTGGCGCAGCACGCGGGGGACCATCACGCAGAGCTCGTCGCCTCGGGCGTGCCGGACCGCGAAGCCGTCGAGCAGGCGCTCGCGCCGCTGAGCGATCGGGCCCGCGTGGCCGCCGAGATCGCACGCGCCGATTGTCCGCGGGGCGTCGCGGCCCGGCTGAAGCCTTCGCGCTACGAGCCGGCGCCGCCTGCCGGCTCGGCGAACCTGCTGGTCGATCTCGCGCGCGACGTGCGGTACGCCGCGCGCCTGCTGCAGCGCGCGCCCGGCTTCACCGCAATCGCCCTCGTGACGCTGGCGCTGGGCATCGGGGCGAACGCGGCGATCTTCAGCGTCCTCAACGCCGTTCTCCTGCGGCCGCTGCCCTACGCGGATCCGGATCGGCTCGTCGTTGTCGGCGAGCGCAATCCTGACGGATCGGCGAGCAACACCGGCTACACGACGTTCCTCGACTGGCGCGAACGCGCGCGCGGGTTCGAGGAGCTGGCCATGATCCGGTCGTGGATCCCGACGCTGATGACCAACGGCGAGCCCGAACGCATCAGCGGGATGCGCGTGACGGCGAACTTCTTTCACATGCTCGGCGTGAAGCCGGCCATCGGCCGCGATTTCACGGCGGCCGAAGATACGCCCAGCCTCTGGCGCGTCGTGGTGCTCAGCGACGGCTTGTGGCGGCGCCGGTTCGCCGCCGATCCCTCCGCGGTTGGCCGCGTGATCATGATGAACGATCGGCCGTACTCGATCGTGGGGGTCATGCCGGCGTCGTTCGAGCCGCTGATCTCCGAGCACTATTACCAGCGCGCCGAGATGTGGGCGCTCGTCGGCTACGATCGGTCGCAGCCGTTCGCGTGCCGCAGCTGTCAGCATCTGAAGGCGATCGGCCGGCTGAAGGCGGGCACGCCGCTCGAAACGGCGCGCGCCGACATCGACGCGGTGCAGGCCGAGCTGCGACGCGAATACCCGCGCGACTATCCGCCGGATCCGATCACGGTCGTACCGCTGCGCGACGAGCTCGTCGGCCGCATGCGGCCGACCCTCGCGTTGCTGATGGGCGCCGTCGGCGTCGTGCTGCTCATCGCGTGCGCCAACGTCGCCAACCTGCTGCTCGCACGGATGGCGAGCCGCGAGCGCGACCTCGCCCTTCGGGCCGCACTCGGCGCCGGCCGTGCGCGCCTGGTCCGGCAGCTGATGGTCGAGAGCGAGCTGCTGGCGCTGGCGGGCGGCGCGCTCGGCGTGGCGTTCAGCGCCGCCGCCGTCCCGCTGCTGACGCACGCGGCGCCGGCATCCATGTCCCGCCTCGCCGCCGCGAGCCTCGATGTCCGCGTGCTCGGCTTCTCCCTCGCGCTGTCGCTGTCGACGGCGCTCATGTTCGGGCTGCTGCCGGCGATTCGCGCATCGCAGATCGATCCTCAGCGCTCGCTGCACGGCGACGGGCGCAAGACCGCGCATGCGCCCACGTCCGTCGCCCGGCGGCTGCTCGTCGCCGCCGACGTCGCCATGGCCGTGGTGCTGCTCATCGGCGCCGGCCTGATGATCAAGAGCGTCGGGCGGCTCCTCGGCGTCCAGCCCGGGTTCGACCCCGACCGCGTGCTCACCATGCAGATCTCGATGGTCGGCAACGCGTACGCGAAGGACGAGGCGGTGCTCGCGAAGACCGACGAGATGGTCGCGCGGCTGCGCGCGCTGCCGGGCGTCGAAGCCGCCGCGGCGGCAGGGCAGATCCCGCTCGGCGGCAACGGCGACACCTGGGGATTTCACGTCGAAGGACGACCGCCGGGACCGCAGGATCCGAGCGTCGAGCGTTACTCGGTCACGCCCGAGTACTTCTCGGTGATGCGCATCCCGCTCCTGCGCGGCCGTCTCTTCACCGATGCCGATCGAGCCGGCGTGGAGCACGTGATCATCCTTGGCGAACAGACGGCGCGCGGGGTCTTTCCGAACGGCGATCCGCTCGGTCAGCACGTGAAGATCGGCGGCACCGAGGGCCCCTGGCGCACCATCGTCGGCATCGTGGGCGACGTGCGGCATCGCGCGCTGTCCGCGCCGCCGACGATGCAGATGTATCTGCCGCAGGGGCAGGTCACCGATTCCTATCTGACGATGGTGATGCGCGCCAACGGCGATCTCGCGACGCTGGCGGGCGAGGCGCGGCGCGCGATCTGGTCGGTGGCGAAAGACGTGCCGGTGTATGAGGTCGCGCCGCTCGCGGATCTGGTGTCTCGCTCGGTCGGGCCGCGACGCTTCGTCATGGTGCTGCTCGAGCTGTTCGGCGCCGTCGCGCTGCTGATGACGGCGATTGGCGTTTACGGCGTGATCGCGTACTCGGTGACCGAGCGCACGCGCGAGATCGGCATCCGCGCGGCGCTGGGCGCCGCGCCGCGCGACATCGTTCGGCTGATCGTGGGCGGCGGGCTGATGGTCGTCGGCACCGGACTGGCGATTGGCGTGCTCGCCGCGCTCGCGGCCACGCGTTTCCTCGAGGGATCGCTCTACAACGTCAGCGCGACCGATCCGATGACGTTCGTGGCGGTCGCGGGCGTCCTGCTCCTCGTCGCGCTCGCCGCGCAAGGTGTGCCGATCGCGCGCGCGATGCGCGTCGATCCGACCGTCGCGCTCCGGCAGGAATAGCGCGTCGCTCTCGAAACCGCGTCTCCGCCGCAGCCTGTAAATCCAAACTGGCACGTACTCACATCTGTCATTCAAAGGTCGATTCTGTGGGGCACCGCCTCGAGATGGTGTCCACGACAGGCGGCCGGCCCGCGGCACGCCTGTTGCTCCGTTCATGTCGAGGGAAAAACCATGCGAATTGCAACAATTTCGGCGGCTGCATTGTTCGTCGTGGGGCTGACCTTCGCCCCTGCGTTCGCCGATCAGCACGGACATTCAAGCGCGCCTCATGGCGGTGGTCCTAACGCGTCACCGCAGATTCGACAGACGCCGCGCGGCCAGGCCCACGCGGCACCAGCGCCGGCCAGGACCACGACGCCTGCGCACGGCACCTCGCACATGACGTCTCCGAGGACGCCACCGACCACGACTACGACGCACGCACACGGCAACTCGCACACTGCGCCGACGAATGCGTCGAGGGCCACGACCACGACGCGTGTGCGCCGCGCCTCGCATATGACGTCGACGAGCACGACACCAACCGCGGCCACGACGCATGTGCGCCGCACCTCGCACACGACGTCGACGAGCACAACCCCGACCACCACGAGCACGTCGCCGACCACGACGAGCACGACACCGACCACCACGAGCACGACACCGACTACCACGAACACGACACCGACCACGACAGGCACAACCCCGACTACGACGACGCGTACGGGTGCACGGCGATCCGGACGTCACGGCGACGAGCACGAGGCCGACCACGAGGCGCGTGCGCACGATGTCGGCCAGCACGTCGAGGAGCGCGAGATCGACGACGACCATGACGGGCGTGCGCGCTCAACGCGACCCACCACGCCAACCACGCCAACCACGCCAACCACGCCAACCACGCCGACCACGCCGACCACGCCGACCACGCCGACCACGCCGACCACGCCCCACATCGCATCGAAGATCAGCTCGCATCCACAGCAGGCGGCGCGCATCGAGCGCATGCTCCCGATCGGGATGACGCTGGCCACCGCGTCGAGCGGTTTCAGGAATCAGGGTCAGTTCATCGCGGCGCTTCACGTATCGCAGAACCTCAACATCCCGTTCAGGGACCTGAAGCGGGCGATGACCGGTGCGCATCCGATGAGCCTCGGACAGGCGATTCACGCACTGCGTCCGTCGGTCGACGCCGCCACAGTTCAGAGGCGCGCCCAGACGCAGACAACGACGGACCTTCGCTGATGCGTCGCGCCGCCATCGCAGCGAGCGTCATCGCCACGCTCGCTGTCGCATGTCCTGCATACGCTCAGGGCAACAGCCAGCGTCATCGAAACAACGCTCCGCCGAGCCGCGATCCCTTGCCCCCGCCCGCCGTCGGAACAACCAGCGGCGGCGGGGCCGCTTTTGCGTGGCTCGACGACGCCAGCGTCCTCGAACCGGGCAGCATCTCGGTGGCGGTGTCGATGGTGCGCTGGCAGGGTGGCGACACGAGCGAGGTCGTCGCGCCGGTCGTGGACGTCGCCATCGGCCTCGCCAAGCGCATGCACCTCACCGCCAGCGTTCCGCGCGTACCCGGCAGCGCCGGCGGCGTGGAAGCCGGAAGTGAAATCGGCACGAGCTTCTTCAGCGTGAAAGTTGCGATGTACGACGATCCGAAGCGCGGCGTGAAGCTCTCGGTTGCGCCGACGCTCGAAATGCTCGGGAGCGGCGTGCTGCAGTCGATCGAGCCGGGCGCAAGCCGCGTCCAGTTCGGCCTTCCCGTGAGCGCGGAGCTCGATCGCGGAGCCCTGCGGCTGTTCGCCGGCGGCGGCTATTTCTCGGGCGGTGTGTGGTTCAGCGGCGTGGGCGCCGGGATTCGCGTCAGCCCGAAGGTGTCCTACTCTGGCAGCTTCAGCCGCGCATGGCGGCGTGCCGAAGTCCCTGGCGTGCCTTCCGATCGGGATCGCAACGAGCTATCCGGCAGCGCGTCCTACGCGGTGACACCGCGCATCAGCGTGTTCGGCTCGCTGGGTCGGACGATCGCCACGCTCGACGAGAACGGCGCCGGCACCACGCTCGGCTGCGGCTTCTCGGTGTTTTTCAAGCCCGTGATCAAGTAATCGCCAGGTATCGCTGGAACGCGAACCGGTTTTCGAGCAGCGACAGATCGGTCACGTACTTCGACGGCCCCACCGCGTCGACCTTCGCGACGATCGTCGTCAGATCCTGTGCCGCGATCGCCTCGGCGAAGGCGCGGCTGAATTCATCCACCGTCCGCACGGTCGCGGTTCTCGGCACGCCGGCGGCCGCGGCAATCGCCGCCAGGTCGGTGCCGGTCGAAGTCGCCGTCGGAAACCCTCCGACCGACAGCAGGCTTTCGTTGTCGAACACGACGTGCACCATGTTGCGCGGCCGATACCGCGCCAGCGTCGTGAGGCCGCCGAGATTCATCAGGACGGAGCCGTCGCCGTCGAACACCACCACCTGCCGCTCGGGCCTCGTCAACGCGATGCCCAGGCCCATCGACGAAGCCAGACCCATCGCGTGCTGCAGATAGAAGAAATTCTGCCGGTGTCCGATCGACTGCAGCTCCGCCGCCACCGCTCCCATGATCGTGACGACGACGCGATCCTCGAGATGGGAATAGATTGCGCGCAGCGCATCGAGCCGCTTCATCTTTTGCTCTCCCGCTCCACCTGGCCCACCCGACGTGCCTGCCCCGTGTCAGCCCTCCTCCCACATCAGATCGCGGCACAGCAGCAGCGCGACCGGCTTGTTGGCCGACAGCGCGAGCGTCTGCGCCTTCGCGATCCGGCGCGCGACATGATCCGGATGATCGAGATGAGCAAAGGGGATCCGCAGCGCGCGCAGCAGATCTTCGGTCACCGCGCCGCCTTCGGTCTGCCACGGATCGCGCTCGCCGAAGTCGCCGCGATAGCTGACGAGCATCAGCAGCGGGATGCGATACAGTTGCGCGCACGACACGATGCCGTTGATCGATGCGAGCAGCCCGTGGTTCTGCATCAGCATCGCCGACTTCACCCCGGCCAGGTGCGCGCCGGCGGAGATGCCGACGCCTTCCTCCTCTTTCGCCAGCCGGACGAGCGTCATGTCCGGGTCCTCGTCGGCCATGCGCACGAGGTGGACGAGCCAGGTTTCCGGAAGCGCGGACATCAACCGGACGTCGCACGCCTTGAGGGCGTCGTAGATCAGGCGCGAATGGGCCGTCGAGACGGGCGACATGACTGAGAGGCGTTGGTGGTCCCTGCTGGGCTTCTCGCTGCTCGGCAGCGGCGTCTTCTACGCATGCGGCGCCGTCGCGCGGCTGGCGATCGATCCCACCCGGCCGATCTCGGCGAACGTCACGTCACGATCTCGTCGAGCGATGGCCTGAATTCCGGCAGGACCGCCGACGCGATGGGCTCGTGGCGGTCGAAGATCGACCGCCGTGCCTCGCGGAAATCGCGATATTCGATGACCGTGACCGACCGAGTGTTCTGGTGAACCAGCCAACACTCACGCACGCCGTTCTCGGCAAACCACCGGACGCGCTCCCCCGCCCCACCGATGCGCGGGTCGGGTGACAGCACTTCGATCACCAGATCCGGCGCGCCGCGGACACGATCGGTGACGATGGAACCGCGCGCCTTCGAGACAAAGAAGAGATCCGGCTGGACAATCAGAGCAAGGCGCTCGTTCAGCACCACGTCAAGCGGCGACAGCCACATCCGGCCGAGCGCGCGCGTTCGCACATGGGCGTCGAGCGCGAGGAAGAGCTCGGCGACCGCCGACTGATGCCGCGGCCCCGGCGTCTCCGCGACGCGCAGGACGCCGTGGATCAACTCCGTCGGCCTCAGCGTGTACGGCGTCTTCGTGAAGTAATCCTCGACCGTCATCAACTGCGGGGCCGACGCCATCGCCTGTCCTCCTCTTTTTCCCTTCGATGACGACGATTGCCATCCTCTGACAGGGAAAATGCCAGGGGCGGCGAGAAGATTGTATGTCGGCCTCCGGCCTGCCGTCGGCTTATTACGTGAACGCCGCGTGCTCGATGATCATGGTCAGGCGCTACGGTCTGCCGGCGCTCGACGGCGCCTTCGCCGCCGGGACGTGCTCGGACAGGAACCGCTCGATCGCGGCGTACGCGCGCTGCCACTGCTCGGGCACGAAGTTGCCGTGGCCGCCGCCAGGAACCGTGACGAGTTCGTGCGCGACGGCCGCCTTCTGCAGCGCCTCCTGCAGCCGGACCGAGTGATTGTACGGCACGAGCGGATCGGCGTCGCCGTGAATGGAAATCGTCGGCGGCACGCCCGGCCGGACGTAGGTGAGCGGCGACGAAATTCGCGCGATGTCGGCGCGGTTCGGCTGGTTGCCGAGCCACTGCACGGTGTAGGGCCACGACTCCGGGAACGGCTTCTTGCCCGGGCCGTCGAGCAGATCGGCGATGTCGGTGATGCCGAAGAAGTTGACGATCGCCGCCACGCGCGGCTCGTCGGGCGTCTGGCAGGATCGATCGAGCCCGGCGCTGGTCGGCACCATGCCGGTCGTCAGCGCGAGATGTCCACCGGCCGACGCGCCGGCGACGACGAGGCGTGCCGTGTCGAAGTTGTAGTCCTTGGCGTGCGCGAAGACCCAGCGCAGCGCGCAGCGGCAGTCTTCAATCGCCGCGGGCGCGAGCGACACGTTCGCGAGGCGATACTCGACATTCACCACCGAATAGCCCATCGCAACGAACGGCAGCACCCCCTGCAGCACGCTGCTCTCCTTCGTCCCCTGCACCCAGCCGCCGCCGTGAATGAAGATCACGACCGGAGCAGGCGCGCTGTTCGGCGGCGTGCGCTGCGCGTAGACGTCGAGCTTCCCTTCCCAGCTGTTCGCGCGCAGGTAGACGACGTTCGGCACGGTGCGCACTCTCTGGAACAGCGCGACGGCGGACTGGACGTCGGCCGCCGGCTGCGCCAGGCCGGATCCCGCCAGGGCGAGAACGACGACGAACGACAGCGAGAGTCTCTTCAGCATGACAACCTCACGGCGCCGATTATATGACCACTCCTGCCACGACGGTGTCAGGAGGAGGCTGATACTTTTGCGGCGTCCGCAATCACGCGAAAAGGAGGCCGCGATGGCACACCCTGTAATGTGGTTCGAAGTCCTCGGCGCCGACGGTGGGAAGCTTCAGCAGTTCTACGGTGGTCTGTTCGGATGGACGTTCGACGTGATCAATCCGATCAACTACGGGGTCGTCAAGACCGGCGACACCCGTGGCATCCCGGGCGGGATCGGTCAAACGTTTCCCGGCACACGATCGTGGGTCACCTTCTACATCGAGACGCCTGATGTGACGGCGTCGCTCTCGAAGGCGAGGGCGCTCGGCGGCACGATCGTCACGCCGCGCACCGTGATGCCGGACGTCACCCTCGGCGTCTTCGAAGATCCCGAGGGTCACGTCGTCGGCCTGGTCGAGGCCCGGCCACAGTAGTGGCTGCCTTCCACCAGGCGTCACAATAGAGCATGCGCCGCGCCGACCGTCTGTTCCGGATCGTTCAGCTGCTTCGCAGGCGTCGGACAATCACGACCGCCGCGCAGCTTGCGAGCAAGCTGGAGATCTCGGAACGGACGGTCTACCGCGACATCCGCGATCTGATTCTCGCCGGCACACCGATCGACGGCGCGGCGGGCGTCGGCTATCGCCTCAGGCCCGATTATGATCTGCCGCCGCTGATGTTCGATCGCGAAGAGATCCAGGCGCTCGTCCTCGGCGCTCGCATCGTCCGGCAGTTCGGCGATCCGGCGCTGGCGCGCGCGAGCGAATCGATTCTCCACAAAGTCGCCGCGGTCCTGCCGAAAGAGCTCGAGCCGCTGCTCGCCGAAGCGCGGCTCTTCGTGCCGACGACGATTGGTGGCCAACGCTCGGCGGACGGCCTGGCGGTCGCGCGAGAGGCGCTCATCGGGCAACGGCGGATTCGGTTCGGCTACGCCAATGAGCGGGGCGACGCGACCGAGCGAACGGTGCGGCCGCTCGGCGTGTTCTTCTGGGGCCGGACGTGGACGCTCGCCGCGTGGTGCGAGATGCGGACCGACTTCCGAAACTTCCGGCTCGATCGCATCAAGGATGCGACGCTGCTCGACCGGTTCGAGGACGAGCCCGGGCGCACGCTGAAGGACCTGCTCGGGCGATACGGACCGGAGGCGGTCAAGCTTCTCGACTGACGGGGACGACTGCGACCGACGACTGCCTTGCCTACGGAAACAACGGAGGCGGCACGCGTTTCCTGGTCGCCTGCTCGAAGGCGTAGGCGAGCTCGATCAATCGCGGCTCGCTGCATGCCATGCCGGTGAAGCTGACGCCGAACGGCGCCGGCCTCGCATTGAACGACGCCGGAAACGCCGGCGTCGGCGCGTTGGCCACGAGCGCGAACGGCACGATGACCGTCGGATAGCCGGGCTTCGCGGCAATCGCGGCGCCGGTCGCCCCCGGGAACAGGATGGCGTCGAGCCGCTCGGCCTTCATGATCTCGTCGATGCCGTGCGTGCCGCCCAGCTTGATGTCCCTGGCGCGATCGGCCTCGTAGCGCGCGCGATCCTTCTCCACGTCCATCTCGTCGGAGATGTCGAGGTTGGACTGTCCGTATTTGATCGCGCCCGCCTTCTGGTGCGCCGTGTTGAACGCGCGCAGGTCGGCGAGCGTTCTGAACGGCGCCGCCGCGCCGAGCGACGCGAGCCATTTGTTGAAATCGCGCTTCATCCCGTACTTCAGATCGACGGAACAGTTCTCGTCCTTGCCCCGGCCTTCGTTCACGCCGGAGCACTGGCCCCACAACATGAAGTTGTTCTTCGGATCCTTGTCGGTGATGCTCGGGATGTCGGCCGGATCGATGATGATCGCGCCCTGTTTCTTCAGCGCGGCGATCGCATCTTCCATCGCCTTCTTCTGATCGTCGGCCAGGCCGCCGCGCGCGGTGGTTTCGCCGGGCGGCGTGGCACGGTCGTAGAAAAACGCCCGGGGGATGCCGATGCGCGCGCCTTTGAGGCCGTCGCGATTCAGGAACTTCGTGTAGTCCCGGCCAGCCGGCGGCGCGCACTTCTCGGTGGCGGGATCGTTCGGATCGGGCGGCGAGCTCTCGAGGACGCCGAGCACGATCGCGACGTCGCTCACGCTTTTCGCCATCGGCCCGGCGGTGTCCTGATCGGCGGTGATCGGAATCACGCCGTAGCGGCTGATGCGGCCGACGGTCGGCTTGATGCCGGCGAGCATGTTCTGATTCGACGGGCTCAGCACCGATCCCGAGGTCTCGGTGCCGACGTTGGCCACCCAGAAACTCGCGGCCGTGCCGGCGCCCGAGCTCGAGCCGCCGGTGCCCAGCGCGGCGCGGCCGTCGAATGTCGCGTCGCGCGGATCCTTCCGCGGATCGTACGGGTTGAACCCCTGGCCGGCCACCGCGTTGTAGTTGCCCGGCATCGGTGACGGCGCGCCCGCCACCCAGTTGGCCAGCTCGGTGAGTGTCGTTTTCGCGAGGATGATCGCGCCGGCGTCCTTCAGGTGCCTCGTAATGGTCGCCTCGTACGGCGGCATCAGGTCTTCGAACGCCAGCGCGCCGCCGGTGGTCCGCATGTCGGTCGTGTGAATGTTGTCCTTCAGCGCGACCGGAACACCGTGGAGCGGACCGCGGATTTTTCCTTGTGCGCGCTCGCGATCGCGCTCCTCCGCGATCTTCAGCGCGTCAGGGTTCACGGTGATCGCCGCGTGCAGCCGGTCCTCGTACGTCGCGATGCGGACGAGATACTGCTGGACGAGCTGGCGCGACGTGACGCGCCCCTGCTCCATCGCGGTCCGCATCTCGGGAATCGTCGCTTCGACGACGGTGAACGGTTTGCGCGCGGCAGCGGAGGTCGAGGCTGTCGTGTTCGCGCGCCTGGTTTGCGCGGACAGGGTGATCAGCGCGGCCACCAGCGCAGCCGCCGCAAGCAGAGGGCGATGCTTCATGGACGCCATCATAAACGAGTGGGGTCAGAGCAGGGTCTGACCCACTCTCAGGCCGGCGTGTTCGCGAGCGAGACGGTCAGATCGCCGATTGCGCGCGCGAACTGCGCGACTGCGCGAATGTCCACCGCATCCGGCCACAGGTCGCGCGGGTTGTGAAACCAGGCGTTCTGGCCGATGAACGAAATGAAGCGCCCGCCTTCCGCGCCGATCGTCGCCGCTTCGCCGCCGACCTGCGCCGCCGGCGCCGGCTTGACCCGCTCGAGCCCGTGCGCCGAGAGCGCCTGCGCCGCCGCGGATCCGAGCCGATCGTCCGAGACGGTCAGCCCCGTGTAGCCGGTCGAGGCGCCGATGTTCGCGCCGAGATGCACCCACGCCAGGGCGGCGCGCGCCAGCCCGGCGTTCTCTTCGAGGTACGCGTGCAGGCCGAGATGACCGAGCTCGTGTCCGCTCGACGCGACGAACTTCACGGTGCGCAGCAGACCGCCCGGGGCTCCGGCTTGTACGTGTGCGGCTTCCGGTTTCGCGCGCGGCTTCGGCGGACCGCCGTGGCCCTGGCGGAGGCGGACAGCCGGACGGTGAGCGGCGACCACCGCCCGCATCGCTTCGAGCCAGCACGCGAGACCGCCGCCGCGCTCGGATGCGTTCGCGTGCCACCCGCTGCGCGGTGTCATCACGCACACCGGCGACAGGCCCGGCTGCACGCCGCGTACTTCGCCGACGACGTTGACGGCCGCCGCAGTGTGTCGAGACACCTGCGCAACCACGCGAACGTCCCGGCCGGATGCCGCGGCGCGTTCGACGGTCGCGAGGTGCTCGCTGCCGACCTGCATGACTGGCGGACCGAACGGCGCGGTGAACGATGCGGCGTTCACCGGGCACAATCCCGCGTTCCCGCCCATCGTCACGGCCACGATCGCGCGATGAGGCGACGCGTCGCGAATCTGTCGCAGCGCCGCCTCGGCGTTGGGGGCAACCCGCGCGAACGCGATCGGCCGGCCCCCGCCGATGGCGCCGATCGCGCCGCTGACGCCATCGGCATTCGTGAACGCGCCGTCGAACATCGGCAGCCCGTCGATGCGCTGGCCGTCGATCTCCAGAAACGCCGCAACGGGATCGATCCGCGACAGCTCGAATGGCTCGAGCGAAGCCGCGACGCCGGCGCTCTTCGCGAGCGCGAGCAGCCGGTCGCCCGACGCCCGATCGACGGCCGTCGCCGTTCGATGGAAGCCCTCAGCCGAATAACCGCGGATTGTTTCCCCGGCGCGAGCGCGCGCCGCCTCGAGCGCGTCGGCATCCTTCGTCTGCGCAGCGGCCGGCGCCGCCGCCAGCCAGGCCGCGATCTCCAGCAGCTCGCGTCGTGTGATCTGCATGGAGAGACTCTACATCCGCGTGACAGCGGGCCCGTCCCACCGATCACATGTTTTCACGGGAGGGGCGCGGCGAGCGGCTCATGCGAGCGCGTTGGAGTGGTACGCGCGCGAGCGGTTTGCAGGCGACGACGGCGACGTCGCCTGCCATCAACCGGCAGCGTCCGTACGATCGCGACATCGTCGCCGTGAACCCTGCGCGCCTCAATGCCCCGGCAATCGCGCGCCGGCTGTAGATCCGGACCCGGTGCACTTCGCGCGAGCTTCGGTACCGTCGCCGCAACCGCCTCACCGTGATCATCCGGCGCGTCAGGATGCGCCCGGCGCGATCGACGTCAGCGCGGACCGCGATCGCCCAGCCGCGCGCGCCGTACGTCTTCACCGGATAGGTCCGCCGATCGGCCGACTCGATGAAGTCGAAGACGAAGAGACCGCCGGGCCTCAGCGCGTCGTGTACCCGTCGGAAGAACCGGCGCAAAGCGACCGGCAGCCCGCTGCCGGCGCGCGACGAGGTGACATACGCGATCACCTCGCCGACAGCGACGACCGCATCACACCGCGGAATGCGCGCGTCGATCAGGGAGGCGACGCGAAAGCGCGCCTCCGGCACCTTCGCGCAGGCGAGACGAATCATGGCTGGCGAGATGTCGATGCCGACGACGTCGTGGCCGCCATCGACCAGGCGGCGCGCGAGCGTCCCGCTCCCGCAGCCGACGTCGACGACCCGCGGCGCGCGATCCGCGCCTTGCGACCCTCGACGATGCTCGGCATAAGGCTGAGCCCGTCGATGGATCGGCGGGCCGATGCCATGGCGGCGGAGTATTCGCACCACCTCGGGCGCGGCGCGTCTTGCGACGCCGTCGAAGCCGACATCGTGGATGTGCGCGAGATCGGTGGAATACAACGGACGTATTATCGATCCGTGTGGCTGGACCCGACGTGGCTTTTCCTGTCGCTCGTCCCGGGCGGCATCGGGTTCGTGCTGTTCGTTTATGGAAAGAAGCAGCAGCGCTGGACGATCCTGGCCTTCGGCGTCGCGTTCATGGTGTATCCATATTTCACGCCGGGCGTCGTCGCGCTCATTGCAGGCACCGTAGTGCTCAGCGGGCTGTTATGGTGTGCCATTCGAATGGGCTGGTAACGCGATGACGCGGATTCGCCTTGGCACGACCGTCATCGCAGCGCTCACTCGCGCATGGTGCGCGATACGATGACTCCGGCTGAGAGTTGAAAGTCGGGACTCGGGAGTTGAGCCGGTTCTGCGCGCGGTGACGTATCACAGCGAGATCCATGCGGCGGTGGATGCGGCCTTTTCGTCCGCGCGCCAGGGACCGCCGAGCACCTTGCCGAAAGCCGTGAGCACGCGATTGATCTCGCCGTCGGATCGCCGGAGCCTGGCCGCGGCTTTCGCCGCCAGCTGCTTCTGGACAATCACATCGCAGTCGAGGCCGTGGGATCGCAGCGCGTCGCAGAGCACGGTGCGGAACAGCTGTCCTTCGCTGGCATGCGCGCGGATGTGCAGGTTCCCGACCTGCGCGGGATCGATGACGCTGCCGACGACCAGGCCCGCGCGGCCCGCACGCACGTGGAGGTCGTCGATGAGCGCGGCCACTGATTGCTTCGCGCAGCGCCCGACGATCTTCACGAGCCGGGCGATCGCTTTGGGGTCCTTCTCGTGCGTGTAGAAGCCGTGATGGTACGGCTGTCGCGTCTCGCCAACCTCGGGATCGCTCAGCTCCACGACCTTCCGTGCGATGACCGTCGGGTCCGAGGCCGGTCCCTGCACCGCGACCGCAATCGCGTAACCGGATTTCACACGGAATCCCAGCGCCACAGCACCTGATGTCGGCATCGTGTCCACGGTCCGGCTCACCACTGCCGCCACGCATGGCGGAAGCCGGACACGACTCATGTCGCGGCGGCAGCGTCCTGCCGCGGCGCCGCAGCACCCTGTGTGGTCGGCTCGACTCCCCCAGCAGCGCCGGCGCCGATGCACCGCGCGGCGTCAGGTCGAAGCACCGTGCGGCGTCAGCTCGGGCACCCCGCAGCGTCGGTCATTTCATCATCTCGTTGACATCGTCGTACGTCATCGCGCGTTCGGTGAATGCGTTGTACGTGCCCTGCGCCTTCAGCTCCCGCGCGACGTCGCGCACCACGGCCAGCGCTGCCCGCATGGGCCCGGATCCGAGGCTGACGCGCGCGACGCCAAGCGCTTCGAGCTCGGCGATCGACGGCGTCCCGGCGACGGCGAGGACATTGATCGGCCCGCCGATGCCGGCGACCAGCGTCGCGATCACGTTGGGGTCGCGCACCCCCGGCACAAACACGCAATCGGCGCCCGCCGCGAGATACGCCTTGCCGCGATCGATGGCAACCGCCAGCCGCGCGTCGGGCGGGCCGAGCTCGCGCAGGAAGACGTCGGTGCGGGCGTTGATCACGATCCGCACGCCGGCCTTCGTCGCCGCTTTCACGATGGCAGTGATCTTGTCGACCTGCAGCGAGAGCGGCTCGAGATCGGCGGCGCCCGGGACGTAGTCCTCGAGGTTGATGCCGACCGCGCCGGCGGCGACGACGCGCATCACCACGTCGGCCACGGCGTCCGGCGTCGCGGCGTACGCATGCTCGATGTCGGCGCTCACCGGGATCCTGACGGCGCGGGTAATCCGCGCCACCGCTTCGATCATCTCGCGCGAGGGGACGATGCCGCCGTCTGGATAGCCGAGCGACGCGGCCACGCCTGCGCTGGTCGTGGCAATGGCAGGAAACCCCTCGGCCTCGAACAGCCGCGCGCTGGCAGCGTCCCAGGCGTTGGGGATCACGAAAATCGGCGGCGTTCGATGCAGAGCGCGCAGCTGCTCGGCGTGGTCCGGCATGCCGCACAGTATACGACCGCACGACGTTCAGCCGCGGAGATCGGAGAGATCGCGGAGAAAAGCTTGACTCTGCGTTCTCGGCGGTCTCCGCGGTCGAACGTGGACAGCTACTCCGACCGAAGAGCGCGCATCGGATCCACCCGCGTGGCGCGGCGCGCGGGGACGTAGCAGGCAACCAGCGAGACGATCGCCAGCAGCATCGGAATCGAGATGAAGGTGATCGGATCTGCCGCGCTGACGCCGAACAAGAGGCCCGACATCACGCGCACGAGCGCGAGCGCTACAGTGACGCCGGCGAGGGTGCCGATCGCGGTCAGGGCCATCCCCTGCCGCACGACCATCGCCACGACGTCGCCGCGCTGCGCGCCGAGCGCGACCCGCACGCCAATCTCATGCGTGCGCTGCGTCACCGAGCAGGCGACGATGCCGTAGATGCCGACGGCGGCGAGCGTCAGCGCGAGCGACGCGAAGAGCCCGAGCAGCAGCGTGCTGAAGCGGCGGCCGGTCAGCGATCGCGTGATGCGCTCGTCCATCGTGCGCACGTCGGAAATCGGCTGATCCGGATCGAGGCGGTTCACCTCGCGGCGGACCGCCGCCACCGCGTCGAGCGGATCGGTCGTGGTGCGCACGGCGAGATACATCGGCCGCACCGTCCAGCTGTCGAACAACGGCTGGCGGTAGGGCACATACAGCTCCGCCCGATCGCGCGCGTCGAGCCCTCGATGCTTGATGTTGCCGACGATGCCCACAATCTCATACCACTTCGGCGCGTCTTTCTCGAACGCGATACGCTTCCCGATCGGATCTTCGTTCGGGAAGAGCTTGCGGGCCAGCGCCTCGTTGATGACCGCGACGCGTGGGCCTTTCAGGGAATCGCGTCGCGTGAACTCGCGACCCTTGAACAGCGGAATGCTCATCGCGCTGAAGAAGCCGTCGGTGACGATGCGGAGCTGCTCCTCGGTGGAATCCTCCGGCCGCAAGGCGGGCCGGCCGCATCGTTCAAGTTGGCGTAAGGAAATGCGAGTATCGCATGTCCCTGTGCGTCGAGACCCGTCACCAGTCCCTGGTTCCCGTTGCGCAGCCGGTTCATTTTCCTGGCAAAATTGCCAACGTAACTCACGTCCAAAGATGTATTGGCGTCAAGTTGGATCTCCGGCCCGAAACTCACCTGTTCCACGTAGCTGCTTCTTTGGTTGGGGTCCTGCGCGCGAATCTGAAGCTGGGCCAGATTGATAGACCCAGCAGTCACCGTGGCGAGGGGAAATCCGTCTTGCAGTTGGAATATGGGTGCATTGGCCTGAAAATCATTCAGGCTAAAGGATTTGACGAAGGGCGGATTCAAGGCAAGGATGCTCTCCGATCCGATCCTCACGGAGTGTTGATAGAAAGTTCCGAATCCTCCACGAAAGACAACCCTGTCCCATGGGTGATAACTGAATCCCACGCGTGGAGCCCAGTCGTTTCTATCTGGATGAATCAGGGACCGGGCAAATAAACCGGAAGTGCCCGCCGAGAACAATCCGCCGCCATTGGCCGGAGTAAAGTTGGCCATCTGGTTTTGATGGTTGAGGTTAGGCGTATATAGCTCGTATCTCGCTCCATAGGTGATCGTCAGGTTTTTGCGAACGCGCCAGGTATCCTGCGCGTAAAAGCTGTTTGCGTACTGATAATTGTGCACTACGGTGGGCGTGACGAAGACAACCGAGTCCATGTTTCCAAGCAGGAAATCGGGGAGACCAAAGGCTCCTCCGGCGGTATAGATGCCGTTTGCTCCCATTTCGCCTTGCGGCGCCCGGATATCCAGGAAGTTATTGCTCGCGTGGCGGTGTTCATAACCAAATTTGAAACTGTGTGAGCCTTTGAGCCAACTCAGGTTGTCCAAAATCTGCCAAACCTGTGAAATCTGAAATTGTGGACGCCACGGCGATGTTCC
>Ga0137409_10001123_pt1 | contig 28901 bp, 29 predicted proteins | sample CZODoug1_16funga_FD_122059 | JGI IMG/M metagenome (GOLD analysis project Ga0137409, IMG submission 122059) | Vadose zone soil fungal communities from Angelo Coast Range Reserve, California, USA - CZODoug1_16fungal (Hybrid Assembly) | ecosystem: Environmental > Terrestrial > Soil > Vadose zone...
CATCGCACACGTTGAAATTCAATTTTCACTCCGACAGCTCGGTTCACTACGAAGGGGCCTACTTGGATAACATCCTTGTGACGGCGGCGACCGCAGACACAACGGCGCCAATAGTTAACTCATTCTCGGTGACGCCTGGCTTCATCACATTGGGTAGCTCATTCACCATCAATTACTCAGTCTCTGATGCCGGGGGTTCAGGACTCAATCGAATTGAGCTCTGGCGCGCCCCCGAGATGATCTGGGGGAACAATCTGTCCGACCTCACTCCGGGCGATGTGGGCATCTCGCTCTCGAAGGATGGACAGATGTCGGCGGTCATTCGTCAATCCTATACGGCGCCGCCGGAGGTCGAGACCGGGGTACCGGGCAAGTGGCGGCCCATCACGAAGCTCAACGCCGGCGTTCAGCGCATCACCGGCAAGGCGAGCAATCTCTTTTGGAAGAACGACGGCGCGAGCATCCAGGGCATGCTGGTCGAGCCGCCGACCGTCGTTCCGGGCAAGCGCTATCCGCTGCTCGTCAAGGTGCATGGGGGCCCGGCGTCCTCGCACTATCCGATCTTTCCGGCCGGAGATGCCTCGTACGATGCCGCACTCGCGCACCTGGGTTATTTCATCTTCAAGCCCAACCCGCGCGGGAGCTATGGCCAGGGCGAGCGCTTCACGCGTGCGAACGTCAAGGACTTCGGCTACGGCGATCTGCGCGACATTTTGAGCGGGCTCGACGCCGTGGAGCGGCAGGCGCCGATCGATCCCGAGCGCGTCGGCATCTTCGGCTGGAGCTACGGCGGCTACATGACCATGTGGGCGCTCACGCAGACGGACCGCTTCAAGGCGGCTGTGTCGGGTGCGGGACTCTCGAACTGGCTGAGCTACTACGGCACGAACAACATCGATACCTGGATGCTCCCGTACTTCGGCGCGTCGGTCTATGATGACCCCGGGGTGTACGAGCGCAGCTCGCCGATGACCTTCATCAAGAACGTGCGCACGCCAACGCTGATCGTCTCGGGCGACCGAGATGCCGAGGTCCCCATCTCACAGTCCTACGAATACTGGAACGCGCTGCGGCGGCGCGGCGTCAAGACCGAGTTCGTCGTGTATCCCGACGAGGGCCATCACTTCTTCCGTCACGCGGATCAGATCGACGTCATGACGCGAGTGGCCGGTTGGTTCGACGCCAATCTCGGCGCGGGCGGTCGCTGAATCGTGTACTTTGTGCCCCTCGGGCCTCTGGGAAAGCAATGAGCCGTCATCGATTCATGAGATCAGGGAGTCAAGGTATGAGACGATTTTTTGCGGCATGCGTGGCGCTCGGAAGCTCCTTCGCCGCGTGGGGTGCCTCGCCCTCTACCCTGGCGATCACGCATGTCAACGTCATCGATGCGACCGGAGCGCCGACGCAGCCGGACATGACGGTCATCGTCAGGGATGGGCGCATCGTCGAGTTCGGCAAGAGCGACGCGGTACACGCACCCGCCGGCGCCAAGACCGTGCAAGCCACGGGCAAGTACCTGATCCCGGGGTTATGGGACATGCACGTGCACACCGTGTTCGGCGATTGGTTGCCGCGGAACGAGAAAGTCGTGCTCCCGCTTTTCGTCGCAAATGGCGTCACGGGCGTGCGTGACATGGGCGGCGATCTCGACGTGCTCAAGGAGTGGCGCGCGGCGATCGCGGCCGAGCGGCTCCTGGGGCCGCGCATGATCATCGCCGGTCCCATGCTGGATGGTCCCGTCCCGCGCTTTCCGAGTTCCGCGCCGGTGGCGAACGCAGCGGACGGCCGGAAGGTGGTAGACCATCTCAAGTCTCGGGGCGTCGACTTCATCAAGATTCAGTCGCTGATTCCGCGCGACGGCTACTTCGCGGCGGCCGACGAGGCGAAGAAGCTGGGCATCGTCTTCGCGGGGCACGTGCCGGATGCGGTGCGCGCGGCGGAGGCTTCCAACGCCGGCCAGAAGAGCATCGAGCACTTCACCGGCGTCTTCGAGGGATGCTCGACCATCGAGGATCAGCTGCTCAAGGGCCCGAAGAGTCTGGGATTGAACGTCAAGACCTTTGATCCTGCCCTCGCAAAGCCCCTGATCGCGCTCATGGCGAAGAATCAAACCTGGCAGGTGCCGACCCTCGTATGGGAACGTGGACAGTGGCTGGTCGACGACATCGACAAAAGCCACGACCCGCTCACCAAGTACGCGCCGGCCGCGTGGAAGGATCGCACCTGGCCCATGTTCGTGAGCGACATCATGAAGACCATGGACACCGATCCCTTGCCGGTGCGCAAGAAATTCGTGCAGATGGAGCTCGACATGACGCTCGCCATGTTCCGCGCTGGCGTACCGTTCATGGCCGGCACCGATACGGCCGCGGGCGTCCACGTCTTCCCGGGCTTCAGCCTCCATGAGGAGCTCGCCTTGTTCGTGCGCGCGGGCTTGACGCCGATGCAGGCGCTGCAGACGGCGACGCTCAATCCGGCCAAGTTCATGAATCGGCTCGCGGACATGGGCACCGTCGAACAGGGCAAGCTCGCCGACCTCGTGCTGCTCGATGCGAATCCGCTCGACGATATCGACAATACGCGCAAGATCCGCGCCGTCGTGCTCGCGGGACGCTACTTGGATCGTGCGGCGCTCGATCGGATGCTGCACGGGGTAGAAGTCGCCGCGGCGGCAGAGCGCGACCCGCCGGTGAAGCAGGGCGCCGGGAAATGAGGGTGGATCGGGCCGTCGGCGGCGCGGCGACGGGTGCGCTCGCCGCACTCATGATGATGATCGGCGCGGCGACGGACCTCGACGCGAAGCCCGTCACCGTGGCGGATCTCCTGGCTGGATCGCCTGCCGCGGATTGGCGCGCGCCGAATCCCGAAGACACGCTGTACCTGGAGCTGCCTCGCGGACGAGTCGTGATCGAACTCGCGACCAGGGTTGCGCCTCAGCACGTCGCGAACGTCAAAGGGCTGGCGCGGGCCCATTACTTCGATGGTCTGGCAATCATTCGGGTTCAGGACAACTACGTGGTTCAATGGGACGATCCTGATCACCACCGCCCCGTGCCGGCCGCTGTGCGCCCCTCCGTGGAATTCACGGCCGATGCCCGCGCCGCCCCGCGCTTCGAGCCCCTGCCGGACCGCGACCTCTATGCCGCGGAGGTCGGCTTTCTCGACGGCTTTCCGGCGGCCCGCGATCCGCGCACACACACGCTTTGGCTGGCGCATTGCTACGGCATGGTCGGCGCCGGGCGCGACGATCCGCCGGAGAGCGACGCCACGGAGATGTACGCGGTGATCGGTCACGCACCGAGGCAGCTAGACCGCAACGTATCGTTGTTCGGACGGGTCTTGAAGGGAATGGAACTTCTCTCCAGTCTGCCGCGCGGGAGCGGCGAGATGGGGTTCTACGTCGCCTCGGAGCACCCGGTTCCCATCGAATCGGTTCGCATTGCGGCGGATCTCCCGGCGGCCGAGCGCACGCCGATCAAGGTTCTTCGCACCGAGAGCGCCACGTTCCGCTCGGTGCTCGAGCAGCGTCGCGAGCGCCATGAATCATGGTTCAAGTTCAACCCGGGGCACATCGATCTATGCAACGTGCCCCTTCCCGTCCGCACGCCGGGCAGGAACTAAAAGACGGGCCGCGACGCATGTGCGCCGCGGCCCGGATGAGCTACTTGCCGAATTTATAGTTGAGGTCGATACCCGCCGTGCGCGGCTGGCTCACGGCCACGCGGTTGAACGTCGGCAGATTCACGGCATCCTGCGTGATGTTGTTGAGCAGCGCCCGCTTGTCCGCAAGGTTGTTCACGAACAGGACAGCGGACCACCGCCCAGCATCGATCCCGGCGCGAATGTTGGTCAGGTTGTATGAAGGCAGCTGGTTGATCGCGAAGGTCGCGTCCGTCCGGCTGCCCACGTAGGTGTTGTCGGCGCGCGCGATGAGCGCGAGCTGATCGGTCAAGCCGTGCCGATACGCGATCGACTCGGACGAGGTCCACTGCGGCACCTGCTGGATCGGTGTACCCGGATCGAACCCGGCGTTGATTAAAGTGGTGCTCGCCATTGCCGCATGCGAGTAGGAGGCGTTCGCCGACACAGTGAGGTCGCGCACCACGATGGCCTGGATCTCGAGCTCCGCACCGCGGACGTGTGCGTTGCCTGCGTTGGCCGTGTAGACGTAGCCGCAGGACGAGAGAGAGTTGCTCTGTTGAACGCCGTTCCATTTCTCGAAATACACGGAGCCGTTGATGGTCACGCGATTGTCGGCCAGGCGCAGCTTCTCGCCCAGCTCGTAGCTCCACACGTTGTCCGACTTGAACGAGATCGGTCCCGGCACGAATGACGTGCTGCCGTACTCCTGCTGCAGCTGGGCTTCGCAGGTCAGCGGTCCCGAGGTCGGCACCGGTCCCGTGCCGCCGCCCGGACGAAAACCCTTCGAGGCGGTTGCGTACAGCATGAGGTCTTTGGTGACATCGTAGGAGAGCGAGACCTTGGGCGTGACCCCCTGGTCCTTCTCCGCGGTCGAGGTCACGACCGTCGCGGTGAGCGCACCATACTGGTCGATGTTGACCGGGGCGCTGTAATGGTAGCGCCGCAGCCCCACGGTAATCGCGAAAGGGTCGGTGACGTTGTAGGTGACCTCGCCGAACACCGATTGCTGGTAGATCGGCATCGGGCTGAAATAACTGAAGAGATTGTTCGAGCCGTAGATCGCGGCACCGTTCTGCGACGGGAACGCGATATTCCACGCGGAGTGGAAGTCCTCGTAGAAATAGCCGACCAGCCATTTCGGATTGGCGTTGCCCACCGAAGCCACGCGCAGCTCTTCGGTAATCTGATGCGTCGGGTTGTATTCGATCGCAGAGGCCGCACCGATGCCGCCTTGTGCCGGCGTGTATCCGGTCAGCCCCAGGCCTGTCGTCCAGGACTCCGAGGTGTCCTGATTCAGCGGCTCGTTCCTCGACCAGTAGGACGTGGTGGAGCTCAATTCCAGCACCGGGGTAGTGTACTTGACGGTCAAGGCGCCGAGCTTGAACTCGTCGCGGTAGTGCTCGGAAACATCGAAGGGCTGGTAGTGCGCGTCGGTGCCCGGGTCGCTGTCGATATACGGCAAGCCGCCTGCGGCCAGCTTCTGATAAAAGAAAGAGGGCGTGATGCTCAACCCATCGATGGGCTTGATGAGGACGCTCACGCGAACCGTCGTGCGGTCGACATCGTTGACGTCGTGATATTCGGTCGCGACGGGCGCCGCCAGGACGTTGCCGCGCACCGCGCCGTTCGACGGCGGAAACTGTCCCGGCGCAATGACCACGCGATCGATCCAGCCGGCGTCATGAGAATACGAGCCCACCACGCGCAGAGCCGCCATGCCTCCGGCGAAGGGCAGATTGACCATCGCATTCTCGGCATGATCGAAACCGCCGTGGTCGGTGTCGGCGAAAGTCGTCTCCGCCGAGGCGTCGAAGGCATCAGGGTTCGGCGCGTTCGGGACCACCTTGATGGTTCCGCCCATGGAGCCCGATCCGTACAGGGTTCCCTGCGGTCCGCGCAGCACCTCGACCCGGTTCAAGTCATAGAGCGCCGGGGAGATGACGATCTTGCCCTCGTTGGACGCCGAGGGCGCCGTCAACGGCGTGTCGTCATAGTAGAAGCCGACCGTGGGCGAGTTGCCGCCGGTCGAGGCTACGCCGCGCATCTCGAATTCGCCCATTCCGGGTCCGCTCGTGCGCATCGAGACGCCGGGAACCGACTGCACCAGGTTGCCGAGGTCCGTGAGCCCGCGATCCCGAATGTCCGCGCCGGAAACCGCCGTCAAGCTGATCGGCGTCGTTTGTACGGTACTTTCGCGCTTCTCCGCCGTGACCATGATCTCCTCGAGCTGAGGAGAATCGGAACGCGATTGCTGAGCGAGTGCGACTTGAGCGAGCATTCCGCCGAAAAGCGACAACCAGACGGCGGCAACGCTCGAGATTTTATATTGAGACATGAGACTCCCTTGTAGCCCGCATCCCCTAGGCGAACGGTGATTATAGTCGAGAGCGCGACCCGGGACGACTCGTTGACTCGCCATCACGAGCCAATGGAATGGAATTTCGCCATTGCGCCCGGAACTCGCAGCCATAGCGGCCGCTCGCATGGTCCTCCGAGAACTCAATCGCTTGGTCGAAGCGAGGGCGGAGTTCGCCTTTGAGAGTACGTTGAGCGGCCTGCACTACGCGAAGCGTCTCAAGGGTTGGAAGAGCCGGGGCTATTTGATCGAAATAGTCTACATTCGACTCGCTTCGCCCCAGCTGGTGTTGAGTAGGATCGCGAGCCGAGTGAGGCAGGGGGGGCCACGATGTCCCTCGAGCCGAGTTTCTCCGCAAAGACGCGATGCGGCCCCTGGACATCTACATTTACTATCGATTCAAAAAAGGCGACAATTGATGCCAAATATGCATCGATCCGTGTCTACTCTGTTGTTTCCCGGGTATCGTCGCCGCGTCCTCGGCTTGCTTTTACTTCGGCCCGAGGAGGCTCTTCATGGGCGCGAAATTGCACGCCGTACTGGTCTACCCGCGGGCACGCTGACGCGCGAATTGAAACGACTTGCAGAAGCAGGACTCCTCAGCCAAGAAAAGCGAGGAAACCAAATACTGTATAGCGCAAATCGCAGCTCCCCAATATATGTGGAGCTCGCGGCCATACTACGAAAGACTTCTGGGCTAGCGGATTTGGTCGCCGAATCGCTTGCGCCGTTGTCGAATGAAATCAACGTCGCTTTCATATTTGGTTCTGTCGCACGCGGCGCAGAAACGGCAGGCAGCGACGTCGATTTATTGATTGTCGGTGACACAGGTTTTGGCGCCATCGTAGAGGCGCTCCATCCCGTGCAGAAACAGTTATCCAGAGAAATCAATCCAAAGGTATTTTCTGCGCGTGAATGGATCGCCAAGCGGAAGCAGAGAAATCCCTTCGTGTCAGAAGTGCTAGGCAAACCAAAGATCTTTCTCCTAGGAACAGAAAATGACCTTACAGAACTTGGTCGGCATAAGCCTTGATCGGATTACCCCCGCGAAGGAAACAATAAAGCGCCTCCTTGAGGGCGCCGCCCGGCACATTGCGGACGCTAAAGTGCAAGCAATCAGTGGGGTAGGGGAGCCGCGTGGACCTGCGGGACAATGTGCAAGCAATTTGATGGCCATCAAATATCGCGACTATTGATGTGAGTGCACGCGGAATCTATTGACTTGGTCGAATGACGGAAGCGTAATGCGGTCGTGTCACGAGACCGACGACGCAACTGGAGCGACCCATGTCCATTCAATGTGATTCTTGTCGTGAGACAGTGCCCGGCTTCGATAGCATTCATTATGGGTCGATGGAGGCGGGGTATCGGGACCTGTGCAGTCGGTGCTTTAACCGGGAAGTGGCGGAGCTGGGGGGACTGAACTTCGAGCATGTGGCGTTCGAGCCGGTGGAGATGCGGGATGCGGTCGGCGGGTCGCACCGGTTTCATTTTCGGGTGCATCACCTCGGGGATCAGGTGTCGCTGGAGGCGTTCGAGCTCAAGGAAGGGGCGCCGGGCGGATATCAATTCCAAATTCTTAGGCACGCGGAAGCGGACCTCTTCGGTTTGATGGGGCAATTGATCGAGCGCATGCGGCGCTCGTTGGCGCAGCAGCATTTGGAGAAGGATGAGCAATTTGGGCTCGTGATCAAGGATTCTTTGGTGCGCGGGCGCATCGACTTCGACAGTAACGAGGACGGTCGGGTGCCGTTGTTGGTCATCGACGGGCAGGAAGTGTCGTGGGAGAAGTTCGGGCGCATGGTGATGGGGTTCGAGGGGTGGCAGTTCAAGTTCGAGATTCGGGACAGGAGCGAGGAGGTTTGAGAGTGTGGGCTGCAGGCACGATGAGCGGCGCGTGCGGCAGACTTTAGCGCTCCGCAGAGTCTTTTCCATCATGCAAATACGAATCGGATGACCCATTGGGATGAGCTTTGACTGCAAACGGATCACGCGGCGTCGACTTTTGCAGGGGGTCGGGGTGTTGATCGCACAGTCGGCGGTCGCATCGAAGCGGGCGGACGCAGGCTATTTCGATGAGGATGCGAGTACGCGAAGCGCGACGTGGCGAAATGAGGACGTCGAGTATGGGAAGGACACGCTGCCGCTCGATGGAGGTAACCGTTGGCGTTCTCCGAAATTGAATTGAAGCGCATCGAAGCCGTCGTCGGGCCGTTGTGCGGTCGGCGCTCGCCGGCCCACGCTCGCCATCAGGTGCGCACGGAATATCGTGTCGAGGGCCAGGATGTGTTGATTGTCGAAGTGCGGGTGGTATGGGACGATCCTTCGCGATGGATGGATCACGGGGTCGCGAAACTCAAGTTCAATCGCAAGGCGGGAGAGTGGCGGTTGTTTTGGCAACGGGCGTCGCTCAGATGGGAGTCGTATGAGCCGTTGGCAGCGAATCGGGAGCTCTCCGTGTTGGTCGAGGAGATTGATCGCGATCCGCATGGGTGCTTCTTTGGGTGAGGGGCGGAACGTATGATTCGGGAGCGGGGGAGATCGCATTGGCGATGACGTGGAAATTGTGAAGTAATGAGGGTGTTGTTCATCTGTAGCCGCAATCAGTGGCGGAGTCCGACGGCGGAGAAGATCTTCTCGGAGTGGCAGGGGCTCGAGGTGACGTCGGCGGGGTTGGACCCGTCAGCCGTGGAGCCCGTCACTCCGGAGCATTTGGGTTGGGCGGACGTGATTTTTGTGATGGAGCGAAAGCATCGGACGAAGCTATCGCGAAAGTTTCGGTCGGACCTCAAGAATCAGAAGATCGTGGTGTTGGGAATTGCTGACAAATATCAGTACATGGATTCGGAGTTGGTGGAGTTGTTGGAGAGGTTGGTTCCGCCGCATTTGGGGATGGCTGCGCGGCCGGGGTCGCCTTGAGATTGACAAGGATCGCGGTCATGCGAGTCACCCTGGTAGGAACTGCGGCTGCAGTTATCTCGATAGCGGTGGTCGCCTGGGTATTGGGGTCAAAACTAGTCGAGCCGCAGAACCATGCTGTTTCGTTGCCGGCGGGATTCGACGCGCAAATCGTCTCGATTCCCGGGTCGGATCATGCCATCGCTGGATGGTGGGTAGATCGGGGCGTTGAGTCGCCGGGGCAACGATGCGGGCGAAGTAGCTCTGAAGGCGTCGGAGCCACATGAGAACTATGGTCAGCGGTAGTGCCGGCCATCTGGGCGAAGCGCTGATGCGAACTTTGGAGCTTTTGGACCATTGGGATGGCAACCGCGGTACGACTTCACCGGCATCATCGAGCTTCTGGGTGACTCCGATGAATTTCGCAGTCCCTTGGCACGATCCGTCGGCGCACACAAAGGGCTATCATGAGGAAGGATTTTCGGAGGGCCCTTACCCGATCGGAGAGAGGCCTGGTTAAGAATGGCGGGGGGGGCTATGAACTTCATCGATGCGATAAAGATCTGTTTCACCAAGTATGCGGATTTCAACGGCTGCGCGTCGCGGCCTGAATTTTGGTGGTGGTTTCTCTTCACGGTTGTGGCGAGTTTGGCTCTTCAGGCGGTTAGCTACAACCTGTCTGGGGCTTTTAGCATCGCGACATTTCTGCCGAGCGTTGCCGTAGGGGCGCGGCGCCTGCACGATATCGATCGAAACGGCTGGTGGCAGCTCCTGTACTTTCTGCCGGTTATTGGCTGGATTGTGCTCATTATCTTTTGGGCGGAGGGGAGCAAGCCGAATCGATATGGGGACTCGGCGTAAGTGCCTGTCGCCCCATAGGTAGGCGGGCGGCTAGAGGGACACCACGGAGTGGCGTGGTGCCGTAGATTTGGTAGCGATCCGCAAGAACAGCAAGGTGCCAAAAGGCTCGGTACTGAAGCGCGGCGACCTGTTCGATATTGTTCTCATTCAGGTCAAGGGTGGACCGCACCGGGACCGACCCAAGACAATCAGTTACACCAATTGCAGGCCATGGTCTATGAGGATGAGGGTTGGGAGGATGTCAACTATCGAAATGATCTGATCGGCGCGGAGGTCGCCTACCGCAAGGCACTTGAACAAGCCGCCAATGAGTGCGAAACGTGCGTGCACGCGGATACCGCCCTGATTCTCGTGTTGATGAAGCTTGGGAAGTACGGGGACGCGATTTCCTATCTGAACTCCTACCTTCGTACGCACCCGAGAAACCTCTGGGCGCTCGCCAATCGCGGTACGTCGTACATGCAGTCCGGAAATCCGCGGGAGGCGATCGCGGATTGGAATCTGGCCGCGGCGGCGGGCGACGACTACTCGCAATATCATCTCGGTATGGCGTACGTGACGGGCATCCCCGAGATCCTGGAAGCCGACACCACGATCGGATTCGAGTGGCTGCGCAAGTCAGCAGACCAAGGGAACGCCGACGCGAAGCGCAGTCTGCCACCGCCCCCTGGTTCGCAAGCGCAGCCTAGGCGTTGATCAAATCCGCCCGCTTCGCCGTTCACAAATTTGCGCGTGATCCGTATCCGAGGTGGGGTGGTTGGGTGGAGGGGTATGGGTTCGGCGGAGGCGTTGTACGGCGCGGCGCAGGGATCGCATACGGAACAAAACCCTAAAGCGCAGCCTGACTGAAGTCCGGCGGCGAAAACTGTGCCCCAACGGCGTCTGTATTTTGACCAGACGAGTTCGCAGAGGGAGTGTCGAGTATCGGGTCAAGAGTTAGGGAATTTGGGGCATGGATCACCTGCGGAACTTAGAATTGGCGGTAAACTAGGACCCAAGAATAGTTCAATCGCGCTTAGAACAAGGAGGTCCCGTGCCGATCGAAGTTCACCATCCGGCCTTTAAGTCCCAGCGGCTTTCCGTGGAACCGGCCTCGGGGTTCGTTGGTCCGAAGCTGCTTCTCAATAACGCGGTGGTCAGGAGGCACAAGGGGAGTTATCCGGTGGTGTCAGACTCCGGATCCGAGGTGCTGATTAAGATGAAGTACAACCTGGTCGACCCCATTCCAACCTTGAGCATCAATGATCAGCTGGTGAAGCTGGCGGAGCCGTTGCAGTGGTATGAGTACGGGTGGAGCGGCCTGCCGATGTTGCTGGTGTTCGCAGGCGGCGCATTGGGTGGACTGGTCGGCGCCTACGCTACCGTCATGAATGGGCGGATTTTCCGAAGCGATCGTAGTCTTCCCGCAAAATACGGTCTGGCGGCAGCAGTCACGGTGTCGGGCGTTCTTGTTTTTTTCGTGCTGGCGGTCGCCTTTCGCCTCATGTGGGCACCGCATAAGTAGGATGGATGCAGGGCAGTCGTCGACGCCGGGCTCAATGTCAAACGTGCCGGTGGCGTGTACTCGACCTTTTCTACTTGGCCGAGAGCTTCATGGCGTTTTCTACCTCTGATGTGATGTCGCGACGGCTCTGGTGAGTACAGAGGCGAGTCCAGAGCACGGTGAAGCCATCCGATCCCGAAGTCTTTAACACTGCGCCATCGAGCGCGGCGGTCCGGACGTATGTGACGCCACGGCTATTTTGTAGGTGGAATTGGTAGCAGATGGCGCCTGTCGGCATCGCGGTGACTCGAGAGAGTTTCAAGGTATTCGAGTTCGCTACAGCGTGGCGGATCTGGGTGATACCGAGAGCGGCTCTCCTTGTCTCCGCCGTTGTAGCTTCGTCGTCGTCGGTCGCTCGAGCAGCGGTCTGGACCGGCGTTTGCGTCGGGGCCGACACTTGGACCGGCGGCGAAGGGGTAGTCAGGTGGCCGACGGCGATGGCCAGCGCAACCACGATCAGTCCGATCCACAAAAAGCCGCGCCGCGCGTTGCCCTGTGGTGCGCCGGGATCGGTGGGAGACTCCGCAGTCGTGGCGGCGGGATTCTTACGGTGCGGCTTCTCTAGGTGAGTGTAGCTCAGGCCACTGCCGGGTAGGCCGACGGTGGTCCGCGTTCCGGTGGGGCCATAGGTGACGTGTGCGCCGCGAACACCGATGCTGGCGCTGATGCCGCGCTTGCCGAAGTTTAGACGGAGTCCCGGGAATAATTTGACTGAGCGTCTAAAGCGAAAGCCCATGGCGGTATTGTCCGCGTAATACTTTGGATTGGACAGTAACCTTTTTGACCAGCTCCACCGGGCACTTACCATATTCATTTTGCCGTCGCGACTTGCGGCCGGATGTAAAGCGGAGTGAACAGAAGGAATCACGATCTCTCGTGAGATTGCGCGCATACAACGGTCACCCCGATTTGTGTTTGGGAGACCCACCAGAACCTGCCACCAATTGAGTCATTCATCGTACAGTTCCCGCCGCAGACTTCTCCTCGCTCAGAAATCCGCCGTCGTTTCCTTCAGCCACTGCAACTCTTGCTGCCAGCTCTGACGTTCCGCCGCGCGGCGCTCGAATACGGCGGCCGTCTTCGCCAAGACGAGCGTGAAGGGACTGCCTGTTCGTCTGCCCCACCGAGGGGCGACGCCAATTGGTGAGCAGCCGCCCCGGGTTATTGAGATCACGAAAGATCGCCTTTGGGCCGCGCGTCATCGAATACACATGAAGCGGCTGACGAAGGATCAATCTGAATTGATTGATGCCTTCCTCGCAGAGCACGCTGCCCGTGTCTCCACGGCGCAGCTCGAAAAGGACTTTCTCATCTCCGAGGTGTTCTCCGCCTTCACCTGGAATCCCGAGAGTTCGGGAAATGTCTTGAGCATATACGTAATTTGCGTTATTAATTACGCAACATGCGTAATACAAGTTCCCTCGATGCCCTGCTCCCCAAGACCCGCCAGGGAATTCTGGCGGCGACGCTCGTGCAGCCCGAAAAAGCCTGGTATGTCTCGGAGCTGGCCCGCCGCATGGAAGTGCCTCCGTCCAGCCTCCAACGTGAGCTTCAGGATCTTACCGACGCTGGCATTCTCAAGAGCTACCGGCAGGGCCGCATGGTTTACTACCAGGCGAACCAGGACTCGCCCCTGTATTCCGATCTGCGCGGCTTGCTGCTGAAAACGACCGGACTTGTCGGTGTCCTGGCTGACGCCCTCAAGCCCGTGGCCTCAAAGCTGCTGCTGGCCTTCGTCTACGGATCGATCGCCAGCGGTGAAGAACGAAGCGATAGCGACATCGATCTTCTGGTCGTCGGTACCGCGGCGCCCGCGGCCCTTGCCGTGCCTCTGCGCCACGCGCGGGAAATTCTCGGCCGCGAAATCAATCCGACGGTCTACTCCCCGGCGGAATTCGCCAGGAAACGGGCGGCGAAGGACCATTTTCTCACACGGGTGTTGGCCAAGCCCAAGCTTCTTGTGCTAGGAAGTGAGGATGAGCTGGGCAAAGCTACTGGCTAGTAATAGAGTCACCCAACAGCCGTCCGCCAAAGCGGAACTGGATAGCCTGCGGTCGATCGTCGCGCGCTGCTTCAGTGACGTAACCGCGAAAGGGCTGTCGGCCGATGCGCGATTCATCATGGCCTACGATGCGGCTCGAACCTTGTCGGTCATGATCGTGCGCGCCGCTGGATACCGGCCGAGATCGGTCGGTGGTCACTACAACACCTTCCTCGCTCTCGAAGCAGCCGACCCGCCAGCATTCGCCGCGCTGTCGGTTTACTTCGATGGCTGCCGCAACAAACGCAATATTTCCGAATACGCCGGCACCGGCGGCGTTACCGACACTGAAGCCGAGGAATTGCTGAAGGCAGCTCGGAAATTCGCACTAGAAGCGGAGGCCTGGATCAAGGCCAATTACTCTGCGCTGGTCTGAAGGGGCACCCGTACGGCATCACGTCTGTGTGTGCGGGCTCCATCACGCTGGCGGTCTTCGCGGGTAGAGAATTTGTTGATATCGTGGACCAAGTCCCCAACGTGGTTATTTCCGAGCCGTCGCGCCGTTTCGAGAAGGCACTGCTTGCGTACACCCACGGTGTTATTTTGCATCGTATGAGCCGTTGGCAGCGAATCGGGAGCTCTCCGTGTTGGTCGAGGAGATTGATCGCGATCCGCACGGCTGCTTCTTCGGGTGATGCTCCGGCAACGCGGGAAGCGAGCTGATGGTTGACGCTCAGTATTCGACGAGCGGGGGCCGTTGTTTGTGGATCCACTGCTCCACCGAGGGGCGACGCCATTGGTGAGCAGCGTAGTCGATTAGCCGTTGCGGCACCGGGTCGCCGAGTACGATCAGGCGTTGCAGCATCATGGCGAGATCGACATCGGCGATCGACCAATCGCCAAAGAGGTGGTTGGTGCGGCCGTCGAGCAAGGCCAGAGCCGCCGAGAATAGGGCGTCGGCGGCCTCACGGGCGCGCTCCGAGAGCGCGGGTCGCTTGGCGCCGCAAAACACGACATACGTCGGGCGCTCATCGCGAATCGGCATGAGATCGCTGCGAACCCAGGCTTGAATCTGCCGGGCCCTCGCCCGATCCCGCGGATCAGCGGGGTAGAGGCGCGTGCCAGGGAAGGTTTCGTCGATGTATTCGCAGATGGCGGATGACTCCGACAGTGCAAAGCCGTCATGAATCAAGGTGGGAATCCGACGAGTGATCGAGGTTCGGGCGAAATTCGGATCGCGATTGGCGTGGGTGGCCAAATCCAAAGTTTCGATCTCGAATTCCAAGCCTTTCTCGATGAGGCTTACGAACGCGACTAGAGCATAGGGACTGGCGAAATTGGCGTCGACGTAGAGAAGCATATGGGCACCTGTTAGGGAGTCCTGATTATAACCATGGTGGTGTGCTCGCACACCTGAGGCGATTCGAAACGATATGCATCGGCGTTCGAATGCACGCAGCACAATTGCATCACTCATAGAAGATCGAGCGATTGCCCCTGGCTGACTTTCGTATCGGGAATCACAGCGCTCGCAGACACCCTGCGCGCTGGCACAGCAGATGAATACGATGCTGCAAGATGCAGAATTCGGCGGGACCCCGGTCGATCCCGCCGCCTCAGCGCCGCTGATCGGCCAGGCGAACGCCCTGATCGCAGGGGCGACCTGCCCGTGACAAGCGGGTAGATTCCGATGGAGACGGGAGAGCGGCGCGTCGGGCGCTGCTCTCTCTGCTCCGCCGCCAGGGAAGTGACTTGTCGAACGTTGGCGTAACGAACGATCTGGAGTAGTATTCCGTTGGCCACGGTCGGCATGAGAACAGGGAAGTTGTCCTGAAAAAAATCCTTACCTTTGCGGTCGCGTGTGCCGCAGTGTTGCTGAGCGCTTGCGCGACGTTGGAGTCGGCGAAAGCGCCGGATGCGAACGTCAGGGACCTCAAATCCTTCTACGTGACTCGGGTACCGGAAGACGAGCGCGGAATCGAGAAGATGATCGCAGCACGTCTGTCGACGATGGGTTACCTGGCGACCTCGGGAGACGCGCCGCAGTCTCCCAACCCCGTTGATGCGGTGGTGACCTATCAAGACCGCTGGATGTGGGACATCACCATGTACATGATCAAGCTCGACGTGCAAGTGCATGACGGGAATTCCGGTGCCGTCATCGCAAGAGCTCAGGCGGTACGCCCGTCACTGCAACGCAAATCGCCGGAAGGTATGGTTCAAGAAGTGTTAGGGGAGATATTCAAATGAAAAACCTAGGCAGCAAGATTATAGCTTGGGGACTGCTCGCCTCGATCGCGGCAATCAGCGGCTGCGCCACGCCATCAAAACCGGACGCCATGGTGGTTCAAGTAGTGGCGCCTGTGCATAAGAGTGCCGGCGACGTTTCGATCGCCGTGTCGGGCGGTAAGGAGACATCGAAGATGGGGGCGTCGCAGATCTCCAATGATGCCTTTGCGCAAGCATTGCGCGATTCGATCGACAAGGCCGGCTTGTTCAACAAGGTATCATCGGAAGGTGCGCGCTACCGCCTGACGAGCTTCATCGGCAAGGTCGATCAGCCGATGATCGGATTCTCTTTCACCGTCAAAATGGAAGTCAGCTACGTGCTCAAGGACACTCAGTCCGGCAATACCGTGTGGACGAAGGACGTCAATAGCGAATATACGGCGAAAGTCAGCGAAGCGTTTGCCGGCGTCGAGCGGCTGCGCCTCGCTAACGAGGGGGCGGCCAGAGAAAACATTCGGCAGGCAATCACCGACATGGCGGCATTGACGCTTTGACCTAGCCTGCGTCCAGAAGCACCTCAAGGACTTCGGGATCGCCACCGAATGCGGGATCGGGCGCGCAGGTTCGCCGCACGTCGCCCGCGAGTTCCTCAGCCTGTATACCCATGGCACATGCTCCGCGGCCTCGAATAACTATTTGTATAGTATTAGTTAAAAGAAATTCAAGTTCTAAGTAATAGTAAAATTATAATAAGATTGACCGGCACTAACTAGTCGCCTAATATAAGTTATGGTCCCTTAATGCCTTAACTCATGGTGGATTGTTAGTTATGTGGATCTCGAACCTGAGCGATCTGTCGGAGCAGTTCAAGCGCGCCCGCATCACGAGTCGCCTCACGCAACGCGAAGCCGCCGCCGCGGCCGGCGTGAGTTCCCTGCTGGTTTCGCAGTTCGAGCGCGGTGCACTCACCGAATTGGGTACCGTCAAGCTCTTATCGCTCTTGCGCGCCGTGGGGCTCGAGTTGCAGGTGCGGCCGGCCGGCCATCAACGCACCTTGAACGACATCGCGGCCGAACTCGACACGATAGCGACGCCCGACCGGCCGGAGCGTGTCTTGCAGCGCGTACGCCACGCGCAGAAGCGAGCCTGATGGCGAGCGCGCTTCTCGATGTGTACGTGAAGGACCGCCTGGTTGGCGCGCTCGGACCAACCGCCGGGGGTGCCTACGCGTTCAACTACCTCGCCGGCACGCCGCCGGAGGACTTGGTCTCACTCACCATGCCCGTGCGCTTGGAAAGCTACACGTGGCGCCGCGGCTTGCCGCCCTTCTTCCTCATGAACCTGCCCGAAGGGTTTCAGAAAGACTTGGTGCGCGCGAAGTTGGGTCCTCATGCGGAAGTCACCGATCCGGGACTTCTCGCCTTGACCGGCAATCGCACCATCGGCCGCGTGCGCGTGCTCCCTCAAGGTCAGCCTTTGACGCACGCCACGGATGATCTGTCCTTGAGCTCGCTGCTGGCGACCTCGGGCTCGCGCGAACACCTGCTGCGATACTTGAAGGCCGGTATCACCGACGGTGTGTCGGGCGTAATGCCCAAAACCCTGACTGAGAAAACCACGGCCGCACTCGGCGAATACATCGTCAAAACGGGCCCCACGAGCTACCCGGGACTCGCGGTCAATGAGTACCTGTGCCTTGAGGTGGCGCGGCGTGCAGGTCTCACGGTCCCCGCGGCAGAGCTCTCCCGCGACGGGCAGGTGCTCGTGGTACGCCGGTTCGATCGCCCGGAATCAGGCGAGTGGCTCGCGGTCGAGGATTTCTGCGCGCTCAAGGGGCTGGATCCGGCGAGTAAGTACTCAGGCTCTCTCGAAGACTTGGCGAAGCTTCTGCTCATATATGTACGTGGCGAGCGCCAGGGCGAGAATGCAGCCAAGCTCTACACGCTCCTCCTCCTGAACTACGCCGTGCGCAATGCCGATGCTCACTTGAAAAACTTCGCCGTCACTTACACCAGCCCTCAGGACGTGGCGCTTGCGCCGGTGTACGACATCGTCACAGTAACCGCTTATCCTGAACATGTGGATGACATTCCAGGGCTTACTATCGCCGGCAAGAAGGTCTGGCCGGCGGGCAAGTTATTCCGCCAATACGGCGCCGGACGGCTTTCGCTCACTGCGGCTCTAATGAATCACTGTATCGAGGCGGTGCAGACGGCAATAACCGAAACGGCACCGCACGTGCGCGAGCTCGCCGATGCGTACCCGGAGTTTCGCGAGATCGGCAAGCGCATGCTCACCGAGTGGGAACAAGGCGCGCTCGACATCACGCCTGCCGTCACGGCGAAGTCGCGCGCGGGGCAGACGCTCAAGCAATCCGTCGGTCTCTCCGATGCAGGCAAACCGCGCAAGGTCAAAAAGAAGGCCGTCTACCGCAATCCCGACGGGCCGCTTTCTCACAAGTCGCGATGAATCGCGGCGCATGCGCTTTTGCCGGAGGGATTCAATCACGTGCGCAGGCGACTTATCTACGCCAAGCGGATTCGGGCGATGCTTGTCGTACAGGGTGAAGAACCAGTACGTGGCTGGGCACATCGAGGCGTCTCGACACCAACTCATCAATGTGCTAGGTTTTCCAAAGTCGAATAATAAAAAGTTAAGTCGCGTAGGGGGAAATTCGACACGACGATCCCCGTACGCACGCAGCAGTTGTCTGACGTATCTCTGATGCCAAAGGAGGGCGGTTCTTGAGCCTAATCGGCGGAGACACTGTTCGGCGCGGGGTGGCTACCAAGAGGCTGTCCCTGCTCCGTGCAGATGCTTTCTCTGGCCGGCGCATCAATTCATCGGTATCGACGTTCCCGGCCGCGCGCGCTGCCTGAATCGAACGGCTACACGGCTCGTGCACGTCACGGTTGCAGTCATTCATTCTTCTGAGGAGGGAATATCATGTTACCTGATATCACGCGCCTGTCGCTGACAGGCCTCGCAGCCACGGTCGCCCTAATGTGTGGCGCCCAGGCACAGCAACTCACCACCCGGCCAGCCAACAAGATACTCGCTCACGCTCTCGACATTGAGAGCGGTCGTGTGACCCCGAGGCCGAACGAGCCGCGCCTGTCATCAGGCGCGATGTATACCCTTCTTGGCGCGAGCGGTGCGCTGACCAAGCGTGCGGATGCGAACATTGGAGCGTTTGTGGCCCCGTTGGATTTCAGCGGTATCCAGACCACTCAAGGCTGTTCAAACGTCTTCTCGAGCGGCGCTATCACCAATACGCGCGTGAACCAGGATTGCTCATTGCGTCGGCAAGCGGAGGAGGTCCTCGCCATCAACCCGAACAATCCGGACAATTTGATTGCGGGGCAGAACGACTCACGCGTCGGATTCAATAAATGCGGATACGATTTCTCAATGGACGGCGGCAAGACGTGGGGCGACATGTTGCCGCCCTTCTACCAATTCCTTAGTCTCGACCGGGTCACGTTCGACGCGTGCAGCGATCCCACCGCGACGTTCGACGCCGCCGGCAACGCCTACGTCGGAGGTATCTTGTTCGAGATCAATCTCGTCGACACCGCAATTGTCGTGGCCAAATCGAACGCCGGGATCGGCGGCGCGTTCTATCACACGCCGGCCCCCGTTCCGTTCCAGGAGTACCGGGATCTTCCTCTGGGTGTCGTGACCAGCGACAACGATCCGAACGTCTCGAACGACAAGGAATTCATTGTCGCCGACTCACAGCCGCGCAGCATCAAAAAGAATAACGTCTATGCTACTTGGACACGATTTCATGTGACCGGTGTCGGCGTCGGCGTGAACAGTCCGATTTACTTCGGTCAGTCCACCGACGGCGGTGCGACCTGGTCGGCGGGTATCGAGATCAGTGGTGCCAATGCCGCCGCTTGCACCGCCTTCAGCGCCGAGGCGAATGCGAACGCTTGTGACCAGGATCAAGGCTCGCATCCGATCGTCGGGCCCAACGGTACCGTGTACGTCGCGTTTGGCAACGGCAATACCCCGACCGTTGGCGTCAATCAACACATGGTTGTCTCATGCGCGCCCGCGAACGATTGCAGCAAGTCTGCCAGCTGGACCGCGCCGGTGAAGATCACCGACGACTTCGGGACACAGCCGTCCGGCCCCGTCGCTTCGACGGCCTGTGCGGCCGGCCGGCAGTGCCTGCCACCCAACGGCTACCGGCTGGACGACTTCACGCAAGGCTCACTGTCGGCGGATAATTCCGGCAATCTCTACTTTGTGTGGGCCGATTTCCGGAACGGCGCCCCCAATTGCAATCCGAATGGCGCCGCGGCAACAGCCACGACACCCTGCGACAACGACGTCTTCTATTCCTTTTCGACCAACGGCGGCGCGACATGGAGCGCAGCGAAGAACCTGACGCCGAAGTCGAAGTTCGGTCCTACCGCTCAATGGATGCCCTGGAGTGGCGTCACGGCCAGCGGCAGGACGCTGTGGGTCGCGTACTACGATCGCTCATACGGCAACTGCGAGACCAGTGGCTGCAACGACATCACGCTGGCGGCCGTCAAGAGTCCAGCCACCGGCTCGGCAACAGTCAGTTACCACCGCATCACGACGGCGTCGATGCCCAATCTCGTCGTCGCGAACAATCCAATCGAGGCAGGATTCCTCGGCGATTACATGTGGCTCACCGTGGACGCAATGGGACGGCCCAACATCGTGTGGGCCGATACGCGCGGCCTTCATGGAGCGGTAGAAGAAGACATCTACTTCTCCAGGTTCTTCGGGGACCAGTAGCCGGACAGGTGGCGATGGCGCCTCCGCGCGGCGACGGGAGCTGTGTCCTGCCGCCGCGCGGTTTTCGGTCCCACTCGCGTGCTCTTGACCCGCGCTGCTACCGCAGTGCGGCGGCGTGTGCGGTGGTGCCTGCGCGGGTGAACTCGAAGTGCAACAGCCACACTCGCGAAGCCTGGTCCGCGGCCTGAGCGAACTTCCATTTCCATGCGGCATCCACTGCGGCGCGGGCGAAATACTTGCTCGAGCCGCGATTGTCCACGGTCGCCGCGACGACGTTGCCCGAGCGATCGACGATCACACGAACCGCAATCTTGATGACGCCGCGAATCGACTCGCGCGCACTGCGCGATAGGTCGGGAATCTCTTGATGAAGCACCGTGGGGAGCGAGGCGGCGATACTCGCCTTCGGATTCTCCACGGCGGCCGGCGGCGAAACAGCCGGCGGCGATTGAGGAGCTATCGACGCAGATTGCTGGGTGTTGGCGTGGGTATGAAACAGGTGCACCCCAATCCAAACCACCCACAGCGTGATGATGCCCACCGCGATCGCCGTGACGAGAGACCGTGTCTTGGGCGAATTCCGTATGGATAGTGTCGGGACCAAGGGCTCGTTCACCACGGGCGGCGCGGCGGATGCGGGCGTCGCCGGCGGCGCCTGCTTGAATTGCGCTCCGAGTTCAGCGATCGCGGGACGGCGGCCAGGGTCGCGGCTCAAGCATCGCTCTACCGTATCGACGAATTCCGGCGCAAGATTTGCGGGCAGGGAGACGCTGTCGGAGCGCTCGCGGGACCACGCCGGCGGAGTCTGTGTGAGAGCCTCGACCAGCGTGATGCCGAGTCCCCACATGTCGCCGGCGGTGGATATCCTGCCGCTCTTGGCTTCGGGAGGGTCGTACAACGAAGGCTTGGCAGTGCTTGCGGTGCGTTCGCCGGCGGGTCGGATCGTGTCGCTCGCCAGCTTCAATTGATCATTGACGACCAGAAAGTTTGGCGGCTTGAGCCCGCCCTGCACCAAATTCTTGCCGTGGAGATAGGCCAGCGCATCCAGGGTTGCAGGCAGCAGGTCCCGCACCTCGTCAGGAGTCAGGGGCCGGCCGGGAAGAATTTGAGCGAGATTCTGCTCCGCATGATCCATCACGACGAACAGAAAGTTGTGCCCCCCGAGTTGGCAACGGCCCGCGTCGAGAAGGCGCATCAAGTGAGGGTGCGACAGCGCAGCAACCCTCCTCCAGTGCGCGAGTTGCGCCTCCGTCAGCGCCGGGTTGGCCGGCAGGATCTTGATCGCGGCTTGGGCAACGTTTTGCGCCTTGCATTCGGTGAGAAATACCACGCTGTGGTTTGATCGGCCCAGAAAGCGGCGCAGCGGATACACTCCGTTGACAATCCGGCGCTCCCACTCCTTCGTCCAGTCTTCGGTCATCGTCATCAGAAGATATCACCAAGAGGGGTCCGCTGCCGACGCTCGATTCCACTCGTCTGTTGGCGCGCGCCGCGCGTCGACGCGCACTGGAAAATTAGCTTGCTGGCTTTTGCCCAATCCCCGTGCAATTGTGGTCGACATGGGGTCTTGGAACAACCTACTCGCGCAGCACGGCTACTCGCTGCTGATCGCCACCGTATTTCTGGAGGCGGTCGGAATACCCGTGCCGGCCGCTCTGGCGCTGATGGTTGCGGGTGGCGCCGCGGCGCGCGGTGTTCTGCAGGTTCCGAATGCCCTCGGTGCGGCCCTGCTGGCGATGCTCGCCGGCGACACGCTGATGTTCCTTCTGGGCCGATATACCGGCTGGTGGCTCCTGGGTATCCTTTGCCGCATTTCGCTCAACCCGGAATCTTGCATTTTGCGATCCGCGGATACTTTCTATCGCCGCGGCCGGACGCTGCTCGTCATCGCCAAATTCATTCCAGGCATCAACACCATGGCGCCGCCGCTCGCCGGAAGTATGAACATGCGTTTGGCGCCATTTCTGCGGCTGGATGCGGCCGGCGCGCTGCTTTACGTCGGTTCGTATTTTGGGGTCGGTTTCGTCTTCAGCGGCGCGCTCGTTGCGGTCACTCGAGGCTACAGCGAGGCAGGACGGATCTTGGGTTGGATCGTCATCGCACTGGTCGCCGTTTATTTGGCATTCCGGGCGTGGCTGTGGATCAAAGGGCGCGCTATGAGCGCCGTCCCCTTCACGAATCCCGTCGATGTGGCGCGCGACATGGCGGCGGGAGCTTATGTGTACGACGTCCGCAGCCACGGCTACTTCGACACCAAGGCAATGCGCATCCAGGGCTCTCGAAGGCTCGATCCTCATGCGCTTCATCAGCCGGATATTGAATTGCCGGATGCAGGGTCGGTTCACGTGTATTGCACGTGTGTTCGTCAAGCCACGAGCACGCGCGTCGCGCGGGAGCTGCAGACAATGCTTCAGGCTAAGGGAATACACGTCACGGTCATCAGGGGTGGATTGCGCGCTTGGGTGAAGGCCGGCTTGCCGGTGGAAGGCGTGCCGCGCGACGAATTGGCAATCCTACCGGCATTTGAATAGCCGAGCGGGCAATCTACCTCCCTCCGTCGAGCCCGAAATGGCTCACCAAGTAATCGGCGACGACATCAAAGTCCTCATCGGAAATCCTCGCCCCCTTGGCGATCATCGAATCGATTTGCGCTTCCCACTGCTTTCGCGTGTGCCGCGACCGTGCCACGATGTCGAAGGAGTGGCATTGTGAGCAGGCGCGTTCCACGTCGACCGGGCCCTCGCCGCCGGGAAGACTCGGCGGCGCCTGCACGACACCGGGAGTGATCGACAGCGCAAACGCCAGCAGCGTAGCCCCGGTGCCGGGTCCACCAGCGGCAATGACGACGTATTGCCGGCCCCGCATACGGTACGTCATCGGCGTTCCATTCGTCTTTAATTCTCCGGTGGAGTAAGTCCAGAGATCTTGGCCCGCCCGCGCGTCGACCGCGTGCAGCGCATGGTCGCCGCCGCCTAGCCCGTGCCGTTGGGCACTTGCCCCGCCACATACGCCTTGGGATCATACGACCACCGTTCGTGCCCGGACTCAGGATCGAGTGCGACGACTCTATTGTAAGGCGTGCTGAGATAGAGAACGCCGGCCACCATGACGGGCGTCGCCTCGAACATGCCGGGCGAGGTTGCGTACTGGGGCAGCGGCTCCTCGCCCGTCTGCCAGCCCCACGCGAGCGCGAGCTGGCCAACATTGCTGCGATTGATGTCGGCGACGGAAGAATACTTCAATCCGCCCTGATCGCCGCCGTAATACGGCCAGTCCCGATCCGCCGGCTGACCGGCCTTGGTCGCCCATACCGGAATCGCGAACACCACGGCCAGGCAACACAGGGAAGCCGCTGTCCGCGCCCCGGACCACGCGCTGCCGCGGACCTGGCAACTCACTTCGCGCGCCTCGAGGCCCCCGACCATTTGTAGATCACTGCGCCGCGCATCACGAATACCACGCGCCGTACCGCCGTGAGATCACTCAGCGGATCGCCGTCGAGCGCGATGATGTCCGCATCGTACCCCTCCGCCAGTTTCCCGAGACGATCACCCATGCCGAGGGCGTCTGCGGCCACCCGGTTCGCCGACACCAGCGCCGCCATGGGCGACTGTCCGCAATGCTGCACCCGGCCGATGAACTCCTCCGCGTTGAAGCCATGCGCTCCGGCCGTGGCATCCGTCGAAAACACCACTTTCGCGCCGGGTATATGGACCGCGATGGTACAAACCCTGAAATCCTCGGGCAGATCCCGCTCCATCGTCATCATGCCTTCCTCGGTGTAGTTGCCGACCCCGAGATAGCGCGCTTTGTTCTTGAGGTAGTTTTGCACCACGAGGCCCACCTGCGGACTCAAAATCGCTCCGGCGCGCACGGCGACCGCGATTTCCTCGGCGCTGGCATAGGTCGCATGCTCGACTTCGTCGCATCCGGCACGCGCTGCCGCTGCGACCTGCGAGCGGTAGGCGTGCACCATGGACCGAAGTCCGACCGCCCGCGCTTCGTCGCACAGGATGCGAAGTTGCTGCTCGGTGAACGTCGGGGCGGCCCCGGTGCGCTGGCTCGACGATGCAAAAATCTTGATCAAGTCGGCGCCGTCCGCCTTGCGGGCGCGCACCAGGGCGCGCAACTGCTCAGGCGTGGCCGAGGCATCGCCTTCGATGGGTGCGAGCGAGGTGAGCACCCGGGGTCCCGGAAACCCATGATCGCGAATGGCATCGCGCAATGGTTTCTCCATCGGGTCGCCGACGCTTTGCACCGTCGTAAAGCCGCCCATCAACGTATCCCAAGCGGCCTGTGCAATGCCCGCTGCAGCGTCGAGCGGCGGCTCTTCTTTGGTGGCTATCCTGCCGCTGCGGTCGAAATGCGATGCGAGGTGTACGTGGACATCGATCCATCCTGGGAGCACGGTACAGCCGCGCAGGTCGATCACCTGACCCACACGGGGTGCGGCAAGGGAGGTGATCCGGCCATTGGCGATGCCGATGCGCGCATTGCGCAGCGTGCCGCCCTCACCGTCCAATGCACGGCTGGTCAGAATCACCGTGGGTCCGGCGGGCGGGGCCGGCGGCGGGATCGGTCCTACTTGGCCCAGTGCCCCGCGCGATGCAGTGATGAGAAGCGCACAAACCAGCAGACGATTTCTTGGCATGTGCGCGTCAACGGCCGAGGGTAGCGCCGCTGAGGCGCCCGATCGCGCGCAATGTGGTCTGCGCCGCGTTCAATGAACCCTACCTATGGCTTGGTGGCTGGTTTGTCCTGGCTGCCCGGGACTGCTGCTTCGGCGGCTTTGAAGCCAGTTCGAGAGTGGGTCCCATCGCAGAACGGCTTGGTGGTGGAGCCGCCGCAGCGGCACAGAGCAAACGGACGCTTGGGAATTGCGTAGGTGGCGCCGTTCCAATCGACCGCCGTCACATCGTCGCCTTGGACCAGATAGGGACCGTTCTGAAGCACTTTGATCGTTGCCATTTGGGTGTCCTCCGTAGCGCTCGTGCACAGAGACAACTTACCATAGACTGTGGCGATGTTTGCCGCATTGCCGCGGAGAAAGCGCTAGTTTCGACGAGAAAAGTACGCGACGCCCGCGTAGACTCAACTCGACAAGGTATCGCTGTGCTTGCTGCGGAGTCTTGCGGCTCCGGGCATGCAAGGCCTCTGGAGCCAACCATGACGCATCTCAAGGTCGCTGCCCGGGTCGTCAATCTAGCCATCTTGATATCTTGTAGCATCTCTTGCAGCAGCGTGCCGCCATCCCCGACGAGGTCGAGGAACATCTCCGCTGCGGCCGTTGGACAAAGGATGCTGGCCCCACATCTTCCCGACGCGGTGGCTGACGGCAAAGCTACGAAGATGGATACGGTGGGACTTCAGCAGCGTCTCAAACTTGCAATGCAACTTCCGCTGCGCAATCAGGCTGAACTGACTCGGGTATCGCACGACCTGTATGACCCGAAGAGTCCAAACTTTCACAAATACCTGAGCGTGTCTGCGTTCACCAAGCGCTTTGGCGCGACGGCGGGGGACTACAGCACGGTGATTGCCTGGGCAAAGGCGAACGGCCTCAGGGTGACTGCCACGACGCCAAACCGGCGGCTGGTCGCTGTCGAGGGGTCGGTGGACACGGTCAACCGGGCCTTCCACGTCAAGGTATGCAATTACCGGCATCCGACCGAGGAGCGAACCTTTTATTCACCGGATCGCGAGCCGACCACGGTCGGATTGCCTGTGCCGCTGCTGCAGATCACCGGCATGAATGACTATGTTCTGCCCCATCCGATGCTGCAACACAAGGAGGCGGCGGCGAACTTCGCCGGCTCCGGACCGTCCGGCGAGTATCTGCCGAGCGACATGCGAGCGGCCTACTACGGTAAGGGTCCGCTCACCGGCGCGGGCCAATCGATCGGCATCTTCTCGTTCGACGGATATCTGGCAAGCGACGTGCAGCTTTATTACGCGACGACTGGCATGTCGTCAACCGTACCGATCAGGAATGTATTGGTCGGCGGATTCAGCGGTGCCTGCACCACGGTGACTTCGCCCACGAGTTCTGCCTGTGATGACGGCGAGCAGGTGCTCGATATCGTGAATGCGATCGGCATGGCCCCGGGGATCAAGGAGATTCTTTTCTATGAAGGCTCGAGCGACACGGAGATCCTCAATCGTATGGCGACCGACAATGCCGCCAAGGTACTCAGTTCCTCCTGGGGCTGGAATCCGGCGGATGCAGCGAGCGACGACCCGATATTCCAGGAGTTTGCAGCGCAAGGACAGTCTTTCGTCAGTGCCAGCGGCGACGCAGGCCAGTTCAATAGCTCGACCTATTTTTTCCCCGGAGTAGATCCGTACGTCACCGAGGTCGGCGGCACGGTGTTGACGACGAAAGGTCCGGGCGGGGCATGGTCAGCAGAATCCGGCTGGCCGCAAAGCGGTGGTGGCTATGTCAGCGGCACACCGATTTCCAGCTGGCAGCAACTCACGGGCGTGATCAATTCGTCGAATCGGGGCTCGACAACCTTGCGCAACTCTCCCGATGTGGCGGCGGAAGCGAATTTCGACAATGCCACCGTGGTCAATGGCAGGTTCGTGACCAGCTACGGCGGCACGAGCTTCGCGGCGCCACGCTGGGCAGGTTTTTTGGCCCTGGTCAATCAGCAGTCCGTGGCGAACGGAAGGGGCACCGTGGGCTTCGTCAATCCCGCGCTCTACAATCTCGGCATCGGCTCGAGCTACTCTAGTGCATTCCACGACATCACCAGCGGCAGCAACCCGCCCGCGGCGGGCGACGGCAGCGGCTTCAACGCCGTCCCCGGCTACGATCTGGTGACCGGTTGGGGTAGCCCTGCCGGAGCGGGTTTGATCAATCAGCTGGCAGGTACCCGTGCGAACCAGCGAGTGCGGTAACCGACCGACAGAAGGTACCATGCACCGCCAACATGGACTGGTCGCCCTACTCGTCGCAGCGACCCTGTTCGATGCCGCAGCCACGCACGCGGCGCTGCCGTCGGCATCAGTCGATGTGGCTGCTGCGGACAACGCGTTCGGCTTCCGCTTACTCAACGCGGTCCAAAAGACAATCCCAAGCGGCAACATCGTTCTCTCGCCGGTCAGTGCAGCCCTGAACCTATCGATGGTGCTCAACGGCGCAGACGGTCAAACAAGACAGGAGATGCTGGCCACGCTGTCGCTCAGTGGGTCGGAACTCGGTGCAATCAACACGGCCAATGCTCAGCTGATCAAGGTCATCCGCACACCGGCCAAGAGCATTACGTTGTCAGTGGCGGATTCGTTGTGGGTCGACAGTCGTCGCGCGACGCTTCGGCCTGATTACCTAAAGCAGACGCAAGCGTGGTACGACGCCGAAATGACCGATCTTGATTTTTCTAACGCGAGTGCCGCGACTCGGATCAATAGCTGGGCGTCCAAAGAAACGCAGGGCAGGATTTCCAAGGTAATCGACCGGATCGACCCAGCCGATCTCGCGCTGCTTCTCAATGCGGTGTACTTCAAGGGTCAATGGACGCACAAGTTTGATAAGGCGCAGACGCAGCAACGCGACTTTACGCTCGCCGGCGGTTCCGTCAAACAAGTGCCGCGCATGGCGCAATCGGGACGCTTCGATTACTTCGAAACACCGGAGATGCAGGCGATCCGCCTGTCGTTCGGCGAGGGGGATCTTGTCATGGTGGTGCTCTTGCCGGCGAAATCATCAAGCTTGGGCGCGTTGGAGGCGGAGCTGACACCCGAGCATTGGACGGGCTGGCAAGCGCAATATGCGCCGCGCTCCGGGAAGATTGAACTGCCGCGCTTCGAACTGAAATCCAATTATCGCTTGAATGAACCGCTGCAAACCCTTGGTATGATGCGCGCTTTCCACCCGGACGGTGCGCAATTAACGGGCATGTTCTCATCGGCACCCGGTCAACCCCACGCCGGGCGCTTCTTCATTTCGTCGGTGCTTCAATCGACCTACTGGAAGGTGGACGAGGAAGGCTCCGAAGCGGCGGCCGTTACGACGACCGGTATAAGGACCGCCGCAGCCGCGCGCCCGGAGCAACCGTTCCGGATGATCGTCGACCGGCCGTTTTTCTGTGCGATCGAAGACCGGCGCAGCGGCGCGCTGCTGTTCGTTGGGGCCATCTACGATCCAGCGGCCTGACGGCGGATCGCATTGCGTTGATGGAACCAACAGGAGACTGCATAGTGCAGAAACGTGGACTGGATCAAATGGGCATCGCGGACCGTATCGGGGCGCTTCGGCTCGAGTCGGGTCGCAGTGAGCTTGAATTGGCGAACGAACTTGGCCTCACTGTTGATGGCTATTGCGATTTGGAGCAACAAGACTCGGAACTCGAATCCATTCTCAGCATTGCGCAAGCGTTGAAGCTCGCGAAGCTGCTCGGTACGAATGTGTTGGGGTTGCTTGGTGAGGCTGAGCAACCATTGAAGGTGCCAATCGCGCGGGTGAGGTCGGCGCTGGTGGCGCACCTGGGGAGTTCGGCTGAAGCGAAAGAAGCGTTGGAGGATGAGATCGACTGGGATCTGGGACCGTTTCTCGAGGGCACCGACGAATGGACGTCGGTGTATACCATCGAGTTCATCAAGAAATTGGCGAT